>Ga0335073_10012896_pt1 | contig 11715 bp, 10 predicted proteins | sample Lox_Sample_22_FD_207093 | JGI IMG/M metagenome (GOLD analysis project Ga0335073, IMG submission 207093) | Soil microbial communities from Loxahatchee National Wildlife Refuge, Florida, United States - Lox_Sample_2.2 | ecosystem: Environmental > Terrestrial > Soil > Wetlands | place: USA... | reverse complement strand
ACGCACCGCCGTAGTTGAACGCGAAGACGCAGTATCCATGGTTGGCCAGGATCGGGGACGCCGCCTGCCAGTTGTCATCCATGTTCGCGAGCGTCCCGTGGACCAGCACCACCGGGTAAGGATGGGCAGCGGCCGGCTTGCATGACCAGTTGTTGGCGCCGGGAGGAGATACCGTCGGTGCGTTGAAAGTCGAAAGGACCGCGCTGCCAAAGTCGTAATTGACGGGCAATGCGGCCTCCGCAGAGGCACCAGCGGCGGAAAAGACGCTCATCAGTACCGCTGCGCTGCTGATGCACAGCGCCGCGGTTAATCCGCGGGCACGCGGGTGAGCCAGCATTGCCATCCTCCCACATATCCAAGAACCGGATTCTCAAACGGGAGGACATGGCCGGCCGGCCCGAGCTGCACCGACAGAGTTTCCCGGTTCGGGAAACTCAAATTAACACCGCGAATTCGCGGGTTCTGCTCACCGATGTCAGCGTCTTAGCCGGAGGCTTTGTCATTTCAGCACAACCCCGGATGCCGGGCGCCGTGGTGTGCGGGCCCGCGGCCGGCAGGCCGTCGGCCCGCACACGACGGCATCGTCCATTCCGGCGCGCTCTTACCCCCTGGCACGGCCGCCCGGGCGTGGCTACCCGCCACGGGGCTTAGCGTTCCGGCTCCTCGGCAAGGGCCCGCGGATGACACGCGGGAAGAGGGCTGCGGGGGCAGCCGGGCCGCTAGCGCCAGAGCGACCGGCAGGGGATCTTGTCGCGGTCACAGCGATCTGCGTACCTCTCCGCGATCTCGCTGACTTCCTTGAGCAGGCCTTCTTCCAGCGTGATCGGGTCCAGGCCCATCTCGAGGAACTGCCGGTTCTCCACGAACAGATCGTTTTCCGCGGCCTCATTGCGCGGGTTGTCGACGTAGTCGATCGTGGCGCCGGTGATGCCGGAGACCATCTCCGCCAGATCGCGAAGCCGGTGCGTCTCCGTCATCTGGTTGAGGATCTTGACCCGGTCGCCGTGCGCGGGCGGGTTGGTGATCGCCAGCTCGATGCAGCGCACGGTGTTGCTGATGTGGATGAAGGCCCGGGTCTGCCCGCCGGTGCCGTGCACGGTCAGCGGGTAGCCGATCGCGGCCTGCATCAGGAAACGGTTCAGCACCGTCCCGTAGTCGCCGTCGTAGTCGAAACGGTTGATCAGCCTCTCGTCGCGGCTGGTCTGGTCGGTCTGGGTCCCCCAGACGATGCCCTGGTGCAGGTCGGTGACGCGGACCTGGTCGTTCTTGTTGTAGTAGAAGAACAGCAGCTGGTCCTGCGTCTTCGTCATGTGGTAGATGCTGCCCGGGTTCGCCGGGTAGAGGATCTCCTGCTCGACCCTCCTGCCGTCGTCGGTCTGCACCTCGACCTTGAGGTATCCCTCCGGGATTCTCATGCCGGCCGTGCCGTAGCCATACACGCCCATCGTGCCCAGGTGGACGACGTGGACGTCGAGGCCCGACTCCACGACCGCCGCGAGCACGTTGTTCGTCGCGTTGATGTTGTTGTTGACCGTGTAGCGCTTGTGCGACGAGCTCTTCATCGAGTACGGCGCGGCGCGCTGCTCCGCGAAGTGCACCACCGCGTCCGGCTGGTACTCACCGATCAGCGACAGCAGCCGCTCGTAGTTGTCAGCCACGTCGAACCGGTGCCAGCCCAGCTCCTTGCCGCTGACTTCCTTCCACGCGCGCAGCCGGACGCTCATCGGCGAGATCGGCGTCAGCGAGCCCACCTCGAGTTCGTTGTCGATGTTGCGCCGGGACAGGTTGTCCACGATGACGACGTCATGGCCCTTGTCTGACAGGTAGAGCGAGGTCGGCCATCCGCAGAAACCATCGCCACCGAGCACCAGAATCCGCACTTACTGCCTCCTTTATCCCGATCACTGTAAAGGCTCGGGCATGCGCGAGTCTCGTCCCGGCCACGAACCCGTCCCGCGACGGACACAGGTTAGCCGCGGATACGACATGGGCAGTCCCCCTTCCCCCCAAGCTAGAGTGTTGGCCGTCAACATGCTGTGGGCGGCCAACAACTCAAAGTGACATTATCAACGTAAAGTCAGGGGCTGGCCACGCGAAGTCTCCAGGAGTTAGGTCACGTGACACGTCCTGCCGCGCGGCGGGCGGCCGGGCTCTCAGCCGCGGCCGTCCTCGCCTGCGCACTGGCCGGCTGCGCCGGCCAGGCCGGGTCCTCATCCCCCGCACCTTCTGCGGGGCCGTCAGGCTCGCCGCACCCGGCTGGGCCGCCGGCGGCGCAGGCAACCTGGATGCTGACCAGGCCGGCGCTGTCCCAGATGCTTTCCGAGCCCAGCATCGGCACCGCGCTGGCACGAGCCCATATCGACGAACTGCTGCAGCCCGGGCAGCAGCCACTCAGCGGAGTCGACGCGACGCCCGTGGTCACCTTCTCCTCCGTCGCCGCGCTCCGGGCCGCGCTGGCAGACGGCAGGCTGCCGGCCGGGACCCGGGCCATTCTCTACGACCCCGAGGTCTGGGCGTACACCCCGGCAGCCGAGCAGAAGGACCCGGTCCAGGCCGCCGCCGAGGCCGCCGAACTCGCCCGCTCCCGCGGCCTGGGCTTCATCGTCGCGCCGGCGATGAACCTCACCACGGTCCTGGATCCGGGGAGCACAGCGGCGCGCTGGCAGACCTTCCTGGATCTGCACATCATCGGATCCATGGCCAGGGCCGCCGGCACCGTGGAGTTGCAGGCGCAGAGCCTGGAGCGAGACCCCGTGGCGTATGCGGCGTTCGTGCGCGACGCGGCGGCGCAGGCCAGGGTCGCCAACCCGGATGTGACCGTGCTCGCGGGCCTGTCCACGAACCCGCCCGGTGCGGCGGTCGACAGCCAGCAGCTCACCGCGGCGATCCGGGCGAGCCGGGCCGATGTCGACGGTTACTGGCTGAACATCCCGGGCAGCGGCCCGCGCTGCCCGACGTGCCGCACGGGGCAGCCGGAACTCGGCGCTGCTGTCTTGAGCAGCGCTCTCTGATCTGCGCGGGGGCCGGGGCGCGCACCACCTGACCGGCGAGGGCCGAGCCGCGTCGCACGACCGGACCGCGACCCCACGGCGGCAGTTAGCCGCAAATTTCTCTTATTTCGTCATTAAGTCGCCCATCGACGCGGCTGCGCCAGGCCACACTATGAGCACGGGGTCCGGGGCCGCGTTCCGCGGCTCGCCATCACATGTGCATCGGGGGTGCCATGTCGTCACTGCAGGCAGCCAGAACCCAGCCCGGCAGGCTGCGGGTTGACCGCGTCGCGCTGACCAAGCGCACTGCGTTGTCACTGCCCGAAAATCTCCCGCTCGACAGCTGGAAGCAGATCGGCGAGCAGATCCACATCATCTCCGACGCATCCGCGTGGTGGATAGGGGACTGGCTGCGCTACGGCCGGGACAAGTACCCGGACCGGTACAAGCGGGCGATCGGGGAGACCTCGCTCGAGTACCAGACGCTTCGCAACTACGCGTGGGTCGCCGGGCGGTTCGACCCATCCCGCCGACGGGATGGGCTGAGTTTCCAGCATCATCTGGAGGTTGCCGCCCTGCCGCAGGATCAGCAGGATCTCTGGCTGGAGCGCGCCGAGCGGTCCCGCTGGTCGAGAAATGACCTCAGGGCCGAGCTGCGCTGCTACCGGGACGACCCCGCAGGCATCCATCCACTGCCGATGGCCGCCGTGCAGCTGCGTGTTCCCGCCGAGCGCAGGCAGCTCTGGCAGGATGCCGCCGCAAGGGCCGGCCTCGAGCTGCAGGAGTGGATGTCAACGGCGCTGGACCTGGCCGCCAAGACCGAGCTGGGCGGCTGAGCTAGGAGGCTGGGTTAGGAGGCTGGGTTAGGAGGCAGAGCGCAGCGGCGGCGGGACCGTCTGGCCGTGCCGGGTGGCCGCCTCGAACGCGTGCGCGACGCCGAGCAGGTCCCACTCCGCGCGCCTGCGGCCGACCAGCTGCAGACCGACCGGCAGGCCATCCGGGGTGAACCCGGCCGGGACGGAGATCGCCGGCAGCCCGGTGACCGAGATCAGGTACGCGGAGGCCATCCAGTCCAGGTACGTGTGCTGCGGATGGCCGTCGATGTCGTGCACCCAGTCAAGGGTCACATCAAAAGGCGCTACCTGGACCACCGGGCAGGCGAGCACCTCGAACGTGCCGAAGAACGCGCTGACCCGCTCGGCCAGGGCCGCGTGCCGCAGGGTCGCGCGGCTGAGGTCAGCGACGCTCAGCTCGAGACCGCGCTCGGTGTTCCAGGTCACGTTCGGCCCGATCTGGCCGGCATGCTCGCGGAGCAGCGGGCCGAAGTTGGTCGCGAACCGGAACGCCCGCCAGGTCCGGAAGACGAAGTCGGCGCCGGACAGGTCCGGTGCCCCGTCGGTCACCTCGCAGCCCAGATCGGTGAGCACCTGCCGGGCGGGCGCGAGCGCGGCCCGTACCGCCGGCTCGACCGGCAGGCCGAGGTCGGGACTCCACGCGACCCTGACCCCCCGCAGGTCCCGGTCCAGCAGGCTCGCGATCCGATCCGGCCCCGCCGCCGGCGGCGGGGCGTCCAGAGCCAGCGGCACCCGGGGATCCGGGCCGGACAGGACCGTCAGCAGCAGCGCGACGTCGGCGACCGTGCGCGCCATCGGCCCCTCGACGCCGAGCACGTCGGCCACGTCTGAGAACGGCCAGCCGGGAACGCGGCCGGGCGACGGGCGCAGCCCGACCACGTTGCAGAAGCTGGCCGGGTTGCGCAGCGAGCCGCCGAGGTCGCTGCCGTCGGCCAGGCAGATCATCCGCGCCGCCAGCGCGGCCGCCGCGCCACCACTGCTGCCGCCGACGCTCCGGCTCAGGTCAAACGGGTTGCGGGTGGCGCCGAACACCGGATTGACGGTGTGCGATCCCGCGCCGAACTCCGGCACGTTGGTCTTGCCGAGGCTGATCGCGCCCGCCGCGGACATCCGCTGCACGACCAGCGCGTCGTGGTCGGGCACGTTATCGGCGAACAGCGGGGAGCCGTGCGTGGTGCGCACACCCGCGGTGTCGTTCAGATCCTTGTGCGCCACCGGCAGCCCATGCAGCGGCCCCGGGCTTTCCCCGCCGGCGAGCGCCTCGTCCGCTGCCAACGCCTTGGCCAGAGCCGCATCGAAGCACCGGGTCACGACCGCGTTGACGGCCCCGTCCAGTGCCTCGATCCGTGCAATATGCGCGGCGACGACCTCGCGCGCCGATACCTCCCGCCGGCGCAGCAGCCCGGCCAGCGTGATTGCGTCCTTGGCGCAGAGATCCTCCATCGGGCGATCCCATCAAAACCGGGGCCCTTCACGCAACGCCACCGGTGCCGCTGGCCTGCGGCGGCCATGTGACACTCTTGACACATACGTCACCGGCAAGACAGAACGGGCAGACAGGAGAGCCATGACCGCGCGAACCACCCCGCCGTTCCGCGCCGATCACGTGGGCAGCCTGCTGCGGCCGCCGCGGCTGCTGCAGGCCAGGGACGACTGCGCCGCGGGCCGCATCAGCGCCGACGAACTGCATGCCGTGGAGGACGAGGCGATCCGCGACGTGGCGGCGATGCAGGAGGAAGTCGGCCTGCAGACGGTGACCGACGGCGAGTTCCGCCGGGCCTCCTGGCACATGGACTTCATCTACCAGATCGGCGGCGTCAGCAAGGCTCCCGGCAACATGGCGGTGCGCTTCCGCAACGCCTCCGGCACGATCGAGTTCACCCCGGCCGCGCTGCACGTCGTCGGCAAGATCGGCCTCGAGAAGACGATCTTCGCCGAGGATTTCACGTATCTGCAGTCGGTCGCTTCCAGCTCTCAGACCCCGAAGCTGACCATCCCGTCGCCGAACATGGTGCACTACCGTGGCGGGCCCGCGGTGCTCGATCCCGAGGTCTACGCGCGGATGGATGAGTTCTGGGACGATCTGGCCGCTGCCTACGCGCAGGAGGTGCGCCGGCTCGGCGACCTCGGCTGCACCTATCTGCAGTTCGACGACACTAGCCTGGCCTACCTGAACGACCCCGCGCAGCGCGCCGAGATCGCTGAGCGCGGCGAGGACGCCGAGCACCTGCACCTGCGCTACATCAAGCAGATCAACACCGCGCTCGCGGCCAAGCCGGCGGGCATGGCGGTGACCACGCACATGTGCCGCGGGAACTTCCGGTCATCGTGGGTGGCCGAGGGCGGGTACGACTTCGTGGCCGAGGCCCTGTTCAGCGAGCTGGCCGTGGACGGCTTCTTCCTGGAGTACGACGACGAGCGCTCCGGCGGGTTCGAGCCGCTGCGGTTCGTGCCCAAGGGGAAGATGGTCGTCCTCGGCCTGGTCACCACCAAACGGGGCGAGCTGGAGTCCAAGGACGCGCTCAAGCGGCGGATCGACGAGGCCGCGCGGTACGTGCCGCTGGATCAGCTGTGCCTGTCCCCGCAGTGCGGCTTCTCCTCGACGGTGGAGGGCAACGTCGTCAGCTACGACCAGGAGGTGGCCAAGCTCCGCCTCGTCGTCGAGACCGCCCGCGACGTCTGGGGCTGACCGGGCGGTACCACCGGCGTCGAGGGCCTGAACCGCTTTCTTGCGACGGCCGGCTGAGGCTGTTACTCTCATTCCACTAAGCTCTTAGTGGAATGAGAGATTGATGGTCGAATTCCAGCTCGACGAGACGTCGGGCGTCGCCACCTACCTGCAGCTCGTGCAGCAGGTCCACCAGGCCCTGCGCATGGGGATGCTGGAGCCGGGCGACAGGCTGCCGACCGCGCAGCAGGTCGTGGCCCAGCTGGCCATCAATCCGAACACGGTGCACAAGGCCTACCGTGAGCTCGAGCGGGAGGGACTGGTACGCGCCCGCCCTGGTCTCGGCACGTTCGTGACCCGCGCGCCCTCCGGACCCGACCCGGCCACCCAGGCCCGGTTCCTTGCCGCGATGACCGACTGGCTCCGCTCGGCGCGCGCGGCGGGCCTGGGTCCCGATGACATCGAAGCGATCTACCGCACCGCCTTCCGCGCCTGCTTTGCCGAGGGAGTCGCATGAACACCGCCATCCGGGCCAGCGGGCTTGGCAAGCAGTACCGGAGGGCCTGGGCGCTGCGCGACTGCACGCTGGCCATCCCCGATGGCCGAGTCGCCGGACTCGTCGGCCCCAACGGCGCGGGCAAGACCACCCTGCTGCGGCTGGCCGCCGGGATGCTCACGCCGACGTGCGGCACGATCACCGTCCTCGGGGAGCGCCCCGGAGCGGGGCCAGAGCAGCTGGCCCGGGTCGGCTTCGTCGCCCAGGACACCCCCGTCTACGCCCGGATGACGGTCGCCGACCATCTCCGGCTCGGCGCCTGGCTCAACCCCGGCTGGGACGATCACCTGGCGAGGCAGCGCATTAGCCAGCTCGCTCTGAACCCGAAGCAGCGCGCCGGGTCGCTGTCCGGCGGGCAGCGCGCCCAGCTCGCCCTCACCCTGGCGCTGGCCAAGCGGCCCGGGCTGCTCATCCTCGACGAGCCGGTCGCCAGCCTGGACCCGCTGGCCCGGCGGGAATTCCTGCGGGGCCTGATGGAAGCGGTCGCCGGGCAGGGCCTCAGCGTGCTGTTGTCCTCCCATCTGGTCGCCGACCTGGAACGGGTCTGCGACTACCTGATCGTTCTCGTCGCCTCCCGCGTCCGGGTCGCCGGGGAGGTCAGCGACCTGCTGGCCTCGCATCACCGCCTGTCCGGGCCGCGGCGCGACCCCGGCACCTTGCCGGCGGGTCAGGAAATCATCACCGAAAGCCACACCGACAAGCAGAGCAGCCTGCTGATCCGGACGGACGGGCCGGTCCTCGACCCGGCCTGGTCGGTGAAGCCGGTCAGCCTCGAGGACCTGGTGCTGGCGTACATGAGCCGGGCCGGCGACGACAGGCCCCCCAGCGCGCAACAACTGAAAGCGGCGTCATGATCCGGCTCAGCATGCTTCAGCTCCGCGTCCAGGCCATGACCGCGGCCGTGGCGCTGATCGCGTTCGCGATCCTGCTCGCGGCCACCGGGCCGCACCTGGCCAGCCTGTACGCCGCCAGCGGCCTGAACGGCTGCAAGCCCGCCAGCTGCGGCCAGCGAGCCAGCAGCTTCCTCCAGCTGGTGAACTCCACCAGCCCCTACGCGGCGGTGGACACGCTCAGCATCATGCTGATCGCCCTCGCGCCCGCCCTCACCGGCCTGTTCTGGGGAGCGCCGCTCCTCGCCCGCGAACTGGAAACCGGGACCTTCGCCCTGGCCTGGAGCCAGTCCGTCAGCCGGACCCGGTGGCTAGCGGTCAAGCTGGCCGTCGGCGGCCTGGCCGCCATCGCCGTCACCGAGGCACTGAGCCTGCTGTTCGCCTGGTGGGCGGGGCCACTCGGCCGGGCCGCCGAGCTGGGCGGCAGCGGGAACCTCGGCACGAGCCAGTTCAACCCGCTCGCCTTCGTCACGCACGGCATCACCCCGCTTGGCTACGCGGCATTCGCCTTCACCCTCGGCGTCACCGCCGGGGCGCTGATCCGGCGCACCATCCCGGCAATGGCCGTCACCCTGGCCATCTTCGCCGCCATCCAGATCGCGATGCCGCTATGGATACGCCCGAACCTGTTCCCGGCCAGCCACACAACCGTCCCGATCGCGTTCAGCGATACGACGCTGAACCTTTACACGACCAGCCAGCACACCTTCACCTACTCGCTCGCTGCGGACGACGGCCTGCCCGGCCAGCCCGAGGCCTGGATCCGATCCAGCGGCGCCGCCGACGCGGCAGGGCATCCCGTCAGCCCTGTCGTCCCATCGGCTTGCTCGCCAGCGGCGAGCAGCGGCGGGCCCGGACCAGCCCTCGCGAAGTGCCTGACCAGCCGGGGCATACGGATCGCCGTCACCTACCAGCCCGCCAGGCGGTACTGGCCCTTGCAGTGGACGGAAACCGGCATCTACCTACTCCTGTCCCTCGCCCTGGCCGGGTACTGCTTCCGGCGGCTCAGCCGCCTCTCCTGAAAAGGCCCTCACTTGACGGGCGTGGCCGCCATGTCCTAGACAGCAGCGGGAACGACGACAAAGGAGCCGCCGATGACCGCGACCGAGCCCGTCCTCGCAGACGCCGCGCCCAATGCCGACGAGGTAGTGATCGGGACGGCCGGGGTCACCGCCGCCGACGTGGTGGCGGTCGCCAGGCGCGAGGCACGGATCCGGCTCGCGGCGGCGGCGCTGGACGCGATGGCTGCCTCCCGGCGGGTCGTCGACGACCTCGCCGCGGCGCCCACGCCCGCCTACGGCATCTCGACCGGGTTCGGGGCGCTCGCCACCCGGCACATCAGCCCGGACCTGCGCGCGAAGCTGCAGCTCAGCCTCATCCGGTCGCATGCGGCCGGCGCCGGGGACCCGGTCGAGCGGGAGGTCGTCCGGGCGCTGATGTTCCTGCGGTGCAAGACGCTCGCGTCCGGCCGGACCGGCGTCAGGCCGGTGGTGGCCGAGACGCTCGCGGCCATGCTGAACGCCGGCATCACCCCGGTGGTGCCGGAGCACGGGTCGCTCGGCTGCAGCGGCGACCTCGCCCCGCTCGCGCACTGCGCGCTCGTGCTCCTCGGCGAGGGCGAGGCGATGACGAGGGAGGGCCAGCGGGTGCCCGGCGCAGCCGCCCTGGACCGCGCCGGGATCACCCCGGTCCAGCTGGAGGCGAAGGAGGGGCTCGCGCTCATCAACGGCACCGACGGCATGCTCGGCATGCTGATCATGGCCTGCGCCGACCTCGCCGCGCTGTGCACGGCGGCCGACGTCATCGCGGCGATGAGCGTCGAGGCGCTGCTCGGCACCGACCAGGTGTTCCTGCCCGAGCTGCACCTGCCGCTCCGGCCGCATCCTGGCCAGGCGGCCAGCGCGGACAACATGCTGCGGGTGCTGGCGGGCTCGCAGATCGTCGCGTCACACCGCGACGGCGACACCCGGGTGCAGGACGCGTACTCGCTGCGCTGCGCCCCGCAGGTCACCGGGGCTGTGCGGGACACGGTGGCGCACGCGGAGACCGTCGCGGCGCGCGAACTCGCCGCCGCGATCGACAACCCGGTCGTGCTGGCCGACGGCCGGGTGACCTCGAACGGGAACTTTCACGGCGCGCCCGTCGCCTACGTGCTCGACTTCCTCGCGATCGCGGCGGCCGATCTGGGCTCGATGGCGGAACGGCGCACCGACCGGCTGCTGGACCCGGCGCGCTCGGGCGGCCTGCCGCCGTTCCTGGCGGACGACCCCGGCGTGGACTCCGGCCTGATGATCGCGCAGTACACCCAGGCCGCGATGGTAGCCGAGAACAAGCGGCTGGCCGCCCCGGCCAGCGTCGACTCGATCCCGAGTTCGGCGATGCAGGAGGATCACGTGTCCATGGGCTGGGGCGGGGCACGCAAGCTGCGGTCCTCGCTCGCGAACCTGCGCCGGATCCTGGCCATCGAATTGGTCGCCGCCGCTCGCGGCATCGACCTGCGCGCCCCGCTGCAGCCCTCGCGAGCCACCGCGGCCGCCGTCGCCGAGCTGCGCACCACCGTGCCGGGCCCGGGTGCCGACCGGTTCCTGGCACCGGAACTCGCAGCGGCCGAGGATCTGCTGCGGGGCGGGCGGCTCGCCGGCGCAGTGTCCGCCGTCACCGGCGAGCTGGCGTGAGCCGCACGGCGTCCTGGCCAGGCACTCAGCTCGCCGTCTGCGCAGCCAGGTGGGTGGCGAGGCCGTCGAGCATCTCGGCGGTGCCTTCTGCGCGCAGTTCCGGCGCGCCAGGCCCGTCGAAGCCGTCCAGGTAGGTGCCCTGCTCGGCATGTCAGCGTGCTTTCAGTCAAGCAGTCGCTCGAGTATTATCCGCCGAGCAGCCCTCGCGCCGCCGTGACCAGGTCGGCGTTGCCGCGGGCGGGTGAGCCGTCCGGCAGCAGCAGGCTGTCCTCGAGCCCGATACGGGCCTGCAGCCCTTCCCGGACCGCGACCCCGAATACCGGCCAGGCCGACGTGCCCTCGCCGTGCAGCAGCACCGGAATGCTGCCGGTATCCGGGCCGAGCGCGGTCAGCAACAGCCGGGCCGCGGCGACGGCCTCGTCCGGCGGCAGGTCCTCGGTGATCTCGAGCAGCACACGGACGCAATCTGCGCGCTGCGGCCAGGCACGCCAGGCCGACACCGCCGCGGGCTGCCACAGGCCCGGCTCCACGCCGATGCCCATGCCCAGCAGCGCCTCGGCGAGTTCCGGCGAGCCTGGCTCGTGCCAGTTGACGGACGCGAAGTCGGGCCGCACGGCCCAGCCGCGCACCAGATCGATCCGCTCAGCGGGTCCCGGCGCGGCCTGCGCCCCGGTGGTGAGCCCCACGGGCACGCCGGGTACGGCGGCCCGCACCGCCTCGAGCACCGCCGCGACGACCTCCGGCTCGAGCGTGTCGCGCCCGGCCGCATCCTTGGGGTGGATGTGCAGCGCGTCGGCACCCGCGGCCACGGCGGCCGTGGCGTCCGCCGCGATCGCGGCGGCCGTCACCGGCAGCGCGGGGTGCTCCGACGGCTCCCGCGGCCCGTTGAGGCACGCCTTCAGAAACCCGCCTATGGTTCACCCTCCCCCCGCCGCTGCGGCACGACCGAACGCGTCGGCCACGGCCCGGCGCAGCAGCACGCCGGCCACGTGCTTGCGGTAGCCGGCCGTGGCGTGCAGGTCGCCGGGCGGATCCAGGATGTCAAGCCCGGCCTCCGCGGCCCTGGCCAGGGTGGCCGGGCC
>Ga0335073_10012894_pt1 | contig 11718 bp, 13 predicted proteins | sample Lox_Sample_22_FD_207093 | JGI IMG/M metagenome (GOLD analysis project Ga0335073, IMG submission 207093) | Soil microbial communities from Loxahatchee National Wildlife Refuge, Florida, United States - Lox_Sample_2.2 | ecosystem: Environmental > Terrestrial > Soil > Wetlands | place: USA... | reverse complement strand
GAACGCCTCTTCCCGGTGCCCGTTCAGCCGCAGCCGCTCCCGGGCGCCCGGGACCCAGGGCCGGTCCGGGGTTTCCTCCCGCCAGATGTGAACCTGTGAGTCAACGATGAACACGGCTGTGGCTACCTTCCTGTGCCAGTCGAGATCGAAAGCCCCGCGACGATGTGCTCGGCGATCGCCAGCGACGCCGTCGCCGCGGGGGAGGGTGCGTTGCGGACGGTGGTCACCGGGCCGATCCGGTTGATCCGGAAGTCATCGACGAGCGACCCGTCGGGGTCGACGGCCTGGGCGCGCACCCCGGCCGGCGCGGGCATCACGTCGCCGGGCTGCAGCCATGGCAGGTAGCTGCGGGCCTCGGCGAGGTACGCACGCCGCGACAGGGACCCGTGCATCTCGTGCACACCCGCCCGCCAGTTGCGCCGCGCCAGCCTGCGGAACGCCGCCGACCGGGCGAGTCGGGAGACCTGGTCCCAGGTCACGTCCTGGCGCCGGTAGCCCTCCCGGGCCAGGGCGAGCACCGCGTTGGGCCCGAGGTCCGCCTCGCCGTCGATGCGCGGGGTCAGGTGTACCCCCAGGAACGGGTACGCGGGGTCCGGGACCGGATAGATAAGGTGACGGACGCGCCCGCGCGCATGCGGGCGCAGTCTCAGGTACTCCCCGCGGAACGGGACGATCTCCGGGGCTTTCTCGTCGCCGGCCGCCTTGGCCAGCAGATCCGCCTGCAGCCCGGCGCAGATGACCAGCCGGGACAGCCGGTGCGCCCGCGCCGCCGCGATGACCTCGACCGTGTCGCCGTCGCGGCGCACCCCGGACACCGGGGTGCCGGTCAGCACCTGCCCGCCGTGACGGGCCACGTCGCCGGCGAGCGAGCGCGCGATCGCCGGGTAGTCGACGATCGCGGTGGTCGGCGAGAACAGCGCGGCCCGCCCGGCGACGCCGGGCTCCCGTTCGCTGATCGCCGGGCCGTCCAGCCACGCCACGCCGGGGACGCCGTTGGCGATCGCGCGGCGCTCGAGTTCCCGCAGCCGTCCGACCTCGGCCTCGTCACGGGCAATCACCAGTTTCCCGCGCGCGTCCCACGGCAGGCCCCGCTCGGCGCAGTAAGCATTCAGCAGCTCCACGCCCCGCCGGCACAGCGTCGCCTTGGCCGAGCCGGGCAGGTAGTAGATCCCGGCGTGGACCACCCCGGAGTTGTGCCCCGACTGATGCCGGGCGACCGACGCCTCCTTCTCGAAGACGACCACGGGAACCCCGGCCTCCGCGAGCTGCCGCGCGACGGCCAGCCCAATCAGGCCCGCCCCGACGATGCCGACGGGGTACCTCAGGCCGGACGGCGTCACCATGTGAACCGGATCGCGGTTGGCTTCCTCACGCAGCTCCCTGTCAGCCGTGCACGCCACACCGGATTGCCAGGTGCGGCGCTGGTCATCTTAGGAAGCACGCGCGCCGAGGTCAGCAAACAGAAGCGCAACCTAAGCTTTCACTCCCGGCCCGGGAGCCTGGGGGCGGTTTCGATGCAGGCGGCGCAACATAAGTTTGCCCTCGGCGGCGCTGCGCGAATTGTGCACGGGTGCGACGATGACTCCCGATCCGCATTGACATGCCGGTCGGGACTGGTAGGTGACGATGGGCTTTGCCATCGCTAGCGGCGCACGGGTTTACTACGAAATCCACGGAGAGGGTCCCGCCGTGGTTCTCGCGCACGGCGCCGGCGGCCATCACGCGATCTGGTGGCAGCAGATCCCCTACTTTCGTGACCGGTACTCGCTCGTGGTTCTTGATTTTCCCGGGTTCGGGAATTCGGATTCCGGCCGGAGCGAGTACGACACTCATGAATTTCCCGACTGCATCCTCGCGGTCCTCGACGCGGCCGGCATCGAGCGGGCCGCGCTCGTGGGGCAATCACTCGGCGGCCCGCCGTCGCTCAGCGTGGCGGTGCGCCATCCGGAGCGGGTGGCGGGCGTCGTCCTCGCGCACTCGATCGGCGGCATCAGCGACGACGAGGTAATGGCGATGGTCCGCGCCGACCGGGCGGCGGCCGAGAAGCTCGCGGTGATCGACCGGCTGATGAGCAAGCGGGCCCAGGAATCGGAACCCGAGAAGGTCTTCCTGTTTCAGCAGATGGGGACGTTCAACGCCGCCCGGGTGCCCAATCTGCGCAACCAGTGGGTCGGCGCGACAACTCTCGCGCAGGTCGAAAGCGCGATCGCGGCCGGAGTCTGTCTCTGCTTCATCGCGGGCGAGGACGATGCGGTGATCCGGCCGGCGACGTACCAGCGCGTCGCGGACCTCCTGCCGAAGGCGCGGGTGGACATGGTCCCGGGCGCGCCGCACTCGATGTACTGGGAGGCGCCCGGGCTGTTCAACGCCGCCCTGGAGCGTGCCCTGGAGACGGTCTATCCCGGGTCGGCCGCCGCCACCCCGGCGCCGCCACCCGAGCCGCCGACCTCAGCGAGGAGATGAGGACATGCCGGTTACCTTCAAGTTCCGCGGTGACCAGGTGGGCAGCTTGCTGCGGCCGCCGTCGCTGCTCGAGGCGCGAAGGCGTGCAGAGGCGGGGGAGATCAGCCCTGAGGAACTCCGGGCAGCGGAGAACGAGGCGATCGCGGCCGCGGTCAGGATGCAGAAGGAGGCCGGCCTCGACGTCTTCACCGACGGTGAGTTCCGGCGCAGCGACTTCCGGGCCGGCATCGTTGGCGCCTTCGACGGCATTACGGCCAAGGAATTCCAGATGCCGTGGCACGGGCCGGACGGCATGGTCAGGCTGCCGGGCACGGCGTACATCGTCACCGGCCGCCTTCAGCAGCGCCGCCGGATCACCGAGGGCGAAGTCGAATTCCTGCGGACGCTGACCAATCGCAACGTCAAGATGACGCTGATATCCCCGGGGTTTGTCGCCGAGCACTTCTGGCGGGACGGGGTCACCGATAAGGTCTACGACTCCCGCGAGGAACTCGGCGCGGAAATCTCCGCGTTCATGCGCGCGGAGGTCGAGGCGCTTTTCGCCGAGGGCGTCAAGTACGTCCAGTTCGACAATCCCGCCTACTCAGAGTTCCTGAGCTCGCACATCTGGTCGGGAGATGGCAGCGCCGAGCCCGGCGACGCGTTCGGCCGGATGCTCGCGGCCGACGCGGCGGCCGTTGAGGGAGTGCAGCGCCCCGAAGGCGCGTCGATCGGCATCCACGTCTGCCGGGGGAACCACTCCAGCCGCTGGCTCGCCGAGGGCGCCTATGACCCCATCGCCGAGCGGCTGTTTGGCTCGCTCCCGGTCGACCGCTTCCTGCTCGAGTTCGACGACGACCGGGCCGGGGGATTCGAGCCGCTGCGTTACGTGCCCGAGGGCAAGGTCGTGGTCCTCGGCCTCGTGAGCACGAAGACGCCGGAGCTCGAGGACGTCGACGAGGTCGTGGCGCGGATCGACGAGGCCGCACAGTACGTCGACATCGACAACCTGGCGGTCAGCCCCCAGTGCGGCTTCGCGTCCGTGGCCGAGGGCGGCAACAAGCTCTCGCAGCAGGACCAGTTCCGCAAGCTCCGCGTCGTCGCGGACGCTGCGATCTCGGCCTGGGGCCTGGAGGGGTAGCCGGGAGGGCTGCCTCACCTGAAGAGGTGGTGCGGACACACCTGCCAGATGGCGGCCAGCCGCGCCGGGCTGCCGGTGGCCGCCGTGGCCGGGATAGGGCACGCGCTGGAACGCGGCTCAGGCCGGCCGCGTGCCCCGGTCCGTGCCACGCTGATCGGGTCGGCCGTAGCGGTCACCGCGCTGGTGGCGGCGCTGGTCTTCGGTGCGAGCCTGACCGGCCTCGTCACGCATCCGCCACGGTACGGCTGGAACTGGACGCTGCTGATCGAGGCTCAGGGCGGCTGGGTAATCTCGCGCCGGACACGAGGAGTTCGAGCTGACGAACGACCTCGGCACCAAGCTGCCGTCAGGCGCGCGGGTGGAGGTGTTCCACGGACTCCGGGACGAGACGGCCCCGCCTTCGCACGCCGGCCTGTATGCCGCCGCCATCCCGCAGGCGCAGGTGCACCGGCTGCCCGGGCGGGATCATCAGCTGAACAACGACCTGACCGAAGTGGCTGAGGCAATTCGCGGCGGCGGGCCCGGGCCCATCCCCCCGGGGTAGGGCCTGCGCGAAGCTCAGGCCGGCAGGCTGATGGCCCGCCAGCAGGCGCGGGCGATCTCGTTGAGCTGTTCGTCCGTCAGCTTGATTTCGTCCGCTGCCAGGCGTACGGCCGGGCTCAGCCCCAGGTCGTAGATGACCTCCAGCGGCAGTGGCAGCAGCCGGGCGGCGATATCGGGCTTGGCCGCCTGCGCCGCCAGCGGGTCGCCGGTGGCGATTGCCGCCCGGTGCGCGGCGCTGCGATAAGGCGAGTGGTCGACCTGCAGCAGGAAGCGCGCGTGATCGGGGTTCTCCTTCAGGTGGCGGTAGGCGGCCAGCCAGAGGCTGCGAAATTGCGCGCCTGCCTCCGCGCCTGCCTCGATGCCGTCCGCAGCGGCCGCGCCGAGCTGGGCCTTGGTCTCGCAGTAGGCCGCGAGTACCAGTTCGTCCTTGGAGGCGTAGTGGGTGTAGGTGGTGCCGGTCGCCACGCCGGCCTGGCTGGCGACGGCGCTCATCGATGCGCCGTGGAAGCCATGGTGCGCGACGAGCCTGCGCAGTGCGCCGCGCACCGCGGCGGCGCGATCCACGGGCGGGACCGTCATGCCGCGGCCGCCGCGCGCAGGTCGATCGCCACCCCGGTCTCGCGCTCCGAGACCTCCCACAGCGCCGCGATCGCCTTGTCCATGCCGAGCGTGCGCAGGATCGGCTTGCGCACTGGCGGCCCGCTGCTGACGAACAGCGGGCCGTAGAACTCGCCGCCCTTCGCGGCCGGGTCAGTCGCCGCGCGAAGCTGCGACAGCGCGCCGTCGGCCGCGGGCATCCCGGTAAGGCGGGTGAGGGAGAGGAAGAACCGCTGGCTCATGCCGCCGCCGCTGTCCCGTACGCTGACCGCCTGCAGGTCGGTGTTCGACAGCCCCGGATGCGCGATCAGGCTGGCCGTGCTGGCGCCGGCCTTCTCCAGCTCGCGCTGAAGCCCCAGGCCGAAGTGGAAGTTCGCGAGCTTGGCCTGGCCGTAGGCGCGCCATGGCCGGTAGCGGCCCCGGAGGTGAGGATTGGCCGGGTCGACAGCACGGCCCATGTGATGGGCGGTGCTGGTCACGGTGACGATCCGCGCGCCAGGGGTGGACAGCAGCGCGGGCAGCAGCAGCGCCGTGAGCGACCAGTGCCCCAGATGGTCCACGCCGAACTGCATCTCGAAGCCATCGACGGTCTTGGCCTCAGAGATCCCCATCACCCCGGCATTGTTGATGAGCAGGCCGATGTTCTTGTGCGCAGAGATGATCTGGCCGGCCGCCGCACGCACCGAGGCCTGTGAGGCGAGGTCGAGCGGGACCAGTTCCAGTGAGGCGTCCGGCGCGCCGCTGCGAATGTCCTCGAGCGCAGCCTGCGCCTTCTCCTGGTTGCGTACCGCCATCACGACGTGCGCGCCCTTCGCCGCCAGCTGCCGCGCCGTTTCCAGTCCCAGCCCGCCGTTGGCCCCGGTTACGACGGCCGTGCGGCCGTGCTGGTCAGGGATCTCTGCTGCGTTCCAGCCCACGGCCACTCCTCGAATGAATGTTCATTCAGACAGGCTTACTGTACCGCCTTATCCGGTGGCTCCCGGTACCTCGCAGGCTTCGCGACGGCGTTAGTCCCAGTGCTGCGCGTTCTCCGCTGTTAGCGAGCCCGGCGGTTCGGGCAGCACGCAGAACACCAAGCCCGCCGGGTCGCGCATGACCCACCACGATTGCACCTGGCCCACCCGCTCGGCGCCGAGCCGCTCCAGCCGCGCCACCTCGGCGTCGAGGTCGTCGGTGTGGATGTCGAGGTGAACGCGCGGCGCGCCGGCATCCAGACGCTGCACCAGCAGCATCAGGTCGTGGCCGGGCAGCATGCCCCCGTGGTACTCGCCCGACCAGATCTGGGGCAGCTCCTGGCCTGCCGTGGCCTGCCAGAACGCCAGCTCGCGGTCGTGTGCCCCGGGCGGGACATCAATGACGATCTTTGCGATCGTGCTGTAGTGGGCCATGGCGATCAGGGTGTCATGACACCGGCCGGTATCACTGGCCGCCCGGAGGCTGACCGCGGCCTAGGACCCTGCCGAAGCCGCCCCTGCCGACGATCACGTAGAGCAGGCCGCCCCAGGGGCAAGAGAGCAGGCAGATGATCGCCCATATCCCCTTGCCCAGGTAGCGGACCGCTGCCGGATCAGCGCGGACGAGATCCCGCAGGCAGAAGCCGTCCCAGGCAACGACCAGCACGACGCCGAGGGCGATGACGGTGATCAGTGCCGGGTTCATCGGGCGGTCAGGGGGTGGCCCAGGCGGGAGATCTGGTACCGGATTCGTAAGGCGATAAGGAGCAGGGCGGCAATGCCCCGGTCGACCACGACCGGCGCCGCCGGCGGTCGGATCACCTTCGGCCCTCCGCGACCTCGAGCTAACGGTCACACTTTTGTGAATAGTAGCATAATTGTGACCAGTGGCTAAGCTTCTCGGCATGGCAAGTGCGGACCTGCTGCTGCACCCGGTGCGGCTGCGCATCATCAAGGCGTTCCTCGGCGACCGGGCGCTGACCACCAACCAGCTCGCCGCCGAACTCGACGATGTTCCCGCCGGGAGCCTGTACCGACACGTCGCCCTTCTGGCCAGGGCCGGGCTGCTCCACGTGGTCGCCGAGCACCGGATCAGGGGCGCCGTCGAGCGCACCTACGCGCTCCGGCTCTCCGCGGCGCGCGTGCAGCCGGGCGAAGCGGCCGCGATGACCCCCGAGGAGCACTCCAGGGCCTTCATGGCCTACGTCGCCGGTCTGCTAGCCGACTTCGACCGTTACCTCGCCGCAGGCACACCGGACCTGGGCCGCGACGGCGCCGGCTACACCGTGGCCGGCATGTACCTGAGCGACGCCGAACTCACCGGGTTCCTCCGCGACCTCGCCGCTCTCGTGCAGCCCCTGCTTGCCAACGCACCCGGCAGGGGACGTCGGCGCCGCATGCTCTACACCATCTTCCTGCCCGAGCCAAACGGCAGAAGTGCGGCCAGAACTCACGACCGTTGACCACGGTTCCCGGCTGAAGCTGTGGCGGTCCCGCCCGTTGGTCAGGCGGCGGGCGGGGCGGAACGGGCAGGGCGGAACGTCGCTTCGACGATGTCGTCCTGGCCGAAGTCGCCGGTCAGCTCGGCGACCACCCGGCCGTCGCGCAGGATGAGCACGCGATCGCAGATCAGCGCCAGATCCCCGACGTCCGTGGCGGACATCAGCACGCCGCAGCCACGTTCCGCCTCGGCGCGGAGCACGCTGATGATGTCGCTCCTGGCGCCGACGTCGACGCCCTGGGTGGGCTCGTGCAGCAGCAGCAGCCGTGGCCGGCCGGCCAGCCACTTTCCGAGCAGCACCTTCTGCTGATTGCCGCCGCTGAGCGTGGAGACCAGGGCCTCCGGGCGCGGCGGGGTGATCCCGAGCCGCAGGATCATCTCCCGCGCCTCGTCGAGCTGCCATGAGTGCCCGATGAGCCAGCGCCGCCCCTTCTCGCCAACCCGCGGAAGGGTGAGGTTGTCTCGGACGCTCATCTCGACGGCCAGGCCTTCCTCATCCCGCTTCTCAGGGATGAGGAACACCCCGGCGCCGATGAGCCTCTCCACCGAGGCCCCGCGCCCGGCGCCCAGATCGACCGAGCGCTCGCCGAGCGTGAGCACCCCGCCATCGGCCGGGGACGCCCCGGCGAGCAGATAGGGCACTTCCTCGAATCCCGAGCCGGCCAGGCCGGTGATGCCCACGATCTCGCCGCGGGCGATGCGCACGCCGAAGTCCTGCACCGTGCCGCCGCGAAGGCTGGTGACCTCGGCGACGTGGTCGTCCCGGGCTTTCCCGTTCTCGCGCGCGTGGCTGCGCTGCTCGTAGCCGAGCATCAGCCGCGTCAGCCTCGCCTCGTCGAGTTCTCCGGCCGGCACGGCGGGCGCGACGACCTCTCCGTCGCGCAGCACGGTGATCCGGTCGCAGGCCTCGAGCACCTCTTCCAGCCGGTGGCTGACCAGGACCACCGACGCGCCTTCGGCAATCACGGCGCGCAGCAGCTCGTAGAAGTGCGCCAGCGACGGGCGGGTCAGCGCGCGCGTCGCCTCGTCGAGCAGGATCACCCCGCGGCCCGGCTCGTAGTCCTGGAGCGCGCGCGCGATCGCGACCGTCGCCCGTGCTTCCGCAGACAGTTGTGCAACCGGCCGGTCCAGGTCGACGGTCTGCCCCAGCCGCTCGAGCACCCTGATCGCCTGGTCTTCCTCGTGCCGGCGCTGAATGCGCCGTGACCAGCGAGCGCCACGCCACCGGCCCGCCCGGATGTTGTCCAGCGCGGAGAACTCACCGATCAGGCCGAGACTCTGGTGCACCACCGCGATCCCGTGGCGCCGCAGATCCGGCACCCGCACCGGGAGCGGCACCGCCACCCCGTCGAGTTCGAGACGGGCGCCCGCGTCCGGCGGGTGGTAGCCGCTGAGGATCTTCATCAGCGTCGACTTGCCCGAGCCGTTCTGGCCCACGACCCCGTGCAGCTCTCCGGGCGCAAGCGCGAGCTCGACGTCGTTCAGCGCCCGCTGCGACCGGTACGTCTTGGAGATCGCCGTGCCGCGGAGCCGGAGCACCCCCGCCGGGGGCGGCGGCGGTGCTCCGGAACTCCTCGCGGGAGGCAGGCCGGCCAGGCTCATGACCGGCTCAATGGACGCCCCAGAGGTGCTCGAACTGCTGCTGGTAGCCGAAGGCGCCGAACCACTGTCCCGACGCCTGGGCGGCGTTGCTCAGCTGGACGCTGCCGATGTTCGACGAGGTGAAGAGGCGGATCGGGATGGTGTAGGTCACGGCGGCCTGGCCGGCCATCAGCCGCAGCGCCTCGTCCGCATCGATCCAGCCGTTGTAGACCTGGTTGTCCGCGATCTCGGCCTTGACCGACGTGCTCGATTTGACGTCCTGGAGGCCGGACAGCGCCGCCGCGGCCGCGACGATCTTTATCTTGCTGGTCGCCGATGCCTGCTGGACCCCCTGCAGGACGCCGGGGACGTACTGGTCGTACTCGGAGAAGATGTAGTTGATGTTCGGGTGCTTCAGCAGCAGCGCGCTGATCTCCGACGGCAGCAGCTGCTCGTTCGACGAGCTGAACTTCAGCATGGTCACGGTGCAGCCGGGGCAGTGAGCCTTCAGCTGCGGGACGGCGTACTCCGCCGTTCCCGCCGCTGACGTCGGGGAGTCGGTGGCCTCGAGCTCCAGGACGTTAGCCTTGCCGCCCGAGTCGGCGATGATCCAGTCCTGGGCCAGCGAGTACTGCTGGTTGGAGCCGGAGATGTAGGTGATGTTGGCGGCGGTCGGGCGCGGGGAGACGATGTTCACGTCGGTCACGACCACGGGGATGGACTTCTTGCTGGCCTCCGTTATCAGGCCCTGGGTGATCTGGTACGGGACCGCGTCCGACACGATCGCGGCGGCGTGCGCCCCGATCGCCTGCGCGAAGCAGGAGGAAAAGCCCGACGGGGTGAAGTTGCCGCTGCAGACGCTGAGCTTGACCCCCACGGTGGCCAGGGCGGTCTTCATCGCGGCGGCGGTGATGGCGAACGCTGGAACGTCGGCGCTGACCGGAATGTAGTACACGGTCTTGCCCTTCAGCGCCGCGATGTTGGTGATCGCCGCAGAGGGCACCGGGGCCGCGGGCTCCTTCAGCCCGGCCGTCACGAGCCCCTGCGCGAACTTGATCCCGGCCGAAGCGTCCGAGTTCGACTTCGACGCCGCCGGGGTCGACGACGAACTCGAGCCGCAGGCCGCCAGCGCCGTCCCCAGCGCGAGAGCCCCGGCGAGGGCCACAAGGCCCTTTATGTGAGAACACCGCCTCATGCGCTTTCCTCCTGTGCATCGCGAAGTGGTGAGTGGTTGGTTGCGCTCTCGCGCTCTCAGACGAGTTTTCGCCGCAGCAGCGTCGCCGCCGTGACGGCTATGACAAGCGCCCCGCCGTAGAAAACATCGGAAATCCAGCCGGCCGCGCCAAGGAGCTCGAGCCCCAGGATTCCCGTGGCGAGAAAATAGATTGCGATGAAGGTGCCGACCGGGTTGAACCGGCCCGGCTGGATTGCCGCCATCCCGAGAAAGACAGTGGCAAACGTTGGGAACAGGTAACTCTGCGTCGAGTTTGGATCGAAGCCGCCGAGGCTCAGGGCCGCGATCACCCCGCCGACTGCACAGATGAGCGCGCCGATAACGAACGCGCCGAACCGGATACGGCTGACCCGGATACCGCTCAGCCGCGCGACCTCTGCATTCGCGCCCACAAACCGCATGCGCCGGCCGAGCGGTGTGTAGGCAAGAATGTAGGCGAAGGCGAGCACCAGCACCACGCCGTAGTAGAACGAGGCCTGCAGCCCGAGAATGCTGTGCAGGGCGAATCCCGCGTAGGAATTGCTCATGCCGGCGACGTCACCAAGGTGTGATATCCACAGGGCGAGCCCGAGCATGAGCGTGCCCGAGCCCAGCGTCACCACGATCACGTTGACGCCGACGAAGACGACGAGGGCGCCGTTGACGACGCCAAACGCGGTCGTGACCACGATCGCGACCACCGACGCCGCGACCACGTTCCAGCCGTGGAAGACGACGAGGACCGGCAGGAGCGTCGCCGAAAGGCCGAACAACGACGCGACCGAGAGATCCACGTACTCGCCGACACACACGGTGCACAGCAGCCCCAGGGCCAGGAACACGGTGGCCTGCTGCGAGCTGAAGATCGTCTGGAAGACGCTGACCTCGAAGAACTGGCCTGGCTCCAGCATCGTGTAGATGACGATCATCACTACCCAGATCCAGATGATCGCCGTGCGCGTGCCGAAGTCCCTGGCGAACGCCGACACGCCAGGCCGGTGCCGGGTTCCGCCGGGCCTGGCCGCAGGGGTGCCGGCCACGGCAACGTCCTTGTCCACCGCCGGGCTGCCGGGGCTGCTCGGGCGGTCCTGCTTTGCCGGAACGTTCATGTCGGTCACCCGATGGCCCCGTCGCTCGCCGTGGCCTCGTTCGCCGTGCCATCGACGTGCCGGACGAGGTAGTCCCACGACCGGAGCAGGTAGGCGTCGGACTCCGCGTGCGCGTAACGCCTGCCCGGCTGCTGCATGGCCGCGGCCACCCCGCCCGCGGCCGTCGCCAGGATCTGCAGGCGGCAGGCGCGTTCCAGCAGGACCGCGTTCATGACCGCGGTGGCGACGCTCGACCCGACCGTGACGATGCCATGGCCGACCAGGAATAGCGCACGGGAACCGCCGAGGCACTCGGCCACGGCGCCGCCCAGTTCGGCCGTGTTGATCAGGCCTGCGGCGCGCTCGAAGCGCGGGACGCCCGCGGCGAACATTCCCGCGGAGTTCGAGAACGCGTGCAGTGGCTGCCCGGATGCGGCGAGGGCTATTGCGCACGGCGGGTGGCAGTGAACCACGCTGGCTAGATCACCGCGGGCCCGGAGAATTTCCGTGTGCAGCGGGTATTCAAGCGGCGCGGAAAGAGATCCGGCCAGAGAGCGGCCCTCGGAATCGATGAGGATTATGTCGTCCTCGGACACCTCGTCAAATCCACGCCCGCCGGCCTTTAGCCACACACCGCGGCCGCCTGGGTCTCTTCGTGA
>Ga0335073_10012893_pt1 | contig 11719 bp, 9 predicted proteins | sample Lox_Sample_22_FD_207093 | JGI IMG/M metagenome (GOLD analysis project Ga0335073, IMG submission 207093) | Soil microbial communities from Loxahatchee National Wildlife Refuge, Florida, United States - Lox_Sample_2.2 | ecosystem: Environmental > Terrestrial > Soil > Wetlands | place: USA: Florida... | reverse complement strand
AGCGACCCGAGCTCGAGGAGCACCTGTGGGGACTGACCGCGATCCTCGAGAATCCCGGCGAGGTCAAGGCGGTGCATCGTCGCTATGTCGAGGTCGGCTGCGACGTGATCTGCACCGACACGTGGGGTCTCGCCACTGCGCTCCGCAACGGGCAGGCACGGCTCTGGGAGACGAGCGAGCCGATCCATTGGATGGACCTCGCGCGTCGCGGCGTCCGACTCGCGCGCGAAGCCGCGGCCGACGCCGGCCGGGCGGACGAAGTCGCGGTCGCGTTCAGCATCAACGGCGACGTCGATACCCCTGACGGCCGCGAGACGATCCGTCTGCTCGCGCGGGCGTTCGAGCAGGACCCGCCCGACCTGATCCTGGTGGAGACGCTCACGTTGATTCGCAGCTCCACCTACGCGACGGTCGAGGCGCTGCTCGACACCGGCCTGCCCGTGTGGCTCAGCTTCCGCCGCTGCCGCCACGGCGTGTGCGGCGTGTACGGAGAACACTGGGGCGGCCCCGAGGGCGACACGTTCGGGCGGGCCGCCCGGCGGTTCGAGGAGATGGGCGTCGGCGCGCTCGCGATCAACTGCCTGCCCCCCGACCACGTCACCGGCATGCTCGCGTGGCTGCGCGACTTCACCGATCTCCCGCTCGGCGTGTACCCCAACATGGGGTATCTGTCGGCCGCCGGCTGGCGCCACGAGTCCGGCGTCGGCGCCGACGAGTACGCGGAGCTCGCGCTGCGCTGGCGCGAGGAGGGGGCGCAGATCGTCGGCGGCTGCTGTGGCGTGGGCCCGGAGCAGATCGCCGCTGCCCGCACAGCTCTGGCCGAGACCAAGCCCGGACACGCGCGGCCCGACGTCCTGCCCGACGAAGGCGTAGCCCCGATCTCGCTCGAGACCAAGCGAGTGGCGCCCGCCCGCTGGGCCGATACGCGCGGCCGGCTCATGTACCCGCTCGACGTCCCGGACATCACGATCGAGCCGGGGGTGTTCGCGCCGACGCAGGGGAGCTTCCTGGTCTGGAAGTACTTCTATCGCGAAGGAATTGGCGCCCACCAACGTTGCTTGGACATTGGCTGCGGGACCGGGCTGCTGACGGTTCAGCTCGCGCGTAACGGCGCGGCGCACGTGCACGGCATCGACATCGATCCCGCGGCGGTCAAGAACACCATGGCAAATGCATTTCGAAACGGAGTGGCCGACCGGGTCAGCGCGGCCGTGCAGGACCTGTACCCGTGGGTCCCCGAGGAGCGTTACGACGTGATCGTGGCGAGCCTCTACCAGACTCCGGTGGATCCGTTCGAGCCGGTCGTTTCGCACCGGCCGCTGGACTACTGGGGCCGCGGTCTGGTCGACCACCTGCTCCGGATGCTGCGCGAGGCGCTCGCGGACGACGGGACCGCATACGTGATGCAACTCTCTATCATCGGCGAGCGGCGAACCACGCAGTTGCTGGACCGTCTTGGCTATCAGGCTCGCGTCGTGGACTTCGGCTTGTTCGAGTTCACGGAGCTCTTCAACGACGCGCGCGACCAGATCGCACGCGTGGAAGACCTCTCCGACGCCTACCACCTGAAACTTGGCGAGATGGATGTTATGGCCGCCTATCTGCTCGAGATCACCCGAAAGCACAAGGAAAGTTGAAGCCCATGACCTACGCCGACAACGAGTATCTGTTCACCTCCGAATCGGTGACCGAGGGTCACCCGGACAAGGTCGCTGACCAGATCTCCGACGGCGTGCTCGACGCGGTCCTGCGCGACGACCCGCTCGGGCGTGTGGCGTGCGAGACGCTGGTGAACACAGGCCTTGTCGTCGTCTCCGGCGAGATCACGACCACCACGTATGTCGACATCCCCGAGGTGGCCCGGGAGACGATCAAGCGGATCGGGTACACGAACGCGGAGTTCGGGTTCGATTACCACACGTGCGCGGTGATCAACGCGATCGACAAGCAGTCGCCCGACATCGCCCAGGGCGTCGACCGGGCGTACGAGACGCGCACCAACGCCAAGGACGACGACGAGCTCGACATCGCGGGCGCGGGCGACCAGGGGATGATGTTCGGATACGCGTCGAACGAGACCGAGGAGCTGATGCCGCTGCCGATCTCGCTGGCGCACAAGCTCGCCAAGCGGCTCGCCGACGTGCGCCGCGCCGAGATCCTCCCGTACCTGCGCCCGGACGGAAAGACGCAGGTAACCGTGCGCTACGTCGACGGAAAACCCGTCGAGGTCGAGAAGGTGCTGATCTCCACGCAGCACCGGGACGGCGCCGAGTCGCTGCTCAAGGAGGATCTGTGGGAGCACGTGGTCGAGCCCGAGCTCCCCGACGACCTGTTCGACCCCAAGAAGCTTCGCCGCAACCTGCTCGTCAACCCGACCGGCCGGTTCGTGATCGGCGGTCCGATGGGCGACTGCGGTCTGACCGGGCGCAAGATCATCGTCGACACCTACGGAGGAATGGCGCGCCACGGTGGCGGCGCGTTCTCCGGAAAGGACCCGAGCAAGGTCGACCGCAGCGCCGCGTACGCCGCCCGCTACGTCGCCAAGAATGTCGTGGCCGCCGGCCTCGCAGACAGGGCCGAGGTCCAGGTCGCGTACGCGATCGGCGTCGCCCATCCGGTTTCGACGATGATCGAGACGTTCGGCACCGAGAGGGTCTCACGTTCGAAGATCCTCGAGCTGATCAACGAGCACTTCGATCTGCGGCCGGGGGCCTTCCGCCAGTACCTCAAACTGCACCGGCCGATCTACCAGAAGACCGCTGCGTACGGCCATTTCGGTCGCGAGGACAACGACTTCACGTGGGAGCGGACCGACAAGGCGGCCGTACTGCGCGAGGACGCCGGACTCGGCGCCGCCGCGGGCGCCCCCGCAGAGGCGCTCCGCGCGTGAGCATCACGGTCGTCGGATCGGTCGCGTTCGACGCGGTCAAGACGCCGTTCGGCGAGCGCGAGCGGATGCTCGGCGGTGCCGCCACGCACTTCGCGCTCGCGGCCTCGTTCTTCGACCAGGTCCATGTGGTCGGCCGCGTCGGCGCCGACTTCAGCGACGCGGATCTCGACGTGGTCGCCACCCGCGGCACCAGCATCGCCGACATCGAGCGTGTGCCCGACGGCAAGACGTTCTTCTGGGTTGGCGAGTACGGCTGGGATCTCAACTCCCGCGAGACGCTCGACACCCAGCTCAACGTGTTCGAGGACTTCCAGCCGCGCCTGTCGGAGTCCTCGCGCGACTGCGACGTCCTGTTCCTGGCCAACATCCAGCCCGAGCTCCAGCTGGGCGTTCTCGAGCAGTGTGGCCAGGTGCAGTTCGTGGCGATGGACTCGATGAACCTCTGGATCGACATCGCTCGCCCGGCGCTCGAAGAAGTGATCCGCCGCGTCGATTGCCTGATGCTCAACGACGCCGAGCTGCGCCAGCTGACCGCTCGGCCGAGCATCGTCTCGGCGGCGCGCGACGTACTCGAGCTCGGCCCGACCGTGGTCGTGGTCAAGCAGGGCGAGTACGGCGCCGCGCTGATCACCGAGGACCAGTTCTTCGCGCTTCCCGCCTACCCGCTCGAGAGGGTCGTCGACCCGACCGGCGCCGGGGACACCTTCGCCGGGGGCTTTGTCGGGTACCTCGCCCGGCATCGCGACAAGCCGTTCACGCAGCCGGTCGTCCGCCTGGCGATGGCATACGGCACCGCGCTAGCGTCATTCAACGTCGAGGAGTTCGGCACCGAGCGCGTCGAGCGGCTCAGCGCGGCCGAGGTCGACGGGCGCGTCGAGGAACTTCGGCGCATCACGCAGTTCGAGCACACGCTCGCGCCGCTCGAAACGTCCTGAGCTATCTAAGCCCGGCGGGCGCCGCTTCGGCCCGGCTGCTCGGCCACGATCGCGACCCCACCCGAGTGAACGATCGACCGGTGGTGGACGCTCGTCCGGTGGCGACTGTTCGTTAGCGCCGGTGCGGACGTGGCCGTGACGGGCGCGATCCGCACGCCCACGAGCGCCGCGCTACGCCGGGGCACCGTCAGCACGTATCCATGGGCGCCGGCGTTGATCGACTGGGTCAGACGCGTCCCGATCCAGGTGCCGTCAGGTCCGAGCCGCTGGCCGTCGAGCGTCTCGCCGGTGGTCGAGCTCGCCGACGGAGCGAGCAGCCGCTGGACCGTGGCCGGGCCCGTGGCGGGAAGGTGCAGGTCGACCCGGACCGTGCGATTGCTCTTGTCGATTACGAGCACGCGCAGCCGGTCTCCGGCCACCCGGACGCCCCAGGCGCTCAGGTTCAGGGAGCGGGGATGCGACACCTGCAAGCGGACCAGGCGCGCATCCGCGCCGAGCGTCCGCGCGAACATGATCAGTCCGTAAAGCAGCGGCCGCGGCTTGAGTCCCTGGCTGCGCGTCAGCGAGAACGGCGCGTTGATCGCGTAGTACCGCACGTGCAGGTTGACGCCGTCGACCCCCGCCCGCATCAGCGTGAACAGCGCGTCGGGAGCCCATAGCGCTGTCGCGAACGTGTTGCTGACCCCCTCCTTGCCGCCGCAGGTGACCGAGTTGAGCTCGGTGAGGCGGAACTTCAGGCCAGCGTCGTGCGCGACCTTGACCGCGCCCGCGACATCCTTGGCCAGCGCGCCCACGGCCTGCCAGCTGAGCAGGCGCGCGACGGTCGGGTAGCTCGAGTTCGACGCGTGCTTGACGCATGCCGAGTATGGATATAGGTGTGCGGTGACCGTCGCGAGCTCCGGGCGCTGGTCGGCGATCAGCGTCTTGATCCAGTTCAGGCTGACCCTGGGGTGCGCCACCGCCGGACCGATCAGCGGCACGTCGGGCGCGCCCTCGCCGAGCACCTCAGCATCTCGCTGGAAGTCGTCGACGTAGCTGTCCGGGGTCAGCTCGATCGGCAGCGGCCGGGCCTCGAGCGGGGAGCGAGCGATCGTCGCCAGCCAGTACTTGTGCGAGTAGATGTCGGGCTCGTTGCCGACCTCGAACCCGACGATGCTGCCGCGCGGGAGCGAGGTCTCGGCCGCCCGCGCCCAGGTCGCGGCGGTCAGCGGCGTATCCGTCACCAGGTTCAGGTCGACGATGAACTTGACGTGATCGCGCTTGGCGAGGCTTCGCAGCTCCGACAGGAATGTGGGCGTCACGGCAAACGCCCACGACGGCATGCTGCGTGGCTTCTTCGGCATCCAGAACGAATGGTCGGCCGAGTCGCCGCCGATCCGCAGCACGAGCGGCCCGTTGCCGGGCACGTGGACGAGCGATAGCACGCGCTCGAATACAGGCATGTCGCGCTCAAACAGCGGCAGCGCCCAATACTCGGTCGACAGGCCGAAGTACGAGGCGGGGACCGGCATCGTGCTCGCGTTTGGGCTGATCGTGAGCACGGCCTGCGCCACCGCGGCGCGCGCGGCCCCGTGCCTCCCCGCGGGCGTGGTCACCTGGGCGGAGGCGAACTCGGCGCCATGCTGTGTGCTCGAGGCCGTGGTCGTGGCGCCGTCGTTGTCGGGCAGCGCCAGCGCGATCCCGCAGACGACCAGCGCAGTGGCCGCCAGCGCAGCGCTAACCAGCGCCAATACCCGCCGCCGCCCCCGGCGGGTATTGCCCTCGTTAAGCGTCACGCGTCGCACCTGGGCTCCCTCCCGTCGGAATCGATCTGCCTGGCGGCCCTACGGGACCTATCGGCCGAGCATACGGAGGCCCTTACCCACAAACGGTCCGCGACGGCAGGCTTAACCGCACCGCGCGGCGGAGCTAACACGTCTTAACGGAGGAGTCTCCGAATTGGCTACCGGAAGCCGGAGCGGAGGATCACCTGGACATGACGCTCACGCATCCCCGATCACGACCTTCATCACGTCGGTCGGGTTCTCGATCGCAAACCGGATCGCCTCGGGCGCCTCCTTCAGCGCGAACCGGTGGCTGATCAGCGGCGCGAGCAGCGGCGTGTTGCGCTCCACCACCGCCACCGCCTCGCCGAACTCGTCAGCGCCGCAGCAGCTCACCCCGAGCAGGTCAAGCTCCTTCTCGGTCAGGCTGCCGAGCCGGAGCACGACCTCCCCGCCTGACATGCCCACCTGCACGGCGCGCCCGGCCGACGCCACCATATCGACCATCGCTCGCACGGCCGCCGGCGCCCCGGTCGCGTCGATCGCCGCCGGCGGGCCGGCGGGCCCCGCCCACTCGCGAGCGGCCGCGACGACCTCATCGCGGCCGGTCCACACCAGCGTGTCCGCGCCCATGTCGCGGCTCAGCGCGAGGCGGGAGTCCTGGAGGTCGACGACCAGCACGTCCGCGCCACGCTCCCGCGCCACCAGACAGATGCACTGTCCGATCGGTCCGGCCCCCAGCACCACCACGCGCTCGCCGGGAGAAACGTTGGCTCGGTTGACCGCCCTCACGGCGATCGACACGGGCTCGGCCAGCGCGGCCACCGCGGGGTCCTCGGCCTTGATCGGGTACACCTGCTCCGCGGGGACCGCGAGCCGGTCCTGCAGGCCGCCGTCGGTGTGGATCCCGATCAGCTCGAAGAAGTCGCAGGTGTTGGGGCGGCCGACGCTGCACGGGTAGCACTCGCCGCACGCTCGAAGCGGCCACACCGCGATCCGCTGCCCGACCACGAGCTCGGGAGGGCAGTCGGCTCCGACCGCGGCGATCGTCGCCCCGATCTCGTGACCCTGGACGCGCGGGAACTGCGAGCCTCCCGCCTCGGGGGAGAGCTCGCCGAGGAAGAAGTGGTAGTCCGAACCGCAGATCCCGACCGCCTCGGGGCTGACGACGACTTCACCAGGTCCAGGGTCCACGGGCTCCGGGCGGTCCACAATCGCCATCGCCTCGACCCCCTCGGTCACTGCTGCGCGCATTTTTCAGTCCTCCCAGACCTCGGCCGCGGTCTCGACGATCAGCTCGAGCTTGGCGATCTCCTCCTCGCGCGTGAGCACGTTGCCCTCGACGGTGGAGGAGAAGCCGCACTGCGGTGACAGGCACAGCTGTTCGATCGGCACGTAGTTCGACGCCTCCTCGATCCGGCGCTTGAGCAGGTCCTTGGACTCGAGCTCGCCGTGCTTCGTGGTTACCAGCCCGAGCACGACCTGCTTTCCCTTGGGCACGAATCGCAGCGGCTCGAACCCACCGCTCCGGGCATCGTCGTACTCGAGGAAGAAGCCGTCGACCTCGAGGCCGCCGAACAGCGCCTCGGCGACGTAGTCGTAGCTTCCCTCGGCTGCCCACGACGAGCGAAAGTTGCCCCGGCACAGATGGGTGGTGACCGCCATCCCGTCGGGCCGTCCTTCGAGCGCGCGGTTGATGTTGCGCACGTACTGCTCGTGGAGGTGCTCCACGTCGCTCGTCCCCCGCTCCTTGATCTGCTCCCGCTGGTGCGGATCGTTGAGATAGGCGAGCGAGGTGTCGTCGAACTGGAGGTACGTGCACCCGAGCTCGCCAAGCGCACGGAGCTCGTCGGCGTAGGTAGCGCACAGATCGCTCCAGAACTCCTCCATATCGGGGTAGATCTGCTCGTCGACGGCGAGACGGCCGCCCCGGTAGTGGACCATGTTCGGCGACGGGATCGTGAGCTTCGGGGTCGCGCCGCCGTTGACCGCCGACTTCAGGAACTCGAACGCTTCGGCGAAGATCGCGTGATCGAGGTGGATCTTGTCGGCCACGCGGATCGCCGCCGGCGTCCACTCGACGGTCCCCTCCTCGTTGCGGAACTGCACCTTGGTGTTGCCGGGCGCGTTCTCGATGCCGCCGAGCTGGTAGATGAAGTCCATGTGCCAGGTCGCGCGGCGGAACTCCCCGTCGGTTGCGGACTGGAGCCCGGTGGCGCGCTGCAGCTCCACCGCGTCGCGTATCGCGTCGTCCTCGACGGACCGAAGCGCACCCGCGTCCATCCGCCCAGCGTCGAATGCCTCGCGCGCCTGGAGCAGCTCAGCAGGGCGGAGCAGGCTGCCGACGTGGTCGGCTCGGAACGGCGGGGTCTCTCGCATCACGGGCTTCAGCTCCTCACGTTGATCTCGACGCGGACGCCGTTCGGGTCCTCGATGAACACCTGGCGCGGTCCCCCCGGCACGGCGTTCGTGACGGCATCGACGCCGCACCGCTCGAGCCGCTGCGTCAGCTCGTCGTAGTCGCCCGCGCTGAACGCGACGTGGTCGACCGGGCCGACTCCCGGGTCCCGCTCGGGGACCGCCAGCCCGAGCCCCGCGGCATGTGCCGCATACGGCCTTCGCTCGGCAATGTGTACGCACGCGACGTCGCCTGCGTAGAGCCAGTATCCGGGGAACCCGAGGGGTGGACGCTCGCCAACGTTCAACCCCACCACCTCGCAGTAGAAGTCGCGCGTGCGCTCGATGTCGTCGCTGAGCACGAGCACGTGCTCGATCGCAGTCACCGTCATGTGGGGCGCGGCTCGGCGCTCGCCACCGCCTGAGCGGTGGTCGCGCCGTTACTGCCGCGCAACAGGTACGCGGACTGGAGCAGCTCGGGCTTCTCGCGCAGCTCCTTGGCCATCCCCGAGAACTGGATCCGGCCGCCTTCCATGATGTAGGCGCGGTTGGCCAGGCCGAGCGCGAGTGTCGCGAACTGCTCGATCAGCAGCACCCCGGCCCCCGCCTGCGCCACCGACCGGATCGTCGGGACCAGCCGGTTGACGACCACGGGGGCGAGGCCGAGCGACAGCTCGTCGATGATCACGAACCGCGGGTGCGACACGAGCGCCTGGGCCAGCACGACCATCTGCTGCTCGCCCCCCGACAGCGAACGCGCTGGATAGTCGAGCCGCTTCTCGAGCTCGGGGAACAGCTCGAGCGCGCGCTTGTGGCCGGCGCCGGCGTCGGCACCGGTCATCGCGTAGGTGGCGACGCGGAGGTTCTCGGCCACCGTCAGCTCGGGGAGCAGCCGCCGGCCCTCGGGGACGATCGCGAGTCCCGCTGCGCGGATCCGCTCCGGGCGCTTGCCGGCGAAGTTCTGCTCGTCGAGCATCACCTTTCCTGCGACCGGCTTCAGCACGCCTCCGATCGCGAGCACCATGCTCGACTTACCGGCGCCGTTCGGGCCGAGCAGCGCGGTGATCTCGCCGGAGGGGATCTCGAGCGAGACCCCGCGCACCACGTTACGTCCCCCGCGGGCTACGACGAAGTCCTCGACGCGGAGCAGATCGCCGTTCGTGGTCACGCGACCTCCTCCGTACCGAGATAGGCGCGGACCACGCGCTCGTCGCGGAGCACCTCCTGGGTCGGTCCGGACGCGATCATCTTGCCGAAGTCGAGCACCGCCGTCACCTCGCAGCACGCGGACACGAGGCTCATGTCGTGGTCGACGAGGATCGTCATCGCGCCGGTCTGGTCGGGGATCTTGCGGATCACGTCGCCCATATGGGCGGTCTCCTCGTCCGGGAGCCCCGCGGCGGGCTCGTCGAGCAGGACCAGTCTGGGTCGCCCCACGACCGCTCGCGCGAGCTCGACCAGGCGGCGCTGGGCCGCGCCGAGCGTGCCGACGCGGGAGCTCGGATGAATGTCCATCCCGACGAACGCGATCGCGTCGAGCACGTCCTGGCGCCGCGACGAACCGCTCATCTTGGAGTTCTCGTGGATCATCGCCACGTTGTCGAACACCGACAGCTCCTCGATCGCCTGCTCGGTCTGGAAGGTCCGGCGTACCCCCCACCGGGCCCGGCGGAAGTGGGTGATCGACAACAGATCGTCGCCGAACGCCGACACGCTGCCCGCGACCGGCTTGACGAATCCGCTCAGCACGTTGAAGAACGTGGTCTTGCCGGCGCCGTTGGGGCCGATCAGGCCGCACGTCCCGCTATCGAACTTCACGCTCATCTGGTCGAGCGGCGTGACGCCGCCGAACCGGACCGTCAGATCGGAGACCTCGATCATGGCTCGCCACCCGCCGGTGCCGAAGAGCGGCCCTTGAACAGCCGGCCGATGAACCGTCCCAGCCGAGCCATGTCCTTCGGGAACTGGTCGACGATCCCGCGCGGTGCCGTGGTCAGCACCTGGAGCACGCCGACGCCGAACAGAATTGTCAGCCAGTCAGGGGAGATCCCCCAGTTCGTGAACAGCGCGGGCAGGAACTGCTGCAGGATCCCGGCCACGACGGCGCCCCACATGCTGTACGCGCCGCCCATCAGGACGACCGCGAGGAGCGTAATCGAGTCCTGGGTCTGGAAGTCGATCGAGTACAGGAAGTGGAGTCCGCCGGCGAGCAGGCCGCCGGCTACGCCGGTGACGAACGATGCGAGCGCGAACGCCCACAGCTTGTAAAGGGTGGTGTTGATCCCGCCCGCGAGCGCCGCCGCCTCGCTCTGGCGGATCGCGGCCCAAGCACGTCCGGGCCGCGACCGGATGTGCGCCCACACCAGCAGGAACATCAGCACCGCGACGATCACCGAATAGCGGAAGTACGAAGTCTCGCCCTGCGCGATGCTCGGGCGGCGGATCGGCGGGATGTGAACGGTGCTGCCGTTGTAGCCGAGGAAGCCGTGGCCGCCGTTGGGGAAGTTCGTCGTGGCCAGCACGACCGTGATCGCGCCAGCCAGCATCAGCGTGATCAGCGCGAGGTACAGGCCGCTGAGTCGCAGCGCGGGCAGTCCCACCAGCGTGCCGAGCACCATCGTGATCAAGCCGGAGGCCAGCAGCACCAGCGGGAACGGCATCGAGCTTGCGAACAAGATCCGCGCCGCCACCCAGGCTCCGATCGCGAGCACCGCCGCCTGGCCGAGCGACACGAGCCCGACGCGCCCAACCAGGAGCCCCAGGCCGAGCGCGACGATCGCGTAGATCGCCACCTGTGTGCTCGCGTCTATGTAGTACGTGCTGAACAGCGACGGCAGGACGAGCAGCACGAACAGGATCAGAACCAAAGCCACGGCCGGCTGCGCCAACGCGCGCGGCTCTAGTCTGCGCATCGTGCGCGGGGACCCGTCCGAAACCGCCGTGGCGCCGCCCGACTCGGCCGCCGCCGGGGTCTCGTCAGTCTTCACGCCGGTGGGCTCGATTTCCTACACCCCCTGCCGGCCAACCGTGATCACGCGCCGGCGGTTCTGGATGAGCAGAGCGATCGCGGCGAACACAAACGGCGTCATGTCACGGTAGTTGGTGAGCGACTGGATCGGAGTGATCAGCGCATCGACCGTCCCGATGACGAGTGCGGCGATGAACGTGATCGGGATCGACCGCAGTCGCGCGATCAGGGTGGCGGCGAGCGTCGACAGCACGAGGAACGTCAGTGTGGTCGCGTCGAGCGCCACGAGGTCGGCGAGCAGGATCCCGGCGAGGCCGGACAGGACGCCGCAGCCGAACCACGCTGCGGCTTCCACCCGCCGCACCGGCACGCCGAGCGTCGCGGTGATCTCGCGGTCGTTCGCCATCGCCCGCATCGCCGTGCCGAGCTTCGTGAAGCGCAAGAAGGCCGCTGTCGAGACGGCGATCAGGAGGCCCAGGATCAAGGCGATCACGTTTGTCCACTCGACCAGGATCCCCGCGACCGTGAACGTGTCGTTGTCGGTGGGGAACGAGATCGAGCGCGAAGCGCCCCCGCTCGAGGTCCACAACAGGTCCATCACCCCGAGCAGGATCAGCGTCAGCCCAAGCGTGGCCGTCGCCTTGACGAGCGGGTCACGCTTGGCCAGCGCCGGGCCGAACACCATGCCATAGAAGAGCGTCAGCACGCCCCCGAACAGCACGCATATCAGGTACGCGAGCCACTCGTTCCAATGTGCATGGTTGAT
>Ga0335073_10012892_pt1 | contig 11720 bp, 4 predicted proteins | sample Lox_Sample_22_FD_207093 | JGI IMG/M metagenome (GOLD analysis project Ga0335073, IMG submission 207093) | Soil microbial communities from Loxahatchee National Wildlife Refuge, Florida, United States - Lox_Sample_2.2 | ecosystem: Environmental > Terrestrial > Soil > Wetlands | place: USA: Florida... | reverse complement strand
AATCCGATACCGTACGCCTGCGCTCACGTTAAGGTCCGTCATCGACCCATACGTGAACTCAGGCCAGTACTGGTATTCCACGTCCAGCACCCGCAGCCGAATGCGCGAGTTCAACCGATAGTCCATCCCCGCGCCCGGCGCCATCACAAAATAGTTTCCCGTTGCATAGTGGTAGGGAAAATTGAAATAACCATCGCCCACCATGAACTTCACATACGGCCGCCACTGCGCGTTCTGCCCGATACCCGCCAGCTGAAAGCGCGGCCCTATAAGATACGTCGTCGCATGCGTCTGCTCGAACTGCCGCAGAACTTCCCAGTTCGTCTCGCCCTCGATGCCGTAGCGCCAGGTGAAGTTCGCGTCGACGAACGCCGTCCCGCCCAGCAACCAGCGCTGCCCGTACTGAATGCGCGATGCATTGAAACTGCCGCCCACCGACAGCGACGACCAGTCTCCAATCGCCGACTCCGGTGACTGCGCGCGAGCTCCACACACTCCGGCTACGAGCAAAACCAGCCCGAAAATCCAACCGGCCCGTTTGCGTCCCATCATGATGCCGGCTCCGCTCACTGGGTCACCGTCAGCGTCAGATTCGCAACGTGCGTCACGCCCGTCTGTGTTCCCGTCGCGGTCACCTGGATGACATAGTTCCCCGGCTTCGCGCTGTTCAGCGTGAACCCGCCGCAACCGGTCATCAGGAATGTTGTCCCGGCCAGCACCGCGATAATCGCCAGCACTCGCAGCGCCGCCGCATTCCTGCGGAATCGCCTGAACGCCAATCCGAACAGCGCTGCGCCCGGGAATACCCAGGCCGCCAGCATCCCTCCGCCGCCGAACAGGCCCTCATTCTTCGCCTGTCCCCCGGAAGCCAGCGGCGAATTCGTGTCCACCGTCATCGTGACCGACGCCGTTCCGTTCTTGTCCAGGGTGAAGTCGTTGTTCGAGAAGTTGCACGTCACCGAATACGGCAGTGAATCGCATCCCAGCGCAATCTTGTCGCTGAATCCGTTCTGCGATCCGAGGTTAATCGTCAGCTGTCCCGACTTCGTCGTCTGCAGGCTCATCGATGTCGGGTTAAGCGCAATGGTGAACTCGGTCGCCTGCGACACATTCACCGTCACCACATTCGACACCGATGGCGCATTCAGCGCGTCGCCGCTGTAGTGCGCCGTGATGCTGTAGGAGCCTGCCGGCGGATTGATGGAGAATGTGGCCGCACCGCTCGCCCCCACCGTTGCCGTCCCCAGCGTCGCGGTGCCGTTCATGTACGTGATGGTCCCCGTCACCGCACCGCCGCTGCTCGACGACGTCGTCGTCAGCAGGGTCAGCTCCTGGTCCGTGTTCATGCTCGTCGCCGATGCCACCAGAGAGGTTTGCGTCGCGTAGGCAGTCACCGTCTCCGTGACTCCCGACGATGTGCTTCCCGCATCATTCGCATCGCCGCCGTAGACAGCCGTGATCGTGTGCGTCCCAACCGCCAGCGACGATGTGGTGTAAGCGGCAACACCCCCCGCATTCACGGCCACCGATCCCAGAGTATTGGCGCCATCCATGAAGGTCACGCTGCCGGTCGGCACGCCGCCATTGCCCGTCACGGTCGCCGTGAAACTCACCGGTGCCGTCACCTGAACCGAGGGACTGCTCGCCAGCAGCTTCACGCCTGTCGTCGCCTGAATCACATTCAGCGCGAGTGCAGCTGACGTACTCGCTGTGTCGTTCCCATCGCCCGGGTAGTTCGCGGTGATGGAGTAGCTCCCGACGGGGAGCGTGGACGTTGTGAAAGTGGCCACGCCCGTGCCGTTCAGAGTGCCCGAACCCAGCAGCGTCGCGCCGTTATAGAAATTCACCGTGCCCGCCGCTGTCCCGCCGTTGGTGCTCACCGTTGCAGTCAGCGTGAGCGGTTTGCCTGCGATCGATGGATTCGCGCTCGCTGCCAGCGCCGTGGCCGAGGTCGCGATATTCACCGTCTCGCTCAGTGCCACCGACGTGCTCGTGAAGTCATTTGCGTCCCCGCCATACGAAGCTGTGATCGCATGCGTTCCGGCTGCCAGCGTCGATGTCTGGAACGTTGCCACGCCAGTGGTCGTCCCCGACGCCGTCACCGTACCCGTTCCGATCTGCGTCGTGCCATCGAGGAACGTCACCGTCCCGGTAGGCACGGTCGTTCCTGTCGCCGTCACGACAGCGGTGAACGTCACCGGCATTCCATGGATCACCGGATTCACGCTCGCGGTCAGCGTCGTTGCCGTGTTCTGCTCCACCACCTGCTTCAGCACCGCCGAGGTCGCCGTCACATTGTTCGAATCGGTGTAGCTCGCTGTGATCGAATTGTTGCCCACCGGCAGAGTCGCCGTAGAGTACGTGGCAACATTACCGCTGAGCGTTCCGCTGCCCAGGTAATTTCCGTTGTTGTAGAACGAAACCGCACCCGACACAGGGATTCCGCCCGACACACTCACCGCCGCGCTGAACGTCACCGTTGCGCCATACGACGAAGGATTGCCGCCGCCAATATTTGTCACCACCACGGTGACCTGTTCCTGAATGACCTGCGACAGAGGATTCGAGTCAGACGCGCTGTAATAGGTGTCGCCGCCATAGTGCGCCGTGATCATGTGCGTTCCCACCGCCAGCGAGCTCAACTGCAGTCCGGCGTTGCCGCTTCCGTCCAGCGTCTGCGTGCCAAGCGTCGTCGTCGTGCCCTGGAAAGTATCAGAGAAGGTTACAGTTCCGGTCGGCGTTCCCTGCGTCGAGTTCGGATCCTGCTTCACCGTGACGTTCAGCGTCAGGACCTGCCCATACGCTGCGGGATTCTGACTCGAGGTCAGCGTCACAATGGCTCCATTCAGCCCCAGCGCCTGACCCACCACCGAAATATCCAGTGGTGAATTCGCCGTATTGCCCGCCAGATTCACATTCCCCACCAGCGGATTCGTCAGCGTTGTGCTGGTCGGCGCGAACTCCGTCGCGACCACACAGTTCGCATCCACTGCCACGCTGCTCGTCGTCGTGCAGGTCGTCCCGCTTGACGCCACCGCTGCATTCGCATCCGGCGCAACTGCCGAGAACGTCAGCGTCGCGTTGCCGTCATTCTCAATCGTCTGGTTCTGCGGCGCGCTCACCTGGTTCTGCCACAGCTCCGGCTGGAAGAACAACGTCGCCTGGGTCGCGCTTACTTTCCGAATCAGATGATCGAAGTACTCCGCCACCAGCAGATTCCCTGCCTGATCCACCGTCACGCCGTAAGGCGCATAAATACCCGCGCCCGTCGCGATGCCTCCACCAGTGAAGGCTTCGCCGTTCTGTCCGTTGCCGTAGCTGAAACCCGACTTCCCATCGCTGTAAGTGTCGCTGGCGTTCGTGCCCGCAATCGTTGAGATCACTCCAGAAACTACATTCACCTTCCGTACGACATAATTGCGCGCGTCGGCGATATACACGTTGCCCGCCGGATCGCACGCGACACTCAACGGCGAATACAGCTCAGCCGAAGTGGCAGCCCCGCCATCGCCCAGATAAGCCGGAGTTCCGTTGCCGGCAAAGGTGCTGATATTCCCGCTGGTGTTCACCGCGCGTACCCGATTGTTGCCCGAGTCCGCGATGTACATATTCCCTGTAGCATCCAGCGCGACGCCATACGGCGCATTCAGCTTTGCCGCAGTCGCCAGACCGCCATCACCGGCGAATCCCGGCGCTCCCGATCCATTCCCGGCGACCGTCGCGATCTTCCCCGTCGCCGCCACCGCTTCCCGAACCGCGTTGTTGTTCGTGTCGGCGACGTACAGATCGCCTGCCGCATCCAGCGCCACGTCCTCGGGCGAATTCAGCGTCGCAGTGGTGGCTGTGTTTCCGTCGCCTGTGTAGCCAGGCGCTCCCGTCCCGGCTACCGTCGAGATCGCGCCCGTGGTCAGGTTCACTTTGCGGATCACGTTGTTATTCGTATCCGCGATGTACAGATTCCCCGCGCCATCGATCGCCACGCCGCCAGGCTGATTCAGCGATGTCGCCGTGGCGACCGTTGCGGTCCCGTCGTATCCGGCGCTGCCGTTGCCGGCGACCGTGATGATCCTGCCTGCGTTTGCGCCCGCCGCAAACACCTCGCGCACGCGGTTGTGGTGCGAATCCGCGATAAACAGGTTCCCCGCGCCATCGACGGCCACACCCGACGGTAGATAGAGGTCCGCCTGCGTCGCCGGACCACCGTCGTTCACCAGCGTCCACTCACCCACCTGTCCAGCCGCGATGCTGATCGCACCTGGGACCATCACCGCCAGCGGTCCCTGCCCGATTCCAGTCAGATACTGCGTTCCCAAAGTGTTGTTCGCCGCGTCCAGCAGCACCACCGCGCCGTTCCGCGCCCCGGGATATTTCGGCGCAAAGGCCACAGTCACCTGGCAGCTGCCTGAGCTAATGCCCGCGCACGCGTCCGTTCCCGATTCGGTGAAGTCCAGGTTCGGCGCTCCCATGGTCAGCACCTCGACCTTCACCACCGTGCCCGACGCCTGCAGGTTCACCGTCACCGTCTGCGTCGCCGGGGTCGACATCCCCACCGCCGCAGGCGCGAATGTCGTCTGAGCCTGCGCCGCAAGCGCGCCCGCTAATCCCAAACCAGCGAGGGCCGTCAGGCTCCGAATGACCGATCGATTGAATCGTTGGCGCGACGCAGGACGAGAGACCAGGCAGGAGTCATACAAAAAAGTCATACAGGTTCCCCTATGTGGTATCCCTGCCGGACTCAGGTCGAGCCAGGCGAAATCGGCAGGGGGCAGCAGGGCGAGCGACCGATCATGAACTCGCCTTTCGAGGCTCGATCCGATCAGTCCCTGGTACCGATATGGAGGCAACATAGCATGTGCAGTCACCTCCAAAAATGACTTTGGTCATTGCCCGCTGGCACTTATGTGTTACTTCGGGACAGCCGGGTCACATCCCTGGACCATAGAGGGAAAACCGATTACCGCAGATGTGCAATTTCCACAGAAATAGCGCACCGCAACTGACAGTTTGGCCAGACACGCCCGGCGAACAAGTGTCCCCGTCACTCCGTTAGAAAACCGATTGGGCAGCACCCTCCGCCGATGAGGGATACCCGCCGATGGATTCCTCGGGCTATCCTCGCGGCGGAGTCCTCTCGTCCGGCGTTCAGACTCCTGGCGGCAGAAACCCTATTCGCGAACGTGCTTATCGATCAGACAATGCCGGAACGCACATCCCCGAAGGGTCTTGGGGGCTGGCTCATCCTTGTGCTGCTCGCAATATGGATCTTTGGTGCCGCGATGCTGGCAGCCGGCGCGTCCGCCTTCGCCGCTATCTTTCACTTTACGCCGCCCCCGCCATTTCGCGCCCCAACGGGACTTTTTACCGCTTCAGTCGAAATCTCTGCTGGTGCCTTTGGAGCCCTGGCAGGCGTTCTGCTTGCCAGGAAAAATCCCCTCGGGCCGACGGTTGCAAGAACCCTCCTGGCGCTTACCGCTGGCTACTCCCTGCTGGCGCTGCTCGCAACTTTGCTCCGAACCGGCCCCGTCCCGGTTGAATCGCTTCCCTCATGGGTGCTGCCGGCCAGCTACTTCATCGCCTCGGTTCTCGCACTGGGCTATCTGCTGCGCTCCCGGCGCGTCGCCATAACGTACTCGTCCGAGGACCTGGGCCCCGACCCATCAGACATGTTTCATCAGGACGAAACATCTGATCTCATCCGTAACCGCCTTTTCCTCTGGGAAGAGCTCCGGTCAGCGGAACCGTCCCGCAGCGATGCTCAGAACCCGGCAGACCAACCCGCCCTGCAGAATCCGGAAGCAACCGAAACCTCTCCAACGGCAATCGAGCCGGAAAAATCCCAACCAGCCGTGCCGGAACCAACACCAGAGCCCCTCCACGAAGATCTCCAGCCTCAGTCGCCGGACACAGAGCGAATCAACCCCCAGGAATCGAGCACCCCACAAATGAACCCTCCCCTGAAAATCACCATGAATGGGAATCATTCAGAAACAGACTCCCGCGAACTCATCGCCCTCAAAACGCAAATCGCTGCGGGGATCAGACAATGGCTGGCCGCCACCGCCAACGGCGACCTCTCGGCTTCGCCGAATGCTCATGCCTCCCTGCTGATGAACGGCTCGAACGGCGTCAACAAGGATCGGCAAAAGCTGCTCGATCAGGTAAATACCATCTGCGATCAGGCCTGGTCGGTTCACATCGGCGAATCGCCTACCCTGCCCAACACTCCCGACTCCGAAGGATCGCTCCCCGCAGAGATTCAGAAGTGGGCCATCGCCCAGTCCGCCTTCCGCCTCACGCGTTCCCTCGACATCCGTGCCGCGATGGAAGTCTACGGCCCCTTCGAGAAGGTCGCACAGGATAGCGAATACCTGATGGCGGTAGGCCATAAGAACTCTTCCGAAGACGCATTCGGCCGTAAAGTCGACGTTGCCGAGTATGAAAGCCACTCCGGACCCGAAATCGCCTACAAGCTCATCCTGCGAGCCAAGCGCGATATGTTCGAAGCCGACATGTGGGCGCGCGTCGCCAGCCTCGCCGGTGATCCGGACTTCCTCAACCGATTCGCGGGCGGGGGCGCCAAAGCATTCGAGGATTCCCTCGAATACTGGAGAGGCTACGCATGCCGCCTCCGCGACGAGCGATCGTCAATCACACCCGTCGAAGCCGGATGGCGCTGAGAAAAGCCGTGGCACCCAGCCACGGCTCATCGTTATCCACCGGAAGCATCACTGCAACGCGCTTACTCCTTCGGGTGGTCTCCATTAGTTCACGGTGACGGTAAAGGTCTGGCCGGAGCTGGTAACTCCGTCGATGTTGGTGTAGGTCAGGGTGTAGACGTTGGAGCCGGAGGTGAGCGGGACAGCGTCGATCTCGCGCGAGGTCGATGTGAATCCGTTCGGTCCGCTCCAGTTCCACGATCCTCCGTTGCGCTGCAGCCCGGCCAGATTCACGCTCGCTCCTGTGCTCACTGAAGCGCTGGCGGTCTGTTGCCATGCCCCGCCGTTCACCTGAATATAGGGCACAACAGGAGTGGGATTGATGGTGACCGTGAACGTCTGGCTGCTGGTCACTCCCGAGGTATTGGTGTAGGTGACGGTGTAGACGTTGCTCGCTGAAGGTAATGGAACCGCGTTGATCTGACGCGTGCTGGCCGTGTAGCTATTCGGTCCGGTCCATTGCCAGCTGCCACCGCTGATATTCGTAGGTGCCAGATTCACGCTGTCTCCCACGTTCACGGCTTTGGTGCCCAGCTGCTGCCATGCCCCGCCGTTCACCTGAATATAGGGAGTCAGCGGCGTAGGATTAACCGTAACTGTAAACGCCCTCGTGCTGGTTACGCCTGACGTGTTGGTGTAAGTGACCGTGTAGACGTTGCTGGGTGAAGGCAAGGGAACAGCATTGATCTGTCGCGAACTGGCCGTATAGTTATTCGGCCCGCTCCAGCTCCAGCTGCCGCCATTGATATTGGTAGGTGCCAGATTCACGCTGTCACCCACGTTCACGGCGACACTGCCGATCTGCTGCCACGCCCCGCCATTCACCTGGATATAGGGTGTGAGCGGCGTCCCGTTGACCGTAACCGTGAAGGTCGCAGTGCTGGTGGCTCCCGAGGTGTTGGTGTAAGTGACGGTGTAGACGTTGCTGGGTGAAGGCAGAGGAACAGCATTGATCTGTCGCGTGCTGGCGGTGTAGCTGTTGGGCCCGGTCCAGTGCCAGCTGCCGCCGCTGATATTGGTAGGTGCCAGATTCACGCTGTCACCCAGGTTCACTGTGACCATGCCCGTCTGCTGCCACGCCCCGCCATTCACCTGAATGTACGGTGTCAGCGGTGTCCCGTTGACCGTAACCGTGAAGGTCGCAGTGCTGGTGGCTCCCGAGGTGTTGGTGTAAGTGACGGTGTAGACGTTGCTGGGTGAAGGCAGAGGAACAGCATTGATCTGTCGCGTGCTGGCCATATAACCATTCGGCCCGGTCCAGCTCCAGCTGCCCCCGCTGATATTCGTAGGCGCCAGATTCACGCTGTCACCCACGTTCACCGCGATCATGCCGGTCTGCTGCCACACTCCCCCATTCACCTGAATGTATGGTGTCAGCGGAGTCCCGTTCCCAGTCCCACTCTGAACTGTCACACTAACCATGCTGGATGTTGACGACGGATAAGTCCCGCTGCCCGAAAAAGTAGCCGTCATCGAGTTAGAACCCGACTGAAGCGATGATCCGGAAACCGAGGTTGAGCAGGTTCCGCCGCTCAGCGTGCAGGTGCCCACCGTCGTCGTACCCGCTTTGAATGTGATCGATCCGGTTACCGCTGGTGGCGTGTCGACATACCCCGTCGGCGTTCCCCCACTCACCGTCGCTGTCAATGTCGTTGACTGACTGGAGTTGATCGTCGTGGGATTCGCCTGGAGGCTCGTACTGCTGCTGAATGCCGTGTTCCAGTCCGCGATGAGGTTGTTGACGTTCACCGACCCGATGCCAGTGACCTGGTCATAACCAGCCGTAGAAGGATAAGCCACCGTAAGCGAACTGGAGCCGGTCAGCGACAACATGCCATACGTCTTGCCGGAGTTGACGTAGCAGCTTGTCGATCCCGACGCGCAGGGAACATCGTTGTTGCTCGTCGTGATGTCATTGAAGATGCAGCCCGCCGCGGGCAGGCCGGTCGTCACACCCGTGTTTGATGTCTGGCCGTTGGAGTAACAGGCCGTTGCTGTCGAAGGATTGGTAAATTGCGCCTTGGCCAGCGCGTACAGGGCCGGATTGAGCACGCCCTGACGCGATCCCGTCGCGCTTCTTAGCAAACCAAAGACGCCGGCCATGTAGGGCGCAACGAAGGATGTACCTCCGGCTCCGGCGAAGCTGGAAGGCGAACTACAAGGAGAGCTCTCGTTCGAATCGCAGTAGACCAGGTAATGACCCCAGAACCCGTTGGACGCGAATCCCGATATGTCCGGTTGTGATCGCTTCGAGTTCGAGTAGCCGGAGATACCCGTTTGCCAGGCTGGGACGCTGTAATGCGTGCTGATACCTCCCGAACCACCCACCACGTCCCCGGAGATGAATGAGCCGCCAACACCGCAGAAGCCCGCGCCCGTGTAGCCTTCATATTGGGCAAGAATGCTGCTGGCGCAATTGTTGTTCCATGACGTTTCCGGCACATAACTGAGCGCATCCCCGTAGTAAGTGGAATTCGTAGAACTCCAGTAGGTGCTCTGCGCCGGCCCTCCCTCCGCTGCGTCGTAATAGTCCTGGAAGTCTGTGCCACCCGTCGAGGTCACAAGTGGTGAGGCGGCGAAAGCGCTCACATTGATTCCACTGATCGCCGTACCTGAGGTGTTCTGGTCCTTCACATCGGAACCGGAGTCGCCCGAGGAGATCAGGATCGACTGCCCCTGCGCCGCAGCCTGCGCGAACAGATTGTCCTGAAACGTGTAGTTCCCTGACGTGTAATTGAGTTCGCTCGTGCCATAGCTCAGGCTCATCACATCGGCCAGATTGTTATCGATCAGCGCCGCCATCGAGGTAAAGATCCCATCGTCCGGGCTTTCATCGCAGGACATAAAGATCAGGTTCGCCGACGGCGCTGTTGCATTGGCCCACTCGGCGTCCAGCGAAGCTTCGCCCTCATCCCCATTGACCCCAGGGTCGCTGCACGTGACCGACCCGTAGCCGTGGTAGACGTGCATATTCAGGGTGCCGGGCACGCCGAACTTGCTGCGGAAAGTGGCGACATCGCCCCCCGTGGCCACGCCCGTGCCCGAATTCACCGTGCCGTAGGCAATATCCGTTTGCTCGACGACTGCGACCGTTGCAGTCGCGCCCAGGTTCCCGCCCGTGAAGACCGGGTTGATCTTGTAGATGGTGTAAAGGTCCTGCGGCGTCACGAGATAGTATCCGCCACCAGCGCTGTACGCGGGCGTAGCCATGTCTGCGGCATCCGGATTGACAATGTTCCAGTTGTGCGTGGCTTCATCCCACAACATCTGGCGAGGCGGAGTGTGATTCGTAAGAACAGGAATCTTATTGAGCCCCTTAATGCCCGCCACCACAGGGGCCAGCGCCGCCGGAATCTGCGGATCCTGTAAAACTGCGGGGTACTTGCCTCCCTGAATGCCGACATAGTGCAACTCGGTGTGGAACGCCTCGCGCACCTGGCCCGCCGTCGCCGCGAAGTCGATCATGCTCGCATTGTTCAGCACATTGCGAACCTGGAAACCGTGCGACTCCAGCCATGCGGTCAGCTTCGCAATGTCGTCCTGCGAAACGCCAAAGCGGGCGCCAAATTGTGCGGGCGTCAGCCACTTGTGATACTCCGCCGCACCCGGCTGCTGCTGCCGCGCGATCAGGTTCTCAAGGTCTGCCTGTTGCGCCGTGCTGCGCTGCAGCACCAGAAACAGGTTCAGAGGCTTCTCATCCTCCACCGCGCCCAGATCCGGCGCCTGTATCACGTCCTGGCGCACATTGCCCTTCAGGGTGATCACCACTTGTTCATTAACTGGCGCCACCACCCGCGAAGGCGTTGTCACCTCGGCAGCGGAATCCTGCTGCGGTTGCGCGAAAACCGTGCCGTTACTAAACGCCACAAGCGTGGCCGTCACAATGGCGGACGCAAGTACACAGGAAGAGTGGGAGTTGTGGCGGGGGAAGAACATGGAGCAACCTCCGGGCGTGGGTGGGGGATCCGGAAATCGACTTTCAAACTGCAGTCGTTTCTTTGCGGCTCGGTATACCGGCTGCAACCTGCTGACAATGGGAATGTTGTATCGATTTGCGATTCGGGCCCTCGTCAGGCACCGACCTGCAACGCTTACGCTCGCTGACCAGCGCGTACCGACTGAGAGCTTAATGATGGTGTAGAACCCGGAAAAAAATGTCAAGAAAAAGTTCCGTGTATGCGCGCGTTGCAATGAGCCGTTGAGTGATATATCCAGGTAATCACCAGCGTGGTGACTGGCAGCCATCACAGCCGGATTTTCCGCGCGAATTTCTCGTCAGTCAGCGTCCGCAGCACAGCGGGACCCAATGGTCCCCGACCGGTCCACACTCGGCGCCATCAGCAGATATTTGCCATGTTCATCCAGCCGGCATGCACCGTCATCCCATCCGCATCCTGCGGCGGATAACCCGTGTCCCGACCGCGCGCCCCGTACAGCAACATGCAGACTACAAGACATACCGGCAGCAACCACGAAGCTGCCCTCGCAGACCCGCGGCACGGCTCGCCTGAAACTGCCGAGGAGACATTCATGCAGGAAAGTGCTCTCCAGATCGTCTGAACAGCAGTGCTGCACTAGGATAGAAACACAACGGGCCTGTAGCTCAATGGTTAGAGCAGGGGACTCATAATCCCTTGGTTGGGGGTTCAAATCCCTCCGGGCCCACCATGTCATCCGCTCCCGCTGTCGCTCCTCCGGCCCCGCTCCCTCACTCGGCCCGCAGCGCCCGCCCCGGATCCACCGACGCAGCGCGCCGCGCCGGCACCCAGCTTGCCACCAGCGCCACCAGCGCCAGCACCACCGCCGCGCCGGCCAGCGTCGCCGGATCCCACGCCTTTAGCCCGTAGAGAAGGCTCGCAATCACCTTGCCCAGAACCAGCGCACTTCCCAATCCGGCCACCACACCAATCACCGTCATCCACAACGCCTCACGCAGCACCATGCCCTGCACCTGCTCGGCCCGCGCGCCCAACGCCATCCGGATCCCAATCTCGTTCGTCCGCT
>Ga0335073_10012890_pt1 | contig 11720 bp, 7 predicted proteins | sample Lox_Sample_22_FD_207093 | JGI IMG/M metagenome (GOLD analysis project Ga0335073, IMG submission 207093) | Soil microbial communities from Loxahatchee National Wildlife Refuge, Florida, United States - Lox_Sample_2.2 | ecosystem: Environmental > Terrestrial > Soil > Wetlands | place: USA: Florida... | reverse complement strand
CACTGCCAATGGGAACGGGCCATGGTGCCGGCAGGCGGGGCGCACCTGGCCGCGGAGCCCCTGCTCGGCGGCCGCCGCGGTGGCTGCGGCGCACTCCGCGCCGGCGATCGTGCCCGTCCGCCAGGCCGCAATGGCTAGCTGGAGCCGGACTGGACTACCGCGCCTGTCCTAGCGCAGACGCGCCGTCACCGCGGGTCCCCTCATGTCCGCATCGTCACGGCGGCGCCGCGCCCGTGACTCGACCGGATCTCGTGGGCGAGCGTGATGGCGGCGACCACGAGCAATCCCGCCAGCGGAAGCAGGATCGACGCGGAGTCGACGCGCAGCTGCGGTGAGGGCTCGGTCTGGGTGAACACCGACAGGTCGATCTTCCCGCCCACCAGCTGCGGCAGCATGACGGCGCACACGACCGCCGCGACGGCGGAGGCGGCGATCGCGGGCAGCAGCTCGATCGCCACCAGCCGGGCGCGCTGGCCCTCGGCCAGCCCCATCGTGGCCAGGCGGGCCAGCGTCACTTCCCGCTCCGTCGCGCCGAGCGCTAGTTCGAGCAGCAGCACGGCGATCGCCAGGACGGCGGCGTAGGCGAGGGCCAGGGTGAAGAACAGGAACGTGCCCTGCTGGGCCGGCGCCCGGGCGAGCGCCTGGAGCGCTTCTGACCTGGTGTTGATGGACACGGCCACCCCCTCCGGCATGGCCGGTACGGCGGCGTGCAGTTTGGCCAGGTTGATGGACGACCCAGTGAGCAGCATCATGGTGGCCTGCGGCACATCAGGCCCGCGGAGCGCGGTCGACGGCAGCACGATAAACGACCCGCCGGCCGGCAGGGCCGGAGTGGACGACAGCAGGCCGGCGATCCGGACTGGTATCCCGGAAAGGCCGACCTGCGGTGCGGCGATCATGCTCTGCGCCGGCCGCCGGAGAGCTGAGGCCGCCTGCGGGGACGCCAGCACCGGGACGGTCCCGCCGTGCGCCTGGGTGAGCAGGGCGGGACGGACCGGGGAGAAGCCCTGTGTCGACGCGACAAGGGCCGCGTAGCTCGCCGGGTCGACGGCGACGGCGGTTACCACCTGGCCGGCTGGCAGGTACACGGGGAGCACGAGGGCAGCCGCGGCGTGCCGGACGCCCGGCACGGCGGCGATCGCCCGCTGCGCCGCGGTGCCGATGCTCGGCTGGTCAACGGTGGTGACGACCGCGTCGGCCCCGGTGGCCTGCCATGACGCGGCGACCTCGCCGCGGTTCACGGCGGCCCTGACCATGCCGGTGAACGCCGCCAGGGTGAGCAGCAGGACCAGGGTCATCGCGGGGAGCGCCCGCGTGCCGCCGGCCTGCGCGGCGCGGGCGAGGCCGAGGAACCCGGTGAGGCCGCGCTGGCGGGCCGAGGCCCGCGCCAGCCCGCGCAGCACCGCCTGGTACAGCCGCACTACCACGATGACCACCGGGACCGCGACCAGGACCGGGGCGGCGCTGGCGTACAGGCTGGCCGCGCCCGCCTGCGCCCGGAAGACCTCGATGCCGCCGATGGCCGCGGCGCAGGCGGTCACCTCGGCTACGACCCTCGGCACCCAGCGCCAGCGTCGCCACCGCGCGCGGCTGCGGCGCGGCAGCCGGTTCCGCCAGGCCGCCACCGCCCCCGGACCCGCTACGGCGACCGCCACGGTCGCGAGGCCAGGCCACCACACGGCCGGAAGCGGATCCGGGATGAGCAGCACGGCGGCCGCCCACGCCAGCGCGGCGGCCGGCACGCACGCCACCGCGGCGCCGAGTGCCCCGCGTGCGGCTAGCTGCCAGGGGGACGCCCCGCGGGCCTGGAGGACGGCGAGCTCCGCGGACCTGCGGGCCGCGATCGTGCGGGCCGCGAGGAGCAGCACCACGGCGCCCGCAACCGCGAGGCCGACGTACAGGATGAGCAGCAGGCCCTGCACGTCGTTCGTGGCCTGCTCGAGTGAGGCCAGCGGCCTGAGCAGGCCGGACGTCGCGCTGAGCGCGGACGCCATCGGCGCCAGGCTCCCGGTCATCCGGGGGGCCGAGCTCGTGATCTGGCTCACCTGGTCCGACAAGGCCTGGGTCGGGCCGGTCAGCCGCGACGTGTCGATCGGCAGGACCCACTGGAAGGACACGTGCAGTTCCACGTTGCCGAGGAACCGCTGGATCGTGCCGATCTCGCCGGGGCCCGCGATGACCGCGCCGTCAAGGAACGTGCCGGTGCTGGTCGCGACCACGAGGGGCGCGGTGAGCAGCCGGTCGGTTTGCCAGAGCACCGCCGCCGGGTCGGCGGGCTCGACGATCCCCGTGATGTCGAGGTTGATCACGGTCGGCTTCGCCACCGGGAACGCGCCGGTGTCCAGCGGGCCGTCGAACGTCAGCCGCGAGCCTAGCTGCAGCCCGAACCTGGCGGCTGTTTGCCGCGTGACCGCCACCGTGAGGGTGAGGGTCTCCTGGGTCTTCGTCACGATCGGGTTCGTGGCAGAACCAGGCAGGCGGCCGGCGAGCAGCCGCAGCCGGCCGGCCCCCGGGGACGGGTCGGCGATCTCCACCTGCTCGGGGTGCCCGGTGGGGCCGCGCGGCGGAGACAGAATGCTGAAGAGGATGGAGGTCATGTTCCACGAGTCCGCGGACGGCGGGGCCAGCCGCAGCGCGGCGCTGCTGAAGTCACGGCGCAACTGGGCGGTGACGTCGTCGAAGTTAGCCTCGGACAGTCCCTGGAACGGGAGGCCCTCGTTGCCATAGGCGTCGCTGACGGCACCCGAATCGCTGTTGACCACGATGGCCTTGTCGAGTGGCGGCAGTTCGCTGACCGTCTCCCGCAGCGCCCGCACCTGGGTGGCCTGCGCCTGTCTGGGGCCGGCGGTGGCGGCGAGCACACAGCCCCCGGCCAGCAGCGCCAACGCAAGGCTGCCCGCGGCGCCCAGGCCGGTCACCCGGCGCAGGACGCTCATACCTTTCATGCCTCTCACGCCCTCACGCTGCTTCCGCGGCCCGGAGTTCCGCGGCGGGGTCGGGCCGGCGCAGCGCGGCGAACGCAGCGATCACCGCCGGCAGCACCGCCACGGCCAGCGCGAGCGGAACCGCCTGCGGCAGGTCGTAGAGCGTGACCGGGGGCGGCACCGGCTGCTGCGCCGCCGGGTTGAGCGTGACGGCGGGCACGAGCAGCCGGGCGACGAGCGTGCCGAGCAGGAAGCCGATGGCGGCCGATGGCAGGCCGACCAGCAGCTTTTCCAGGAACAGTGCTGCGGCCGCGCCGCGCTGTGTCACGCCCAGCGCGGCGAGCAGCGCGGTCTCGCCGCGGCGCCGGAGCACGTCGGCCGCGATCGACACCCAGAACCCGGTGACGGCCAGCAGCGTCGCGGCGGCGGCCATCGCGAGCAGGGCCAGCTGCGGCGCGGCGGACAGCGTGTCGGCCGCCGCGGCCGCGGCAAGCCCGGCCGTGGTGGTGATGGTCGTCCCGGCGGGCAGGTCGGCGGCGAGGGCCGCGGGGACGCCCCCGCCGGCGGTGGCCAGCCACCACTGGGTCACCGGCAGCGGGGAGAAGGACTGGCGGGCGAGGTAGGCCTGCAGGGTGCCGAGGTCGACGACGAGTGCTCCCCGGGGGTCGGTGACGGTCGGGAACGAGGGGACCTCGGCCACGATCCGGATCGGGATCTGCGGCCCGTTCATCGTTACGGGCACGACCTCGCCGATCTGCAGGTTGTTGTTGTCCATGAACGCCGCCGTCGCGATGGCCGGCATGGCCGCGGGGAGCTTGGGCAGGAGCAGCAGCTGCCCGTGGTACCCGGGAAGTACTCCGATGCCCGCGCTGAACGTGAACGTCGCCGCGCCCCGCGCGAAGTGCGTTATCCCGGTGACCGGCGGCTGCGCGAACGAGCCCGGCTGCAGGCGGAGGTCGGGTGAGCTCGCCAGGTCGGTCCAGCCGGCCAGCGGCGCGCCGCTCAGGGTGAGCGCGAGCTCGGCCGGGAGCTCCTCCGCCGGGATCAGGAACCTGACCGTGACGGCGATCACCCGCAGCGGATAGGCCGCCCGCCCGCCGCCCAGCGAGGCTACGAGCAGATGCGGGCGGCCGTCCGCGACCACTGACCCGGCTTCGGCCTGGACGGCGTTACCCGTGCGGTCGGCGATGGTGACGGACACAGCGGCCGGCCCGAGCGCGCCGGCTAGTCCCTGGGTGGCGACGTCCCCTGGTGCGGCGCCGAGCGTGGCGGTGAGCTGGATCGTGCCGGGCCGTGCGCCGGGCTGCGGCGCCGTCAGCTCCGCCCCCGGCTCGCTCCCCGGCGTAACGGCGCGGAACAGGCTGTCGAGCGGCAGCGGTGACTGGTCGCCGCGGATCTTGGCCACGTGCGCCGCCTCCGGCGCGCCGAGCGCGAGCAGCTCGCCGGGGCTCGCCTGGCCGACGGGCGCCACCGCCATGGCGTGAGTCACGCCCCTGGCGGTGGTGAGGTTTTCCACGGCGCCCGGGCTGAGCGTCGCGGGCGGGTCAACCTGGACATCGGCGCCGTTGGCGAAGGCGGCTTGGTCGGCGACGGACCGGTCCCAGCTGGCGTGCTGGGCGAGGGCTAGGGTGCCGGTGGCGACGGCCATCGTCAGCAGCACGGCCGCGCTGCCCTGCCGAACCGGCATCCGGCCGAACTGCCAGGAGGCGAGCGAGACGGCGAACCGCTTGCTGCGGCCGGCCAGCCGGTCCGCCGCGCGGGCGGCGAACGGAATCAGGCGCATCGTGGCGAGGCTGCCCGCGGCCAGCGCGAGGGCGGGCGCCAGCGCAAGCACCGGGTCGATCCCCGCGGTGCCGTTCGGCGACGCCGCGGAGTAATAGCGCAGCTGCCAGCCGGCCAGCACGGCGAGCACAAGCAGGGCGACGTCAAGGCCAGCCCGTGCGACCCCCGCCACCACGGCCTGCCTGCCGCGCCTGGCCCGCGCGGCGGCCGGGCCGGAGGCGAGCACCGGAATGAGCAGGGAGGCCGCCGCGATGGCCGCGACGGCGATCGCGGCCCCGAGCGCGTCGGCCGCGGTTCCCGCGCCGGCCCCCAGCCGGATGCCGGCCGCGCCCAGCGGCCCCGCGGTCGCCAGCACGCCGGCGAGCCGGATTCCCGCGAGCGCGCCGGCAACGGACGCCAGCGCGGCCAGGGGGATGACCTCGGCCGCCGTGAGCCAGATGAGCTGCGCCCTGGTCGCGCCGCGCGCGGCGAGCAGCGCGGTCTCCTCCTCCTGCTGGGTCGCCAGCAGCCGCGCCACCGCGACCAGTGCCGTGACGGCGAGGACGAGCAGTTCCAGAGCGCTGATCACCACGGTGGACCGGGCGACGGTGAGGTTGCTCGCCGCCCCGGCGACCACGGACGCGAAGCTGGTGACCAACTGGGCGCCACCGAGGAAGGTCGCATTCGGCAGCGACTTGGCAAGCGCGGTGACGTTCGCCGATGCCGGGCCCAGCTGCCCCTCCTGGAGCGCCGCCATGTCGGGCTGCGCCACCCACGACCCGCTGAGGGCCGGCAGCGCCGGCCCGAAGGCTGCCTGGCTCACTACCAGCGGGCCGTAGGTGGTGGACCCGCTGCCCGGGGCCACGCCGCTGGCCGGGATGTAGCTGAGCTGCCAGTACGAGCCTGCCGGACGCGGCGTAAAGATGCCCGTGACGTCGAAGCTCACTGGCGCGCCGGTGACCTGGTCACGCAGCCGGAGCACGTCGCCGACGGAAACGCGCAGCAGTGCCGCCGCCGCGGAGGGCAAGGCGGCGGGGATCACCGGTCGCTGGCCGCGGGCCGGGGCCGTCGGCCAGCGACCGGCGACGAGCGTCGCGTGGCCGACGACCGCGTTCATCGCGGCTGCCTGGAGGAGCGGCGTGTTGCCCTTGCCGGTGCCCAGAGGGGACGCGGGCGAAGCCCCCGGAACCAGCCCCAGCGCATCGGACCACACCGCCTCGTCGTAGCTGAAGGGGACGCCCGGCAGCGCCGCCGCGATCCGCGACCGCAGCGCCGCGCCGCCCGTGGCCGCCTGGCCGGGACCGCTCACCAGCGCGATGACCGTCAGGGAAGTACCCGGCGCCCGGGTGAGGTCGTGGTGCATCACCTGCGGCAGGACCTGGCCGGCGAAGACCGCGAGCGCCGCGGCGACGGTGCCCGCGGCCAAGGTGGTCAGGGCGGCAGCCGCGAGCACCACCCAGTGCGCGACCATCCGGCGGCGCACCGCGGTCGGCCCCCAGGGGAGGAGCATGGCGGCATGGTCGCGTACATCACCTAAAGCGGTCAAATAGTATCTTGAATTTACATTTTTTACATTGGACGGTGATCCGCGACGCCTCCACCCGAGTACCGGGCCAGGGCCGCGGCCGCGGCCACGAACCCCCCCGCGCCGCCCGGTGGCCTGGGCGCCGCCCAGGGGCGACGCAGTGCCCGGAAATGCCGTCAGCCGAGGTCAGCGGCATAATTTCGGGATCAGATCGAAGCGCCCTCAGCAGGATTCGAACCTGCGCACCCGGCTCCGGAGGCCGAAGAGCTGTACCGAGATTCTAACATTCGGCATCCCCGGCGCCGTCGGAGGAACGTTTCTCCGAGTTGCTACGAGGCACCGTGCGCAGCAGGGAGGAGGCCGGGTGCGTTCGCGAGGCCGGCACGGCAGGACATGCGGTCAGCCGAGCCAGACCAGTGCGTAGACGCGGACCAGGCGCGCGGCCTCGTCTACCTTGAACTCGATGAACCCGTCGTCGCCGAGTTCGGCCATCCGCTCGGTGGGGTCGTCGTCTCGCACTGCCATGCTCAGCAGCCGGTCGTACGGATCTTCGCAGATGCGCGCCATGGTGCACGCGAGAGTGTCGAGTGCCTCGTCGGGTAGCCCGCTCATCTGGCGGAGGGCATGCTCCTCCAGCCAGGGCCGGTAGCTCACCGGCTGGTGCGGTGCTGCCGGATCGCGTCGTCGAGCAGCATGCCCCCGCCGGTGCGGGCGCTGTCCCTGGCCTCGTAGAAGCCTGGCTCGGCTAGCGCGATGGTGCGCGCTGCCCATAGGCGGAGGAACCGCCGTAGGTCCTTCCAGTTTGCCGGGTCATGCGCGGCGTCTACCGCCCGGTGGTACTGCGCCAGGAACGTGGTTCGCTCCCGCTCGGGAAGCGCGCGGAGAATGCGCTCGGGATCGAGTGCGTCCTCGTGCGGTGGTTCGGCGGGCAGCGCGGTCACAATCATGATGCTAGCGCCCGGGGACTGCCCTTGCAGGCGGCCGCGCCTGACGAAATCACGTTCGGTCACTTTAGCGCAGCCTATCAGCGACGCTGCCGGGTAATCGGGCTGCGCTCGCAAGCCCATTGTACGGGTGGCGTAGGCGTCCGAGCAGCCAACCAAGACCCTCACGCGCTCCCCAAGCAGCGGCTACGAGCCGGTGCCGCGCATCGAGGACATCGAACACCGATGTCATCAACCGCGCGCTGCCGACGTACGAGCAGCTAAAGAGCAAGCAGGGCGCCCCGGCGAATCACGCGATGAGCCAGTCGAAGAACTTCGCCCGGCGATGAGAGCCCCGAGGCCGGCCAGCGCCACCTCGGGGCTGCTCGTCGCGACGCTGTAACGGGAGATGGTCGTGATAGCGCCGGTCCACGTCTCAGAGGAGACGAGCGAGACACCCCAGTTTCGTCTGGCACCGGGAGGAGGGAAACCGGGGGCCGGCGGCTACTTCATGTTCGTCAAAGGAACTCCCTGCACCGCGCCGCCTTTGACGATCAGCATCGGCCTTACTTCGACTAGATGGTAAAGAGACGGCCACTGAAAGAAGCTGATGACCACCAGGCCGTGAACGGCATCCAGCACCGGATCAAGATCAGCCGCGCCACGCCCACCAGCCAAGGCTACGATGTCGCGGCCGGCTCATGTAGCTGGCTACCCGGGCCGCATCCGGCGCAGCGAACCTCTCCGCGCTGGACCCTGAACGACATCCCCGCACTGCGGGTGCGGCGAGCCCACGACGCAACGGCCGTCGCCCACATCTGTCCATAACCGCTACCTGCCCGCTGGCCGCAGGCGATTGAGCATGGTGTCAGCGCCGAGGACGTTCACATATCTGGCCACAATTCTGTCGTACGGGGATCCTGTCCGACCTTGTCCGGGGTTTTCTCGGTTGCCCTGATCTCGCTGGCGGCCAGTCGCTGTTGTGACACACTGCCTTACCAACCGTGGCCCGCATGCCCGCCCGAGCGCGGTGGGCTCATTCATCTTCCGGACAGAAAGGCCAGCGCATTGGGAGCAGTTATCTTTGTCCTACTCACTATCGTCTGGCTCGCGAGCATGGCCATTGGCCAGTACATCGGAATCAAGAAAGGCTACGTACTGACCGGATTCCTCGCCGGGCTGTGCCTTAGCTTCATTGGTGTGATTCTGATGACCAAGATAGGGCCACCCGCTAGGGTGGTACGTGAACAGCGGCGGCGCGAAACAGCAGACCGGCAGCAGGAGACTAACCGCCTATTGCGGCAGATTGCTGACCAGTCACGTAGAAATGGCACCTCGACTGGCCAGCGGAGCACTGCGGCACCGCATGTTCCCGCGCATCATGCTAAGCAAGAAGACCCCGACCTAGCGCAACTCCACCGGGCTGTTGCGTTGGTAGAGGCACAGCCGGCGGGCGACCTCGGCAAGACACTAAGCCCAGCCCAAGTCATCTCGGAGTCCCGGCAGATGCGGAGTCAACTCGCGTCCGGACAGTTGCAGGGCGTCTGGGGTCGGCGGCTCGAACTGGGCACCGGCGTCTCTCCCCAAGGAGTTCCCCAGCCAGACTGGTTCTGGCTCAACGCTGCGCCTGCGCTCGCCGCGCTGCGAATGGGCCTCAAAGACCACCCTATGGTAGCCATGTGCTGCGGACTGGCAGAACAGGCCAGAAACCGAGATGACGCTGAGCAATCGGCCGCAGTTGCGCAATTCAATCGGTTTTTCTTCTAAACTACTACAACAGCGTCGCAAGCACCCTGGTCCGGGGCTAATTTCCGTCCGATGCCTTTCCTTTAACCTTGGCGCTACCCGGTTATCAATACCAGGCCGCCGCCCATCAGGAGGACTCGCGCGGCGTTGGCAACGGAGAACGACGACCTGTTGGCAGGCTTACCACCCGCGAGCAACCTGCGCCAGAAGAAACACCTGCCGCTTGACGGTCTAACCAGTCACATAATGACCACATATGTCTACGAGTCCTTTGCGAGTGCCAGGTGGCCTAATGCGTAAGGCGGTCCTGGCGCGTCGTATCGAATCCCGGCACATACGTTCTGGCCAGAACGATACTTACCGATGAGGGGGATGCCGTCGTGCGTGATGAGGGAAGGCCCAGGCCGCATTCAGGGTTGCGGAAACCGGCACTGGCCATTGCGATAGTCCTACTCGGAACAACCGTAGCGGCGTGTTCGAGTACTGCCACGTCCCTCGCGCGCTCCGGTTCGCCGGTGACTCGTTCGCCCAGGACGCCGGCATCGCAGACGACGACCGCCAAGGCATCTGCGGCCGGGCACTTGCGAGCGGTCGTGTGCGTTCCCGGAGAGCAGTACTGGACAACGATCGACGTCACGGCCCGGACGGTTTCCCAGGCCCCCTTCGGGGGCGAGGCAGCATGGCTTTCCGGTTGTGACCGCTACGACGTCGGAACGGCCGCCGCCAACAACCCGCCGGTCGCGGGGCTGTTTGTGCTGTCGCCGAACCAGCGAGATGTGGCCGAGTGGATGGGAGTCAACTCCGGGCAGGATGCTGGATATCAGCCAGCCGGCAGCACGGAACTGCAAGATCCGGGCGCTTTCGTTGACGCGTCGGGAAACAATCCGAACGGTTTCGCGCAGTCCAGCGTGACCGACAGCCAGGTCATATTCGATCCCGCCACAGGCCGCCTCTGGTGGCAGGACCAAGGTAACCAGGACATGTACTCCACTAGCGTCCCTCCCGGCAAGCCGGTTAACCAGGGACCTGGATACCTCTACATGTTCACACCTTCGGGGCAGCCGATGCCGTTGCCTTATTACGACTCTCCCGACGGTACGATGCGGGCTGTCTTGAGCCAAGACGAATATGGCCAGTTGCAGATCTATGTCGGCGCGACCAGCTCAATGACGGCAACGTGCCTGCAAAACGCGGTAGCGGCGGAGTCCGCCAACGGTGGTCAGCTCGCAACCGGCTTCTGCGGGGCATCGGAAGTCAGTGACGTGTCTGGCAATACCGGCAGCTCCAGCGCCTGCGGCACGTTCATCGGCTGGGTAAACTCCGCGACCGTCGCGTGCGTGTCGGCAGACAACAACGCCATAGACGCCTTTCCGATCAGCCACTCCGGCGGGCTCGGCCAGCCGGCCGACCTGATCCCGGCTACCAGCCAGACCATCGAAGACGCGCTGGTGACCCCAGATGGCAGCCAGGTGCTGTTCTTCCTCAAGGGAAATCAGGGCGTCAACCTCTACCTGGTGGCCACCAACAGCCAAGCGGCCGCGACCACTCCAACCCCGCTGGCTACCTGGCCCCTCGCCAGCGACCAGTTCGAGGGCATCCTTGGCTGGATCCTGCCCAACGGGCAGTGGGAGGTCTGAATCCGTCCGCCCCTCGGAGCAGCGCACCCAGAACCGGCATCGGCCGCAGTGTCGCTCGACCCTGGCATCCCGTTTTCTCATCCGAAGACCCGGGCGATCATCGGCCGCACGTACGCTGCCGAGCCAGATGTGCTGATCCAGCAGCTCAACGAGGACGAGGCGATCGCGGCCGCCGACAGGCTGCTGTTCACCATGCCAACCAGCTCGGCGTCGACTACAACTGGCTCAGCGAGGAGTTCGAGGATATCGATGACTCCGTGAAGGAAACGGCCACCGACATCCACGACCTCTTCCAGCACCCGCCGGCGGGCCATCCGGGAGTCGCCGTTCCCGTCGGGCCGGAGATCGGTCCGCAGACCGTCCAGCACGGGACGGTGGACCCGGGCGGGATCGCGGAGATCGTCCTTGTCGGCGGCGTCCTGGGAGTCGCCGCGGGCCACTGGTTCTGGACTAAGGTTCTGAATCGAGGAGACCACCATGCCGGTAACTGATGAGCAGGTCGCGCCGCTACGCGCGCAGCTGTCAGGCAGGACAGAGGAGCACGAGCGGCTTTTCGCCCGGCTGAGTAATGAAGATGTCCAGACCGGGTACCGGGCGCTCGTGACGGCCGCGTTCATGATCGCCGTCGAACGGCGCTTCGGCAGGCAGACCTCGCCCGTGGCCCTCGTTGAGTTCGTGGGCGAGATGCGGGCGCGCTCCGACAGCCTCGCGGAGAAGATCGACCCGCGTATCGGCGAGCGCGTGCTGCGCGCCGTATACACCGACGACCGGCTCAGCGACCTGGATACGCGCACCGTGTGGCAGACCCAGCTGCTGATGCTGGCCGGGCTGGTCGCCAGCGCCCGCCTTGATGAGAACGCGCTGGACGAGCTGCTCGCCGAGGCTCGCAAGCTGGCCGAGCAGCTCATCGCCTGACCCGCGATGGGAACGCCGCGCTGAAGGTAGATGACCGGCACATCGTGTGGCTGCGCGCGCAGATCGCGGCCAGGAGGACCCGGCTCCGGAGGGGATTAGCTCAGATCCCCACTGCCAGCGGGGACATGCCGTGGTACCACTAGGCGGGGCGTCGGGGGCGACGCAGTGCCCGGAAATGCCGTCAGCCGAGGTCAGCGTACAAAAAGCGCCCCCAGCAGGATTCGAACCTGCGCACCCGGCTCCGGAGGCCGGTGCTCTATCCCCTGAGCTATGGGGGCCCGGTGACGTC
>Ga0335073_10012887_pt1 | contig 11722 bp, 11 predicted proteins | sample Lox_Sample_22_FD_207093 | JGI IMG/M metagenome (GOLD analysis project Ga0335073, IMG submission 207093) | Soil microbial communities from Loxahatchee National Wildlife Refuge, Florida, United States - Lox_Sample_2.2 | ecosystem: Environmental > Terrestrial > Soil > Wetlands | place: USA... | reverse complement strand
CTCCGCCGAGCCCAGCGCGTTCAGCACAATGTACTCGCTCTTGTGGTGCGTGGTGGTCGTCTTGTTCGCACCCTCCACCTGGAACTGTTCCGGCAGATGCTTTGTGTCCTTCTGGATCGAGACACCTGAATGCGGTGCCGCAAGGTTCCACGGCTGCGGCGCGGCGCGAAACACCTGCAGCCCCGTATTCATCAGGTTCAGCGTAAAGCCGATCACCACCGTGGACACAACCACCCCGATCATCAGCGCGACCTGCTGCTTCCATGGTGTCGAGCCGATCAGATAGCCGGTCTTCAGGTCCTGCGAGGTATCACCGGCATTCGAGGCCGCGATGCACACCACGCCGCCGATGGTGATGGCCAGCGCCGCAAAGGCAGGCGCCGTCCAGCCCTGCACCAGAAAGATCGCCGCCGTCGCCATCAGTGTCGCAATCGTCATGCCCGAGACCGGGCTGGCCGAACTACCCACCAGGCCCACAATGCGCGAGCTGACCGTGACAAACAGAAAGCCGAAGATCACCACCAGCAGCGACGCCGAGAGATTCGCAGCCCAGCCCACAAACGCACCGGGTACCGGCTTGAACTCGAGGAAGACGAACATCAGGGCGACCACCAGCAGCGACCCGAACACGACCACGCCCATGGAAAGGTCATCCTCGGTCCGAATCGGCTTCTTCACGCCTGCAGCCCCAGGCCGCATGGTGCGGAATCCCGCCGTCAGCGCGCCCACGATGGTCGGCACCGTCTTGAGCAGCGTGATGAGTCCCGCGGCAGCCACCGCGCCCGCACCCATCGGCCGGATATAGGTGGACCACAACTGGCTCGGCCCCATCTGCGCGATCGGAACCGTGCCGGGATAGACCGGATGCGGAATCTCTTTGCCGAAAAAGTACATCAGCGGCATCAGCACCAGCCACGACAGCGCGCCGCCCGCAAAGATAATGCCCGCCACGCGCGGCCCAATGATGTAACCCACGCCCAGGTACTCGGGGGTCGCGTCGGCCTTGATCGACGCGCCCTTCAGAATATGCTGCGAGCCAAAGTCCGGCTGAAACTCCGGCGTGCCCGGCCACGCCTTGAAGAGGTTCTCATTTTGAAACAGCGTGTACAGACCACCTAGCCCCAGTCCCAGAAAGACGCGGCTGGCCAGCGACCCGCCTTTCTCACCCGCGATCAGCACATCGGCGCAGGCCGTGCCTTCGGGGTAGGGAAGGTTGCCGTGCTCCTGCACAATCAGCTGCCGCCGCAGCGGAATCATGAACAGCACACCGAGCCAGCCGCCGATCAGCGCCAGCATGAAGATGCGCGAATACTCGAGATCGAAGCCGAGAAACACCAGCGCCGGCAGCGTGAAGATCACGCCCGAAGCAATCGACTGGCCCGCATTGCCCGTGGTCTGCACGATATTGTTTTCCAGAATCGAGGCACGGCCAAAGGCGCGCAGAATGCTGATGGAAAGCACCGCGATCGGGATCGAGGCGGCCACCGTGAGGCCGGCCCGCAGGCCCACATAAACCGTGACCGCGCCAAAGATGAGTCCAAAAAAGCAGCCAAGCAGCAGCGCGCGCGGGGTCAATTCCGGGCGCGTTTCGCCGGGTGGAACAAAGGGCTGGAATTCAGGCACGGACGGCCTCCACAAGTCGAAATCGGTGTAGGGGTGAATCCCTGAAAGGCGAGTGTACCAGCGTTTGCCTAAAGACGAAGCGGGTCTTCCGCTTCGCGATGCGGTACCGACTTGGCGAAGCACCGCCTTTGCGCGTAGCGTAGTGTGCATCGCTATAGCGGATTGGGAAAGGAAGTATCCGAGGAGCACTAGCCCAAAGTCGACGCGACCATCAGGGAGCGGTGACCTTCCTCAATTCTTGACGGACTCAGTATTTCCCAATCCGCCGCAGAACTCGCGCAAACGGAGCACCCAATGGCCAACACTGCCCTAGCCTCCGCATCCGGCGTCGCCGCACCCGGCTTTGCGTCCACGCCCTCGCGCCGGCTCATCTCGCTCGATCTGCTGCGCGGCATCACCATCGCCTTCATGATCATGGTGAACAACAACGGCGGTCCCCACGCCTGGGCCGAGATGCGCCACGCCGCTTGGAATGGCTTTACAGCCACTGATCTCGTTTTCCCCACTTTCCTCTTCGTCGTCGGCGTCTCCATCGTCTTCTCTACAGGGGCGCGCCTGGCGCGTGGCGAAACCCGCGCCCATCTTGCGGCACACACCGTACGCCGGGCCGTCATCCTCTTCGCTTTCGGAATTGTGGTCAACAACTATCCTTATTTCCACCTCGTGCACATGCGCTTCTACGGCGTTCTGCAGCGCATCGCTGTCTGCTACCTGCTCGTGGAGCTGTTCTACCTCTGGGATCGCCGCGTCTCTACGAAGATCACGGCCCTGGTGATCGTGCTCCTCGGTTATTGGATTCTCGTGCGCTGGGTTCCGGTACCGGGCGCGGGCGTTCCCGGCCGCGACATTGCCTTCCTCGACAAGGATCAGAACATCGTGGCGTGGGCGGACCGTCAGCTGATGCCCGGCCATCTCTATGAGGACTCGCCCGCGCACAATATGCGCGATCCCGAAGGCCTGCTTAGCGATATCCCCGCCTTGGGCACCACGCTGCTCGGCCTGCTCACCGGCCTGTTGCTGCGCAGCGCGAAGACCGTTCGCGCCAAAGCCCTCGCACTCACCGGAGGCGCCGCGGCGTGTCTTGCGCTGGGATACTTCTGGTCTATCTGGTTCCCGCTCAACAAAAAGATGTGGACCAGCTCCTATGTGCTCGTCGCCGCCGGATGGTCGCTGCTTCTCTTCGCGCTGCTGTATTGGTTTGTGGAGGTGCGCGGCAGCGCCAGGCACGGTGTCGGCAAACGCCTCGCGTGGCCGTGGCTCGTCTTCGGTTCGAACGCGATCGCGGCCTACATGGTCAGCGAGCTGCTCCCCGGCACATTGAACTTCATCAAGTTCCAATCGCAGGGCCGCCCATCGAACCCGCTATGGTATCTCCGGGTGCAGCTCGCCGCGCTCATCCCTGACCCCGGCTGGGCCGCTTTCGCTTATTCGGTCTCTTTCACCGCCATCTGTTTCATCCCGGTGTTGTTCCTTTATCGCAAGAAGATTTTCTTAAAGGTGTAGCGCAACCCGGTTTGCGCTGTTCGTTGCCCTCAACTGGTTCTCGATCACTCGCACGAAAACTCACGGGAGATTTCCAATGAAGTGCATACGTGTCTTCTTTGTCTTCACTTTTTTTACCAGCCTGTGCGCCGCGCAGGCATTGCACTGCAATGTTGACGATTACAAAAACGTTGCGGGCATTACGATGACGGCGGGCCGCGATTCTGTCGACGTCACCTGGCCCGGCGAACAAGGGCAGGAACTCCGCGCGCGCTTTACTCTGCGCGATGGTCAGCCGCTCATCGAAGAGCTCGCCGCTCGCAAGGCCGGCGGCGCATGGATCGTGCTCGGCAAAGACCTCACACCGGATTTTCAGGTAACTACCGGCCGCCGCCGCATGTCGACGACGGAGGCGACCATCCTCGAGAAGACGCACAACGACACGCCGGAGAACGAGGAGCGGTACAAGTGGAACGTCTTCTGGGATGCGCCGCTCGCGATTCCGGGCACGCAGGACGGCCATCTCGTCGGCCCCGGCCGCACGCCCGATGAAGTAAAGCGCGCCAGCGTGAGCTACAACTCCGACGCGTGCCGCGTGCGCAGCGACGGCGACCGCGTAAGCGTGATCTTCGACGGGCTTACGCTGGGCATCTTCGCCGGCGACCTCGAGTTCACAGTCTACAAGGGCTCGAATTTGCTGCGGCAGGAGGCCGTCGCAAAGACTGAGGACAAAGATGTCGCCTTCATCTACAAGGCCGGCCTGAAGGGGTTCTCGATCAACACCGGCACGAAGCTCGCCTGGCGCGATACCGCGCAGATCTGGCAGCAGTACGAGTTCGGCGGCGATATCAACCAGCAGCCCGTCGATCTGCAAGCCCGCAACCGTGTCGAAATTCTCGACTCCGGCACAGGTTCGCTCGCCATCTTTCCGCCGCCCCACAAGTTCTTCTTCGCGCGCGAGAATGAGGTCAATCTCGGTTATGTCTACTACCGCAAGGACAATGACAGTTCGTTTTCGCTTGGCGTGATGCAGCCCGAGCACGGCTCTGGCTACGCGCCGTGGGGCGAGACGGACGCCGTCTGGAACCGCCGCGTGCACGTGGCGCGCTCGCAGATCTACAACTATGCTCTCTACAACGCGCCTCCGGGAACTCTGCAGCACATGGCCGTCTACTACTACCTGAGCCCGGAGAGCGATCACCCCACGCTCGACCGCGTGCTGGCCTTCACGCACGACGACAGCTACAAACCGGTGCCGGGCTTCAAGACCGTCACCGGCCACTTCCATCTCGACTTCAACGAGATGATCCGCGACCGCGGCACGGCAGACTTCATGCCCACCTGGGTCCCGGTCTTCCGCGGCCTCGGCATCAACATCGTCTATCTCGGCGACTTCCATGATGACTCTGACATTAACGACCCCGGCCCCAAGCGTTTTTACGAGCAGAAGCTCTACTTCGAAGGCGCGCGCAAGATGAGCGACAAGGACTTCCTCGTCATGCCGGAAGAAGAGGTCAACTCGTTCCTCGGCGGGCACTGGTATCTCATGTTGCCCAAGCCGGTCTACTTCTCGCATGCCATTCCACGACCCGCAAATCAGAGCTTTGAAGAAAACGACCCGACCTACGGTCACGTCTATCATCTCGGCTCTGTCGAAGACGTCGAGAACCTCATCAATCTCGAACAGGGCATCATCTGGACCGCGCATCCGCGCACCAAAAGCTCGGCTATGTATCCCGATCTCTACAAGGACAAGGATTACTTCCTGAGCGACCGCTTCATCGGCGCCTCGTGGGAGTCACTGCCCGTCGATCTTTCCCAAAAGCGGCTCTGCGAAGACCGCTGCTTCGGCCTTACCGACGAGATGAGCAACTGGGCACCCAAGCCCAAATTCATGCTCGCCGAGGGCGATACCTACATGAAGGTTCCCAGCGACGACACTTATCCGCTGCTGGCCATCAACTACCTCAAGCTCGACAAGGTTCCCGCATACAACGAAAGCTGGGCGCCCATTGTCGAAGGCATCCGTGCCGGCAACTTCTTCGGCACCACGGGCGAAATTCTCTTTCACAAGTGGGGCATTGAAGGCGCGGGCGCCAAGAGCACGTACACCGCGACCATCGAATACACCTTCCCGCTCGAATTTGCCGAGCTGGTGTGGAGCGACGGCGCGAAAGTCGATCGCAAGATCATCGACCTCGCCGACACCGAGCAGTTCGGCACAAAGACCTTCCGCATCCCCTTCGACGCAACCGGCAAAAAATGGGTCCGCTTCGACGTGTGGGATTCAGCCGGCGATGGCGCGTGGCTGCAGCCGGTTCAACCGAAGCAGTAGATGTAAGACTCAACGCGGCTCGGGCAGGCGCGAAGAAAGCCTGCCCAGCAGCCAATCGATCGCCGCATCGTCCTCTTCGACTTTGATCCTGAGCTCGGCGGTTTCCAGCGGACAGCATTCGTTCAGCGCGGCGCCGAACTCTCCCAGTCGCACGCGATCTTTTTCTGTTGTTAGAAACGCTACCGCATGCGCGGCGCGCGCCGTTTCGCGCAGCCCGTCGAGATCGCGAGTTGTGTAGCGATGATGATCGGGAAACGCGATCGAATCCGCCAGCTGCATGCCGGCTTCGCGGAGTCCCGCGAAAAACTGCTCCGGCCGCGCAATGCCGCAGAAGGCTATCACCGGTCCCTCGGCTGCAGGCACATCCATCGTCCGCTGCAGCCGCCAGATCGGCCCTTGCCATCGGCCTCGGCCACGCAGAGATGGCTCCAGACTTGCCGCTTCCTGCGCCGGAATCGCCAGCACATCTGCCCGGCGCATCGCTGACAGCGGCTCGCGCAGGTTCCCTGCCGGCAGCAGCTTTTCGCGGAACCACGTGTGCCCGTCGAGCAGCAGAACATTCACGTCGCGATGAAGCTGGCGATGCTGAAAGCCATCGTCGAGCAAATGCACACCGGAAGAAGACGCATCGCGCTCGGCCAGCAGTCCGGCCTGATAGCGCTGCGCTGCAACATACACCGGCGCGCCCGTTTCCCGCGCAATCAGGATCGGCTCATCGCCAAACTCCTCTGCTGGGCCATGGGAATTGACTCGAAGTGGAAGCGCGGAACGCCGCCCGTAGCCGCGCGAGAGCACATCGACATGTAGCCCGCGCCGGGTCAAAGCTTGCGCCAGTGCAATAGTCAGCGGCGTTTTGCCCGCGCCGCCCGCCGTGAGATTGCCGATGCTGATCACCGGTTGGTGCAGCCGGCGGACCGGCTCGAGCCCCATCCGCAAACCAAGCCCGCGCAGCGCCACTCCCAGCCGGTAAACCGGCACAAGAGGAATGAACCATGGACGCGCGGCCATCGGCTGCCTCATGCTACCCGTTGCCTGAGCAGCCAGTGCAAAGCCTCCAGGCAGCGGTTGGTCGCTCCGGCCTCACGGTCAAAGACCTCGCGGGCGCGATCGCCCATTGCCTCTGCTTCCACGCGATTCGCCAGCAGATCGACGAGAGTTGTTGCGAAATCCTGTGGCGGCGCGATGCGGATCGCCTGATGTGTGCGCAGGTCTTCCACCACCGTGCGGAAGTTGGCATAGTTCGGCCCCATCACGATGGGCACGCCGAACTGTGCCGGCTCCAGCGGATTGTGTCCCCCGGCCGGAACCAGGCTGCCGCCCACAAAGGCCACGCTGGCCAGCGAGTAGATCGACGCCAGCTCGCCAATCGTATCGAGCAGCACGATCTGCCCCGGCCGCAGCGGCTCCAACGCGTGAACCGGCTTGGACGGCCAGTCGGACCGCCGCACCCAGGCAACTCCGGACCCCGTCAGCAGCGCGGCCACCGCGCCAAACCGCTCCGGATGCCGCGGCGCAAGCACCATCGCCATCTCCGGATCCGCCTCCAACAGCTTCGGCCAAACCTTCAGCAGCGCCTGTTCTTCGCCCTCCAGCGTACTGCCGGCCACCACCAGCCGCCGGCCGGCAGCAAGGGTCCTGAAGAGCTTGATGACATCCGTGTCTTCCGCAACCCGCACATCGAACTTCAGGTTCCCGGCCACCGAGACCCGCTCTCGCGCGCAGCCTAGCGCGAGCAGCCGCTGCGCATCCGTTTCGGTCTGCGCCAGCACCGCGCTCAACCGGCCCAACAGCGGCCGCCACAGCCGCTTCAGCATTCGGTAGCGCGGCCACGACCGGTCCGAGATACGCGCGTTCACCACCGCCACCGGAATGCCACGGCCGAAACACCCGCTCAGCAGGTTCGGCCAGAACTCGGTCTCTGCGAGAATCAGCATCCGCGGCCGCAGCGCCTGCAGATACGCGTACACCGCCCACGGCAGATCCAGCGGGCAATAAAAAACGCGGCTCGCGCCGAACCGCTCCCGTGCCAGCACCTGACCGGTATAAGTCGTCGTTGAGACCAGCAGCCGATACCCGGAAAACGCCCAGTCCATCTCGCTGACGAGCCGGCTTACGGCCAGCACCTCGCCCACCGAGACCGCATGGAGCCAGATTACCGGCAGGTCATCGTTCGCCCGCATGCGGGCCAGCACCGCCGGAACCTCGCCCAGCCGCTCCTTCAGGCCTTCGCGATACTTGTGGGTGGTCATCATCCGCCACAACCACCAGGGGGCGCTGGCCAGCAGGGCCGTCAGCAGGGCCAGGTTATAGAAAATTAGAGTCATCTGTGACCCAATTCGGCTTTGTAGTTGTCTAACGTAAAGATGATACAGTCGAGCACGATGAGAGCTTTGCGGTCAATTTCGTCCGTTCTGCTTGGTTTGGCGTTGCCGGTGCTGGCCGCCGACCACACGCCGCCTCCCGTGCAGCCGGCTACCTCTTTTGCCGCAGTCGAGGTGCACGACAAAGAACAGGTGGCCATCGCCGCCGAGCCCTACGACACCAAGGAGAAGGAATCCATATTTCGCGTCGATTACCTGGGCCACGGCGTCATTCCCGTGCGGCTGATCGTCACCAACCTGGGTGACCACCCCATCTCGCTGCGCGATGCGCGCATTTTGTTCGAGACGATCAATGGCGATCGCATCCAGGCCGCCGAGCCGGAAGATGTGGAGCGGCTGATGACGCGCAAGGAGCGCCAGGGCTCCAAGATTCCCATGCCGGGCCCCATCCCGGCGATCCATACGCACCCCAAGGCCAGCAACAAAGACATCGAAGCAGACTTCGACACCTTCGAGTACCAGGCCTTGGTCGTCGAACCGCACACTACCCGCGCCGGCTTCCTCTTTTATGATGTCTCGGACCTCAGGCATCCGCTCCTGGGAGCCAAGCTGTACGTGAAGGAGCTGCGCGATTCCGACGGCAACGAGCTCTTTTACTTCGAGATCCCCTTCGACAAATACCTGAAGTCGAAATCCAGCCAAATGAACTGAAGCAGAGTAGTCAGGTCGGCTATTCGAAATAAGTAGCCGTCGTCGTATCTGTCTCCCAGATGGTGCAGTCCTTCACGCGCACGCGGCCGCCAGTCATGCCGGCAAGCTGCTGGTTGGTCTCGTCGTAAAAGTATTTGGCAATATTCTCGGCTGACGGATTGATCACCGTGAAAGGCTCCAGATCGTTCAGCATCTGGTGGTCAACGCGCTCAATTACCGGCCGCATCACCTGCTTGAGCAGCTTGAAATCCAGCAGCAGGCCGGCCTCGTCCAGCGCGGCGCCGGCTAGGGTCACGCGGACCTTGTAGTTGTGGCCGTGCGGGTTCTCGCACTTGCCGCGGTAGTTGCGAAGGTAGTGGCCGGAAGAAAAGTCGGCCTCCACTGTGACCTCATACATGGGCTTCTGCTCGATCCTGAGCGGGAAAGCATCCCGCTCCTCTCATTTTACCGGGAGTAGCAGATTTACGACCGGTCGCCGCGCCGCCTTCGCCGCGCGAGCCGCGCCTCTTCGTTGCGCCGGTCCACCTGCTCGAACAGATGCGTCATGGTGCCGGCCAGACCTGCAACCAGGCCGCCCAGAAGAAAAATGAGCGCAATCGTGCGCCACAGCGAGCCGTTCGCCGGCAATCCGGGCTGAAAACTCGAAGGCACCATCGCCATGCCTGCCGAGATCAGCGCAATCAGCAGCAGAGTGCCCGCGAGAATGTAGAAGTTACGCGACATGAGAGCCGATGCGATGAATGAGGTCCTTAGCGATTCTATTTCAGGACACATCGAAAGGCTTGAATTTTCGCCTCGCCCCATGCCGGATGTGCAGCACTTGCACCAGATTCTCCTTCTCGAGAACCCGGAAGAGCACGAGATAAACGTGCGGTTTGTGCCCGTAAAGAAACTGCCGAATCCGGCCTCTCTTCCTGACAATCGGGCACCGATGCGGAAGCTCCTCCAGACCGAGAATGGCGCTTTTCAACCCGATATACCAACGCCGCGCCGCATTGGATTGGCCCGCCGCGAGGGCTTCATAGATCTCGGCGAAATCCCGCTCCGCACGGAGTGTTATCTCAACGAGACAGGCCATGACCCGCTTCAAACTCGCGGAAGAACTTTCTTGCCGGCTGTGTCCTGCCCTTTTGGGCATCTTCCAAACCCTGACGCACACCTTCCTCGGCATCGGCCCGCGCAGCAATGTCAAGCAGCCGCTGATAGGCCTCTGCATCCTGCACAACCGCTGCCGCTTTTCCGTTCACGGTCAGCACCAGCGGTCGCCGGCTCTTTTTCAAATGCTTCATGAATGCACCGGAGCTGCGGCGGAATGCTGTGAGGGATTGAATATCGGTTGTGAGATCGAGCATGCGCTCCTCCAGAACCAGCACCTTTTTAGGTGCTCTGAGACAATCCTACCGGAACCTGCGCAGTTCGTTCTGGGAAAAGGCGTGTTTCTAGCGAGCTGCGCCCGCCAGTTCGGCGCTCGTCATTACCTGCACACCGCATGCAGCAAACTGGGCCTCGATCGCCTTCACCGATGCGTTCAGATCGATCGCCCGGCACGCATCGCGCAGCACAATCGCCTCGAATCCCAGGCGCCGGGCGTCGATCGCCGAGTAGCCCACGCAGAAGTCATAAGCCAGCCCGGCAAGAAATACCCGCCTCAGGCCGCGTTCGCGCAGATATCCCGCCAGCCCCGTCGCTGTCGTATGGTCGTTCTCGAAGAAAGCCGAGTAGGAATCGATCTCCGCCCGGAAGCCTTTGCGCAGAATCAGCTCCGCCTGTGGCAAGCGCAGCTCCGGATGAAACTCCGCGCCGCGGCTGCCCTGTACACAGTGCGGCGGCCACAGCGTCTGCACGCCGTAAGCAAGATCAATGGTTTCGAAGGGCTTTTTGCCGGGATGCGTCGCCGCAAACGATGCATGGTTCGCCGGATGCCAGTCCTGCGTGAGCACGATATGCGAGAAGTGCGGCGCAACACGATGAATTGGCACGATGACCGTGTCGCCTTCAGGCACCGGCAGCGCGCCGCCGGGGCAGAAATCCTTCTGCACATCCACGACAACCAGAACGTCTTGCGCTGCAATCCGCATCCGACTTCAGCTTACGCCAGCAGCACCTCAACGCCATGGCTGCGCAACATCTCGACGAAGACCGGCGCCACTCCCGTATCGGTCACCACCACGTGTGCAGCGCTCAGAGGAGCCACGGGGATCACGCCGCCGCGTCCGAACTTCGTGTGGTCAGCCACAATGATCACCCTGCTCGCGACGGCGATCATCTTCTGCTCCGAGCCCACCACGAGCGTGTTGTTGTTGCTGAATCCCGCCTCCGTAATGCTGCCGATGCCCATGATCAGCACATCGGCGCGGATCGCGCCCAGCATCTGCTCGCAGAAAGGCCCCAGCATCACTCGCAGCCGCGGATCGAGATAACCGCCGGTGAGCGTCAGCTCGATATTGCGCAGCGGCTCGAGGCTTTCGGCGATCGGTAGCGAGTTCGTGACGATGTGCAGCGACTTCGCCGACAGCTCGCGCGCCACGGCCGCTACCGTCGACCCGCCATCGAGGATCACGGTCTGCCCGTCCTCGACCAGCTCCGCCGTGCGCCGCGCAATACGATCTTTTTCGCTGCTCAGCCGCGCGCTCTCCACCGCGTAGTCAAAGGCCCGGTTCGGCGGCGTGTGGAGAGAAACCGCTCCGCCATAGACGCGCCGCAGTGCGCCCGTCTGCTCCAGAATGTCGAGATCGCGGCGCACGCTCGACTCGGAAGCGTCGAGCTCCTGGCAAAGCGTCTCCAGCGCAAGAAAGTCCCGCGCCTCGATCATCTGCCGGATTCGCAGTTGCCGCTCCGCCGCTTTCATCGTCTACTTGCCGCACAGCTTCTCGGATACTGCTTCGGATACCGCTTTCACCAATTTGTCGAACTGCGCATCGGTCAGCTCAATCTTCAGGCTCTCGGCATGCGGCTGCGCCTCCGCCCTTAAGGCATTGCCAGAGCAGTCACAGTCCGCACTGCCCGTGCCCTCCAGCCGGTGATCGGGAATGCTGTAGCGCCTCCGGATGTCCAGCAGCCCCACTTCCTGCTCCGGCGTGAAGTGGTGCACCGGCCCGCCCAGCTGTTTGGCGATCAGCACCATCCAGCAATAGGTCTCCAGCACCTCGGCGTACCACTCGGCGTGCGTCACCGTATCGGCCCAGCAGATCACGCCGTGATTGGCCAGCAGCGCGGAGTTGTGCATCTTCGCGTACGGCGCCACGGTCTT
>Ga0335073_10012886_pt1 | contig 11722 bp, 7 predicted proteins | sample Lox_Sample_22_FD_207093 | JGI IMG/M metagenome (GOLD analysis project Ga0335073, IMG submission 207093) | Soil microbial communities from Loxahatchee National Wildlife Refuge, Florida, United States - Lox_Sample_2.2 | ecosystem: Environmental > Terrestrial > Soil > Wetlands | place: USA: Florida... | reverse complement strand
CAGCTCGCGCACCTTTCCCGGCGGGGAGTCCGCAATGCGCCCGAGCGGCAATTCTATGCGAAACGTGGTACCCCGGCCGGCCTGTGAATTGAATTCTATCCGCCCGTTGTGCAACTGCACAAATCGAAACGTATTGGCCAGTCCGATGCCGGTGCCCCCCGGCCGAGTTGTGAAGAAGAGCTGAAATATTTTCTTCTGGTCCTCGGGAGAAATCCCCCTGCCGGTGTCCGCCACTTCGATCACTGCATAATCCGCGTTACGCCGGAGGGAAAGCGCGATGCTTCCGCCGGGGCTGGTAAAGTCGCAAGCGTTGAGCAGTAGGTTGAGGACTGCCTGGTGAATGATTTGACGATCCACCAGCACCGGAGGGAATGCTTCGGGCAAATCTGTTTGGAGGCCAAGACCGGCCCTATGGATCGAGGGACGCGCCGCGTCAAGCACTTCGGAAAGAAGCGCCGGCAATGACGACTCTTCGAGGTTGATCTCAACCGGCTTGGTGAAATTCAAGAATGTCTTCACGGCGCGGTCGAGGCGATCGATCTCGCTATCGAGCATCTTCACCGCCTGTTGCGGCTCCGGATCGACCGGCATATTGGCTTTGAGAACCTCGAGCCACAGTCGCATCGAATTGAGCGGATTCTTCACTTCGTGCGCCACTCCGGCGGTCACGCGGCCCAGTGCCGCCAAGCGCTCCGATACCTGCAGCTGGCTCCCAATTCGCTCGATTGATTCCACGTCGCGCAGCGTGACCAGCGTTCCCATCCGCGTGCCGCGTTCGCGAATCACCTGGACGCTGATGCCCACGCGCTGCGGCCCGTCCTTGCCGTCGAGGGTGAGTTCCCTCGCCTCAGTGGGGGCGATCTCCTCTCCCTGCACCTGCAGCACGGCACGCAACGGATGCCGCGCCGGAAAGATTTCGCTCACTCGGCGCCCGCGGAGCTCCGAGGGTGGGTGCTCGAGAAACTTCTCAACCGACGGGCTTACCAGCACGGCGCGCCCCTCGGAATTGAACAGCAGCAGGCCGTCGCCCAGCCCGCTCATGACTTGATCAAGATTTTCGCGCAGGGTGCTGAAGATTTCGCGGACGTCCTGCAGTTGTTTTCCAATACCCACGATCTTCGTACTGACCGCGCCCAACTCGTCGCCTCGCTTGACGGCAGGGCCGGCGTCGAATTGTCCTGCCGAGATGCGGTCCAACTGGGCGGAAATCCGCTCGATCGGCGAAAGCGCGATGCGGCTGAAAAGAAACGCCAGCAAGGTCGAGAGCAACGCCGCGCCGAGGGCCCACGTGCCGGCCGATTTTAGCCCGGGCGAGATGTCGTCGCGCATCAGCGCCGACGACAACCCGATCCGGATATCACCAAAGCGTTTCGACTGGAGCTGGAAGGGGAGCGAGTACTCGTAGATTTGCGGCGGCCCGTAGAGCTCCCGGAGCTGCTCGAAGAATCCCGCACGCGCCAGGGAGCTGAGCGGGAGCCTCGCCGCTACCTTCCGGTCGCGCAGAGAGGAATCACTCGAAAGCAGGACGACGCCGTTTGTGTCGCTGATCGTGATCTCATAGATGACCGGCGAGATGTCGATGTCCGATTCGATCAGCGAGTTGAGCGTGCTGCTGTTGTCGAAGGCGCGCCGTACGAACGCCCCCAGATCGGCAGGATCATCCGAGGCCGGAGAATCGCCGCGCTCGCTCGCTTCCTCGAGCGCGTCGTTGCAGGCGCTGTACACCTGCTCGGCCACGAAATTCGCGTTGCCGTTGGCCTGCCTCAGGATTTGGCGCATCAAGCGTCCGAGGTACAGACCCGAAACCACCGCGACCACCGCGAGAACGAGAAGGGAAGTGGCGAGCGTTAATTTAGTTTTTAGGCTGAGACGCATCTTTCCGCCCCGCCTCGTACTCTTTCAACTTGTTGTGCAGCGTTTTCAAACTGATCCCGAGCAGTTCGGCCGCGCGCGTCTTATTCTGGCTGGTCGCCGCGAGAGTTTGCAGGATAAGCTCGCGCTCCATCTCGTCGACCGTGGTTCCGATCGGAAAGCGGATTCCGTTCAGCCCAGACGTGACCGTGGCGGCCGCATGGCCGAAGTCGGATGGTAGATGCTGCCTGCCGATCACTCCCCGATCGGAAGCGATCGCCGCGCGCTCGAGCACGTTGCGCAGTTCGCGCACGTTGCCCGGCCACGGGTACGACCGCAGCAGGTCCATCACGTCCGCTCCGACCCCGGTGACTTTCTTGCCGTGCTTTTCGGAAATCTCTTCGAGCAAGTGTTCGATCAGGATCGGCAGGTCGTCCTTGTGTTCGCGCAAAGGCGGTAAATGAATATGGAAGACGTTCAGGCGAAAGTAGAGATCCTGCCGCAACTGGCCCTCGGCGACAGCTTGCTCCGGATTCTTGTTCGTCGCGGCAAGCACCCGGACGTCGACCGGCGTTTCCACTTTGCTGCCAAGCCGCCGGATTTTTCGATCCTCGAGCACGCGCAGAAGTTTGGCTTGCGTCGGGGCGGGCATCTCACCGATTTCGTCGAGTAGGAGTGTGCCGCCGTGGGCCAGCTCGAAACACCCGATGCGGCGCTCCGCGGCGCCTGTAAACGCTCCCTTTTCGTGGCCGAAGATCTCGCTCTCCATGAGCGATTCCGGAATCGCCGAGCAATTGATGGCGATAAAAGGACGATCGGCGCGCGGCGAGAGCAGGTGCAGCGACCGCGCGACCATCTCTTTTCCCGATCCGGTCTCGCCCGTAATGAGGATCGACGCCGTCGAAGGTGCGGCCGTTTCCACCTGTCGCATCACTTCCTGCATTGCGCTCGACGCTCCCACTAGGACGCCCAGCTTGCCTGCTACCCGCAATTGATGCGTGAGAACGGCGACCGCCTGGCGATCGCGCAACCGCCCGAAGGCTCGGTCCAGCAGAGCCCGCAGCACCGGAGGCTTCAGCGGTTTCTCGATGTACCAGAACGCGCCTGCCTCGATCGCCTGGACCACGCGTTCGTCGCTCCCGCGCCCCGTGATGATGATTACTGGAATCCGTTCGATTTCATCTCCCAGATGACGCAGCAAATCGAGCCCGTTCATTCCGGGAAGTTCGACGTCAGCCAGCATGACCTGCGGGTTGAACTCCTGGAATTTTGCGAGCGCGTCTTCACTGGTGCCGACACCGAGCACCGCGAAATTCCACTTGCGGAGGAGGGCCTCGTAGCCCTTACGGGCGTTGTCCTCGTCTTCCACAATCAGAATTCTTTGTTGGGATTGATTCTCCGGGGCCATCCGAATTGAATCTACCAGCAGTCTTGGGGAAATCCAAGCGAGGCGAGGCCAAGCACAAGTCGAAATCGGCGCTTTTAGGATGTTCGGACACACCCATGGGCCCTGCCATTTCGAATCGAGCCTTCGGCAGTCCCGAGCGGTCGCTCAGCCTCGGCCGAAGTGTAGCGAACGCTCGAGAATGATCTCGATCTTGGTGTCCTTGTCGAGTGTCAATTCCTGGCCGAGTCCGGACGTGACCATGAATGCGGTCGCGGCCGCCGTGGCGGCGCCCATGGCAGCATCCTTTTCGTCGTGAGAGGCGACACCCGTCGCCGCTCCAACGAGCGCCCCCGCAGCCGCTGCTTCGAGTGCCTGCTGGCGCTTGCTGGAATTCACCTCGATCTCGCCTTCGCGATCGTAGTCGACGCGAATCGAGTGCACGCCGGGAACGTCGTCGACCATCGCGATCAGGGGAATCCAGCCGTCGGGAGTCTGGATGTCATCGAACGTGAGCCACATCCGGGCGCGGCCCGTCTTGCCCGCCGCCTGCACTTTGTCGACATGCCCGCGCACCTCTGCGCCGTTTGGTAGCGTCGTGCCGTCGGCGCTCGAAACCGGTTCGATGGTGTGGGCTGTGAATCGACTTCCCGCTTTTGATTCTTTGCTCCCCAGCTCGCCGTCGAGCCGGATCAAGAAGCGCGTGCCGGGCGAGACCTCATTCGGTGCGGGACCCCTTGCGCCCGAAGACCGTACCTGAGCGGATAGGGATCGAGTGGATGGGACCATGAGGACCAGCAAAGCGGCCATAGCCGGAAGCAGAAAAGTCCGCTTCATCGTACGCCTCCTATTCAATTGGCTTTGGCGCTTTCTGCTGGATAGAAAGCGGTTTTGCGAACTGACTAGATCAGATGTGGCAGGGAGCGGAGAAGGTTTGCTCAATTCCCCGTGATTAACACCAACCCGTGCCGGTTCAATTCTAATCCGAAAACGCGAGAAAATTCCATTTCGACTTCACCATCCTTCCTGAAATTGCATCTCCTTATTGCCAAAAGATTTAATCCCCAGTGTTTTCTGCCTCGGTATTTTTACGGCCTTGCAAAAGGTTCCCTTTTGGCACTAAACTCCCGCCCAAGGATTTTGCATCCTTTCTGTAAGGGCCCTCTTTTCAGGACGAAGACCTGTCTTTCCGTTGGTGGTGGTTGTGCATTACATGTCGGAATGGAACTCCGAGAGGAGAACCCGCGTGTACGCAACGGGAGCTGACGCAGCTGCGACTTTGCAGCGTGCGCTTGCAGTCAGCGTGCTGATCGTCGAAGACGAGGACGCCACTCGAAACCTGTGCCGCGACGTGGTGGTTGATGCTGGATTGCACGCCCGCACGGCGGCCACCACGGAAGAAGCGCTCGAGATTCTCGAACAGCATCCCATCGACATCGTCATTACGGACTTGCGCGTTCCGCAAATGGGCGGGTTGGAACTTCTGAAGCATATCCGCGAGGTTTATCCGCAGACGGTAGTTATGGTGCTCACGCAATACGGCACGATCGAGGGCGCGGTCGAGGCTACGCGCCTGGGCGCCGCCGATTACGTGACGAAGCCATTCCACATTCCCGAACTACGAGGCAAGCTCGATCGCGTGGTCCGTCTGCTCGAAGTCGACATGGAAAATCGCATCCTGCGCGAGCAGTTGCGCACGCGGCCGGGATTCGGCGGCCTGATCGGCACGTCGACCAAAATGCAGCGCGTCTACCGGCTGATCGAAAAGGTAAGCCAGCACAATTATCCGGTGCTGATCCTGGGGGAGAGCGGGACCGGCAAAGAGTTGGTCGCCCGATCGATTCATTTTTCGGGCCCGAGGCGAAGTAAGCCGTTTGTCCCGGTGGACTGTTCGGCGTTGGTTCCCACGCTGATCGAGTCCGAGCTCTTCGGCTACGTGAAAGGCGCTTTCACGGGGGCTATGCATTCGAAGACCGGTCTGATGGAATCGGCCGGAGGCGGAACGCTGTTTCTCGATGAGATCGGCGAGATGCCGATCGATTTGCAGGCCAAGCTCCTGCGCGCGCTGCAGGAAAAAGAGGTAAAGCCGGTCGGCTCGACCGACCGCATCCCGATCTCCGTGCGCGTGATCGCCGCCACCAACCGCGATCTCGAGTCCGCCGTGCGCCAGGGCCAGTTCCGTCAAGATCTTTTTTTCCGCCTCAACGTGGTACAGATCAAGCTGCCTCCCTTGCGGGAACGCAAGAGCGACATTCCGCTGCTCGTCAACGCCTTCCTCGAAAAATTCAGCGAGGCCGGCCGCGTGCGCGCGGTTTCCGAAGAAGCCATGGCCCGCCTGATTGCGTACGACTGGCCCGGCAACATTCGCGAGCTGGAAAACGCCATCGAGCGAGCTGTGGCCCTTGGTTCGGGTCCGATTTTGCACGTGGGCGACTTGCCCTCGGGCCTGCACTACGCGGTGGGTGACCGCATGCCGCAGACCGATGAGCTCCTGCCGCTCGAGGAGCTCGAGCGCCGGGCGATCCTGCGCGCGCTGCGCGAAGCGGGAGGAGACAAACTCGCCGCAGCGCGTCTGCTGGGCATCGGGAAAACCACGCTCTACCGCAAGCTGAAGCAGTACGAATCGGAGTCGCATTCCGAGCCGACCTGATTCCGAGCGGCATCGTTCGATGCCATCGCTCAGCACTCTCGTCCCGCCAGTTCGATCGATTCCTAGACAGGGAAGCAGACCTGTTCGTTCGTGTCGAAGTGGGAAGGCTTTTCTTCACGCTCCCGCCGCTGGACTCTTCAATGACATTGAAACGCCGGGACTTTCCAGCTGCGTGCCGTTGGTCCGCGTTATGCAAGAACGCGATCGTGCGACGAGGGACGAGCTGCGAAGGTCGAGGCCGGTGGCCGGCGGTGGCCGCCTCCTAACCGCGTACGCGATCGCGATTGGCGTCGCAGTCCTTTGCGGCTTCGAATCGTTCTTGCACGCTGGTAATCGTGCCGATGAAACATGTGATCACCATGAGCACTGCGGATCACTCCTCGCCCCGGAATCCGGGCGGGCATGGAACGGGGACGGAGCTGGGTCGCACGTACGGAGATGAAGCGTTCGCTGCAGTCTTCGAATCGAGCGGCGAGGCGCTAGTAATCATCAATCAAGATGGCATCATCCAGCGAACCAATCCCCGCGCTCGCGAGTTGCTGCGCATCAAGGAACCGGGGCGGCGCAACCCCGGCCTTGATGATTTTCTGGCGAGCCCCGCTTCAGACCTTCTGTCGTCGCTCTGGGCTCCGCGCCAAAGGCCTTCGCGACCGCCCAGCCTCGAAACGTCTCTCACCAGTGGCTTCCCCGTTCGCGTAACGCTCCGTTGGATCCTGCCGGGAACGCAGCACCTGCTTCTGTGCATCGAGGATGGTTCGGTGGTGCAGCGAGCCGAAGCAAAGTCGCGGCTCTTCGAGGCCGAACTCCGAAGCCTGCTCGATTCGATGCACCCGGGGGTGCTCCTTTTGGATCCTCTGGGCAACGTCCGCTTCTCGAATATCCGTTTCGGAGAACTCTTCGGCCTCGGCGCCCATGAACTCGATGATGCCGCCACGATCGACGCGCTCGAAAAGCTCCTCGCGCAGCGATTCCATGCGCCCGGCGACTTTGCTGCACCCTGGCGGGCATTTGAAAGCGGCCTGGCTGAGCCGCGTCACGATGAACTCGAGCTCTTGCGGCCCGCGCCACGCGTCTTCGAGCGATTTTCGCGTCCGGTGCTTGACGCCGAAAGCCGCTCCGTCGGCTGGCTCGAGCTTTACACCGACGTGACCGGCGAGCGTCAGATTCAGTCGAAGATGCTACAAACTGAAAAAATGGCAGCGCTCGGCCAGCTCGTCTCGGGCATCGCCCATGAATTGAACAATCCGCTCACGGCTATCATGGGCTATACGCAGCTGATGCTGGGCCACGGACTCGACGCCGGCCCGTTTTCCGAGGCCACCAAGGTGTATCAGGAGGCCGAGCGCGCCCGCCGCATCGTGAAAAACCTCCTTTATTTCGCCCGCGAGACCACTCCTGAGCGCACGCGCGTCGACCTCAACGAAATCGTCGAACGCACGCTGGCGCTGCGCAGCTATGAACTCAAGATCGAAAACATCGTGGTCGCGTGCGAGCTCGCGCCCGGACTGCCGCAAACCATCGCCGACCCTTACCAACTCCAGCAGGTTGTCCTGAATCTTCTGATCAACGCCGAGCAGGCGCTCCTCGAAGGCCGTGGAAATGGCCGCGTCTTTATCCGCACGAGTCACGTGATCGAAGGAGTCGGAAATCGCTCTGCGGACCGGATCATCCTCGAGGTGTCGGACGATGGCCCCGGCGTGCCGCCAGAAATCGCCTCGCGCATTTTCGATCCGTTCTTCACCACCAAGCAGCCTGGCCTGGGAACCGGCCTCGGCCTTTCGATCGTCTACGGCATCGTGCACCAGCACCATGGAGAAGTGGCCTTCGAAAATCAGCCCGGTGGCGGGGCGCGCTTCGTGGTCGAGATCCCCGTCGTTGCGGCTCCCACGACCCCGCGTGCGCCTTTACTACTCGAGCCGGTTCGGACCGGCGTGGCTCCTGTCGGCCGCATCCTCGTGGTCGAGGATGAACCGACCGTCGCGCAGCTTGTCGTCGACGTCCTGCGCGAGGAAGGCCATCAGGCCGAAGCGGTTCTCGACAGTCAGGACGGACTCGCTCGGGTCTCCCGGGGCCACTACGATCTTGTGATCTGCGACCTGCGCATGCCTCGCCTCGACGGGCCCGCGTTCTACGAGGCGCTCGTGCGCACCGGCAGCCCGGTTCGCGGTCACGTTATCTTCATTACCGGCGACACGCTCTCTCCCCGCACGCTCGAATTTCTCGATCACTATAAACTCCCGTATCTCGCCAAACCCTTCCTGGTCGAAGAGATCAAGCTGGCAGTGAATCGGGCGCTCGCGGTGACCGCCAACCAAGAAGCAACATGAACAAGACTCGCACCATCGCACCACGCACCACCGCTCCAGCTGACCGAGTCCCGCTCGTGGGCATCTCCGATCCCGACGTCGCCCGCCGAATGGTCGACGCGCTCAAAGGCGTTCCCATAGTGAGCAGCCCCATGGTCGCCTCGAGCCTTGACCATCTTCGCCAATTGGCAGCGTGCGTTTCGGTCGAGGTGCTGCTGCTCGATTCGGACTTGATCGGAGAACTTCCGCTCGAAGGGTTTCTACGTCATGTCGCCGTGTCTGCTCCGGTGATTCTGCTCGCTCCGCCCGACCGGCAGACCGAGGTCGCGCGGCTCGTAGCGGCCGGCGACGTCGAATTCCTTGCGCGCGTCGGGAATTTTTTCCCCGTCGCGGCTGCGCTCATGGAGCGCAGGATGCGCTGGGCGGCTGCTTCGCTTTCGGCGCCCACCCAGCCGGGAGCTGGATTCTACGGTGATCTCGCCAGCGTCTTCCGCCACGAGGTCAATAATCCGCTCACCGGAATTCTCGGCAATGCCGAGCTCCTCCTCGCGCACAGGGAGCGTTTCAACGCCATCGAGACGCAGCGCCTGCAGACCGTTGTTGCTCTCGCCGTGCGCCTGCGCGAAACCATCCGCCGCATCGGCAACGCCTGGGAGACTCACCTCCACGAGGTGAAATCCGCGTAACCGATCGAGCCCGCGGGGAGGGAACCACAAAAGAAAAGCCCCGCCGGGATCACATCCCGACGGGGCTCCGCACCTGTCGCGGCTGCGGCGGTTCTACGGCAACGCGAACGTGTAGATTGCGTTGTGCCCGGTCGTTAGTTGCACACCGCTCTGCCTCGCCACCACCGCGTTCGCAAGGTTGTCTCCCGTAATAATCGCGACGTACTGCTTCCCGTTTACCTCGTACGTGATCGTACTGACCGAGATGGGCCCGCCGACGATTTGTTCCCACAGCTTCTCGCCCGTTTTCGCGTCGTAGGCGCTGAACCGGCGATTGACGTCGCCGTGGAAGATCAATCCGCCCGCAGTCGCCAGAATCGCTCCCGTGCCCGGCGCGTTTTGCACGCCGATCTTCGTCATCTCGCCGGTCGAAAGATCGACTTTCGCGATGCCCCCGAGTGCATCCATCTTCGAGCCGTCGCGGAGCTGGCCCCGGCGGATTCCGCTGCCGCTGTTCGCCGTCATATCGAGGCAGTTGTCCACATACGATGTATAGAGCGAATTGGTTTCCGGATCGTACGCCGTCGGCCAGTAGCTGCGGCCGTTCCAATAGCAGATCACATGACGATCGCCGGGCTTCTTCATCACCACGTCCCAGTTGATCGTCGCCAGGCCGGTCTTCGAATCGATGTTTGAAATCGCGAGGTTCGGCGCGTCCACAGGAATCGGCTCGGCCCACAGGAATTTACCGTCGTTGCGGTCGAGCACGAACATGATGCCGCTCTCCCCGACCATGGCCGCGATGTCATGCTTCGATCCGCGCGGCACCGTCTCGTTGTACCACTTCACCGCCTTCGGATCGGGGTTGTAGGTAGTGGCGTTGACCAGCGTGCGCTCGTGCGTATGGTCCGTGTCCCAATCGTCAGCCGGCAGATGCTGGTAATACCAGATCAGCTTGCCGGTCTGCGGGTCGAGCGCCACCGTGCAATTGCTGTAGAGATCGGCCGGCGCCGTGCGTCCCGTGCCGTCCGGGTCGCCGCCGTGCCGTGCCAGCCGCTCGTACGGAGACGGATTCGCGATGCCCCAATAGATGACTTTGCGGACCGGATCGTAGTTTCCCGGCATGCCCCATGTGGACGCCGTGTAGTTGGTCGTGTCCGCGCCGTGCCAGGAGTCGTACCCCGGATCGCCGGGCGCCGGCACGTCGTAGAAACGCCAGAGTTTTTGCCCGGTGTCGGCGTCGTCCGCTTCGATGAAGCAGCTCTCACGCCCGTGGTCGCAGGTCCCGCCAGAGAGCACCTTCCCATCGACGACGATCGTGCCCGAGGTGTTCTGCGTATCCGTCTTGAAGGTTTCCCAGCGGACTTTGCCCGTGCGCGCGTCAAGCGCCACCACGTATCCGTCCGGAGGCGTGTAATAGACCATGTCCTTGTAGATCGAAATCGCCTTGGTACGTTCCTGGCTCCCGATTCGCGGATTCTTGAACTCGCGATGGTACTGCCAGATGATGTGGCCGTCGGTGGCGTCCACCGCCATCACGTCCGCGCCGGGCGCGACCAAATACATCACGCCGTCGTGAACGATCGGAATCGTCTCCGTCGTGCCTTGCGGCAGTCCCTGCACCCAGGCGACGCGTAACTGGCCGACGGTCTTTTTGTTGATCTGCTTCAGCGGGCTGTAGCGCCATGCGTCGTAGGTGCGGCTGTACTGCAGCCAGTCGCCCGGCGGTGGATCGAGCAGCATCTCGTTCGTCACCGGCTTGTAGTTCTGCACCTCGTCGTGAGGCAGTTGCGGCCCGAAGGCCCCGGGGGGCCGCTGTTGTGGAGGCCGAGCCGCAGCGCCGCCCGGAGGCGCGCCCTGGCCTTGCCCCGGTCCTTGCCCCTGCGCGGTCGGCGGCGGTGCCTGATCGTCTTGCGCGTGCGTGGGAACGACCGCTCCGGCAAGCAATAGGAATGCGACGAGACAGTATGCCTTCATCATGCGAATTTCCCCCCGAAACAGAATTCCCAGGCGTCTTTCTGCGGCTATTGTGACGCGCATCAGCTGATTCGCGTTTCTTTAGCGGTGCCGCGCGTTTATATCGCATCGCGAAGGTGCGCGCAACGGCGATCCGCACACTCCGTACGCGACGGAGGTCATCCGGCTGGAAGGTACAGTGGACAGTGGACCGGATGCGAGAAGCGGACTTACGCCGAAGCCAGGTCAACCTTCGCGATCGCCCACGCGCCTGCAGACTTCACGTATTGGACGTTCACCGTGCGCCGCTCGGTCCGGCGGATGAAGCCGCCGCCTTGAGCGCGCGCCATCTGCGCGAGCGTGTTGTCCTGCGGAATTTCGGTTTCGGTCTCGACGACACAATGGAACTGCCCCGAGGCCCGCTTGCCGTCCGCGCCGACTTCGATTGCATCGGGCTCGCCGTCATGATCGGCCGCGATACTGCGCACCGATGGGCCGAACGCGACATCGCTCGCGCTGGTGTTGACCCGCCGCAGCCAACTCTGATGCAGCTCGCGGATCGCAACCTCGTTCTCGAGCCGTGTCAGACGCGCCTTCAGTTCGTTGTCCGCCATCACCACGGCGGGCGCAGCCACAGCGGCCAGCGGCGCGGCCAGCAGTGCGCCGCCTTTCAGGAAGGACCTGCGCGTGGAAGTAGGGTCTTTCGTCATGCCGCACCCCCTGATGTTGGCACCTGATAGAAGCGCTTAATGTCGAATTGGCCGGCGAGCCGCTCGTGTGCGCCGACGGCGCTCATCCCCAGCCCGTTCGGGCCGCAGTTGTAGCCCACGCCGACGTCGCGCATCGTGTGCAGGTTCACCAAAATCGTGCCGAGCGTCCCGTTGCAGGCCTCCTCGAGCCAGTACATGAA
>Ga0335073_10012885_pt1 | contig 11723 bp, 12 predicted proteins | sample Lox_Sample_22_FD_207093 | JGI IMG/M metagenome (GOLD analysis project Ga0335073, IMG submission 207093) | Soil microbial communities from Loxahatchee National Wildlife Refuge, Florida, United States - Lox_Sample_2.2 | ecosystem: Environmental > Terrestrial > Soil > Wetlands | place: USA... | reverse complement strand
CATGATCAATTAGTCCGAACGGACCGGGGTCACTGTCGTCAGCCCGCGACGGACCCTGCTCGGGCGTTGGCACGGCCACTGTCGCACGGCCCCTCTTGCGCGCCGCTGTGATAGCGGGAGACCATCATGAGCATGGCAACGGGCTTCGACCGCAGGCGGCCGCGCGTCGTGATAGTCATCCGTGCGCTGGTCACGGTCTGGCTGATCGCCCTGACCTGCATCCTGCTTGCCTACGGCTACTGGGGCTGGGCGCTGCTGACGTTCGCGGGCGCGATCGCGAACTTCGTTATGGGCTACCGCGTCTGGCGGAGTACGCTGCGCTGAACCCGCCCGCGGCCGGAACCGGCACCGGGGTTTCCTAAGGCCGGGCCTCGGGGGCCGTCGCACTCCTACCAGGGGCCGTACGGGCCCATGTGGCTGCTGCTGCTCCGGCCGCGTCGGAACTCCTTGACTTTCGGGCGCACGTCGGTCAGGTAGACGGCGGCCGCGACGAATGCGATCACGGACAGGAAGCCGATCCCGCCTCCATAGGCGGCGGCGTAGAGCCCGAGCACGACGGCAACGCCGAGTATGAGCAGCCATTTCACCTTGGTCAGCTTGCCCGCCGCGGTGAAGGCCTGGGCGGGCCGGATGGCGGCGTCGATGAAGGCCCAGGCCTCCACGCCGAACGCCACGACGGCGAGCGCCACGAAGAAGTAAGTGAGCGGTGCGTACGCACCGCTGCCCAGTATTCCGACCACGGATCCACGCTACCTTGTCCTAGGCACGACCAGAGTCCAGCTTACGTGTCCTGAGCGGGATCGGAGTCCTGCTCGGTGTCAGCGGCCGCCCCGGTGTCAGCGGCCGGCTCGCGCAGTACCGCGATCACCTCGGCGGTTGGCGGGGTCGGCGTGCTCTCCCGGCGGAAGGACTCGTAGATCTCGATCAGGACCTGCTTCTGCCGCTCGGTCAGCTGCGGGTCGGTCAGCAGCGCGGACCGGACGCCGGAGTCGGCCGGGCGGTCTTCGAGGATGCCGGCCTGCACGTACAGCGCCTCAGCGGAGATCCGCAGGCCCTTGGCGATCTGCTGCAGAATGTCGGCGCTCGGCTTGCGCAGCCCGCGCTCGATCTGGCTGAGATAGGGGTTCGAGACTCCGGCGGCGTCCGCTAGCTGACGCAGGGAGATCTTCGCCTGCTCGCGCTGCTGCCTGATGTATTCACCGATGGTAGACATGCTTCAATGCTAGCTCGCCTGCTTGCAGATGCAAATCCCTAGCAAGCACTCTCGTGGTGCCGCACGCAACCTCTCTCGCAGCTCACACCCGATTCGTCACATCTCAAGGCACGAACTTAGGAAATGTTTGACTTAACTGCTGCCAGGACGACAGTTAACTCAAACATTTCAGCTAATCGATCTTGGGGCTACTGCTAACAGCTGGATGATCAGGTCGGTCGCCGAGCGCAGCGCGGCCACGGTGTCCTCGAGCCGGGCGACGCCGAGCGTCGGCTTGGCGTCGTCGTCCCTGATGTGCACGTGGATGACGGCCGTGCCGGCCTGCCGGCACCGCGCCGCCGTCTCGGTCAGCTCGCCGATCGCCACCGGAGGCGCCGACACCCCCGCCTTGTCCGATTCCGCGCCGGCGTGCCGGTCATGATCCGCCTCCTGCCAGGTGCCGCCGCGCCGTCGCGCGGGGCCTCACACCGCCGGGACCGAGGCCAGGTGGGTCCTGGCGAACGACAGCGTCTGCGCCAGGTCCGCCAGCCGCTCCTCCCTGGTCGTGGCGCGGCGGGTGTTCACCTCGGCCACCACCACGCCCTGGTACCCGGTCGCGGCTATGCCGCGCAGCAGCTCGGCGCACGGCTGCTTGCCCCGGCCAGGCACCAGGTGCTCGTCGGGCACCGGCCCCGACGACACGCCGGTGCCGTCCGCCAGGTGGACGTGCGCCAGCCTGGGGCCGAGGTCGTTCGCCATCTCGATCGCGTCCGACGCCGACGCCGCGGTGTGCGAGAGGTCCAGGGTGACGTTCGGGACCTCGAGGCCGACCGGGTCCCAGTGCGGCGCGTACCCGGAGACTTCGGTGGCGCCCGCCCGGATCGGGAACATGTTCTCCACGGCGAAGACCACGTCGGTCTCATCCGCGATCTTCGCCAGGCCCTGCTCGAACCCGCGCACGTACTCGCGCTGCCAGCGGAACGGAGGGTGCAGGACCACGACCTTTGCGCCGAGCCGCTCGGCGAGTTCCTTCGCGCGCAGCAGCTTGCCCCACGGCTCCCTGCCCCAGACGAGCTGGGTGAGCAGCAGGCTCGGCGTGTGCACGGCGAGCACGGGCAGCTGGTGGTAGTCGACCAGCCGCGCCAGCGCGTCGCCGCTCTGGCTGACCGGGTCGGTGTAGACCATCACCTCGAGGCCGTCGTAGCCCAGGCGGGCGGCCATCTCGAACGCGTCGGGCGTGCGTTCGGGGTAGACGGATGAGGTCGACAGCGCGACGGGAATTGCGGGTAGCCCGGTCAACGCGTCTCCTCTCTTTCCCGTTGGCACAACCAGCAGGTCTTTCCTGTCGGCGAAAACCAGCCGGCCTCGTGCCTGCGGCCCGCGTCCCAGCTTATGCGCGCGGCGCGGCCCGAATGTCAGAGCCCGTCGCTATGGTGCCAGCATGGCGAAGTCGACGGCAGGGTTCCGCTGCGCCGAATGCGGCTGGCAGACGCTCAAGTGGACCGGGCGGTGCGGCGAGTGCCAGGCATGGGGGACGGTGGAGGAGATGGCCGTGCCGCGGCTGGTGCGCGCGGGGATCCGGGCGGCGGGTTACGGCGGTTCCGGCGCGGCTGGCGGCGCGGGAGGTCGGCTTGGCGGCGGTCCTGTGAGCACCGCGGCGATGCCGATCGGCAAGGTCGACGCCGCCCACGCGGCGGCCCGGCCGACGGGCCTTGACGAACTGGACAGGGTGCTCGGGGGCGGCCTGGTGCCTGGTGCGGTGCTGCTGCTCGCGGGCGAGCCGGGCGTCGGCAAATCCACCCTGCTGCTTGAGGCCGGCGCGCTCGTCGCGGCGCAGTCGCCGGTGCTCTACATCACCGGCGAGGAGTCGGCGGCGCAGGTCAGGCTTCGCGCCGACAGGATCGGCGCGGTGCACGAGAACCTGTACCTCGCCGCGGAGACAGACCTGGACGCCATCATGACTCACGTCGGCACCGTGCAGCCGCGGCTGCTGATCATCGACTCGGTGCAGACGATCGCGGCCGCCGACGTGGACGGCGTGCCCGGCGGCGTGACCCAGGTGCGCGAGGTCGCCGCGGCGCTGACCGCCGTCGCCAAGGACCGGGCGATGGCGACCATCCTGGTCGGCCACGTGACCAAGGACGGCTCCGTGGCGGGTCCGCGCACGCTGGAGCACCTGGTCGACGTGGTGCTGCACTTCGAAGGCGACAGGCACTCACGGCTGCGGATGGTGCGCGCCGTGAAGAACCGGTATGGCCCGACAGACGAGGTCGGCTGCTTCGACCTCGGCGAGTACGGCATGATCGGGCTCGCCGACCCGAGCGGGCTTTTCCTGTCCCGTCACCATGAGCCGGTGCCGGGGACGTGCGTCACCGTCACGCTGGAAGGCCGGCGGCCGCTGCTGGCCGAGGTGCAGGCGCTAGTCGCCCAGACCGCCCTCGAGGTGCCACGCCGGGTCACCTCCGGACTGGACGCCTCTCGTGTCGGCATGGTGCTCGCGGTGCTGCAGCGCCGGGCAGGGGTCAACATCGGCAAGGCGGACGTGTACGCGGCGACCGTGGGCGGAGTACGACTCAACGAGCCCTCCGTCGACCTGGCGATCGCGCTCGCGCTCGCGAGCTCCACGGCTGACCTGTCCGTGCCGCAGGGCGTGGTCGTGGTCGGTGAGGTCGGCCTGGCCGGCGAAGTACGCAACGTCGCGGGCGTGCCGCGGCGGATCATGGAGGCCGAGCGGATGGGCTACCGCAGGGCAGTCGTCCCGGCGGGGTCGTCGTCGGGGACCGGCGAAAGCATGGAGATCATCGAAGTGGACAACGTGCGGGCGGCGCTGCAGGCGGCCTTGCGCGGCTAGCGCACGCCCCGGCGGCCGGGCTCGTTCTCGTCAGCGCAGCAGCTTGAAGCTGCGGACGTGGCTCACCTCGCCGCCGCTCACCGCGACCGCGTAAAACGTGCCCCATTCACCGGGGGACAGCGAGCCCGCACAGCCTGCCGGATGCTTCGCCGCGCGGTTCCAGGAAATCGTCAGGACTTGCGGCACGCCGCGCGTGAACCGCACGGTTGGCGCGGCTGCTGCCGCGCACGCGGCCGAGTCCCACACGACGTGGCCGTGCCTGGTGACGATCACGCGGACCGAGCCGGGCCCGAACGGGAGCTCGCACTGGGCGGCCGCGGTCGACACCGCGAACACCTCGAACCGGGGCTGCGTCCCGCTGGCATAGGCGGTCTGCGCGGGGACCATGCTGAGCACGATGTCCGCGGGTGCGCACCGCGCGACCTTCGCGAGAGCCGGAGGCGTGGTGGTAGCGGATGAGCTGGCACGCGGACTCGGCGTCGGCTTGCGCTCGGCGGTGGCACTCGGCTGCGTCGTCGCCGATGCGGACGGCGCGGCGGCCGCTGTCGTCGCGACCGCGGTCACCGACGTCGCGGGCGAGGGCGACGCCCACGTGTTCCCGTACGCCGCGGACGGCAAGGCGTCCGGGATGAGCGCGGCGGTTGCGGAGGATCGCGAGGCGGCGTCCGCGCCTGCGGGCGGGCCCAGGCGGGCACCGGTGAACTGCCAGGCGAGCACTGCGCTCACGGCGACGCCGCCGCCGAGCACGAAGAACCGGCGCCGCCAGCAGGAGTCTGGGTCACGCGGCCGCCCGTGGTCACGATTCGCACCTAGACGCATACGGAAAGTATGGGGTCGCAGTTAATGAAACGCCCGGCAGACCCGCCGGAGATAATGCCGCCATGACGTCGCGCTACCTCGGGCCAATACTGTCGTGGTATTCGGCGTCGGCACGCGACCTGCCCTGGCGAGCCGCGGACGCCACCCCATGGTCGGTCCTCGTCAGCGAGATCATGCTGCAGCAAACCCCGGTGAGCCGCGTCCTGCCGGCCCACAAGGCCTGGCTGGAAAGGTGGCCGTCCCCGCCCGCCCTAGCCGCCGACCCCCCGGGCGAGGCGGTCCGCCAGTGGGGCCGGCTCGGCTACCCAAGACGCGCCCTGCGCCTCCACGAAACCGCCCGCATCGTGACCAAGGAGCACGCCGGCCAGATCCCCGCAGCACGCGAGGCCCTGCTCAGGCTCCCGGGAATCGGCGCCTACACCGCCGCGGCCGTTTCGGTCTTCGCCTTCGGCCACCGCCACGCGGTGCTGGACACAAACGTCCGCCGCGTCCTGTCCCGGCTGGCCAACGGCCAGCAATTCGCCGGCAGCCAGCCATCCGTGGCCGAATACCGCCTAGCGGAATCCCTGCTTCCAGCCGACGCCGGAATCGCCGCCCGCTGGTCAGTTGCGGTCATGGAACTAGGCGCACTGGTCTGCACGGCGGCCAGCCCGCAATGCGATTCCTGCCCGGTCAAGGCAACCTGCGCATGGCGAGCCGCCGACAAGCCGCCGGCTCCGCCAAGGCGCCCGCCTCAGCGCTACGAAGGTACGGACAGGCAGTGCCGTGGACGACTGCTAGGCCTGCTGCGAGAGTCGGCGGAACCGGTGACGCTGCGCCAATTCGACGCGGTCTGGCCGGACAACAGCCAGCGGGCCCGCGCCCTCGACGGCCTGGTATCCGACGGCCTGGCAGACCCGCTCCCTGACGGCAGTTTCGCCCTGCCCGCCTAAACCGCACCAGCGGAACGGCGTCGAACTAACTGGTACGCCCCGGACCCGAGTTCTATTGGTCCGCCCCGGGACCCGAGTTCTACTGGTCCGCCCCGAAGCTTGAGTTCTAACTGATATGGCCGGGACCTCAGATGCAGGCTGGCTACGCCCGGCGCCTGCCGGATCCCCCGACCAATGTCACACCAGTCTCTGGTGTGCACTTTGTGTAGGTCCCGGATGCTGGTGGCGAATTCGCGCCGCTTGTCGTCGACGATCACGGCGCCCGCCCCGGCAAAACAGCCTGTTTCCAAGATCATGGGATATTCCGGGTAGCCCTGGCTACGTTTACCATCCCCGATCTTGTGATCTTGCCCATGCCGGCCCTGCCGGCGTGGCACCAGTGGCAGCCGTGCCCGGTGATGTTCACCGGCGCGGACCGAGACCGCCATCACCAACGGGGCCAGCCCACAGCCGGCCCCGGGCCAGACCGAATTAGCCACCAGCATCGTTCCGCACGACATATCGGGACAAAACGACTTCGAAAGGTGGTCGGCGAATATACAGCAAAGTGCGCAGGAGGGGCCAGTGTGACAGCCAGACAGGTGCCTAGGCGGCGCAGCGCTGCCGGATTCTGGAGCCCGCCCCTAAACGCAGAAGCGGGGGCGCCGGTGGTGTCAGCCGCGCGTGTTCGGTGCCCGCAGAACGGGCGCCGACGAACGCGCGGGGACACCTTTCGCCCCCGCCTGCGCGGGTAGTGCTAGCCGACTGCCTGGGCGCTCCCAGTCCCCTCGTTGCCCTTGGTGCTTGGCGTGGTCCCAGAGGCTGGCTCGCTGGCCGTGACGGCGGCAACCGCCGCGTCGGGCACCGACTCGGGCTTCGGCACGCCGGTGAAGGTGAACTTCGCCTCCTCGCCGGTGCCCTCGGTGTCGACGATCACGATCTGCCCTGGCCGCAACTCGGCGAAGAGGATCTTCTCGGACAGGCTGTCCTCGATCTCCCGCTGGATCGTCCGGCGTAGCGGCCGCGCCCCGAGGACCGGGTCGTAGCCGCGCTTGGCGAGCAGGTCCTTGGCGGGCTCGCGGATCTCGATGCCCATGTCGCGGTCCTTGAGCCGGTCGTCCACCTTCGCGATCATCAGGTCCACGATGCTGTAGATCTCGTCCTGGGCCAGCTGGTGGAACACGATGATGTCGTCGACACGGTTAAGGAACTCGGGCCGGAAGTGCCCCTTGAGCTCCTCGCCGACCTTCGCCTTCATCCGGTCGTACGAGCCGCGGGATTCGCCTTGGCGGGCGAACCCGACCGACACGCCCTTCGAGATGTCCTTCGTGCCCAGGTTCGTGGTCATGATGATCACGGTGTTCTTGAAGTCCACCGTGCGGCCCTGGGCGTCGGTGAGACGTCCGTCTTCGAGGATCTGCAGCAGCGAGTTGAAGATGTCCGGGTGGGCCTTCTCGATCTCGTCGAACAGGACCACCGAGAACGGCCGCCTGCGCACCTTCTCTGTGAGCTGGCCGCCCTCCTCGTAACCCACGTAGCCGGGAGGCGAGCCGAACAGCCGGGACACCGTGTGCTTCTCCATGTACTCGGACATGTCGAGCTGGATCAGCGAATCCTCGTCGCCGAACAGGAACTCGGCCAGCGTCTTGGACAGCTCGGTCTTGCCGACACCCGACGGTCCGGCGAAGATGAACGACCCGCCGGGACGCTTCGGGTCCTTCAGGCCTGCCCGAGTACGCCGGATCGCCTGCGACAGCGCCTTGATCGCGTCGTTCTGGCCGATCACACGCTTGTGCAGCTCATCCTCCATGCGGAGCAGTCGCTGCGACTCCTCCTCGGTGAGCTTGAAGACGGGGATGCCGGTGGCGGTGGCGAGAACCTCGGCGATGAGCTCCTCGTTGACCTCGGCGACCACGTCCATGTCGCCGGCCTTCCACTCCTTCTCCCTGGCGGCCTTCTTGCCCAGCAGCTGCTTCTCGGTGTCCCGCAGCGCAGCCGCCTTCTCGAAGTCCTGGGAGTCGATGGCCGACTCCTTCTCCTTGCGGACCTGAGCGATCTTCTCGTCGTACTCGCGCAAGTCCGGCGGCGCGGTCATGCGGCGGATGCGCATCCGCGAGCCGGCCTCGTCGATGAGGTCGATCGCCTTGTCCGGCAGGAACCGGTCGCTGATGTACCGGTCAGCCAGCTGTGCCGACGCCACGAGCGCGCCGTCGGTGATGGAGACCCGGTGGTGCGCCTCGTACCGGTCGCGCAGGCCCTTGAGGATCTCGATGGTGTGCGAGATCGTGGGCTCCGCCACCTGGATGGGCTGGAAGCGGCGCTCGAGGGCAGCGTCCTTCTCCAGGTACTTGCGGTACTCGTCCAGCGTGGTCGCGCCGATCGTCTGCAGCTCACCGCGGGCGAGCATCGGCTTGAGTATCGACGCCGCGTCGATCGCGCCCTCTGCCGCGCCCGCTCCGACGAGCGTGTGGATCTCGTCGATGAACAGGATGATGTCGCCGCGAGTGCGGATCTCCTTGAGGACCTTCTTGAGCCGTTCCTCGAAGTCACCGCGGTAGCGGGAGCCCGCCACCAGGGCGCCGAGGTCGAGGGTGTAGAGCTGCTTGTCCTTGATCGTCTCCGGGACCTCGCCCTTGACGATCTTCTGCGCCAGGCCCTCGACGACCGCTGTCTTGCCGACGCCAGGCGCGCCGACCAGGACGGGGTTGTTCTTGGTGCGCCGGGACAGCACCTGCATGACCCGCTCGATTTCCTTCTCCCGGCCGATAACCGGGTCGAGCTTGCCCTCGCGCGCGCCCTGGGTGAGGTTGCGGCCGAACTGGTCTAGCACGAGAGAGGTCGACGGCGCGGACTCGGTGCTGCCTGCCGCCGCTGAGGCGGGCTCCTTGCCCTGGTACCCGTGCAGCAACTGGATGACCTGCTGGCGGACGCGGTTCAGGTCCGCGCCAAGCTTGACGAGGACCTGGGCGGCGACGCCGTCTCCCTCGCGGATCAGGCCAAGCAGGATGTGCTCGGTGCCAATGTAGTTGTGACCGAGCTGCAGCGCCTCACGCAGCGATAGCTCAAGCACCTTCTTGGCGCGCGGGGTGAACGGAATGTGCCCCGACGGCGCCTGCTGGCCCTGGCCGATGATCTCCTCGACCTGCTGACGGACCGCCTCCAGGCTGATGCCAAGAGACTCAAGCGCCTTGGCCGCGACACCCTCGCCCTCGTGAATCAGGCCAAGCAGGATGTGCTCAGTGCCAATGTAGTTGTGATTGAGCATCCTGGCTTCTTCTTGCGCCAGGACAACAACCCGCCGCGCCCGGTCAGTGAATCTCTCGAACATGTCGTCGCTCTCCTCACAGCGGGGATCAGGCAGGCTCCGGCGTGCCTGCCTTGCTCCGCATGGTAGCCGCGTGCCCGACCCTGTACTTAACGCGATTATGCGCCAACTACAGGAGAAGTTCCCCGGACACTGGGCCTTCACCCCATCCAACAGCGCGAACTGGCAACGATGTTCCGACTACGCCGGAAGCGAACGCGCCGCGTGATCGCGGCAGCCCACCCCCGGGACGACCGCCCGTGGGCGGCGCCACAGCCGACCGCGGTACCACGGCACACCTGAGCCGCCCAGCGCCAGATAGGCCGGGCGGCTGGCTCGACAGCGGGCATCTTGGGCAACATTCCCGCGGCGGCGAACCGTTCCCAAGACATTCGGACTACACGACCCCCCGGACACGAAGCCCGGCGGGTTGGCGAACCGCAAGAAAACCTCTGTGGCATGTGCGCCGTTGGGGCCTCGCGGGGGTGGCGAACCGCATGATCCCGAGGCTCGTTCGCCTTGAGGCCTAGCGGGAGCGGCAAACCGGCAGGACCCCGTGAGGCATGCGCGCCGTCGCGGCCCAGCGGAGGTGGCGAACCGCAAGATCCCGAGCACACACCTTGAGATCCAGCGGAAGTGGCGAACCGCATGATCCCCGTGGCACGTGCGCCGTCAAGGCGCAGCCGGGGGGTTCCGGGGGGTCGTCCCCCCGGGCAAAGCTAGTGTGCGGCCTCGTACTCGGCCACGATGTTGGCCGGAATGCGCCCGCGCTCATTGACCTTGAAACCACGCGACTTGGCCCACTCGCGGATTCGCGCGCTCTGCTCGCGGCCCGCACCGCTGCGCGCGCGACGACGCCGGGCCGGGGCGTTCGCTTTGCGGCTGTGTTCCACATACTGGGCGAGATCTTTGCGTAGTCTGCCGGCGTTGCCGGAACTGAGGTCTATCTCATAGGAGACTCCGTCGAGACCAAAGGTGACGGTCTCGGTCGCCTCGCTCCCGTCGAGATCGTCGACGAGAAGCACTTGAACCTTCTGTGCCATGGATTCGCCGCCCTTCCGCGGAACAACTATTTCGGATGCCAAAGATATACCCAGCTCTTCGGCCACACAATTCAGGCCACAGCACTTTCTCCAAGAACGTCATGAGCGACCTTGGGACGCGAACGCGCGGTTCGTAACTCTACGTAACAGGCATTAGGTGCACAGTTAGCAATACGCCCACCATGCCTTGCCCGATGCAAACTGACGGCGCGAGCGGAGCGAACATGTCTGATCCGTTATAGTCACGCCGTAGCCCGAAATATCAGGTTTCGCTGCCCTCGTCTTGCCTACTCGCCGGCTGGCCGGCCGAGCCCTCTTCGGCATCGGCACGGGCGCGGCGCTTCGGCCCCAGTTCGCGGCGCAGCAGCAGTCCGACGCCGACGAGGAAAGCGGCGCAGACAATCGCCGACGGCGCGAGCGCGGCAAGATCCTGACCCATAACGTCACCTCGGCCCCTAGTCGACTGCGGTCCTGGCTGGTCCGGCGGGCTCCATGCGAGCCAGCGTATCGCGCTCCCGGCGACCGGGGAAAACGACATCGCCGGCGAATTGGGGTGCTAACAGCCGCAGGAGCATACGAGTGTTACCCAAGGTGTTTGGCTTGACCCGATCCAGATCGAGGAACTCGGCAACCCCGTCGTCGTATGACCGGAGCAACTCCGCGTACACCTCAGGCGCGACCGGGGTGCCGAAGATTTCGGTGAATCCGTGCCGCGCGAAGAACGAAACAGCGAAGGTCAGCACGAATACCCGCGCAACTCCCAGCTGCCTGGCGCGGCCAAGCAACTCGCCGACGATGAGGTGGCCGATGCCATCGCCGCGGTTGCTCTCATCGACCGCAAGGGTGCGGATCTCGGCGAGATCCTCCCACATAACGTGCAGGGCTCCGCAGCCGGCAACAGTGCCGTCCACGGAACTCTCGGCGACGCAGAACTCCTGGATGTCCTCGTAGAGATTCACGGTGTGCTTGTCCAGCAACCGCCCGGATCCGACGTTCTGGTCTATCAGGGTACGGATTACCTGTACGTCCCTGGTGCGCGCTTGCCTGACTATGTAGCTCATCCCCGCACCACTGTAGCGTCCATATTCCATTGGCATGGCCAAGCGCAAGCAGCGAGCCAGTAGTGGAAAAGCGTTTCGGCTCGCATCCGGTCCATCACGATCTGTTCACAGGACGGTCTCTATACCACATCATGAGAATCTGCGAAGGCAGAACGAGCAGACCGTCAGAAGTGCAAAACTTCGGCCGAGTCGGTTGGCAGCCAGATCACAATCTAATATCGTGCGTCGATGTGCGTACAGTAAGGGCAGTCGCGTCGCTGGCAGCGATGGCCGCCGCCGTGGCAGTTGTGCTGCCCGGCGGGGCGAGCGACGCCGCCTTGATCCAGCCGCGGCCGACGCTCGCGGCCCTGGTGGCCGAGGCCACCAGGCTTTCCAACCAGGTCGACTCGCTGAGCCAGCAGTACGACGGGCTGCAGATCCAGATCTCGCACGCCCGGACGGAAGAGCGGCTGGCCAGGCTCGCCGCCGCGCGGGCGGCCAAGGCAGTGACCGGAAGCCAGCAGGCGGTCGCCCAGCTCGCCGCCGTTGGCTACATGAACCAG
>Ga0335073_10012884_pt1 | contig 11723 bp, 8 predicted proteins | sample Lox_Sample_22_FD_207093 | JGI IMG/M metagenome (GOLD analysis project Ga0335073, IMG submission 207093) | Soil microbial communities from Loxahatchee National Wildlife Refuge, Florida, United States - Lox_Sample_2.2 | ecosystem: Environmental > Terrestrial > Soil > Wetlands | place: USA: Florida... | reverse complement strand
AGCCGAAGGTGCGGTTCAGCATCGCCTGCTGCACTGCGTCGGGATAGGCCCGGCACCGGTACGCCGTTCGCACGCTGACAGCCTGCCAGACCGTGCCGACAAAACCCTGCCTTGCCCCGCAGGGCACCGCATTCCTCCCCGGCCTCAAGGCCAGGGGTTCCTCCGGAGGTCCAGATGAGCCCCACCGTTGCGGCGTTCGCTCATGGGTGCGGCCGGCCGGGGCAGGGCATCTACACAACGTGCAGCAAGCTCGTGGCCGGGACGCGCCGGGATACTACGCGGCCGGATGCCGTGCGAGAGGCAGTGATGGAGAACTTTCTCGTCCACGCGGGCTATGGCGCGCTCATCCTGTTCGGCTTCCTCGAGGCCTGCTGCGTTCCGATCTCCTCGGAGGTCACGTTCGGCTTCGCGGGCGTGCTGGCCTATCAGGGCCACCTCAACCTGGCGCTCGTCATCCTCCTCGGCACGCTCGCCGAGCTGGCCGGCTCGTACGTCGCCTACGCCGTGGGGCGGGTCGCCGAGCGCCCGGTGATCGAGCGGCTGGGCCGTTATGTGCTCATCACCAAGGCGGACCTGGACCGGGCGGAGAGCTTCCTGGTCGGCCGCGGTGTCTGGGCCATCCCGCTCGGCCGGGCGCTGCCGGTGGTGCGGGCCTTCACCTCCATCGCCGCCGGTCTGGCCGGGGTGCCGGCGCTTCGCTTCGGCGTGCTCAGCCTGATTGGCACCCTGATCTACGTGACGGTCGTCGCGAGCATCGGCTACAGCCTGGGCTCGGCCTGGCACCGCGTCGCCCATGTCCTCGCCCTGGCCGGCTACGTGATCGCGGTCCTCATCGTGGCCGGGATCGCGGCCTTCCTCCTCTACCGGCTGCGCGAGGTGCGGCGGGAAGCCAGGCAGCAGCGCGCATCGCAGCCGGCCAGCCACCGCGCTCCCGGAGCTGACCGGCCGACGGCGGGTCAGGCCGGTCAGGACGGCGGGCCGCCGTAACGGCCCTTGACCCGGTCGCCCGCCGGATCGAAGGGCGGCCGCAGGTGAACCGCGGCGTCGCGCAGCAGGCCCCCCACGTTCACCTGGTAGGAACCCGCCAGCGCGAAGTCGGCGGTGACCGCGTCCCCGGCCGGGTTGCGGATGTAGGCCAGGCCCACCGCGCCGCCGACGGCGTCGCCCCAGGCGCCCGACGTCACCTGGCCGACGGCGATCCCGTCCCGCAGCACCAGCTCCCCACCCCAGATCATCGCGTCGGGGTCGGCCAGCACCAGCGAGACCAGCCGGCGGCGCGGCCCCTCGGCCCGCGCCTTCTCCACCGCCTCCCGGCCCAGGAACGAGATGTCGGTCTTGAGCTTGCACGCGAACAGCAGGCCAGCCTCGACCGGGTTGTAGTCCGTGGTCAGCTCGCGGCCGTAGGCCCGGTAGGCCTTCTCCAGCCGCATCGACTCGATCGCGTAGTAGCCGGCGTTCGCCAGGCCCAGGCCGGCGCCCGCGGCCGTGAGGTCCTCGTAGGCCCCGACCGCGAACTCCGCCGGGACGTACAGCTCCCAGCCGAGCTCTCCGACGTAGGTGATCCGCGTCGCGCGGACCGTGGCGTAGCCGAGGTCGATCTCGCGGCTGGTGCCGAACCCGAAGGCCTCGTCGCTGAAGTCGCCGCGAGACAGCAGCGACAATAGTTCCCGCGACCTCGGCCCCATGACGCCGAGCACGGCGTACGCGCTGGTCACGTCGACGAGCGAGGCGCGGGCGTCGGCCGGGATCCGCCTGGTGATGTGGTCCTTGTCGCGCTCGGTGGTCGCCGCGCTGCTGACCAGCAGGAACTCATCAGCCGAGAGCCGGGTGACCGTGATGTCGGCCTCGTAGGTGCCGCGCGCGTTGAGCATCCCGGTGTAGACCGTGCGGCCCGGCGGGACCCCGACGTCGGCCGTGCACAGCCACTGCAGGACCTGCTCGGCGTCCCGCCCGGCGAGCAGGTACTTGGAGAACGACGTCTGGTCGAACAGGGCCACGCCGCGGCGGGCGGCACGCTGTTCCGCCGAGGACCAGGGCTGCCAGTTCTGCTTCCCCCAGCCGTACTCGATGACCGGGCTGGTGCCGGGCGGCGCGAAGAAGTTCGCGCGCTCCCAGCCCATCCGGCTGCCGAAGCTGGCGTTGGCCCGCTCGAGCAGGTGGTAGACGGGCGAGCGCCGGAACGGCCGGGCCGTGGCCAGCTCGCGGTTCGGCCAGGGCACCGCGTAGTGCAGGCCGAGGACCTCGCCGACCCGGTCGTGCAGCCACTGGTTGTTGCCGTTGAACCGGGCGAACCGCCGGATGTCGACCGCCGACAGGTCGAGGGCCGGCTCCCCCTCGATGATCCACTCGGCCAGCGCCCGGCCGGCCCCGCCCGCCGACGCGATGCCGACCGAGTTGAACCCGGCGCCGACGAAGAAGTTCCGCAGCTCTGGAGCCTCGCCCAGGATGAACTGGTTGTCCGGGGTAAAGCTCTCCGGACCGTTATAGAACATCTTGATCCCGGCCTCGCCCAGGGCCGGGATCCGCGCGACCGCGTTGTCCATCAGGATCGAGAAGTGGTCCCAGTCCTCGTCGAGGAGCCGGAACTCGAAGGGGTACGGCAGCGCGTCGGGCGCGACCCACGGCTTGGCCTCGGGCTCGAACCCGCCGACGACCAGCCCGCCGACCTCCTCCTTGATGTAGGTGTAGCCGTCGGGGTCGCGCAGGATCGGCAGGTCGCGGTGCACCCCGTCGATCCGCTCGGTCACCACGTAGAAGTGCTCGGCCGAGTGCAGCGGCACGGTCACCCCGCACATCGCGCCGACCTGCTTGGCCCACTGGCCGGCGCAGTTGACGACCACCTCGGCCTCGACGTCGCCCTGGTCGGTGCGGACCCCGGTGACGGCGCCGCCCGCCTGCCGGATGCCGGTCACCCGGGTCCGCTCGCGCACCGTCACCCCGCGGTCGCGGGCGCCCCGCGCCAGTGCCGCGGTCAGGTCCGTGGGGTTGGCCCGGCCGTCGTCGGGCAGCCAGATCGCCCCGACGAGATCGGCCACGTGCATGACCGGGAAGAGCTGCCCGGCCCGGTCCGGGCTGATCAGCTCGCACTCCAGCTGGTAAGCCTCGGCGGTCGCGGCCGTCCGGCGCAGCTGGATCATGCGGTCGCGGGTCCGGGCCACGGTGACGCCGCCGCACCGCCGGAAGCCGGTGCCCAGGCCGGTCTCCTGCTCCAGCCGGGCGTACAGCTCGGTGGAGTACTGCACCAGCCGGGTGCCGTTCTCCGACGCGCGCAACTGGCCGATCAGCCCGGCCGCGTGCCAGGTGGTACCGCTGGACAACTGCCCCTGCTCGAGCAGCAGGACGTCGGTCCAGCCCATCGCGGCAAGGTGGTAGGCGACGCTGGCGCCGATCACCCCGCCGCCGATGATCACCACCCGGGCCCGGCCCGGAAGGGCGGGCGGGGGCGGGGCGGGCAGGGAGGGCAGGGAGGATGGGCGCGCGGGGGCGGCAGGCTCAGTCATCGCGCTGGACATCCTCGAGCAGGCGGGCGAAGTCATCGGCGGAGAAGCCCTCCGCCGCCCCCTCGAACCGCTCCATCGCCCACGACCAGAAGTCGAAATCGAGCGGGCTCGCGGCGTGCTGGATCGCGCCCCACAGGGTCCATCCGTACTTGCCCGCCAGGCCGAGCAGCCGGGCCCGCGCGATCTTGCTGCGCGACGGTTTCCCGTAGTACGCCGTGACCAGCTCGGCCAGCGCGTCCACCGATAGGCGGCACTCGCCCCAGATGTTGCCGAGCTCGAAGCAGGGATCGTTGTTGCCCGAGTACTCGTAGTCGATCAGCCAGATGCGGTCCCCGTCGTCGATGAAGTTGGCGGCGAGCAGGTCGTTGTTGCACGGGACGGTGCCGGCGTCGCGGACGGCCAGGGCGGCGCCGGCCGCCTCGAACCGCGGCATCAGGTCGTCGTATCCGTCCGGGATCGCCAAGCCGCGGGCCCGGACGACCGACAGGTACCGGCGCTGGATGTCGAACATGTCGAAGTCGTTACCGAACCGCGGGCCCGAGTGCAGGCGCCGGCACGCCTGGGCGATCCGCGCGAGGGTGCCGGGGACGGCCACGTCCGCGTTGCCGAGCGTGCGCCCCTCGAGATAGCCGACCACCAGCAGGCTGTCCTGGGGCCGGTACTCGATGACCGGCGCCCCGGCGCCCGCGGCCGCCGCGGCCACCGAGTTGCGGTACTCGGCGTCCCGGTCGATCGCCAGCAGGTCGCTGCCCGCGTCGGAGACCCGCGCGACGAACGTCCCGGCCGGCGTGGTCACCTTGTAGTTGCGGTTGGTCAGCCCGCCGGGCAGCTCGGTCACCGAGCGCGGCGTGGCGGCCAGGCTCTCGGTCCGGTCGAAGAGGGCGTCGAGCTCGGCCTCCGGCCGGGCCGCTGCTTCGGCGACACCGGCCTCGGCGTGCCGCCTGTCCTCGGTCATCCGCGCACCCTCTCACCGCCTAAGGTCTAGACCCTAATAGCCCGGCTATTTCCCCACGAACCGCCGCCGCGCTCCCCGTGATCTTCCCGCATGTGGCGCCCGCGCTCAAGGGAGCGTCGCCGCATCTTGACGCAGTTCAAAGGGTCTGGACAGTTTGGCGCGCACGCCCGTACGCTACGCCTCAACCATGCGGTCCCGTCCCAAACAGGAGGCCCGGCATGAGCACCGGCGACATGAGCACCGGCACCCGGGCTCCCGGCGGGCAAGAGCGGGACTCGGCCGACCTGGCCCGCTTCGGCTACAAGCAGGAACTGCGGCGCGGGCTCGGCCTGTTCAGCTCGTTCGCGGTCGCGTTCAGCTACATCTCACCGTCGACCGGGATCTTCACCCTGTTCGTGCTCGGGCTGACCACCCTGGGCGGGGTGTTCATCTGGACCTGGCCGGTCGTGGCGCTCGGTCAGTTCCTCATCGCGCTGAACTTCGCCGAGGTATCCAGCCACTACCCCATCGCCGGCTCGGTCTTCCAGTGGACGAAGTACCTCGCCAACCGGAGCTACTCCTGGTTCACCGGCTGGCTCTACCTGTTCGCCGGCATCATCACCGTCACCGCGGTGGTCGCGACCTTGCCGCTGGCGCTGATCCCGGCGCTGAACGGGCTCGGCTGGCACAGCCTGAACGCGGCCAGCCTCGGCACCCAGGAGGTCGTCGCGCTCATCACGCTGGTCGTCATCACGGTGCTGAACATCTACGGGGTGAAGCTGGTCGCGATCATCAACAACACCGGGGTGCTGTTCGAGATCCTCGGCATGTTCGTGTTCGCGCTGGTCCTGCTGGCGTTCCACAACCACCAGGGCTTCAAGGTCGTCACCGACAGCGCGGGCATCCCGGTGAACGGGAGCACGTTCCTGGCCGCGATGTTCATGAGCCTGTTCGTGATCTACGGCTTCGACACCGCGTCCACGCTGGCCGAGGAGACCCGTGACCCGCGCCGGAACGCGCCCAAGGCGGTCCTGTACTCGGTCATCGGCGCGTTCATCATCGGCGGCGTGTTCCTGCTCGGCACGCTGGTCGCGATCCCGAACCTGGGCACGGCGATCAAGGATGGCTGGGGCCCCGCGCAGATCATCGAGGCCAACTTCCCCACCGCGTTCGCGACCCTGTACCTGTTCGTGGTCTCCGCCGCGATCTTCGTCTGCTGCCTGTCGATCCTGGCCGCGACGATCCGCCTGGCCTTCGGGATGGCGCGCGATAACCAGCTGCCGTTCTCCGGCGTGCTGGCCAAGGTGTCGCCCAACCTGCACACGCCGATCTGGACCTGCATCGTGGTCGCGCTGATCTCCGCCGTGCCGTTCCTCAAGTACGCAGGCGTCGGGATCATCGCGATCGCCGCGACCGGCATGATCTACCTGAGCTACTTCCTCTGCAACATGGTGATCCTGCGGGCCCGAGCCCGCGGCTGGCCCAGGACCAGCGCGCCGTTCCGGCTCGGCCGCTGGGGCATGGTGGTCAACATCCTGGGGCTGGTCTACGGCGGGGCGATGCTCATCAACTTCGCCTGGCCGCGGGCGGCCAGCAACCCCAAGCCTAACCAGACCAACGGGCTGCTCACCTTCGGCCTCAGCTTCCTCAACGGCATCCCGATCCTGTGGACGGTAGCGATCTTCATCGCGCTGATCGGCGCCCTCTACTACCTGATCGTCGGGCGGAGCAAGGCCTTCGCCCCGGTGACGGCCCCGTCCCCGGACGACGACCTGCCGGCCGTGAGCGGCGGCCCCGGGGCCGCGCCGCAGGCCGGCGGCTGACCAGCCCGGTGGAGGCAGAGCCAGGTTCTGGACGCCGTGATGCCCGGCCTGCGCTGCGCACCAACGCCAGGCAGCCGCCGGTTATCGTGCGCGGGCCGGGGGCCACGGTGCACGCGCAGATCGAGGACTGGCTGGCGGGCGAGATCGCCATCGGCGCGCTGGTGCCCGGTGACCGGCTGCCCACCGAGCACGACCTGGCCGCGTGGTTCGGCGTCAGCCGGATGACGCTGCGCCACGCGCTCGCCGAGCTGGCCCGGCGCGGCCTGGTGACCCGGACGGTCGGGCGGCACGGCGGTACCTTCGTGGCCGCGGCCAAGCTGGAGCAGGACCTGACCACGCTGGCCGGCTTCTCCGAGCAGCTGCGCCGCCACGGGATGGTGGCCGGGGCGAGGGTGCTGACCGCGGCCCAGCGCGCGGCCGGCCCGGCCGCGGGGGCGGCCCTGCAGATCGGCGAGGGTGACCTGGTGTACGAGGTCCGCCGGATCCGCCTCGCCGACGGCCGGCCGATGGTGCTGGAGCGCTCGCTGTTCCCCGCGGGCCGGTTCCCCGGGATGCTGGATTGCCGGCTGGACGGCTCGCTCTACGAGCTGCTCGAGGTCAAGTACGGGCTGCGGCCCTACCGGGCCCGGGAATGCCTGGAGCCGGTCACCGCCGGGGTGCGCGAGGCCGAGGCGCTCGAAGTCGCCGAAGGGGCTCCGCTGATGCTGGTCGAGCGCACCGCCTACGCCCGCTCGGGCGAGCCGCTCGAGTTCGCCCGTGACCTGTTCCGCGGTGACCGCACCCGGGTCGTGGTCTGGACCTCGGAGCTGGCCGGCGATCTCTGATCCGGCCGCGCTCCGCCGTCCTCCGCCCCCCAGGAAACTCGAGATATAACTTGACTTCGATCGCTAAATCGTTTGACACTACTCGCGAACGCGATACATCGTAACTCTCGAGCACCGGCCGGACGGGGAGCCGGAGACCGGGAAACGCTCGGACGGGGAGGTTGGCGTGACTACCGCGCGCACCAGCAAGGTCAGCCGGATCGCCGCACTGCCGTGCGGGAAGCGAACCAAGTACCTGGTGGTCGTGTTCTGGCTGATCGTCGTGGCCGTGACCGGCTCGCTGGCGGGCAAGCTCCAGGGCGCGGAGCGCAATGACGCCTCCTCCTACCTGCCGGCCAGCGCGGAGTCTACCCAGGAACTGAACCTGCAGAACAGGTTCACCTCGCCCAACCTGAACCCGGCGGTCGTGGTCTACACGCGCCCGTCCGGGATCACCGCGGCGGACCTGCGCAAGGCCGCGGCCGACGCCCGCATCTTCGCCGCCCTGCCCGCCGTGCACGGCCGGGTGACCGGCCCGATCCCGTCCGCCGACCACCAGGCTCTGGAAACGATCGTCGGCGCGGACCTCGGCTACAACGCCAACATCAGCGGGTTCATCAACGGCCTGAACGCCACGGCGTCCGCGGGCGACCCCGGGCTCGCCGTGCACATCACCGGGCCCGCGGCCAGCGCCGCGGACGAGATCAAGATATTCAAGGGCATCGACACCACGCTGCTGTTCGCCACGCTGGCCGTGGTCATCGTCCTGCTGCTGATCACCTACCGCAGCCCGGTGCTGTGGCTGCTGCCGATCATGTCGGCGGGCGTGGCGCTGACCGTGGCCGAGGCCGTCATCTACCTGCTCACCCGGCACGGCCTGACGGTCAACGGGCAGAGCGCCGGAATCCTGGTGGTGCTGGTGCTCGGGGCCAGCACCGACTACGCGCTGCTGCTCATCGCGCGTTACCGAGAGGAACTGCGTCGGCACGAAGACCGGCACGAGGCCATGGCGGTGGCGCTGCGGCGGGCCGGGCCCGCGATCATCGCCAGCGGCGCCACCGTGATCGCGGGCATGCTCTGCCTGCTCGCCGCCGATTCCGCGGACATTTCCGGCCTGGGGCCGGTGGCCGCGATCGGGATCGCCGTCGGCCTGGTGGCCATGATCACGTTGCTGCCCGCGCTGCTGGTGATCGTCGGGCGGTGGGTGTTCTGGCCGCTCCGGCCGCGGTACGGCTCCGCCGAGCCGACGACCAGCGGCGTATGGGCCAGGACGGGCCGCGCCATCGCCAGGCGCCCGCGCACCGTGTGGGTCGTCACCGCGGTGGTGCTCGCCTGCTGCACGCTCGGCCTGATCGGTTTCAAGATCGGCTCGCTCACCACGGCGCAGTCGTTCCGCGGCACCCCGGCCTCGGTAGCCGGAGAGCAGGTGCTCGCGCAGCACTTCCCGGCCGGCGCGGGCGAGCCCGTCGCGGTGATCGGCAACGCGACAGCCGCCACGGCCCTGCACGACGCCCTGGCCCGCACGCCGGGCATCGCCACGGTGTCCCCGCCGGTCATCCGCGGTGACCTGGTCTACGTGCAGGGCACGCTGACCAGCCAGCCGGTCAGCCAGGCCGCGTTCACCACGGTCGACCGGGTGCGGGCGGCCGTGCACCAGATTCCGGGCGCGGACGCCAAGGTAGGCGGCGGCACCGCGGTCACGATGGACGTCGAGAACTACGCCGCGCGCGACCGGAACGTGATCATCCCGCTCGTGCTCCTGGTGGTCATGATCATTCTCGCCCTGCTGCTGCGGGCGCTGGTCGCCCCGCTGGTGCTGGTCGGCACCGTGATCCTGTCCTTCGGGACGGCGCTCGGCTTGTCCGCGCTGGCGTTCCGGCACCTGTTCGGCTTCGCGGGCGAGGACACCTCGGTGCCGCTGTTCATCTTCGTGTTCCTGGTCGCGCTGGGCATCGACTACAACATCTTCCTGATGACCCGGGTCCGCGAGGAAACCATCCGGTCCGGCACCCAGCGCGGCGCCGTCACCGGGCTGGCCGCGACCGGCGGCGTGATCACCTCGGCGGGCCTGATTCTGGCCGGCACGTTCGCCATGCTCGCCACGCTGCCGCTGGTGATCTTCACCGAGATCGGTTTCGCGGTCGCGCTCGGCGTCCTGATCGACACGATCATCGTCCGGTCGGTGCTGGTCACCGCGCTCACCCTGGACGTCGGGCGCTGGATGTGGTGGCCGAGCACGCTCGCCCGGCGGGCCGTGCCGGACGCTGGCGCCACCGTGCCGGTGCCGGCCGGACCGGTGACTAACGGAGCTGGGTCCACCTGGGCCCAATGGACGCCCAGCCGGCCTCCCAGCCCGCCAGCCGCCGACGATCCGTCACCCAGCGGACCAGCCAGGCCACGCTGAGCAGCAGGACCGCGAGGGCGGGCGGAGCCAGCGTCTCGGCGCCGATCACCCGCTTCATCAGCTCAGAGTGGAGCACCGGAGGACCGGTGGGCCGGCCGGAGCTATCGACCCAGACCTGGACCGTCCCGCCCGCGGCGGTGCCCGGCTTCGCCGGGACCTGGCCGACCCGGTCCTGGCCGGCGGGCCCGGCCCACCGGGCCAGCACGAGGACGGCGGTGTTCCAGGGCAGCCCGAACTCGAACTGGGGCTGCGCCGGCGCGCCCTTGAGCACGACCGCGGGAACCCGGTGCCATGACTGCTGGGCGCGCTGTTCGCGCAAGCCCGCCTGCTGCGCCCACCGTCCCGCGCCGAACCAGGACAGCGGCGCGCCGACCAGGAACACCGCGATCAGCCCGCCGGTGATCCAGGCCTCGATCCGGTCCACGCGACGGCGCAGCCGGTTGTTGCCCATCCAGAGCCGGCGGGCGAGCCGCGTTAACCAGCCCGTCCGCGCGAGCCGACCGATCCGCACCGCGTTTCTCCTCCGCTTACCGCCCCACATTGGTCATTGTTACTCCGGCCGGGTCGCCGCCCGCGGCCGGGGTGGCCGGGCCTACCGGCCCGGTCACATCGAGATCACCGCGGCGCCGGTGAACCGCTCGGCAGCCAGGTCGGCCACGGCCTGGTCGGCCCGGTCGAACGGGTACGGGTTGACGGTGACCTTCAGCCGCAGCCGCTCCGCGAGCCGCAGGAACTCCTCGCCGTCGCCGCGGGTGTTGGAGGTGACGCTGCGCAGCGTCCGCTCCTGGAACAGGTGCTCGTCGTAGTTCAGCGCCGGGATGTCGGTCAGGTAGATCCCGGCCACCGCCAGCGTCCCGCCGCGGTCGAGCGCCGCGAGCCCGGGCGGGACCAGGGTCCCGACCGGCGCGAACAGGATCGCCGAGTCAAGCGGCTCCGGCGTCGGGTCGAAAGAGTCCTGCGCGGACGCGGCGCCCAGCTCGAGGGCCAGCTCGCGCGCCTTCTCGCCGCGCGTGAACACGTGAACGGCCGCGCCTTCCGCGATCGCGATCTGCGCGACCAGGTGCGCCGAGCCGCCGAACCCCCAGATCCCCAGCCTGCCGCCGGGCGGCAGCTCCGCGCGCTTCAGCGCCCGGTAGCCGATGATGCCCGCGCACAGCAGCGGCGCAAGCTCGGCGTCGCTGAAGCCCTTCGGCAGCTCGTACACGTACGCGTCGGCCGCCACCAGGTACTCCGCGTACCCGCCCTGGATGTCCCAGCCGGTGTAGGTCGAGCGCGGGCAGAGGTTCTCCTGGCCCCGGCGGCAGTACCGGCAGCGGCCGTCGGTGCCCGCCAGCCACGCCGCTCCCACCCGGTCCCCGACGGCGAACCGGACGGCCCCCGGCCCGACCGCGGTCACCTCCCCGACGACCTCGTGCCCGGGCGTCACGTCCGGCGCCTTGGGCTCCAGGTCCCCCTCAGCCAGGTGCAGGTCGGTACGGCAGACGCCGCAGCGCAGCACGCGGATCAGCAGCTCTCCCGGCCCGGGCTCGGGTATCGGCCGTTCCATAAGACGCAACGGACCGGTCGCCACCGGCCCGGGCTTGTGCACCACCCACGCGCGCATCCCCCCAGGCTATGCGGGCCGCCGACCGTTGAGGGTCATCGCCGGCCGGGGAGGGCGGAGTCGCAGGCTCCCCGGTATGGGCAAATGCAGGGGCGTAAGAGGCCTTCCGTCCCTTTTCCCGGGTGGTACTACCGCCTAGGCCGGAAGCAGGAAGAAGGGTTCTGACCCACGAGGGAGTGATCACCATGCGATCGCTGCGCGGCCTTGCGGTACTGGCCGTGGCGGCCGGCCTGGCTGCGGGGTGCGGGTCAGCCGCGCCGCCGCAAGCATCCTCCACGCCAACCTCGCACGTACCGAAGCCTGCGGCCACCGTACCGTCGGCGCGGGCATCTGCCCCGCCCGCGTCCGTCCCGGCCTCACCCGCGCCGGCCTGGCCGACTACGGCGCGCACGGCATCCCCGTCGCATGCCGGGTACCTGACCGCGGTCTCGGTCGGTCGGCATGCCGCCTACGACCGCGTCGTGTTCACGTTCCGCGAAGGAATTCCCGGCTACACCATCGGCTACGTCAGCGAAGTCCGGTCCGATCCCCAGGGTGACCTGGTCGCCCTGCCCGGGCAGCGCAGGTGGCCTTCAACGAGGGCCACCAGCCCTGGCTGGGCAGCCCGCTCATGGTCGTCCAGGCCTGGGCAGGCGAGCACATGCCCAACGCCACGG
>Ga0335073_10012883_pt1 | contig 11724 bp, 9 predicted proteins | sample Lox_Sample_22_FD_207093 | JGI IMG/M metagenome (GOLD analysis project Ga0335073, IMG submission 207093) | Soil microbial communities from Loxahatchee National Wildlife Refuge, Florida, United States - Lox_Sample_2.2 | ecosystem: Environmental > Terrestrial > Soil > Wetlands | place: USA: Florida... | reverse complement strand
CAGGGCCTGAATTCAGCGCCCGAACCAGCGCCGTCGCCGAGAACTTCGCCGTTCGCGCCATCGAACACCAACCGCTGGCCTATGGCGCAAGCATCTGGCGCACGTTTCTCCAGACTTTCAAGTGGAACAGCGGTCCCTACACCAACGGGCAACAAACGTGGATGTTCCCGGCGCACCAGCCCGAGACCGTCGCGCAGCTCGCCCGAGCCAGTCCCGGAAGTACTGACCAGTCCTTCTATCAGTTCAACGGCGGCCGTAATCCCGACACCGAGTTCCGGCAACCATGGGCGAACATACTGCGGGTCTACCAGGACTTCGTTGTAGTAGCGCCGCCAGCGCTCGCTGGCATCCTGATCGTCGGCCTCATCGGCGTATGCCTAGCGTTCCGCCGTCGGGGAGGTCCGGCGTTCCTCCCCTGGGTCACCGGAATGCTGATGCTTGTCCTTCCGGCCGCAGTATCCAGCTACGAGGCACGCTACGTCGTGCCTACCGTGCCATTCTTCTGCGCCGCCGCAGCACTAGCCATCAGGGAGATCGGTAACAGGAACCTTGCAGCGGGAGTGGTTTCGTAGTCACACGCCTGATCACACGGCGGGCGGGAATGGTCGGTTTAAGCGAAAGTCGTGGACCGAAAGGCGGCCAGACAATGTTCAATGTGGCGTGCTTCTGCGGCTTCTGTTATTCGCTCAGCGACGGCGCCCGAGTCAGTCCCCGCTGCGCGGCGTTCCCGAGAAGGGCTGGTGTTCCGGTGGAGTTCCCAGGCCTGGCGACCTATGAGGAGCAGCGATGACAACGCCTGGCGCAGACTCACCGCAGTGGCTGACCGTGGACGAGGGCTGGGGCCGGAAGGCGGCGGACTTCTCGACCCTCAGCGAGCCAGGCAACTGCCGGGAATACGTCTACATGCACCAGCGGCTAGCCGTCGATGCCGGGGACCGGCTTCTCGACGTCGCCTGCGGGTCAGGGCTCGCCATGGAGCTGGCCAGCCTGCGCGGCGCGACCTGTGCCGGCATCGACGCATCGCCCAGATTGGTCGCCGTGGCCTGCGACCGGAACCCGGACTGCGACATCAGGGTCGGCAACATGCACGCCCTGCCCTGGGACCCGGCGTCGTTCGACGTCATCACCAGCTTCCGCGGGATCTGGGGCACCACGCCGGACGCCATCGCCGAGGTCTATCGAGTCCTCCGCCCCGGCGGACGTCTCGGGATAACAGTGTGGGGCCACCTGAAGGTGTCTCCTGGTGCCTGGGCTCTGGCGCCGTTCCGCCTAGCCGCAGCGGACAAGGTCGGCAACCAGGCGCAGATGGTAGCGCTCGGCCGTCCAGGAGTGGGCGAGGAACTCCTCGAGTCATACGGATTCAGTGATGTTGCGCGCGTCGCCGTTCCGTTTGTGTGGGAGTTCGCGGATCCGGACCTGTATGCCCGGGCGCTGGCCGCGTCTGGTCCGGCCTACGAGGCCATCCAGAACGTCGGCGAGGCTGAGTTCCGCCATGCCGCCCTCAGACTGGCGCAGGGACGGCAGCGGAACGGCTTGCCGCTCCGGGCTGAGATCAACGTCGTGGGCTATCTGGCCCGCAAGCCCGAACAAGGGGAACGTGAGTGACGGGCAGCTTCTTGCAAGAACCCCCGATGTCTAAGGATGCCCAGGCTCTTTACGACCAGGACCTGGCAGATGACGGCTACGTGTGGAACGCGACCCGCTTGTGGGCACATCAGGCGGCCACCCTGGACCGGCTGTTCCAGCTAATGTCCCAAGCACTCGCGCCGAGCGGCCTTGGCTTCCGCCAGCGCGGGATCCTGGTAATAGCAACGGCGTCAACGCTCGGTGACTCGTACTGCTCGCTGGCATGGAGTAAGAAGCTGAGCGAAAAATCGGGTGCGGGGATCGCACTCGATGTTCTGAACGGCAGCGACGCGGGGCTGACCGACCAGGAGAAGGCCATGGCTGCGTGGGCACGCAAGGTAATGAGGGACCCGAACGCGACGACTTCCGCCGACATCCAGGCGCTCCGCGACTGCGGCCTCGATGACGGACAGATCTTCGCCATCACCGCCTTCGTGGCCCTCCGCCTGGCCTTCTCCACGATCAACGACGCCCTGGGCGCTCAGCCGGACCCGCAACTCCTCCGGTCAGTGCCCCCGCCCGTACGCGATGCCGTGACCTTCGGCCGACCTGCGGCGTCGCTTTCAGATTGATCATTCGCCCGCCCCAGCTTGCCGCCGCGCTCCCGCTCCGCCGCGCCGAGACCGCGTGGCCAGCTAGCAGCGCACCGGAAGGATTTGGCGTCGGTCCCGGATCTGACAGGGCGTGGGGTTAACGTGGTGCACGTTCGATGTCGCTGCCGTGAGGGGAGTTCGTGTCATGCCGCCGTCTCATGTCCATTTCAATGGCAGCGTCAATCTGGCCGATACAGGGTCGGTGATGCGCGAGATCATGTCGCGAGTCCCTTCCGGCGTGCGGCGGATCCCGGACGGGGAGACCGGGGACCGGGGTAACTGGATCTTCTTCCAGATGCAGAGGTTCCTGCAGTCGCCATGCCTGGTCCCGGCCCGGCCGCTGGAGGCTGAGCCGGGAGACTATGAGCAGTTGCCCCGGCTGCAGCTGGCCGACGGGGTCGACCCGGCGGACATGTCGTGGCCAGACATCGGCTACGCCGACGCCTACCTCCAGTCGTATGCCACCTTCGGCGCGCTGCGCGAGGAAGGGGTCATTCCGGCCGGCGTCCGTTTCCAGGTCGAGTACCCGACGCCGCTGGCCTCGATCGGCGGCTACATCGTCCCCGAGCAGCAGCAGGCGCTGCTGGGGTCCTACGAGCAAGCGATGTTCGCCGACCTGGACCGGCTACTCGCAACCGTTCCGCATGAAGAGCTGGCAGTGCAGTGGGACGTCGCGGTCGAGTTCGGGATCCTCGAGGACGCCTTCGGGCCGGGCGGATCGCAGGCATTCGACGCCATCGTCGCGGGCCTGGCGCGCTGCGTGGACCAGGTACCCGCCGACGTGCCAGCCGGGCTGCACCTGTGTTACGGCGACTACGGCCATCAGCATTTCAAACAGCCGGAGTCACTGGCGCTTCAGGTCGCGGTGCTGAACGCGGTCACCGCAGCAGCCGGACGGGCGCTGAGCTTCGTCTCGTTCACCGTGCCGCAGTACCAGCAGGCTGAGAGCTATTTCGCGCCGCTCGCCGAGCTGACCGCCGGTCCGGGCACCGAGCTCAATTTCGCGCTCGTGCCGTATCACCCGGCGGAGCAGGCGCCGGGCACCACCCAGGCCCAGGTGCAGCTCATCGACGCTGCCCTGGCCGCCAGCCCGGCCGGCAGCCGCCCCTGGGGCATCAGCACCGAATGCGGAATGGGACGCGCCGACCGGGACGAGATCCCGGGGCTGCTGGACCTGCACCACCAGATCATCGCCGCGGGCTAACCGATCGTCCCCGCGCCGGCCAGCGGTGGGCGACCGGGCACACCCTCAGGCTGCCGGCGAATGCCCGCGGCGCGTCAGAGGAGCTTGTCGAGGGTGATCGGCAGGTCGCGGATGCGCTTGCCGGTCGCGTTGTAGACGGCGTTCGCCACCGCTGCCCCGACGCCGGTGATGCCGATCTCGCCGATGCCGCGCGCGCCCATCGGGCTGTGCGGATCGGGAATGTCAGTCCAGATCACTTCGATCTCGGGCACGTCCATGTGCACTGGCACGTGATACTCGGCGAGGCTGGGATTCATGATCCGCCCGGTGCGCTCGTCGAACAGCGTCTCCTCCGTCAGCGCCAGCCCGAGACCCATGATGATTCCGCCCTTGAACTGGCTCGCCGCGGTCTTGGCGTTGAGTATGCGCCCGCAGTCGAACGAGCCGAGGAAGCGTGACACGCGAGTCTCCCCGGTGATCTCGCTGACCCGCACCTCGCAGAACTGCGCCGCATACGAGTGCATCGAGTAGTCCTGCAACTCGAGCACCTTCGGCGCCTCGGCCTCGGCGACCAGATCGTTGCGCCCCGCGCGGCGCAGGATCGAGACGTAGGTTTCCGACCGGTCGGGGTCGCCCAGCTTGGTCAGGCCGCCGTCACGTGCCTCGATCTGGTCAGGCCGCAGGCCCGCGAGCGGCGAATCGTTGCCCGCGAGCCTTAGCATGTCCTCGAAGAACACCTCGCTCGCTGCCATCACCGCCGCCCCGGTCGACGCAGTCTGCGACGAGCCGCCCGCCACCGTTCCGGCCGGCAGCGATGTGTCGCCGTAGTCGAACGTCACCTGATCGAGCGACAGCCCGAGCCGGTCGGCGACGTGCTGCGCCTGCACCGTGGCGGTACCCATACCCATCTCCTGCATCGCGCTGGAAACGAGCACGTGCCCGTCCCCGGTTAGCCGGATCCGCGCTGCCCCGCCCGGGAACCGGTAGTAGGGGTAGGTGCCAGTCGCGACGCCCATGCCGATCAGCCACTCGCCTTCGCGCCGCGATCGCGGCGCGGCTGACCGCCGGTCCCACCCGAATCGCTCCGCGCCCTGCGCGTAAGCCTCGACCAGGTGGCGCGAGCTGAACTGGTTGCCCGTGGTCGGATCTTGCGCGGGCTCGATCCGGCGACGCAGCTCGATCGGGTCCAGTGCCATCGCGTCGGCCAGTTCGTCCAGCGCGCTCTCGAGCGCGAAGGTTCCGATCGCTTCACCCGGGGCGCGCATGAACGTGTTAGGGCACATGTTCATGTCGGCCACCTCCTGCGCCACGGCGATCGCGTTAGCGGCGTAGAGGTGACGTGCCGGGAAGGTGAACTGCTCGGGGCAGTCGTTGTGCGACGTCATCGCCGCGACACCGGTATGGATCAGCGCGGCGAGCGGGCCGTCCGCATTGGCGCCGAGCGCGACTCGTTGCTCTGTGAGCGTCCGGCCGCCGACTATGCGGAACACGCCCTCGCGCGACAGCATGATCCGCACCGGCCGGCCAGCGAGCTTCGACGCGGCAGCGGCGAGGATCTGGTGATCCCAGAGGCACTTCCCGCCGAAGCCGCCACCCACATAGGGCGAGATCACGCGGACCTGCTCGGCTTTCAGCCCGAACACGCCCGCGATCGTCGACGCGCTCGCGGTCACCAGCTGACTCGCGTCGTGAATGGTAAGTGTCTCGCCCTCCCACGCGGCCGTCGCTGCGTGCAGTTCGATGGCGTTGTGGTTGTGGCGCGGCGTCCGGTAGGTGTGATCGACAACTACCGCCGCGTCAGCCAGCGCCGCCTCCGCATCGCGCTTGTGGAGCTCGGCTGGTTCGCCGAGGATCGAAGCCGGCGGATGCGCCCGGTCCTTGGCGGCGTTGAAAGAGGTGACTGCCGGCTCGGCCTCGTAGGTCACCTCGACCAGCGAAGCCGCATGATCGGCCTGCTCCTGGGTCTCGGCGAGCACCACCGCTGCTGCCTCACCGTTCCAGTGGATACTCGCGTCCTGCATGATCGGCAGGCTGCTCGGCCCGGCCGCCGACGGCGAGGTGCCGAACAGCGCGGGCGGATTCATCCGCGGCGCGTTCTGGTAGGTCATGACCAGTATCACGCCCGGCGCCGCCCCGGCAGCGGCGGTATTGATCCGCGCAATCCGGCCGTGCGCAACCGTACTATGGACCAGCGCCGCGTACGTCAGCCCGTCGATCTCTACCTCGGCAGCGAAGCGCGCCTTGCCCTGCACCTTGAGCGGGCCATCCACACGCGAGACAGGCGCGCCGATCACTCCGTGCTTGCGGATCAGCGGATCGGGTTCGCCTGCCAGCCAGCTCTCCGGGTCAATCCCGGCGGCAACCTGGGTCGCCGCCCCGTGCGCGCCGTTCTGGTGGCGATTCATGCCTGCTCCCCCGCAAGCTCCGCCAGGACGGCGGCGACCGTCCGCCGGGCCAGTTCGATCTTGAACCCGTTGTCGCGCAACGCGGTCGCGCCGGCGAGCTCGGCGTCGGCAGCAGCGCGGAAACTCGCCTCGGTGGCGGGCTGTCCGCGCAGCGCTTCCTCTGCTTTCCAGGCACGCCAGGGCTTCGGCGCGACCCCGCCCAGCGCAAGCCGGACGTCGCCGACTGCGCCGTCAGCCACGTCGATCGCGGCAGCGACCGAGACCAGTGCGAAGGCGTAGGAAGCGCGGTCGCGAACCTTGCGGTACGTCGATCGCGTCGCGAACGGAAGCGGCGGCAGTTCGACCCCGGTGATGAGCTCGCAGGGTCTCAGCTCGGTCTCGACATCGGGCCGCGCGCCTGGCAGCCGGTGCAGGTCGACCAGCGGAATCGACCTGGTGCCGTCGGGACCATCGGTGTGCACGACGGCGTCGAGCGCGACCAGCGCGACGCACATGTCAGAAGGATGGGTCGCCACGCACGCCGGAGAGCCGCCGAGTACCGCGTGCATCCGGTTGAAGCCGTCGATCGCATCGCATCCGGTGCCGGGCGCGCGCTTGTTGCAATGCGCGGCATCATCGTAGAAGTAGGTGCAGCGCGTCCGCTGAAGGATGTTGCCACCCACTGTTGCCATGTTGCGGATCTGCGCGCTGCCGCCGCCGAGAATAGCGCGAGCGAGCAGCGGATAACGCTCCCGCACGATCCGGTTGCCGGCCAGAGCGGTGTTCTTCGCCGCCGCGCCGACAAACAGGCCGCCAGCGCGCGTCGCTTCGATGTCCGTAGCGAGCGCAGTGACATCGACAAGCGCTTCAGGCCGCTCCACCGCCTCGCGCATCAGATCGATGAGATTGGTGCCACCCCCGAGATACTTGGCGCCGGCCGTCTTCCCGGCCATCCGGATCGCCTCGGGCACGCTGCTCGCGCGGGCATAAGTGATCGGCTTCACGCGACCTCGTTTCCATAGGTCGTCATGATTGCTTCGACGATGCCGTTATAGGCGCCGCAACGGCAAAGGTTGCCGCTCATCCGCTCTCGAAGTTCATCGTGGCTCAGGACCGCTGCATCGGCAGACAGGTCTTGGGTCACGAAACTGGGCAGTCCGCGCTCCACCTCGCCAGCCATCGCCACAGCCGAGCAGAGCTGGCCCGGCGTGCAGTAGCCGCACTGGAAGCCGTCATAGTCAATGAACGCACGCTGCAGCGGATGCAGGCCGCCGTTTCCCCCGAGCCCCTCGACGGTCGTGATCGCGCGCCCCTCGTACTGGACCGCGAGCGCCAGGCAGGAATTGATCCGCACGCCGTCCGCCAGGACGGTGCATGCGCCGCAGGCACCCTGGTTGCACCCCTTTTTCGAACCGGTCAGGCCCAGGCGATCGCGTAGCAGGTCGAGGAGCGACGTGCGCGGGTCGGCCGAGAACTCGAGCGCCTGCCCATTGACGACGATTTCCATCGAAGCCCCGATCCCGTGGGATTCGGCAAACCGGACATCCAACTCGAAAGCGGTCGCGGACAGCTAGCTGGCCGCACGTCACCATGCCCAGGTTGGCAGCGCGGCAATCCCGTGCGCCAGATGCCGCCGGGCGGGGCTGGAGAGTGTTGCCGAGCCGGGCAGTTCAGGATGGCGGGCTCCGCGTTTGATTTCACGGCCGGTCGCGGTACGCCCTGCCGCCCGTTTCGTCCATATATCGGGGTGCGGGGGCCGTGAAAAGACGTCGCGCGAGGCGACTCTTCATCGAGTTTGTCCGCTCCGTGGGATAGTTTGTCCTGGTTCGCGCGGCAAAAACTCGTGAAATGTCGGCCCGGAGCCGTGCCTGGCGCGCCGGGATCACGGTGAGCTTGCCGGGCAGCAGTATCGGCCGCAGGACACTCCGGTAGCGCTGCGGATCGCCCGTGCCAGGCCGACCAGCACGACGGGCAGCCGGGGATCCACACGTCGACCGGCAAGTACGCCGCGACCGAGCCGTAACTGAACTCGTCGGGCTGGTAGACACCACCGAGCGCGCAGGCGCCGACGCGGAAGCCGCAGCGTCGCGGACGTGATCAACCGCCCGTAGCGTCGTCACCATTGCCAGCACGATCAGTCCGCCGCCAGGCAGACCCTCAATCTCCGATAGAAACCCGCGCTCTGTGTGAGGGACCTGGCGGGTCCGGCCCCTCACCGCGCGCTCATCAGCAGAACGGGCACCGCGCATGCCGCTACAGCACACTCAGCTACCTGGCCAAGCCGTGACTTCCGACGACGGCCGTCGCCGTGCCGGCCGAGCACGAGGACATCGAACCCGTGCGCAGCGGCGTAATCGGTGACGACCTGGCCGGCGTTGCGGCCATCGGCGTACTCGACATGAGCCGTCATCCGGACCGCGCAGCCGGGCGGGAGTTCCCGCCGAACGTCAGTGAACAGCGCCTCTGCCTGCTCACTGATGTTTCGGGCATGGCGGCCGTCATCCTCGTTCCCGTCGGAGTGCAGAGCGGGCCGGGCAATCACCGACAACGCGACCACGTGGCCCCCGTCGCGGGCAGCGATCGCCGTCGCTGCACGCACCGCATCGGCAGCGTCTGGCGAGCCGTCGAAACCCACCAGCACGCGGCGGAACGGCCCGGCGAGCCTCACCTAGCTCGCCTCGGCGGCGCGGTTGTACTCACCATGACCTCCAAAACCTCCGGTCACCGAAGGACTGCGCAGAAGCCATCAGCGAACGCATTCGCGGTGATGGTGAGCCTCATCACCACTCGTCATTGTCGTAGCCGGATGTCACGGCCACAAGGGCCGACAGCCGCGTCAGCGAGGCTAGCCCGAGCGGGCTGCCAGATCCGCGGCCGGCCGCGCGCGGCGTGTGCCACACTGGCTGATGGCGAAGGGGCTCGCCCGGACCGCGGCAGCCGCCGATGACAGTCCCTGTACACGTGACTCGTGCCGAGGTGATCCGTGTCCAGGGTGAGCGAAGACGAAGTCCTGCTCTTGTGGCGCGCTCTGCGGGCCATCCGGACTGGGCGGCGACCGCTCTGCGCCGCGCGCGGCCGCCCCGCTGTCAGCCCTTGCCCGCTTCACGATCGCTGCCCCCGGTGGCGTGGCCAGCCAGACGACTGGCTGGCCAGCCTGGAAGAAACGGCCGAGCAGACAGAGCGCAGGCAGTCCGCGTGGCCCTGCAGCAGGCTGCTGGACATGCTGTCACCCGAACTCACCAGGATCGGGCCGTGACGGCTCGGGCTCAGGGAGACTAGCGTGCCAGCCGCCACCCCCTTGCCGCGCGGACCGTCGGTTCTCTCCTTGTACGGCGTCGCTGACCTGCTGACCGCGCCAGGCTGCCCGGTCTGCCGCTACGCCACCGAAGCCAGCGACCGTTACCTCGGCTGGTTCGCGCTCGAAGGGCACTCCCAGGCAGAGCTGATGACAACGCTGTGCGCATCGGGGGGCATGTGCCCGCGGCACACCCGCGGGCTGATGAGCCAGCCCGGCGCGGCGGTCCGGCTCACGGCCGTTTACCGCTACGTCCTGACCGGAGTCCGGGACCGGCTGGCGGACGGAACTCTGTCGCTGGCTCCGTGCCCGGCGTGCCAACACGATGACGCCGCTGCAGAACGTGCCCTCGACACCCTGCTCGACGGGCTGTCGGACCCTGCCGCATTGCAGCGGTGCCGCGACCTGGGCGGGGTCTGCCTGCCCCACCTCCAGGCCGCGACCGGGCACGGGCCCAGGCAGACGGTCGCTGACCTCGCGGCGATAACGCGGGACATTGTTGCAGCCGGCCCGGCGCGGTGTGAGTGGCTGGCCGGCACCGATTATGACGCCGAGATCCGCCTCCGGCTGCGTCAGACGCTTCCCGCATCGTCGAGCCTCGTGACTGACCCGTGCGCCGCCTGCCTCGCGACCGCACAGGCGGAGCGTGACGGCATCGCGCGGGTGGCTGTCGCTGCTGACCGAAACCTTGACGGTCCGGGCGAGGGGCGTGCGTTGTGCGCAGGTCATCTCGCTGACGCTGTCGAAGCGAGCAGCCCCGGCCAGCGCCGGGCACTGCTGGAGTGGCAGCTCGGCCGCCTGGGCGAGGGCGGTAAACCGCTGGCTGAGGGCATCGTCACGCGTGCGGCTCACTGGCTGCGACCCGGCGCGTTCAGGGGTCGGTCCGCCGATTGCCTGGTATGCCGGGACTCGCGCACCGCGGCACTGCAGGTGCTGTCGAGTGTGCGCATGGAAGCGCACGGGACCTCGCAGGCAAACTGCCAGCTGTGCCTGCGCCACTGGGCCACTTTGACGGACAACTACCGGCGGGCCAGCCGGGCACTCACTCGTGACTCGATAGCAGCCGCTGACGAGCTTGCCGGGGAGCTAGCCGACGCGTTCGAGCAGACGACGTGGGCCGCGCGGCAAGATACTGCCCGCGCGCCGGAGTCCACCGCATGGCGCAAGGCCGCCGCTTTTCTTGACGGAGGAATTTTCCTGGGCCTGTGCCGCTGACTAATCCGAGCCTCAGCGTACTCCAGCGCTGCTACCCGGGACTCCGCGGCGGCCGCCCCGCGCCGCGCGGCTTGACCGGGACGCCAGCAGACGCGAGAAGCCGGCCAGCGCGCTGCCGATTATGCGGGCAGCGCGCGACAGCGGAATCCGGGCACACGACGCCAGCCTCCTGCCCTGAAGGCAGACCGCTAGCGGCACGTCCGCGGTCGATGGCGGGCCCCTCCGGCGCTGTCTTTAAGGTTGGCTGGCCCGATCGAGCGGGGCCAAGCCCGAGCAGCGGACGCGAGTATGCACATCGCATGATCACCGGCGTTACGATTTGGGTGGCGATAGAGCTCGCCTAAAACCGCCGCGCCGGCTGATCGCCTGACCTGCCCGGCCATCGTCGGGGTTCTCGAGGTCATGCGAGGCAGCATCTTCGGTGCCGAGGTGTTCCGCTGGCGATGTCGTCGGCTACACCTTCGGTCGACCGGTGCTGCCGGTCGGATCCCTGCGCCGGTAACAGCTTGGCGATGAGGCTCGCACACATACCTGGGCATGGTTTCCAGGTCGATGACCGCTGGCTGTACGCCCCGCGAGCCCGACGTTCTTTGAGTTGGCCGGAGGCACATCCACGTCAAGGATCGGGCCGGACATTCGGGCGACCTTTCCAGCAATACGAGCTACTGAGCCCTCAGAACGTCGCGCTGCTATTCGAGAAGCCGTGGATCAGGACCATGACGACAATGATGGCGATGGCCCATGCCGCGGCCGTCCTGGCCAGGAGAATAGCACTCTGCCCTTGAGCGACGCTGTAACCAACAAGGAAGGTATCGGCGGTCGCGATGACTCACGCGGTCTGCACCAGCAGAGTGGCTTGAGCCCGAACGTCGCAATGGCCTCGCGCAGTTCCATTCGCTGCGCCTAGCTGTCTGGCGACCGTTGACTTGGCGCGGGTGAATTGCATAGCTCGAAGCACACCGTGACCATTTCATCAGTCTGGTGGAACTTGCGGCACAAGTCGCGGTTTGTAAAATCCCTCTGGCCGGTCCGGTTAGCGCCGCAGCGAATTGTGACGATCCGTGATCATCTTGTGGCGCAGTTTCGTGCCCGGGCTCCCGTTCGCCGGAGATCGCAAAGGCCGGTTAGGGTACTAAGCTGGTTTTGATGACACCTGATGTTCGGCCCCTGAATGCCGCCGGCCCAGCCGCTGCGAACCTGTTCGCCGCAGGTGCGCCCTCCGTGCTCCGTACGATGAACCAGCGGCTGTTGCTTGGGCTGTTGTTTAGCACCGGCCCGGTCACCCGTCCGCAACTGGCGCGCCTCAGCGGCCTGTCGCAGCCGACCGTGATTGCGGCGCTCGCCGACCTTGAGGACGCCGGCCTGGTGAAGGCAGTTGGGCACGCCCGTACCGCTCCCGGGCGCGCTCCCATGGTCTACGAGGTAGAT
>Ga0335073_10012882_pt1 | contig 11725 bp, 9 predicted proteins | sample Lox_Sample_22_FD_207093 | JGI IMG/M metagenome (GOLD analysis project Ga0335073, IMG submission 207093) | Soil microbial communities from Loxahatchee National Wildlife Refuge, Florida, United States - Lox_Sample_2.2 | ecosystem: Environmental > Terrestrial > Soil > Wetlands | place: USA: Florida... | reverse complement strand
CATCGTCGGCCGTCGAGATCGGGAAGGACACCGCTGCCGGCTTGACACTTGCGACGATCGCCGCGCTGTACGCGTTCACCGGTTTCGAATCGATCGCCAATGCCGCCGAGGAAATGGACGAACCGGTTCGGACCCTGCCGCGAGCCATACCGCTGGCGGTCGGTGCCGTCGGCGTCATCTATCTGCTCGCCGTCGTGGTCGCAATGTGCCTGGGGGCGGACAAGATCGTGGCATCCCACGACATCGTACAACTGCCCGCGGCCATCGGGAACGAAACGTTCAGGACCGTCATCGTTCTGGGAGCGCTGGTCTCGATGTTCGGTATCAACGTGGCCGGCTCATTCGGCGCCCCGCGGCTGTGGACCGCGCTGTCCGACCAAGGGATCCTGCCGATCCGGTTGTCACAGAAGAACAAGTTCGGCGTGCCGATGCTCGCTTTCGCGATCACCGCCTCGCTGGCGCTCGCCTTCCCCGTGGCGCTTCGCTTCGACAGCGTAACGCTCACCGGCCTGGCGGTGATAGCCCGGTTCATTCAATTCATCGTCGTGCCAATAGCTCTCATCGCATTGGCGCGCGATCGGTCGCCAGAGCACGCGGCGGTGAAGCGAAACACGTTCACCGACAAGGTGCTACCGGTCATCGCGATCGCGTTGTCACTGGCGCTGGCCCTGTCGTTTGACTATCGGACCATCCTGCTGACGGCGCACGGGGGCGCCAACTACTTCTCGATCGCCCTGATCGTGATCACGTTCGTCGTGGTGCCGGCGATGGCCTATGCGCACTACTACCGACAACGCCAACCGACATCGGAGGGCTAGCCCTCGGTGTACTCCACCTCGCCGTCGTCCAGCACGACGCGCGCCTCGGCACCGTCGGTGCCTGCGACCTCGGTTCGATACACCGCCTTGCCGGGTTCGGTGCGCCAGATCAGCGTGCTCAGTGTCTCCCCGGGAAAGACCGGCGAGGTGAACCGCGCGGAGATCGAGGTGATGTTGGCGGCGACGCCCTTGCCCAGTTCGCTGAGCAGCGCACGGCCCGACACGCCGTAGGTGCACAGCCCGTGCAGGATCGGCTTGGGGAACCCGGCCATCTCCTTGGCGAACCAGGGGTCGCTGTGCAGCGGGTTGCGGTCGCCGGAGAGCCGATAGATCAGGGCTTGATCCTCGCGGGTGGGCAGGTCGATGCGGGCGTCGGGCGCGCGGTCCGGGAATTCGGGTGCGACGGGCCGCTGGCCGGGCACTCCCCCGAACCCGCCGGCCTGGCGGATGACCGCGGTGCTCGTCGTCTCCGCGACCAGCTCACCCGTATCCGGGTTGGTGCCGCGACCACGCAGCACGACGATGGCGTTCTTGCCCTCGCCCTTGTCCTGAATGTCGGCGACGTCGGAGACCACCGACAGCTTCCCCGAGGCCGGCAGTGGCGCATGCAGCTTGATGGACTGCGAGCCGTGTAACAGCAACGCCCAGTTGAACTTTCCGATCAGCGCGCCCGCACCGAACGCCCCACAGGCGATCACCGCGTAGGTCGGCAGCACCTGCTGGGGAAGGTCGTGGCTGTTCTCGGTGGTGTAGGCCAAGTCCTCGAGCCCGGCGCCGACACCGAGCGCGTAGAGCATGGTGTCCCGGTCGGTCCACTCGAACAACATCGGTTCGGTCTTCGCGCCGATGGCAGTCGGGTCGATCGCCATGCGAATCTCCTCTCGATTCCAGATATGAAGCTTTCTTGCAGCTAACCACTACCAAACCCTTCACAACGACGCGGTAGGCAAGGCAGGCTATTGATATGCGCAACGGCACCTGGAAAAAGGCCCTCAAGTTCCTGGCCTTGCTCACCGCAGCGATGATCGTCGGCGCGTGCAGCGGAACACCGCAGGCGCGCAACATCACCGTGACGTTCGTCCGCAACGCCCAGTCGCAGGCCAACGCGGACGGGGTTCTTGATACCAACGTCCCCGGACCCAGCCTCACCGACGAGGGCAAGGGGCAGGCCCAGCAGTTGGTGCGCCAGCTCCCGCACAGCGACCCCCCCGGCCCCCCGGACGCCATCTACTCCTCGGCGATGGCCGAAGCCCAGCAGACCGCCGCTCCACTGGCCAGCGAACTGGGCAAGCAGGTCGAAGTCCTTCAGGGCCTGCAGCCACTCAACGCCGGCTGGTATAACGGCAAACCCGAGTCGATGGCCAATTCGACGTACATGGTGGCGCCGACGAACTGGTTGAACGGCGACGTCCAAGACGCCATCCCGGGCTCGGTCAGCGGCAAAGACTTCAACGACCAGTTCACCGCCGCGATTCGCAAGATCTACGACAGCGGCCACAACAAGCCGGTGGTGTTCTCGCAGGGCACCGCGATCATGCTCTGGACGCTGTTGAATGTGAAGAACCCCAAGAGCAGCCTGTTGACCAGCCATCCGCTGCCCAATGCCGGCCGGGTGGTGATCACCGGTAACCCGATGGACGGCTGGACGCTGGTGGATTGGGACGGCATTCGCAGCTTTAGCTGACCTGCGCGGTTGACGGGCGGCGCCGGGGCCGCCACGATGGCTGCATGCGGTATGTCGTTACCGGCGGTACCGGGTTTATTGGGGGCCGCGTCATCTCACGCATCCTGGACACCCAGCCGGAGGCGCAGGTGTGGGCGCTGGTTCGCCGCGCGTCCCTCGCGCGGTTCGAACGCCGGTCCGTGCACTGGGACGAACGGGTAAAGCCGCTGGTCGCCGACCTGACGGAACTCGACTTGGCCGAGGAGACCATCGCCGAGTTAGGCGATATCGACCACGTCGTGCACTGCGCGGCGATCTACGACATCACCGCCGGCGAGGCCGAGCAGCAGGCCGCCAACGTCGAGGGGACCCGTGCCGTCATCGAGCTGACCAAACGGCTGGATGCGACGTTGCACCACGTGTCATCGATCGCGGTCGCGGGCGACTTCGCCGGCGAGTACACCGAGGACGACTTCGACGTCGGCCAGCAGCTCCCCACGCCTTACCACCAGACGAAGTTCGAAGCCGAGATGCTGGTGCGCTCGACGCCCGGGCTGCGTTACCGCATCTACCGCCCGGCGGTGGTGGTGGGCGATTCACGCACCGGCGAGATGGACAAGGTCGACGGGCCCTATTACTTCTTCGGCGTGCTGTCGAAGCTGGCCGTGCTGCCCCGATTCACTCCGCTGATGCTGCCCGACACCGGACGCACCAGCATCGTCCCGGTCGACTACGTCGCCGACGCGCTCGTCGCGCTCATGCACTCCGAGGGTTTGGACGGGCGAGCCTTTCACCTGACGGCACCGAAGACCGTCGGACTGCGCGCCATCTACCGCGGCGTCGCCGGCGCGGCCGGACTGCCCCCGTTGCGCGGGTCGCTGCCTCGCTCAGCAGCCGCACCGGTGCTCAAGGTGCGCGGGCGGGCCAAAGCGCTGCGCAACATGGCCGCAACCCAGGTCGGAGTGCCGCCCGAGATATTCGATGTCGTAGACCTCAAACCCACATTCATCGCCGACGAAACTCGGAAAGCGTTACAGGGGACCGGCATTGAGGTGCCCGAGTTCGCCGATTACGCGCCGAAGCTGTGGCAATACTGGGCCGAGCACCTCGACCCCGATCGCGCGCGCCGCAACGACCCGAAGGGCCCGCTGCAGGGTCGGCACGTCATCATCACGGGCGCGTCCAGCGGGATCGGTCGGGCGTCTGCGATCGCCGTCGCCGAGCGCGGCGCAACCGTGTTCGCGCTGGCCCGCAATGCCGACGCACTCGACGAGCTGGTCGCCGAGATCCGCGCCAAAGGCGGTCAGGCACATGCTTTTACCTGCGACGTCACCGCTTCCACCTCGGTGGAGCACACCATCAAGGACATCCTGGGACGCTTCGGCCATGTCGACTATCTGGTGAACAACGCCGGCAGGTCGATCCGCCGCTCGGTGGTCAACTCCACCGACCGCCTGCACGACTACGAACGGGTGATGGCGGTCAACTACTTCGGTGCCGTGCGGATGGTGCTGGCGCTGTTGCCGCACTGGCGGGAGCGCCGATTCGGCCACGTCGTCAACGTTTCCAGCGCCGGTGTGCAGGCGCGCAATCCCAAGTACAGCTCGTATCTGCCCAGCAAGGCGGCACTGGACGCGTTCTCCGACGTGGTCGGCTCGGAGACGCTGTCCGACCACATCACATTCACCAACATCCATATGCCCCTGGTGAAGACACCGATGATCGCGCCGTCACATCGGCTCAACCCGGTGCCGGCGATCAGCCCCGAGCGCGCGGCAGCCATGGTAGTGCGCGGGCTGGTGGACAAGCCGGCGCGGATCGATACGCCGATCGGCACACTTGCCGAGGCCGGCAACTACTTCGCGCCGAAGACTGCGCGGCGGTTCTTGCATCAGCTGTACCTTGGCTACCCTGATTCTGCTGCCGCGCAAGGTATTTCGCTACCAGAGCCAGAGCCGCGCGATGACGAGGCTCCTCGGCGCCCGAAACCTCCGGCACGCGCCGTCACACGCATCGGTGTGCCCAAGCCCGTCAAACAACTGGTCCGGTTGGTCCCAGGCGTGCACTGGTAGTCGCTTGGCGCCGAGCAACGGGCGTTAAGGTTGTCTCGTGGCCCCCGTTTTTGTCGACGTCGACACCGGAGTCGACGATGCGCTGGCCCTGATCTACCTGCTGGCCAGCCCGGACGCGGACGTGGTCGGCATCGCCTCGACCGGTGGAAACGTTGCGGTGGACCAGGTTTGCGAGAACAACCTCGGACTGCTCGAGCTGTGCCGGCGCATCGACATACCGGTCTCCCGGGGCTCGGTAGAGACCCTGACCGGCCCGATCCCTGCCCCCTCCGCGGTGCACGGGGACCGAGGTCTGGGGTATGCAGATCTGCCGCCGGCCGATCACCGGCTGACCGACTACGACTCCGCGACTGCCTGGGTGCAGGCGGCACACGCCTTTCCCGGTGAGCTGATCGGCGTCGCGACCGCACCGTTGACTAATCTGGCGCTGGCTTTGCGCGCCGAACCGGCGCTGCCGACGCTGTTGAGCCGGCTGGTGATCATGGGCGGTGCCTACGATTACCGCGGCAACACCACTCCGGTCACGGAATGGAACATCGGCGTGGATCCCGAAGCGGCCGCCGAAGTGTTCGCCGCGTGGTCTTCGAATAACGCTGATCCGCAACGGCTTCCGATCCTGTGCGGGCTGGATCTGACGCGCCGAATCGCGATGACTCCGGATCACCTCGCGAGATTGGCGGCCGCCGCGGGGTCGAATCAGGCCAATCCGCTGATTCGTTTGATCGACGACGCGATGCGGTTCTACATGGAAGCCTATGACCGCCTCGGCCATGGGTATGCGGCGCATCTTCATGACCCGCTCGCCGCCGCGGCCGCGCTCGACCCGCAGCTCATCGCGACGCAGCCGGCGACGGTGGACGTCGAGCTGACCGGGACGCTGACCCGCGGCATGACGGTAACCGACTGGGTGGGGCGATGGGGCCGAGAACCCAACGCACACATCGGTATTCGCGTCGATCCCGATGTTTTCTTCGACCGGTTCATCGAACGGGTCGGGCCGTTCGCGCGCCGGCTGGGCGATCACTCGTAGCTCCCTTCCAGATACCACCTCCTTTGGCGGTAGCACAGCAACAGTGCGCGCTCGTTCTCCAGCAACACCTGTGCGCGGGCTGTGCGCCCCTTCGCCTCTGGATCCCACCACCGCTCGTCGACCGGCCACGGTCCCGCCCACCAGCGCAGCAGATCCTCCCGACCGCGCGCGGTCAGTCGCTCGGGGTCCGCGGAGAACATCCCCCGACTGGTCACCCGTACCGGATTTCCCTGGGCATCAAGCAGTTCCACCGGATCGTCGAGCAACACCGCAGGCGACGGCTGGGGCAGCTGGCCGGGCCATGGCCGATCCGGGTCGGCCCGCGGTTCCGGCTCGTCACCCAGTGGTGTCAGCGTGATGCGTTCGGCCGGCCCGCGACCGCCGGACAGCACCGGCACCTGCACCGCCTCCGGACCGAGCAGACCCTGCACCCGCACCAGCGCCCTACGGGCCCGAAGCCTGTCCTCCTCACCAAGCCCGCCCCACAACGGCAACTGCAGCGCCTCGGCGGACACCACCTCCACCGCCTGCAGCCGTAACAACGTCACGGGTCCCGATGGCCGGTCCACAGCGGTCCGGTTGCTCAGCCACCCGTCCAGTTGCCAGCGCACCCGGTCGGCGGTGGCGTCCTCGGTCAACGGCTCGGCGCAACGCCAAACCCTTTCCAGCTCTTCATCGTTGGCGGTTACCGCATGAATGGCCAGCCGGGTACATCCCACGCCGGCGGCCATCAGGGTCTGATGCAGACTGCCGGCCAGCGAGCGCCCGGCGAATGCCGCGGCATCGACCCGATCGATCGGCGGATCGCAGTCCAGCACAGCCTCGAGTTCCGGCGGCGGCTCCCGCCCGGACGGTCCCCGCTCAGGTTCGCCGCGGGCGAACCGGTGCGCGGTCACCCCGTCGGCGCCGAACCTGGAAGCCACGTCCGTACGCAACAGCGCAGCGAACTGCCCCACGGTGCGAATCCCTAACCGCCACAACAGATCCGCCAGCTCTTCTCGCCCAGGTCCGGACAGGCTCGGCTCGGTGGCGAGCTGCCGGATCGAGAGCGCCGACAGAAATTTCGCGTCGCCTCCCGCCTGGACGACGCGGCCGGCGCGCGCGGCAAAGACCGCGGTGGACAGCTGATCGGCGATTCCGACCTGACACTCGGCACCGGCCGCAGCCACCGCGTCGATCAGCCGCTCGGCCGCCTGCTCCTCGGACCCGAAGTAGCGGGCCGCCCCGCGCACCGGCAACACCAACAGCCCGGGCCGCAGCACCTCGGCGCGGGGTACCAGGTCGTCCACCGCTGCGACCACACCCTCGAAGAAGCGGGCGTCGCGGTCAGCATCGGCGGTCGCGACGTGCAGTTGCGGGCAACGGGCGGCCGCCTCCCGGCGCCGTAGCCCTCGCCGCACTCCCGCCGTCCGGGCGGCCGACGAGCAGGCGACCACCCGGTTGGCCAACGTGACAGCCACCGGAGCCATCGCGGACAGGCCCGCGCCCGCCGCGGCCGCGGCCGCAGGCCAATCCATGCACCAGATCGCCAGCACCCGGGAAGAACTCATCCCAATTCACCCCGTTCGCGCCCGGCCGACCGTCCGCCCCCCCGCACACACACCGCTGACCTGCAGCCGCACCCCGCTGATCCGCCCGAATCCGCGAGCTGGTGCGCCCGCGATGTCGTAACCGCAGACCCGAGCGACAAGCCGCGTCGGCGCCCCCTCCCAGTCGCCATCGGTGACCAGCAGGGTGCATCCTTTGGCGCGGGTACGGGCCACCACCGCCCGCGTGCGAGATCGCGGCACCTGGCGTCCACCAAGGCCCAGCACCACCAGGTCCATGCCGTCGATGAGCACCGCGGCCACCTCCACCGGGTCGGTCCCGGGATCCGGTATCACCGCAAGCCGGCTCAGATCCGCCCCCATCTCCACGGCGGCCAGCAGCCCGATATCGGGCTGGCCGACGATCGCCGCGTTGCCCCCGGCCGCCGTCACCGCGGCCACCATGCCCAACAGCAGCGACCGTGCACCCGACAACACCGCCACCGTCCCCCGGGGCAAGGGAGCCGGCAGCACCTCGGCAAGCCACGGTGGGACCGCCAGCCCGGCTTCCGACTCCGACAGCAGATCATCCGAGCGAGAGACGGCCCTCCCCGACGGCCTTCCGGAAAGATGAGCCATCTTCCGCCGCAGCGACTCGAGCTGTTCAGCGCGTTGATCGGAGGCTAAAGCAGCCGTCATTTCGAGCCCTCCCACCAGCACTTTTGGTCATTTGTTCGAAAGTATGTTCGATGATGATGTCGAGTAAACACCCACCCTCCGACAACCGTCAAGAAACGTGAGAGGCTGCTTTATGCGCTCGGTGCTGGTGTGGCTGATGGTGCTCTCCGGGAGTGTTTTCACCCCGGCGAAGCCGCCCGAAATGCCACCCCCGGCCTGCCAACCGGCGGAGCTCTTCATCACCGACAACACCGATCCGCTGTTCGAGATCCGGGCCGACGTGACGATCGCGCAGAACGGCGCGGCGGCGTCGGGATCCACCCCGCTCGACGGCGTGTACTGGTCGACCAAACTGCAGCAGATCACCTCCGAGAGGTCGCTCGAATTCCATCTCTGCAGTCCCGACGAATCCACATTGCACACCGTTGCCGAGGCGCTGCGCCGGCAGTTCAACCAGGAAGCGGTGCTGACCTTCGACTACCTGCCGCAGGACGTGCCCGGAGAGAATGCGATCGCCGTCACAGTGCCCGACATCGACCTCGCCCGCTTCCGCGCTGCGTTCGCGTCCGATCCGGCCGCACACCGCCGACTGCAGGGCGGATCCGTTACCACCACCGACCACACCCTGCTCCTGATTGCCGGTAATAGCGATCTTGATATCGCCCGCCGGCTTGTCGGCGCTGCCGGTGGCCGCTGGAGCGCAGCCAATATCGCCTATGGCAGGCGTGAATTCGTGAGCATCACAATGCCCGACTCCTAACAAGAGGGAACACGATGGAACGCAACGTAGGTGGTGGCGACGATCCTGCTCTCCCTGTTGCGGTATCTGTTTCGGCGGTGACCAGCTTCCGTAGCCGGTAGGGTTTCCCACGATGAGCAACGGGGCCAACAACCGCGCGGATGCCGGGCTGCTGACCGGTGTCTCAGAGACGGCACTGATGACCCTATACGGCAGGGCTCACCAGGCCAGCCAGCCCGACCCGATCATCGATGACCCGATGGCGATCAAACTTGTCGAGTCCATCGATTTCGACTTCGACAAATTCGGACGCAAAGGCCAGGAAATGGCGTTGCGCTCACTGGCCGTCGACAAGTGCGCAATCAGCTACCTCATCAAGCATCCCGAGGCGTCGGTCGTCGCGCTTGCAGAAGGCCTCCAAACCAGCTTCTGGCGGCTGGACAGCGCACTGCCCGGCGGCAAATTCCGTTGGGTTTCATTGGATCTGGCGCCCGTCATTGGAATGCGGCAGCGCCTGCTGCCGTATTCCGCGCGAGTCACTTACCTGGCGCACTCAGCCCTCGACTACACCTGGATGGACAAAGTGGACAGCAGCAACGGCGTATTCATCACCGCCGAAGGTCTGCTGATGTACCTTCAACCTCAACAGGCGATGGGCTTGATCGCTGCATGCGCCAAACGATTTCCCGGCGGGCAGATGTTCTTTGACCTGCCGCCGACCATCGTCAAGAGGCTCGCGCCCAGAGGACTGCGATCATCCAGAAGCTACAAAGTGCCGCCGATGCCATTCAGCCTTTCGGTGCATCAGCTGGCGGACTTGGTACACACCATGCCCGGGGTGAGCGCGGTGCACGACGTGCCGATGCCTAAGGGGCGCGGCGTGTTCTTTGGGACCGTGTTTCCCGCCTTCTGGGGGTTCGGACCGACGAAGGGGTTCCGCGGCGCCTACACGTTGCTCGAATTCGGCTGATCGCGAGCCTAGTTCGGGTGCCGACTCACTCCCACTCGATGGTGCCGGGCGGCTTGCTGGTGATGTCCAGCACCACGCGGTTGACCTCGGGCACCTCGTTGGTGATGCGGGTCGAGATGCGTTCCAGCACTTCGTAGGGCACCCGGGTCCAGTCGGCGGTCATGGCGTCCTCACTGGACACCGGCCGCAGCACGATCGGGTGCCCATAGGTGCGGTTGTCGCCCTGAACCCCCACCGACCGCACATCGCCCAGCAACACCACTGGGCACTGCCAGATCTGGTTGTCTAGGCCCGCCGCGGTCAGCTCCTCACGCGCGATCGAGTCGGCGCGCCGCAGCGTCTCCAGCCGCGCCGCGGTGACCTCGCCGACGATCCTGATCCCCAGGCCGGGTCCCGGAAATGGTTGGCGTGCAACGATTTCCTCGGGGAGCCCCAATTCTCGCCCAACGGCGCGCACCTCGTCTTTGAACAATAGCCGCAGCGGCTCCACGAGTTTGAACTTCAAGTCGTCGGGCAGACCGCCAACGTTGTGGTGGCTCTTGATGTTCGCGGTGCCGCTGCCTCCGCCGGATTCCACCACGTCCGGATATAGCGTGCCCTGCACCAAGAACTCAACGCTTTCGCCATCCAACACATCCCGCACGGCACCCTCGAACGCCCGGATGAACTGTCGCCCGATGATCTTGCGCTTGCCCTCGGGGTTCCTCACCCCCGTCAGCGCCTCGATGAATGTGTCCGCCGCGTCGACGGTGACCAGGTTGGCTCCGGTGGCGGCCACGAAATCCCGCTGCACTTGTGCGCGCTCACCCTCGCGCAATAGCCCATGGTCAACGAACACGCAGGTCAACCGGTCGCCGATCGCGCGCTGCACCAGCGCCGCGGCCACCGCGGAATCCACCCCGCCGGACAGCCCGCAGATCGCGTGACCGTCACCGATCTGCGCGCGCACCTGCTCGACCAGCGCATTGGCGATATTGGCGGCCGTCCAGTCCGCGCCGAGCCCGGCGAAGTCGTGCAGAAACCGGCCGAGCACCTGTTGCCCGTGCGGGGTGTGCATCACTTCCGGGTGATATTGCACCCCGGCCAAGCCGCGGTCCCGATTCTCGAAGGCGGCCACCGCTGCGCCCGCCGTGCTGGCGACCACCTCGAAGCCGTCCGGAGCGGCGGTGACCGCGTCGCCGTGACTCATCCAAACCGGCTGAACCTCGGGAAGTCCCGAATGCAGTTCGCCACCAATAACTTTCAGTTCGGTGCGACCGTACTCACTGGTGCCTGTGTGCGCGACGGTGCCACCGAGCGCCTGGGCCATGGCCTGAAACCCGTAGCAGATCCCGAACACCGGCACACCGAGGTCGAACACCGCCGGATCGAGTTGCGGGGCCCCGTCGGCGTAGACGCTGGCCGGTCCGCCGGACAGCACCAACGCCAGTGGATCACGAGACCTGATCTCCTCGACCGAGGCGGTGTGCGGGACAACCTCCGAATACACGTGTGCTTCTCGGATACGGCGCGCGATCAGCTGCGCGTACTGCGCACCAAAATCGACCACCAGCACCGGCCGGCCGGCCGGTCCGGTCACATCGGGGTCTGCAGGTTCGGCCACGGCAGCGAGTCTAACGAAGGGCAAACGCGGCGCGCAGTGCGTCGACGTCGTCCTGATCGCCGTCGAAGTCGATCCGCCGCAGCGCCGCCTTGCGCTTGGCGTCGTTGGGCCCGAAACGGGATGCGTAAAGGTCGGCCGCGCTCGCGGTGATCGTCACCGCGGGCTCGCCGCGCGCGGCGGCGAGGTGCCCCTGATCTACCGCGAACTCGAAGCGCCGGCCATCGATGTCCACCCGGCAGGTCGTGGTCAAGCCACCGGCGCCGGCCGGGTTGAAGGGCAGCAAGATGCCGGCCAGAAATCCGCTCAATGGCGAGACCGGGCCTGGCTCAACGGAATCGTCGAGGGGTGCGAGCCGGTCCACCCCGAGAAGCGCGATGCTGCGCAGCACCGGCAACACCTTTCGCCAACCGAAGTCGCTGAGGGAGTAGACGGTACGTCCGATGGGCGCCGGTAGGTCGGCACGCTCAACGAGCCCGGCGTCTTGCAATTCCTTGAGTCGTTCGGCGAGCAGATTGGTGGCGATGCCGGGCAGCTGTGCGCGCAGGTCGCCGTAGCGGCGGGGCCCCCCGACTAGTTCGCGCAGGATCAGCAGTGTCCATCGCTCGCCCAGAACGTCCAGCCCCAAC
>Ga0335073_10012881_pt1 | contig 11725 bp, 10 predicted proteins | sample Lox_Sample_22_FD_207093 | JGI IMG/M metagenome (GOLD analysis project Ga0335073, IMG submission 207093) | Soil microbial communities from Loxahatchee National Wildlife Refuge, Florida, United States - Lox_Sample_2.2 | ecosystem: Environmental > Terrestrial > Soil > Wetlands | place: USA... | reverse complement strand
GAGACTGGGCAAGACGCGTTCCAGGAAAGGGTCGGGCGTTTCCATGCCCCCAACCATAACCGATCCGGCGGCCTCGATTGCGCCCCGCCCGGTCGCGCGCCGACCGCGCCGACCCATTTTGTCCGCGTTTGTCGACAGCGAATTGTCTTGATAAATTCAGAAATACTCGCTATATGATTCTAGTTAGTCGAATCACGATCCGCGCTTGGCCGGCAGCCGGGCGAGGAGAAGAGAGACTCACGGCTGTTTGAAACGTTGCGTCCACAACCGCCGCGCGAGTCCAGGAGCGGAGGAAGTTTTTTTTATTTCCTTCGCCTGTAACCCATTGAAAAGTCCCGATTCCGGGAAACAAGCGCTAGTAAACGCTAGCTCTTTTACTAACGTTTACGCACGTTTGCTGGCGTTTATTGGCGTTTGCTTGCGCGGTACGCTCGCTCTGGTTGTGTCGGTGCCCTCACGCCGTGAGGATCTCTTTGCTTGCGACCGTCGAATCGGGGTTGAGCCGATAGACCAGCGGGATCCCGGTCGCGAGCTCAAGGGTGGGAATGGTCTCCGGCGTGAGGCGGTCGAGCACCATGACCAAGGCGCGCAGACTGTTGCCGTGCGCCGCGACCAGAATGCGTTTTCCCCCGAGGACCGCGGGCAGGATGTTCTGGCAGTAATAGGGGAGAGCGCGCGCGACCGTATCCTTGAGGCTCTCGCCGCCGGGCGGCTGGACGTCGTAGCTGCGCCGCCATTTGTGGACCTGCTCTTCGCCCCATTTCTTGCGCGCATCGTCCTTGTTGAGCCCGACGAGATCGCCATAGTCGCGCTCGTTGAGCGCCTGATCCCGCTTTTCCGGCAGGCCGGTCAGGCCCATCTCGGCCAGGGCCAAGTCGAGCGTGTGCTGCGCCCGGATGAGCGCCGAGGTGAAAGCGAGGTCGAATGCGAGCCCGTGCGCCTTCATACGGCGTCCGGCCTCCTTGGCTTCCTCGATTCCGGCGGGGGTCAAATCTACGTCGCGCCATCCCGTGAACAGGTTCTTGAGGTTCCATTCGCTCTGACCGTGGCGCAAAAGGACCAGGAGACGATCGGGCATGGGGATTCGCCTTAGTTTTGGGGAGTCAACGAGCCGCTTTACAAGCACGCCCCGTTGGCGGCGCCAACCCGAAAGTCGGAGGCCATCACTCGGAATGGCATTGGCGCCGGGCGCTGGGCGCGAGAGCAGGCTTGAGGGGCGCCAGTCGCGCCCGGGCGACCGCGCGGACGCCGACCGGCCGATGCACCTGTTTCATCGCCTCGACAATAAGGACGCCGGCGAACGGCAATCCAAGCGCCCCGCCCACCCGCTCGATCGTCGGGGCGGACCGCATCATGTACGGCTGAGCGACGGGGGGCGCGTAAAGCGCTTCGCCCCAGAAGATCGGCGAGAAATCCGCGCGATGAAGCAAGTCGCGAAGTTGCGATTTCGAATAGGGCAGACCTTGGCCGTATGGCGTGCTGTCGGTGCGCGCCCAAACTCCCCGGCGGGAGGGAACGATCACGATCATTCGTCCCTCCGGCGTGGTGATGCGCCACAGTTCTTCAAGCAGCGCGTCCGGTCGATCGGCCGCTTCCAAGGCGTGAGCCAGCAACAGCCGGTCGACGGAGCCGTCCGGCAGCGGCAACATTTGCGCATCCACGAGCGCCGCGGCGCAACGTTCTGCCCCCGGCCAGATCGCCACGCCCTGTTCCGCCGGCATCAAGGCCAGGCATCGGCGGGCGCCTTCGCGGAATCGTTCGAGGTATGGCGTTCCATAACCGACCGCAGCGACGGAAAGGCCGGCCGCGCTCGCCCAACGCTCGCGTATCACGCGTCCGATCAGTCTATGAGCGACGCGCCCGAGGGGCGAACCGTAAAAGCTCTGCAAACTGAGGACGTCGAGGGGCATCGATATGCGCCGAAGGAGGACATGACTTTGGACGACCGCTCGTTCTTTCGCAATGCGTTCGGAGACGGCTTCTCCGCGGAATAGAGCGACGGAGGAAAGACAGGGACCCGCCGCCCGGCTATATTGGGGCGCCCGCGTATGGGGTCGCGGGCGCTCGCGCGCAGTCCTGCGAGAACCAAAGACTGAAAATCGCCGAGTCTCACGCCATGACAATGAGCGTTCACCAGTATCTTTGCCTGACGGACAATTACGGCGCCCTCATTCACGATTCGGCGACCGGGGCGACTGCGTGCGTGGACGTCCCGGAAGCGGGCCCGACTCTTGCCGCGCTGGCGGAACGCGGCTGGAATTTGTCGGACGCCCTGATCACCCACCATCATGCCGACCATATTCAGGGCGTTCCGGAATTGAAGCAAACATTCCCAGACCTAAGGATCTGGGGTCCGGCCAAGGACGCGGCGCGAATCCCGTTCCTCGATCGCCAGGTGCAGGAAGGGGACTACGCCCGCGTTGGATCCCTGGCGGCGAGAGTCATCGAGACGCCCGGTCACACGCTCGGCCATATCGCCTACCATTTCGAGGAGGAGGACGTCGCCTTCTGCGGCGATACGCTCTTCTCGCTCGGTTGCGGCCGGGTCTTCGAAGCGCCCTATGCGGTGATGTGGAGTTCATTGGTCAAGCTCGCCGCTCTTCCCGGCGAGACCCAACTCTATTGCGGCCATGAGTACACCCAGGTAAACGGCCGATTCGCAATCACCATCGAGCCCGATAATCCAATCTTGAAGGCGCGTATCCAAGAGGTGGCGAGGCTGCGCGCCGAACGCCGCCCGACCGTGCCCACCACCGTTGCGGCTGAGCTCGCCGCCAATCCGTTTCTGCGGGTCGAGGAGCCGGCGGTTCAGGCCGCGGTCGGCATGGGCGGCGCCGATCCTGCGGCGGTGTTTGCGGAGCTTCGCGCGCGCAAGGACCGATTTTGAGGCGCCTCAGCCCTTCTTTGCCAGAGATTCGAGGCGCTTTTGCATGTCGGAAAGCTGATTGCGCAGTTCGTCAATGTCGTCCTCGGAATTCGCCTTCTTGGGCGGCGAAAATTCCGCCGTCGGCGTCGCGCCGGCGAACGGCGAGAACATCGCCAGCGCTTGATTGAAGGCGGCGAAATTCTTCTTCGTCAGTTCCTGCAACGCGGCAAAGGAGCCGGCGGAGAACGCCTCGGGACCGAACATCCGGGTCGCGGCTTCGCGCATCGCCTGCTGCTCGCCCGAAAAGCGGTCGATCGAGAATTCCAGATAACTCGGCACCAGCGCCTGCATGCTGTCGCCGTAGAACCGGATCAGTTGGCGCAGGAACGTCGTGGGCAGCAGCGACTGGCCCTCAATTCCCTCTTGCTCGAAGATGATTTGGGTGAGAACCGAGCGGGTGATGTCTTCATTGGTCTTGGCGTCGTAGACCACGAAATCTTCGCCGGCCTTCACCATCTTCGCCAAGTCGGCCAGGGTGACGTAGGCGCTCGAGGCGGTGTTGTACAGCCGTCGATTGGCGTACTTCTTGATTGTCGTCGGAGTCGAATTCGTAGTCGTCATGACATTGTCGGTCCCTGGGTAAGCCGACTCTCGTGGGTCAACACAAGATAGGCGTTTTTTGCTCAGCCAGGAACTTTTTTTTGCGCCGCAACGAACTCGTTTGCGTGGCCCCAAATGCCGCGGCGCCCGCATTCGGCGTGTCGTGGCTGAGTCGTGGGGAGCGTTCCGGCCGAAGCGTGGGCGCGTTCGGTGAGTACAAAGGCGAAGCGGAGAATCGGGAAAGCGTTCGCAAGTCGTTGATCGATAACAAGGGCATTGGCGCTTGTTATGACGATCCCAACCGAGGCGAAGTCTCAGCGGTTGCGTAGGGGAGGCGGGGTTCGCTCGGCTTGAAATTCCGGACGCGGCACTTATAACCCTGCGCCGGAGCGAATGAACCTAGTCGAGAGCGGGGAATACCTGATCGGATGCGAATCGTGACCCTGGCTTGCGCTTGTGTGTTCGCCCTCTTGCCCTTGGGGATCCTCGCGGCCTTCGGGGCTGTCGCTCAGGAGGCGGTGGCCGGGATGGGCGGCGGCGCTGCCACGAGCGGCGGCCCGTCTGGAGGCGGCGTGGGCGCGCCCGTTAAGCCAGTCTTCGATCCTTTCCCTGTTTCCGAGCAAAATCGCGCCGCGCGATCCGCGAGGTCGATCGAATGCGCTCAAAAGGCCGACGCTCAAGGGTTGGAGGGTAAGACCCGCAAGCACTTCTTGCATGAGTGCAAGCCAGGCCTATGACCGCCGTGCTGGAGGCGGCCGCCCTTGCCTGAGGCGGCCCTCGACGAGCGGGTCGAAACGTTCCTCACTCCGCGCGACTGGCTGCGCTACGCGGTTTGCCGGTTTCTGTCAGTCGGCCTCGCCTTCGGCCACGGCGCAACGACGGCGCTCGACGAGGCCGCGTTTCTCATCCTCGAGGGCCTCGGCCTGCCAATCGATACGCTCGATCCGTTTCTCGACGCGAGGCTCCTCATCCACGAGCGGGCGCGGCTCTTGGACCTCATCGAAGCGCGGGCGATCACGCGCAAGCCTGCTGCCTATCTCCTGAACCGCGCTTATATCAAGGGCGTTCCGTTCTATGTCGACGAGCGCGTCATAGTCCCGCGGAGCCTGATCGGCGAGCTCCTGGCGACCGCCTTCTCCGAGGATAGCGCGCTAACTGGAGACCCTGAGCGCATCGCCTCGGTTCTCGATCTCGGCGCTGGCGGCGCCTCGCTCGCCATCCTTGCCGCTCGGGTCTTCCCCAACGCGCGCATCGTCGCAGTGGACATCTCGCCCGGCGCGCTCGAAGTCGCGAAGCGCAATTTGGAAGACCATGGGCTCACGGACCGCGTTACGCTGAAGCAGGGTGACCTGTTCGCTCCGGTCAGAAATGCCCGCTTCGATCTCGTCCTGACCAATCCTCCTTACGTCGACGCCGCGACGATCGCCCAGTTTCCACCCGAATATGTGGCCGAGCCGAAAATCGCGCACGCCGGCGGAGCGGATGGGCTCGATATCGTGCGCCGGATCCTGAACGAGGCGGCCAAGCATTTGACAGCCTGCGGGACGCTCGTCTGCGAGGTCGGGGGCGCGCGCGAGCGGCTCGAGCGCGAGTTCCCGCATCTGCCGTTCGTCTGGCTCGACACCGAGGACACCTCCGGCGAGGTGCTCCTTTTGCGCGCCAGCGACTTCGGGGCGGCAAAGCCGCGGTCAAAGGGAAAGAGGTAGCGGTCGGAATACCGCCTTGCCGTCTGGCTAGCCTCGTCTGCCCGACGCTGTCCCTGTCTTTCGGCAATCGGTTAAACTGGCTTCAATTCGGCCCCAATATGCCGAGGCGAAGCATGGAAGCCCAAGGAACGCCTATCAGCGCCGTCGCGACGCGCCTTGTTACAGCAATCAGAACCTTCGCGGGGTCGAAGGTTGGCTGGAGAGCAAAGCTGATGTTCGCCGCGATCCTCGCGCTCCTTCTCGGGGCGAACGGCCTCAATGTCGCGAACAGCTTTGTCAACCGGAACTTGATGTCCGCCATTGAGGAACGGCATTTCGCGGAATTCGTGCGCCAGGCGCAGTTCACGCTCGCAGTCTTCGCCGGATCCACGATCGTTGCAGTACTGGCGCGCTTTGCCGAAGAGCGCCTTGGTCTGCTTTGGCGCGAATTCATGACCGAGGGCGCCGTCGCCGCCTACATGGCCAACGGAACCTACTATCGCCTGGCGACGTCGGGCGAACTTGCAAACCCGGATCAACGCATCGCCGAGGATGTGCGCGCTTTCACGGCCACGACGCTCTCCTTCGTTCTCATGGCGACGAACAGCGCTTTCACGATCCTCGCCTTCTCCGGAGTCCTCTGGTCGATCAGTCCGTTGCTCTTCGTTATCTCCGTTCTCTACGCCGCGCTTGGCTCATATCTGACGATCAAGCTCGCCCGGCCGCTCGTTAAGCTCAACAGCGACCAACTCGACCATGAGGCGAGCTTCCGCTCGGCTCTCATTCATCTCCGCGAGAATGCCGAAGGTGTCATGCTGGGACGCAGGAGCCAACGGCAGGTCGCGCGTCTTTCGGAGAGGCTCGGGGCGCTTGCCGAGAATTTCCGCCGCATTACCGCGGTCAATCGTAATGTCGGGTTTTTCTCAACCGGTTACAATTGGCTCATTCAACTCATTCCGGTGGTGATCATCGCTCCGGCCTTCATGCGCGGCGAGACCGAATTCGGCGTCATCACCCAATCGGCGATGGCCTTCACGACCCTCGTCGCCGCGTTCTCCCTCGTTGTTACTCAGTTCCAGTCGCTTTCGACATATGCTGCCGTGGTCTCGCGGCTGGGCTCGCTGGTCGATGCGTTCGAGAGCAAACCTTCTGGCTCGGCGCGGCGGATCGGCCTAGTGGAAGGCGCGGGACGGCTGGCCTTCGAGAACCTGACCCTTTGGGGCTCAGATCCTGACGCCCCTTTGCTGAAAGACTTGTCGGTCGAAATTCCGAAGGGCAAGCGTACGCTGATCGCCGGATCGAATCCCGCTGCGGGCCGTGCGCTGTTCCGCGCGACGGCGGGCGCGCAGATTTCGGGATCAGGCCGGATCATCCGGCCGCCTGCGGGCGAGATCGCCTTTCTGCCGCAGCGGCCGTACACGCCTCCAGGCAGCTTGCGCCAGGTCTTGCTGGACGGCCACCTGAAGCCTCCGACGGACGAGCAGATTGTCGAAGTCCTGCATTCGGTTGGACTCGCCGCGCTGCTTCCCACGGGCGGAGACCTCGACCGGGATGAGGATTTCGCCGCCCGCATTTCCTCGCGCGAGCAGCAGTTGCTCGCCTTCGCTCGCATTCTTCTGGCGAAGCCCGAGTTCGCATTTCTCGATCGCATCGGCGCGCTGCTCGGTTCCGAGCAGACGCGGCGCGTGCTAGACCTGCTAACCGAACACTCGACTACTGTCCTCCATGACGGCGAGCCGGACGAGCCACGCGATCTCTACGACGTCATCCTTGACTGCCGGGAGGATGGTAGCTGGACGTGGTCCGAGACGGGACGCGAAGATCACGCCTGACCGCGGCGCCCGCGGCAGCCCTTGCCTATCCCGCCGCTTCGCGCATCTCCGCGCGCATGGCGCCGCGCAGATCGTCGATCGGGACGAGCCGCCCGTCGCGCTCGACATGCCAGAAGGTCCAGCCGTTGCAGGCGGGCAACCCCTGCACCAGCGCGCCGATCTTGTGGATCGAGCCGACGGCAGGGCCGGCTGCGAGCGCGCCGTCGGCCCGTACGAGCGCGCTGTGACGCCGGCGAGCGTCGACCAGCTTCTCTCCCGGGTGTGCAAGCCCGGCCTCGACCACGCTTAAGAAGGCGACGCGCGGCTCGCTCCGGCGAGTCGGGGCGGTCGCGATCGCTTCTTCGGGCAAGGGCTCGGCCTCATCGATCCGTTGGCGCGCTGCTTCGGCGTAAGCTGGGTCGCGCTCGACGCCGATGAACGAGCGGCGCAGGCGCTTGGCGGCAACCCCGGTCGTGCCGGAGCCGAAAAACGGATCAAGCACCAGATCACCGGCGTTGGAGGCGGCCATCAGCACCCGCATCAGCAAGGCTTCGGGCTTTTGCGTCGGATGGGTCTTGCATCCCGTATCGTCCTTCAGCCGCTCCGCCCCCGTGCAGATCGGCAAGAACCAGTCGGAGCGCACCTGTACGTCCTCGTTGCCGGCCTTTAGCGCCTCGTAGTTGAACGTATAGGCCTTGGCTTCCGGGCCGCGCGCCGCCCAGATCATCGTCTCGTGCGCGTTGGTGAAACGGCGGCCGCGGAAGTTCGGCATCGGATTGGCCTTGCGCCACACGATGTCGTTGAGGATCCAAAAGCCGAGATCCTGCAGGATGGCGCCGACGCGGAAGATGTTGTGATAGGAGCCGATGACGACGATCGTCGCGGCCGGCTTCATCAGCCGCCGCACAGCGGTCAGCCAGTCGCGCGTGAACGCGTCATATTCGGCGAAATCGGCGAACTTGTCCCAGTCGTCGTCGACCGCGTCGACCAGGCTATGGTCGGGGCGCGACAGCGCCCCTTCGAGCTGCAGGTTGTAAGGAGGATCGGCGAAGACAAGATCGACAGAGGCTGCGGGGAGCCTCGTCATTTCCTCCACGCAATCGCCGATGAGGATCGTGTCGCGCGGGGCCGGGCGCTCCTTGTCGAGCGCCCGGAGGATTGCAGCCGGGCGTTTCGCCCCGCCGGCGCCAGTACGCGAAACCTGAAGCTGGGCGGGGGGACGAAACGCTCCGGCACGCGCGCTACGCATCAACGCAACCACTCGACGCATGAGCCAGATCGTTCGAACCGGCGCGTCGTTTATGCTTGGCTTAAAGTAAAGGTCCGGTTATGCCCCCGACCATGCCGCTGTGTCGTTTTCGTACGGCGTAAGTCGTTTTAAAGGATATCCGATCTCAACTCTTTTGAAACCTTTTTGGACGGCGGGTCATTTTCTTCTTCCGGTTCGAGCCTGAACGAGCGCCGGTGATAAGGGCAAGGGCCCAATGTCGCCAGCGCCTGGCGATGCCCGACGGTCGCATAGCCGACGTGCTCGGCGAAGCCATATTGCGGAAAGTCGCGGCCGAGATTGCGCATAAGCGCATCGCGCATGGTCTTGGCGACGATCGAGGCGGCGGCGATCGACATGGAGAGGGCGTCCCCGTCGATGATCGGGCGCGCCGGGCAGATGAGGCCGTCCGGCAAATCGCGGCCGTCGATCAGGGCGAAGTGCGGACGCAGGCTCAAGGCCGCCACCGCCCGGGCCATCGCGCGAAGCGCCGCGCCGCGGATGTTGAACAGGTCGATTTCCTCGACGCTGGCGAAGGCGACGGAGACGCTGAGCGCCTTTAAGAAGATGAGTTCGCACAAGCGTTCGCGCGTTGGCGCAGGCAGCAGCTTCGAATCGTTCAGTCCTTCGGGGAGATCGTCGGGATCGAGAATGACGGCGGCCACGCCGACCGGCCCAGCCAGCGGGCCCCGCCCGACTTCGTCCACCCCTGCGACCCATCGATAACCATTGGCGAACGCCTCGCGCTCGAAGTCGAGATGAGGGGTGGTCGGGGGAAGCGGCGGCGGAGCGACCTTTTTCTTCGTCGTCTTCAACGCCGCTCCTTTAAGACGAAAAGCAGTTCGTTCATCGGCAGGCTATCGCAGGCCCGGCGCTCGAGCCAAGATGGGGGCGCAAAAATGCCGGTGGAAAGGGCGGCGGCTTGCCCGGGGACGGGCCGCTGATTCAACCAGCGCGCGATCTCCGCATTGGCAAACGGCAATAAAATTCCCATAAACGCTAGCAAGCGCCAGTAAATTTGCTTCCTTTTATTTCCTTTTATTTGGCGATTATAACGTTAACAAAGCCGAGAGTGAGATGTTAAAAGAATCGGGACAGGCCGGCGAGATCGATGGAGTTTCTATTCAGCTTCCGGAGGAATGTTTGGCTCAGGGACTGCACTATCTAAACTTATCCACGGAGGGATATGTTCGTCTTGAGGATTATAAAGAGGCGGTTGCAATAACCGTTTTGGCTCTTCACAAGAAGGGATTGTGCGTCCTTTCCTTATCTCAATGAAATTGTTCCGAATGAGTTCCCACCAAAGAACGGTGTTCCAAAAGAATTCTTCGTGCCTATTCAGAAGTGCGCAATCGATATGCTTCCACTCATGTTTATATGCAATGCTGGATTTTGCCGATTCAAGTAAGTCGACAAAAAATAGGCCATGACTTGGGCTGTAATCCCAGTTGCAATGCGCGAACTGGTTCCTAATTCTAGCGCAATGACGCATTCCGCCGCTTGCAGCCGTATATGGACCGGCTAGCCCGTTTTGTTCGCACAAAGGAAAGAGAAGAGAATCTGCTACGGTCAGGCGCTCGCCCTTCATACGGTAGAGCGTGCGAATGGCCGTGGCCTCGTCTGCGAGTGCGGATCCTAGGCACATTGCCATTATATATTCGAGTTCGCCATATCCTGCTAACAAGCGCCCGATAATTTCGGCCTCGGCCCTGAAGACATGGAATGCTGGCATGAAAGACAAGTACGCCCTCCCAGAGGTTGAGCTTCAGCCGGATGCCTGGGAGAGATTTGAGCGCGCCGTCGATGTGGTGTCAAAGAGCGGGCCGCGGCATCGCGTGCGCGGTGCTAGTCAGTCACCACAGACAGAGAAGGCCGACCTTTCGGGCGGAGATTGGCAGGAATGGGGATTTGATAACGAGCCTGCAATTGTTGAAGGCCCGAGAGGATGGCCATCGCCTCCTCCGGACTCAGAAAAAGCTCAACGTCGAGTGGTTTGTTGGGCGCGTGAAATTGAAGGAGGATTCGAACTTTCGTTCGATCCTCCGACAGAGTTGTCCTGACCAGTTTTAGCCTATTGCCCCCTTGGGTCATTCGCGCGTTCCCTAGAAATCCCAATCGCGTTTATTGGGCGACACCGAGCCCGTGAGGCCGTCGATAGGTCAAACGCTTGCCCACGATACCCTTGGCCAGAATGTCGGCACGCTCGCGATCCTCGACGCCCAACGCCGAACGGTTCGAATAGCGGAAATCGAACTCGGCAAGATAGCGGTGCAGGTGCTTCTCGCCGCAATGCTGGTACACGCCTTTCATGCCGCGCTTGAATATCGAGTAGTAGCCTTCAATCGTGTTTGTGTTGATCTTCGTCCCGGTTTCGCGGTCGGTGTAGCCGTATTCATCGCGAGAGTGGTCAACAGAACTGTGCTTTGCGAACTCGCTGCCGATCTTGGAATAGCGGCTTGCTTCATCGGTCATCACGTGGCTTTCGCGGTCTATGTTCTCGCGGATAATCGGGACGATGTTTTCCTTCGTCGCGTTGTCCACATGGAATGAACGAGCGCGCCCGTCGCGCTCAACAAGCGTCAAGATCGTGTTCTTATGCCAAGCGCCTTGCTTGACCTCAAAGCCGTCCTTGCGCCCGATGTAGGTTTCATCAATCTCGACAATCGACCCCGCGCCGCCCATCGGCGCAAGGTCGCCAACGCGCATCGCCTCACGAAGACGGTGCATCATGAACCAGGTGCTCTTGTAGCTGATGCCGAGCATACGGTGAACTTGATGGGCGGAGACGCCCTTCTTGCTGGCGACCATGAGGAAAAGGGCCGCTAGCCACTTGGAGAGCGGAATTTTTGAACGCTCGAACACGGTTCCGACTGTGACCGTGAATTGCTCTCGGCAATCAAGGCACTGGTAAACACCTGGACGATGTGATTTACCTTTCAACAGCGTCGAATGGTTGATAGTTCCGCAGTGTGGGCAAGGGCGGCCATTGGCCCATACACGCTTCTCAAGCCATTCGCGGGCCTTGTCGTTATCTGTGAAAACCGGATTTTGAAGGATGGCTGAAGACATTGATAGGCCCGTTACGGTTATTCTTGATCGGTGGCCGACAACTGAGACAGAATTTGAGGGTCTAATCTCTTCACTTCGGCTTGAATTTTCCGTCCAAGCAGGGAGAAGGCTGGAAGAGGAAGCCGGTATATGCTCACCTTACCCTGCACTTCAAACCTTATATATCCATGATCTTGCTCAATGAACGCTACGGGGAGACCGATCGCATCATGAACTTCGTTTTCTGGAAATTCCGTCATGGCTAGCTCTCCTTGACGCCCGACCTTACAGGCCCACCTTGGCTTTGTCAAGGTTATAATCGCCTTTTATTTCCCGGAATCGGGACTTTTCAATGGGTTACGGGCGAAGGAAACAAGAAAATATTCCTCCCGCTTCGACTCGCGCGGCGGGTTGTGGGCTGCGGCGTCTTCAAACTGCGCTCTCCGTC
>Ga0335073_10012880_pt1 | contig 11725 bp, 10 predicted proteins | sample Lox_Sample_22_FD_207093 | JGI IMG/M metagenome (GOLD analysis project Ga0335073, IMG submission 207093) | Soil microbial communities from Loxahatchee National Wildlife Refuge, Florida, United States - Lox_Sample_2.2 | ecosystem: Environmental > Terrestrial > Soil > Wetlands | place: USA... | reverse complement strand
AATCGATCGCACTGGTGGCACAGCCTCGGGCTGCGGCCCTCTGGGGCTGCGGCCCTCTCGGGCTGCGGCCCTGACGCTCAGCCCTCTGAGGGGTAACTGAGGCGGTCGCGCACGCCGATGACGCCTTCGAGGTGGCGGATCGTTGCGAGCATGCTGAGCGCGTCCGCGCGCCGGTCCACCGACCCGGTGGCGGTGACGATTCCGGAAGCCACGGTGACCACGAACATCTCCGGGTCGAGCCCGAACTCCCCGGCGATGACGTCCTTGATGACTTCATCCCAGATCTCGGTGTCGGGGCGCTCGAACACGCTGAGCACGTCGGTCCGGGTGATGATTCCGCGGAGCCGGCCGTTTTCGTCGACCACGGGCAGCCGCTTGACCCTGTGCGACTGCATCAGCCGGGCGGCCTCGGCGGCCGGCGCATCCTCGTGGATCGTCACCGCTGGCTTGGTCATCACCTCGGCGGCGGTCACGCCGGCGGCCTTGGACCGCTCCTTCGGCCGCCGCAGCCGGATCGATCCTTGCGGCAGCGCCTGGGTGGTCTCCTTCAGGAGCAGGTCCCCCTCGGACACCACGCCGATCACCCGGTCCGACGAATCGATCACCGGAAAGGCGCTGATGCGCCGGCTGCGCATGACGGTGACCATCTCCTTGAAGTCCGCGTTCTCCCGGACAGCCACCACGGTGTTGGTCATCACGTCCTTGACCGTTGTCAGTTTCACTGCGGTCACCTCCCATTGCCCCATTCCAGCGCGCCTGATACCCGTGCACCTGAGTCCAACGACCAGCGGGAACGGGACGTACGGCCCGCCCTGGCCGGGACCTTGGACGCGCCCGGGCGTGACCTACGCGGTTGCTGAGGGCGAACGCCCCGGCGATAGGGGACCTTCGGCCGATGCCACCGAGAAGCGCTCCGCCCGATATTGAGGTGGGAGGCGCAATGGAGACTGAACTGGGCAGCAAGCCGGCCGTCGACGGCGGTGCCAGCGCCTACGCGCTGCTGGCGGATGGCACCACGATCGAGATCCGCGCTGCCACACCGGGCGACTTCACCATGGTCAGGCTCATGCACGAGGCGATGTCCCCCGACAACGCCTACCTTCGATTCTTCGGCATCAGCAAGCTGTCGGCGGAGCGCGAGGCGACCAGGGTCTGCCGCCCGCCTGCGCCTGACCGCGTGGCGCTCCTCGCGTTCAAGGGCCGCGAACTCGTCGGCGTGGCCACCTACGAGATCATCAGGGGCGCCGACGCGGAGATCGCGTTCGCCGTGTCCGACGAGATGCACGGGCGGGGCGTCGGCACGCTCCTGCTCGAGCACCTGGTGTCGGCCGCGTGCCGCCGCGGCGTCCGCAGGTTCGTCGCGTCGGTCCTCAGCGAGAACGCCGAAATGCTCAAGGTCCTGACCGACGCCGGGCTGACCGCCCGGCGCCAGTCCCAGCACGGTGTCGTCGACCTCGCCTGCGACCTGCCCCACGGGGACAGCGATCCGCACTGGGAGCCCTATCACGAGGCGATCGACATGCGCGAACGTCATGCGGACGTGGCCAGCCTGCGGCATGTGTTCCAGCCGGGCTCGGTCGCGGTCGTCGGCGCCAGCCGGCGTACCGGAACCGTCGGCCGCGCCATCCTGCACAACATCGTCACCGGCGGATACCAGGGGAAGGTCTACGCGGTCAACCCGCACGCCGTGCACATGGAAGGCGTGCCCTGCCTGCCGTCGGTCACCACCCTGCCCGAGCCACCCGACCTGGCCGTGATCGCCGTACCGCCGGCCGCCGTGCCCGCCGTGGCCGATGAGTGCGGCCGGCGCGGCGTCAAGGCCCTGGTGGTGATCACGTCCGGCCTCGACGCGCTCCAGGGCGCCGACCTGCTGGCGGCCTGCCGCCGGTACGGCATGCGGCTCGTGGGCCCGAACTGCTTCGGCGTCGCCGTGCCCGGCATCGGCCTGGACGCGACCTTCGCCGCCCGCCACCCGGTGCCCGGCCGGGTGGGCCTGGTGATGCAGTCCGGCGGTCTTGGCTTCGCGCTCGTCGACCGCCTGTCCCGGCTCGGGCTGGGGATCTCCTCGTTCGCCTCGGTCGGGAACAAATACGACGTGTCGAGCAACGACCTGCTGACCTGGTGGGAGCAGGACGGCGAGACCGAGCTCGCGGTCCTGTACATCGAGTCGTTCGGCAACCCGCGTAAGTTCGCCCGCACCGCGCGGCGCCTGAGCGCCCGCATGCCTGTCCTCGCCATTCAGGCGGGCCGGTCGGCGGCCGGCCAGCAGGCCGCGACGTCGCACACCGCGGCGGCGGCCACGCCGCTGGTCACCCGGCAGGCCCTGTTCGAGCAGGCCGGCGTCATCGCCACGGACAGTCTCGGGGAGCTGCTCGACGCCGCCGCGCTGCTCGCCAGCCAGCCGGTTCCCGCGGGCCGCAACGTCGCGGTGATCTCCAACGTCGGTGGCGCCGGGGTGCTGGCCGCCGACGCCTGCACCTCGTGCGGCCTGACCGTGCACAAGACGAGCGCGGAGACCCGGCGCCGGCTGCGGGCGCTGGTGCCGTCCGACGCCGCGATCGCCGGCCCCGTGGACACGGGCGCCGCCGTGCCAGAACCTACCTTCCGGCGGTGCCTGGAACTCGTGGCCGCCGACGAGGGCGTGGACGCGGTCCTCGTCCTCGTGCTGTCCACCGCCGCGACGGGTCATCTCGTCACCGCGATCCGCGCAGCCGACGTGACGAAGCCGCTCGCCGCGGTCGTGCTGGACCAGGCCGAGGGCGTCAGCCTGCTGCACCGGGCCACCGACGACGGGGAGAGCGAGACCGCGGGACGGCCAGACCTCATCCCCTCGTACGCCTACCCGGAGGCCGCGGCGCGCGCGCTCGCTCGCGCGGCCACCTACGGCGCCTGGCGGTCGCGGGCGCACGGTCACATCCCGGAGCTCGGCGACGTGCGGGAGGATGAGGCTCGCGCGCTCGTGCGGACGTTCCTGCACGGCTCGCCCGATGGCGGCTGGCTGCCGCCGGAACGGGTGACGGAGCTGCTGGGCTGCTACGGCATTCCGCTTGCCAGCCTCTCGCCGGTCACCAGCGCCGACGACGCGGCCCGCGCCGCGGCCGATCTTGGCGGCCCGGTGGTGCTGAAGGCCGATGTGCCCGGCGTGGTGCACAAGACCGACGTCGGCGGCGTACAGCTCGACCTGCGCACCGAAGCGGACGTCCGGCGCGCGTACCACGAGCTGAGCGGCAAGTTCGGCCCGCACGCGCGGGTGCTCATCCAGCCGATGATCACCGGGGGAACCGAGGTCATCGTCGGTGTGGCGCAGGAACCCGTCTTCGGCCCGCTGGTCGTCTTCGGTCTGGGCGGTGTGGCCACGGACGTGCTCGCCGACCGCGCCGCGCTGCTCGCCCCGCTCAGCGAAGCCGACGCCGACGAGCTCATTCACGCGGTCCGTTCCGCGCCCCTCCTGCTCGGCTACCGTGGCGCGCAGCCCGCCGATCTGAAGGCCCTGAGGGAAACCCTGCTCCGCGTGTCGCGGCTGGCCGACGACCTCGCCGAGGTCGCCGAGCTCGACCTCAACCCCGTGATCGCCCGCCCGGACGGGGTGTTCGCCGTGGACGCCAGGATCCGGATCACGCCCGCCCAGCAGCAAGACCCGTTCCTGCGGAAGCTGCGCTGACGAGCCGGCCGTCGCTGAGGCAGAGCACGTGGTCGACGTCGCCGTCGGCCACCTGGCGGTGAGTGATGAGCAGCACGGTGCGTCCCGCGGTGGCGGTCAGCAGGTCGCGGGTCAGTGTCTGCGCCGTCTGCTCGTCCAGGTGTTCGGCGGGCTCGTCGAGGATCACGACCGGGAAGTCGGCGAGCAGCACCCGGGCCAGAGCCAGCCGCTGCCGCTGGCCGCCCGACAGCCGGGCCCCGTGCTCGCCGACGTCGGTGTCCAGGCCATCGGGCAGGCTGGCCACCCAGTCGTCCAGGCGGGCGCGGCGCAGCGCCCCGGCCAGGTCGGCGTCACTGGCGTCCGGCCGGGCCAGCCGGAGGTTCTCGCGCAGCGTCGAGTCGAAGATGTGCGCGTCCTGGGCGCACAGGCCGATCACCGACCGTACCTGATCGGAGTCCAGCGCGGTGATGTCCGTGCCGCCCAGGGTCACCGTCCCCGCGGCCGGGTCGAGGAAACGCAGCAGCACCATGGCGAGCGTGGTCTTGCCCGACCCGCTCGGCCCGGTCACCGCGACGCGAGACCCGGCGGGCAGCTCGAGGTCCGCCCCGCGCAGCACGTCCGGGCCGCCCGGCTCCCAGCGCGCGACCAGGCCGGACACCGCGATGTCGTAGGGCGGTGCGGGCAGCGGTGCCGGGCTGGCCGGCTCGCGGACCGGGTCGGGCCTGCCTGTCACGTCCGCCACCCGCGCGGCGGCGCTGCGCAGCCGGGGGATCTCCTGTGCCGCCGGGGCCAGGTCCTTGACGACGTCGTGGACGGCCAGTGGGAGCAGCGCGAGCACGGCGAGCGCCACGCCGGCCATCACGCCCGAGGAAACCCCGGTGACCCCGAGCACCAGGCAGGCCCACAGCGCCGCCCCCGCCGCGAGCGTGCTGGCCGCCGCGCCGGCGCCGCGCGCAGCGGCGGATCTGGCCTGAACGCGCGCGACCCGCTGGTTCGCCTGCATCACCGTTTCCAGCGCACCGCCGCTGGTGCCGAAGACGGAAAGGTCCCCAGCCCCGGCGAGCAGGTCGACGGTGGCCGCGGCGAACTCGCCCCGGAGCGGCGCCAGCGCGCGCTCGGCGCGGCGGGAGATGACCCCCGCCAGCAACGGCGCGGCCACGGCGGCGGCCACGATCGAGGCGGCGAGGACCACGCCCGCCGCGGGGAGCAGCGCCGCGGACAGGGCAACCGCCGCCGCGCCGGTCACCGCCGCCGCCGCGTACGGCAGCCGCACGCGGAGCCAGCGGTCGGTCAGCGAGTCGACGTCGCTGACCAGCCGGCTGATCAGGTCGCCGGAGCGGAACACGGCCACACCCGCCGGGGCCAGCCGTTCCAGCCGGTCGTAGGCGGACAGGCGGAGCCGGGCCAGCACCCGCAGCGCCGCGTCGTGCCCGGCCAGCCGCTCGGCGTACCGGAAGACGCCACGCCCGATGCCGAACGCCTGGACCGCCGCCACCGGAACCATCAGGTACAGAACGGGCGGATGCTGCGCCGATCGGGAGATCAGCCACGCGGACGTGGCCAGCAGCCCGACCGAGCACACCGCTGCCAGCGTTCCGGCGGCGCCGGCCAGCGCGAGCCGCCCGCCGTCGCGCCCGCGTGACGCACCGAGTGTCATGCGAGTGCCTCCTCTCGGGGCCTCGGGGCCTCCGCCCGCGCGGCGCAGGTGCCCACGCCGATGACGTGGCCGGCCGCGGCGATGACGCGGGGGTGGTGCGCGGCGATCAGCACGATGCGGCCGGCCGCGGCCTGCGCGCGCAGCGCGTCCAGCACCCGGTCCTCGGCCGCGGGGTCGAGCCCGGCCGTCGGCTCGTCGAGCAGCAGCACCGGGCGCCCGGGCAGCAGCGCGCGTGCCAGCGCCACCCGGCGGCGCTGGCCGGACGACAGGCCGCCGCCCCGCTCGGTCACCCGCCGGTCCAGCGGGACGTCGTCCAGGCCGGCGGCGCACGCCGCCGCGTCGACCGCGTCGTCCGGCGCGTCGGGCTGGCCGAGCCTTATGTTCGACGCCACCGTCCCCGGGAACAGGTAAGGATCCTGGGGCACCCAGGCCACCAGGGCCCGCCACGCGTCGCGGTCCAGGCACGCCAGGTCGGTGCCCGCGGCCCCGGCGCCGCCCGTCACCGTCACCCGCCCGGCGGACGGCCGGGCGAAGCCGAGCAGCACGTCGATCAGCGTGGACTTGCCGGAACCGCTCGGCCCGGCGAGCACCGTGATCTCGCCCGCCCTGATCACCGCCGACAGCCGCTCCGGCGCGGGGCGGGGCCGACCGGGATGAACGACGCTGACCTGCTCGACCCGTATTGCCTCGGGGGGACGCCGGAGTCTGCGCTCGCCCCCGCTCCCTCCGTATCCCCCCTGGGGTGTCTCGATCACGGCGATCGCATCGCCTGCGGCGGCCAGGCCGTCGGCGCTGGCGTGGAACTGGGCGGCGGCCTGCCGCAGCGGCAGGTACGCCTCGGGGGCGAGGATCAGCGCGAGCAGGCCGGTACGCAGGCTGAGGTGCCCGTAGACCAGGCTGAGCCCCACACCCACGGCGACCATCGCCACCGACACGGTCGCGACGAGCTCGAGGACCAGGGAGGAGAGGAACGCCACCCGCAGCGTGCCCATGGTGGCGCGCCGGTACTCGCCGGTCACCTCGCCGATGGCCTCGCTCTGCGCCTTGGCCCGGCCGAACACCTTCAGCGTGGGCAGCCCGGACACAACATCGAGGAAGTGGTGCGAGAGCGTGGCCAGCGCGCGCCAGCGCTGCCGGGCGTGCTCGGCGGTGGCCCTGCCCACCAGCGCGCCGAACAGCGGGACGAGCGGGAGGGTCGCGGCGATCGTCAGCCCGGCGAGCGGGTCGGCCACCCCGACCCGGATCAGCACGGCGACCGGCACCACCGCGGCCAGCACGAGCTGCGGCAGGTACTTGGCGAAGTATCCGTCCAGCGCCTCGACACCCTCGGTGGCCAGCGCGGTGAGCTCGCTGCTGCGCCCTCCACCCGTGCCCCCTGCGCCGGCCAGCCAGCGGGGCCCCAGCTCGGTCGCCCGCGCGAGCAGCTTGCGGCGGAGCTCCGCCTTGGTGGCGGCGCTGGCGTGATAGGAGGCGGCCTCGGTGCCCCAGGCGACGAGGACCCGGCCGGCCACCACGGCTGCCAGCGCGATCACCGTGCCGCGCAGCAAGGCAAGCGTGTCCCCGTGCTCGAAGGCGCCCGAGATCGCCCCGGCCAGCAGCTGGGCCTGGATGATCACCAGGCCTGCGGTCAGCGCGCCGAGCACGGCCACGGCGGCGATGTACCGCCTGGCCTGCCCGGCGTGCCGCAGCAGCCGGGGATCGAGCGGTTTCACCGGCTCGCAACCGTCGGCTGGTCGATCGTCGGCGCCTGCGGAGGCTGCTGCGGGTCACCGCCCACTCTCTTGCGGAACACCCAGTACGTCCAGGCCTGGTAGGCCAGCACGAACGGCAGGAAGATGGCCGCCACCACGGTCATGACCATCAGCGTCTTGGCGGCGGAAGCGGCGTTGGCCGTGGTGAGGTCGTAGGCCGGGCTGATGCTGGAGGGCAGCACCCGCGGGTACAGCGCGGTGAACAGCGCCCCGGTCGCGCCGACGATGGCCACGGCGGTGCCGGTGAACGCGTATCCCTCGCGGCCGGCGCGACTGGCCGCCACGCCCGCGATCAGCGCCAGCGCGGCCAGCGCGGCCAGCGCCACCGAAGCGGCGCCGGTGGTCCCGCCATGACCAGGCGCGCGGTAGCTGAACTCGGTCCAGGCCAGGAACCCGCCGCCCGCCAGCACAGCGACCGCACCGATCGTCCAGGCCGCCGCGGCGGCACGGCGCCGCACCTCGCCGGTGGTCTTCAGCGTCAGGAAAACGGCGCCGTGCAAGGTGAACAGGCTCAGCGTGGCCAGCCCGCCGAGCAGGCCGTAGCCGTTCAGCAAAGAGAAGAAATTCCCGGTGTAGTTGTGCGCGGCGTTCAGCGGGATGCCGCGCAGCACGTTCGCGAACGCCACCCCCCACAGGATCGCGGGCACCAGCGAGCCGAGGAACAGCGCCGCGTCCCAGCCGGCCCGCCAGCGTGCGGACTCCCGCTTGCCGCGGAACTCGAACCCGACCCCCCGGATGATCAGGGCCACGAGCACGATCAGCAATGGCAGGTACATGGCGCTGAACAGGGACGCATACCAGAACGGGAACGCCGCGAACGTGGCGCCGCCGGCGGTCAGCAGCCACACCTCGTTGCCGTCCCAGACCGGGCCGATCGCGTTGATCATGACCCGGCGCTGCGTGTCGTCGCGCCCCAGCACGGGCAGCAGGATCCCGACGCCGAAGTCGAACCCCTCCAGCAGGAAGTACCCGGACCACAGCACGGCGATCGCGATGAACCACAGGTCGGACAAGTGCACGGCAGGTTCCTTCCGTCAGTAGACGAGCGCGGGGGTCTCGGCCTGGCCGGCTGGCTCGCCGGGCCTCGGCTCGGCGTCCAGCCCGGCCCGGATGTACTTGAGCAGCAGCCCGGCCTCGATGACCGCGAGCACGCCGTAGAGCGCGGTCAGGATGATCATTGAGGCGAGCACCTCGCCACCCGAGTTGGCCGACACCCCGGCCGCGGTCTTGAGCTGGCCGTAGACCAGCCACGGCTGCCGGCCCGTCTCGGTCATGATCCAGCCGAACGAGTTCGCCGCGAGCGGCAGCAGCGGCAGCGCGATCACCGGCCACAGCAGCCAGCGGGAGCGGGGGCGGCGGCCGCGCCGGATGGCGATGAGCGCGATCAGGGCGATCAGCGCGGCGAGCAGGCCCACGCCGATCATCAGCCGGAAGCTCCAGTACACGACGGGAACGACCGGGGTGTACGAGCCGGGGCCGTAGACCTGGCTGTAGTGGGCCTGGAGGTTGTCGATGCCCTGCACCTGGGAGTTCCAGTTGCCGGTGGCCAGGAACGACAGCAGCCGGGGCAGGGTGATCTGGAACACCGGCCTGGTCCCGCTCAGGTTCCCGATCGTGATCAGCGAGAACGGGGCGGGCTTCGACGTGTGGTACAGCGCCTCGGCGGAGGCCATCTTCATCGGCTGGTACCGGGTGGTGAACAGCTTGCCCTGGATGTCGCCGGTGGCGATCGTGACGACCGCGGCGGCCAGCGCGGTGATCGAGCCCGCCTTGGCCGCCGACCGGAACGCGGACACATCGCCATCGCTGGCGTCGCGGTGCCGCATCAGGTGCCACATCGCGACGCCGGCCACCAGCGCGCCGGCGGTCAGGAAGCAGCCGGCGATCACATGCGGGAACCCGGCCAGCTGCGCCGGGTTGACCAGGACCTTCAGGAAGCTGGACAGCACGTCGATGTGCCTGGCGGCGTCGTAGGTATAGCCGACCGGATGCTGCATCCACGCGTTGGCGACCAGGATGAAGTAGGCCGACAGCGTGGTGCCCACCGCCACGATCCACATGCAGGCGTTGTGCAGCCCCGGCCGCAGCCGGTCCCAGCCGAAGATCCACAGTCCCAGGAAGGTGGATTCGAGGAAAAACGCCAGCAGCGCCTCGATCGCCAGCGGCGCACCGAAGATGTTCCCGACGAAGCGCGAGTACTCCGACCAGTTCATGCCGAACTGGAACTCCTGCACGATCCCGGTGACGACGCCCAGCGCGAAGTTGATCAGGAAGAGCCTGCCGTAGAACTTCGTGAGCCTGCGCCACCGCTCGTGCCCGGTGCGCAGCCACGCCGTTTCGAACCCGGCCACGAGGAACGCCATCCCGATCGTGATCGGCACGAACAGGAAGTGGTACACGGTCGTGATGCCGAACTGCCAGCGCGACAGGTCGAGTACGTTCACCAGATGCCTCCCGTTTAGTCCCGGGGCAGCGTGGCATCGCCTGCCCGGCGCCGGTCAGGGCCATTCGCACGGCCTTTGCGGGACCTTGGTCCGTCCGGCGATCCCGTGATCAGGGAAGAAGGTCCCGCCGCGGCGGGCCGCATGGCTCCTGCGGCGAGGGCCGGACCGGGTCACGCTGGTGGGTGAAAGGGAGGTGCCTTCCATGAGCACAACGAGCGAGCAGCGCCTCATCGTGGGCATCGATGACTCGCCTTCGGGCCTCGCGGCGCTGCGGTGGGCCGTCAGCCAGGCCCGGAGCCGCCAGGCACAGCTCGTGGCGGTCCGCTCATGGGCGCTGGGCCTGCCCAGGCACGGCGGGCTCCACCACCGGCACCTCGCGCACCCGCGCGTCGTGCTGTTCTTCAACGGCGCCGAGCAGCGCGACGCGTCGGCCAAGCTCGTCCGCGACGCGTTCCGGATCGCCGCCGGGGACCAGCCGCGCGACCTCAGCGTGACCGTCCGGACGCCCGAGGGAGATCCCGGCGCGGCGCTCATCAGCATCGCCGCCCGCGACGGCGACATGATCGTCGTCGGCCATCGGCACGCGCCGAGCTGGCGCGCCCACCGGGGCTCGGTGAGCCGTTACTGCCGGCTGCACGCGGCCTGCCCGGTCGTGGTGGTGTCGGCCGATCAGGAGTAGCCATGGCAACACAGCAGATATCCGTGCTCGGGGCTCAGCCGTTTCTGCGCGGCATGCCGCCCGCCCAGCTGGCCAAGCTGGCCGAGCTGTGCGAGCACGTCTCGATTCCGTCGAGGAAGCGGCTGTTCGACGAGGGGGCCCGGGCCGACCGGTTCTGGATGATCGACGCCGGGCAGCTGACGCTCGACGCGAGCGTGCCGGGCGACGGCCGGGTGATCATCGAGACGCTCGGCCGGGGCGACGTGATCGGCCTGTCGTGGATGATGCCGCCGTATCAGTGGCACTTCGGCGCCGTCGCCACGCAGCCGACGCAGGCCTTTGCCTTCGACGCGGCGGCGGTGCGCGCGGCCTGCGACGCCGATCCGCTCCTCGGGTACGAGCTCAGCCGGCGGTTCTCCGCGGTGGGCGTGCGCAGGCTGCAGGCCACCCGCGCGCGGCTCGTCGAGGCCTGTGCCCGCCCGCCGTCGCCGGATCGTGCGGATGACCTACGCTAGGCCTGTGCTAGAGGAACTGGACGAGCCGGAGTGCCTGCGGCTGATCGCTTCTGGCGGCATCGGCCGCATCGGCTACTCCGGCCGGTACGGCCCAACGGTGATGCCGGTCAACTACCAGCTATACCAGGGAACGATCGTGTTCCGCACCACGCCGGACAGCGCGACGGACGAGGACCTGCGCACCGGCATCGCCAACGCCGAGTACAAGGTGGCGTTCGAGATCGATGACTTCGACATCGCGGCCAGGACGGGATGGAGCGTGCTGATCCAGGGCTCGGCCCATCACGTGGAGTCCGAGGACGAGCGCGTCTCGATGGTGGACGCCGGAGTCGATCCATGGCCGGGTGGGGGCAGGGATCTGTTCATGCGCATAACTCCCAGCCGGATCACCGGGCGGCGCGTGGGCCAAACCGGCTGATGACACCGCGGCTACTCGCGGGCCGCGAAGCCCGCGAGCAGCCGGAATCCCGTCACCACACCAGGGCTGATCGAGATGATCTGGTCGTTCCCGTCGTCGGCCCAGTGATGCAGGGCCCGGCGGAAGACGTCGGCCGCGGCGGGATCGGTCACCCGGTGCGCCACACCCACGACCGTCACGCTCCAGCCGAGGTTGTCGGCCGGGTCGATCGCATCCGTCTGGTAGGCGACCACGGTCCCGGTTCCCGGCTTCGCCGATGTGATGGCGGGCTCGCCGTCCGCGCAGACGATGAGGTGCTCGTCGTCAACGATGTGCCTGGCCGGGCGGACGGCCGGCAGCGCCCGTGCCGTGAACACGATCCTGCCCAGCGGCACGCTGCCGAGCAGCGTCATGGACTCCCGCGGGTCCAGCTCTTCCAGTTTCCGCAGCCCGCCTGTCATCAAGGGTTCCTCCAGGCGACGTAGCCCAGCACATCGCGAGACACCTCGGCCCCAGCCTGAGCCCGGTGCTTTCCTTGTCTGGCCCAGCCCAGCGCCGCGCGCCCGGGGAGAGATAGGGCCCGGTGCCCTGTCCGCGGGTGACTTTGGTCCCTGACGCGGCGGGCATTAACCGTCGGATTCTGGCTGAATGACGATGAAGACG
>Ga0335073_10012878_pt1 | contig 11727 bp, 11 predicted proteins | sample Lox_Sample_22_FD_207093 | JGI IMG/M metagenome (GOLD analysis project Ga0335073, IMG submission 207093) | Soil microbial communities from Loxahatchee National Wildlife Refuge, Florida, United States - Lox_Sample_2.2 | ecosystem: Environmental > Terrestrial > Soil > Wetlands | place: USA... | reverse complement strand
TGATGAGCGGTTTGCGGATCACCAGCACCCGACACTCGGGATGACGCTTCCACCCCTCCTCGGCATGGAGCCGCGCGATCAAGGTGCCGAGCACCGTTGCGTGAGCGAGCTGTCGTCCCGCGGCGGAGAACCTGCAATCGGTATCGAGCGCGCGCAGCAACTCGCCGAGACCAGGTCGATAATCCGGCCCGCCGAAGTCACTGAGGCCCGTCATACGACTCGCCGTCGCATGCAACTCACCCTCGAGCTCAGTGAACCGCGCATTCATGCCAACCGCCCCATAACGACATCTTGCCGCGCCGCCGGAATACACGCGATTTGGCGCTCACGGCGATCGTTTATATTATTGAACAGTATTCTGAAATTCAACCATGGGCACGTCGAGGGCGTGGGCCGCGATGGGCCAGCAGCCTGCTCCAACCCACAAGCCGGTCCCAGAGGAGCGCCCGCGTTCCCGCGAAGTTATGCATGTGAGCCATGGCCGGCACAACCATGAGCGTGATATCGCGGGAACGCCGGTAGGCACTCGGCTCCGCCCAGGGATCCGGACACACGTCCCGCTCCCCCACCCCGATGAGGACCGGCACGTCGACCGCAGAGGCCTCGGGCGCCACGAGTCCAGGGCTCATCATCAACAGCGCACACGTCGGGATCGTGGCGCTGCCGAAGGGAGGAACCGTCTTGCGCAGGGGGTAACCTCCGCCCATGTCGGCCTCGAGAATATCTCGAGGCACATCCTCGAAGTGGAAGGGGTAGACGAAATCGGCGATTTGAGTGCTCGTCTGCGCAACCGACACCTTGCGCAGATCCGCACCGCGGCCGGCGGTGAAGGTCGCGCGTGCACGCGCGGCGTCGGCTTCCGTGCGTTGCGGCAACATCGTGTGGATGGCACTGTAGCCCAAGGGCGCAATGGCATCGAAGCTCTGGTGGCGGCCCTGGGTAAGTATCGTGATGCAGCCTCCCATGGACTGCCCGATGCCCACCACGTAAGGCCTCGGCACGGGCCCGAGCCCGGGAGCCAGCGTGCCCTCGCGCAGTCGCGCGAGCAGCAACCGCACCGCAAGATCGTAAGTGTCCGCGAGCGTGTCGAACGTGATCGAGGCCGGATCAGGCAAACTGCTCAGCCCGACGCCGAGCGGGTCGAGCGCAATCAAAATCAACCCTTGCTGTGTGTGGTGCTCGGCCTGGCTGTAGGCCGAGTGACCCGGGAAATGCATGTCGTAATAGCCGCGTGCATAGCCCCCTCCCGCGATGGCAAACATCACCACCAGGGGCTCGCCGGCCGGCAGCCGATCAGGCAGGTGAACGCTAACGGCAAGCTCCTGGCGGCCGGGCACGCCCGCTGCCTGAGTGACGTCCAATCTCAGCTCACAGGTCCGCATCGATACCCCCTCGGCTTACGAAGCACCGGCGCCGGCGCGTCCGACCGGTCGATTGACTTAAGATTTTGCGAATTCATACTATCGTACATCGTTCAGTTTTTCGACTGTGACGGTATCCGCCGGAGTGGCGATACCGAGAGGCCGCAACGGATGACTGCTCTGCTCGAGATCGAAAGCACTGGCATCGCCCTGGTGACCCTCGACAATCCGCCGGTGAACGGGCTTGGTCTCGCTTCGCGCACGGCACTTGCCGAGGCGTTCGCGCGCATTCACAGGGATGCCTACATCAAAGGCGCGATACTGCGCGGCGCCGGGCGCATGTTCTCTGCGGGCGCCGACATTCGCGAACTGGGAACTCCCGCGGCGAGCGCGGCTCCCGGCCTCTCCTCGCATGTGCACCCGGCGATTGAATCATGTGCCAAGCCGGTCATCGCGGTATTGCATGGCGCGGCCATCGGGGGCGGTCTGGAGACGGCGCTTGCTTGCCATGCGCGAGTGGCCGTCGCGGACACGCGAGTTGGCTTGCCGGAAACCGGGCTCGGAATCATTCCCTTGTCCGGCACGCAGCGCCTACCGCGTCTGATCGAGCTCGAGGCAGCGCTCGACATGATCGTGTTCGGCCGACACTCCCTGGCACAGGATCTCGCCGGCCGTGGCCTGATCGACCGCCTGGCGCCAGTCGGCGGCGATGCGCTCAGCGTCGCACTCGAACTCATGCAAGAAATCCTGGCTCGACCCTCACTCCCGGCTCTTGTGCGCGAGCAGCGCGCCCGAGCGTATCCCGCGGCGGCGCTGAAGCAGGCCCGTGCGCGCCTCGACGCAACCGGCGGCACACGTGCACAGTATGCGGCACTCGAAGCCGTCGCGGCCGGTATCGATGCCGCGGACTTCGATGCCGGCATGGCGGCGGCTCGGGCCATCTACGATGAGCTGGTTGATTCCGAGGAAGCACGAGCGGCACGCGCTCGGTTTCTGGCCACACACGCCACATCACCGAAATCAGCGGGTGAGACATGAGCAACCTCCAGGGTCGGGTCGCGCTGGTCACGGGCGCAACGCAAGGTCTCGGCGAGGGCATCGCGCTGCGGCTCGCGAGCTGTGGCGCGCAGGTGGCCATCAACGGCCGCTCCGAGCAGAAAGGCGCGCGGGTTCTGGCCGCACTGCGGGCACGCGGCGCGCGCGCCGAATTCCTCCGTGCCGATGTCTCAGAGCGAGCACAAGCGCGGCAACTCGTGCATCGCACGGTTGAGATCTTTGGCCGTATCGACATTCTCATCAACAATGCCCAGACCGTGCCGCCTCTGCTCGAGAGCCTCGAGGACGGCGTCGATGAGCACATCGGCACCGCCATGGCCTCAGGCCTTTACGCTTCCTTGTGGACCAGCCAAGCGGCCGCGCCCCGCATGCGCGAGCAGGGCGGGGGCCGGATCGTCAACTTTGCCTCCATCAATGGCGTGTTCGGTAGCAAGTATGGTGCTGCTTACAATGCCACCAAGGAATCCATCCGGGCGCTGACGCGCACCCTCGCGAATGAGTGGGGCCCGTGGGGAATCACGGTCAATGTGGTGCTGCCTGCCGGATTGAGCCCTTCGTACGAGGCCTTCTATAAAGACGATCCGAACAAGGCGGACGCAGTCGCGAAACTCAATCCCATGCGCCGGCATGGGCGGGCGGAGGAGGACATCGGTGCGGCCGTGGTCGGCCTGGTGAGCGATGAGGCCCGCTTCATCACGGGTCAGTCGCTTTATGTGGACGGCGGGCTACACCTCCTTGGACTGCCGCAGCTGCACTCGATCGGCGTGAGATCTCGGTCGTGAACGGCTTGCTCGCAAACCAGGACGCGTTGCTTCTCGGGGCAGATGCCGTCGGTGCCGGCATCGCGGCGCGCCTGGCACGCGAAGGCGCCCGCATCATGGTCATCGACGACGATCGAGAGCGGGCGGAGCAGGTGGCGGGGTCGCTGCCCGACGCGGCCGCGATGGCGGTTGGCTGCGATCTTTCCGATCCGCAGGCGACCTGGCGCACCGTCGACGACCTCGCCGCCGGCCTGCCGGCATTGGCTTTGCTCGTGCTGAATGTGCTCGGCACGCCGTACGTCGCGCCGCTCGAATCACAAGAGGACATCGCCTTCGGCAAGAGCCTGTCTCGGGTGCGCGCCGCGGCCCAGGCGATGCGCGCCGCCGTGCCGAAGCTCGAGGCGAGCGGCGGCGGGCGCATCGTGTTCCTGGGCCATCGTTATGGCCGCACCGTCAACGAGGGCCTTGCCGCCTACAACACCGCAGCCTGGGCGCTCATCGGCCTGACCCGCTCGGCGGCAGCCGAGTGGGGCCGCCTGAAGATCAGCACCAACCTCATCGTGCCCTTTGCCCAGACTGCGGAGCTCGAGGCTTATCGCGCGCGACGTCCGCGCCTCATCGATACCCTGATGGAACAGATCCCGCTGCGCCGCGCGGGTGATGTCGAAGAGGACATCGGCGGGGCGGTGGTGTTTCTCGCGGGCGCGGGCGGCGCCTTCATCAATGGGGAGATCGTGTGCGCGGACGGCGGTCAGCATATCGCCGGCCCGGTACTGAATCCCGGCAAATTCAGGTAGCGCGGCGCTCTCGGGGCAAGCTCAACCGGCACACTCGAACACCGCGGCAATCCCCTGCCCGCCGCCGATACACATGGTCTCGAGCCCATAGCGGGCGCCCCGCCGCTTGAGCTCGTGCAGAAGCGTCGCCAGGATACGCACGCCGGTTGCACCGATCGGATGGCCGAGTGAGATCGCGGAGCCGTTCACGTTGAGGCGCTCCGGATCGTTCCAGCCCCACCCCTTGAGCACCGCCAGCACCTGGCAGGCGAACGCCTCGTTCAATTCGACCAGATCGATGCGATCCCAGGACAGTGCGGTGCGCTCGAACAGTCGGCGCACGGCCGGCACCGGCCCGATACCCATGGTGGCCGGATGACAGCCCGCCGCAGCCCACCCCACCACCCAACCCATCGGCTCGAGTTGCAGCTGGGCAAGGTGCTCCTCGGCCACAACCAGACAGGCGGCAGCGGCATCGTTCTGCTGACTGGAGTTGCCCGCCGTGACCGTCCCGTCCATCTGGATAGGCCGCAGCCTCCCGAGCATCGCAGCGGTCGTGTCGGCGCGCACGCCCTCGTCGCGCTTCACGATGATCGGATCACCTTTCTTCTGCGGCACGGTTAGGGGCACGATCTCGGCCTCGAAGCGGGCCGCCTCCCAAGCCGCCGCGGCGCGTTGCTGGCTGCGTGCAGCGTACTCGTCCGATTGCTCCCGGGTGATAGCGTATTGCTTCGCGAGATTCTCGGCCGTCTCGATCATTCCTGAGATGACACCGAAGCGTGCGGCCGGCTGCGAGCGCTCACGACCGCGCTCAAGACGATCGTGCAGCTTCGCGCTCCCCGCGCGTGTGCCCCAGCGCATGTCCGTGGTGTAGTACTCGACGTTGCTCATGCTCTCGACGCCGCCGGCGATCACGACGTCGGCCGCCCCGCTCTCAACCATCATCGCCGCGGTGACCACCGCCTGCAGGCCGCCTCCACAACGCCGGTCGAGCTGCATGCCGGGGATCTCGATCGGTAACCCCGCCTCGAGCCCGATCCAGCGCCCCACGCACGGCGTCTCGCCGCTCGCGTAGGACTGCGCGAACACGATATCGTCGATCCGGGCAGGGTCGATGCGCGTGCGCTCGAGCAGCGCGCGAACCACCGCCGCGCCCAGCGCCTCGACCGGGAGCGTTCGTAGACTTCCACCGAATGTCCCAACCGGTGTACGTAGCGGACAGACAATCGCTGCTCTTCTCATGGGCTTCCTCTGGCGATCAAGCTCACAGGCCGCGGAATGTCGCATCGCGCTTCTCGGTGAATGCCTGCATCGCCTCTTTGGCGTCCTCCGTGAGGCGCGTGCGGATCATGTTGGTGGTCTCCGTGTCGAAAGCGCGCTCCAGCGGACCGTCCACGGCGGCGTGAACGTTTTCCTTGATGTAGCGCAAGGCCAGCGGTGCTCCTTGTGAGAGCCGCTCGGCGAAAGAAGCCGTTTCGGACTCAAGCTGCGCATCGGCCACCATTCGATTGACGATGCCGAGCTCGAGCGCCTGCGCTGCCGTCACCCTTTCACTGAACATGTATAGCTCCTTGGCTTTCGAAGGGCCGACGAGCTTGGTCAGGAAGTACGTACCACCGAAATCACCGGACATACCCAGCTTCGCAAAGGATGTGACGAAGAAGGCCGTATCCGAAACGACGCGAAAGTCGCACGCCAGCGCAAGCGACATGCCGGCACCGGCCGCGGGTCCGCGCACCATGGCAATCGTTGGCTTGCCCATCCGGTAAAGCAGCAGGGACGCTTCGATGTTCTTGCGGAGCCGCTCAACCCGGGCTTCATGCGCGCCCCAGACCGGTTCGGATGCCCAGCGCTGTGCGACGGGGTCCTCCGGGTCCGGAGCACCCAGCGTGCGCACATCGCCTCCCGTACAGAATGCGTCCGCGGCGCCGCGCAGCACCAGCACCCGCACAGCCGGGTCGCGCGAAGCATCATAGAAGGTCCGGATCATGCGCCGCTGCATGACCGTGGTGAACGCGTTTTTGGCGGCAGGTCGGTTGAGCGTCACCGTGAGGACGCCGCGCTCGTCCAGTTCTTGAAGAAGAGTACCGTCGTCCATCAGATGATCTCCACTTTGGTGGGCCGGCGCGGAATCTAGGTCAGTCGCATGCGCGACTCATCGTCGTACGGAACCAGCGGCTCGCCGCGTCGCACGCGCTCGACCCAGCGGGCATCGTTGAGGAGCGAGCGGCCGACACCGATGAGATCGAATTCGCCCCGCTCGAAGCGCTCCACCAGGGGTTCGAAGGCGTAGCTCGTGCCCGCTTGGCCCGCGCGATTGGAATCGTACATCCCCCGGTCCAGGCCGACCCCTCCGACCGCCATGGAGAGCTTGCCCGTGACACGCTTCGCCCAACCCGCGAGATTCAGGGGCGAGCCCTCGAACTCCGCGCGATTGAAATAACGCTGGCTCGCGTCGAAAACGTCGACTCCGGCCGTCGAGATGGGCCCGAGCATCTCCTCGAGCTCGCGAGGCGTGGTTGCGAGGCGCGCCTTGAACGCTTGCTGCTTCCATTGAGAGAACCGGAACACAATCGGCATCTCGGCGCCGACGGCGGCGCGAATCGCCGATACGACCTCGACGGCGAACCGGGAGCGTGCGCGGCGATCCCCGCCGAAGCGATCCGTGCGACGGTTGGTCTCAGCCCAGAGAAATGTATCGATGAGATAGCCGTGCGCACCATGAATCGCGATGCCGTCGAACCCGAGCGCCTTGGCGTGAGCCGCACTGCGCCCATAGGCGTCTATCACATCCTGTATCTCGCTCTCGGTCATCGGTCGTGTGGCCCCTGCGGCCCTCGCGACATACTCCGCGGGCAAGGCGGTCAGCTCACCCGTTGGGCCCCAGAGGCCCGAAGGGCGCATGGACGGGGCCTCGGGATAGGGACCGGTGCCCTCGGTACGCATGACGCCCTGATGCCAGAGCTGCGGAAAGATCACACCACCCGCCGCGTGTACCTCATCGACGACCCGCTTCCAGCCCGCGAGCGCCGCCTCACCGTATAGACGCGGCACATCATCTTCACCGAGGCCGCCGTCGCCCAGGGACGAGGGATGATCCACGCCGACACCTTCCGTGATGATGAGGCCGGTACCACCTTCCGCACGCCGCCGGTAGTAGGCAGCCACATCCGCGCCCGGCACACCCCGCGGCGAGAAGCTACGCGTCATCGGCGCCATGACGAAGCGGTTTGCCAGACTCACGCCGCGGATCCTGAGCGGCGTGAACAAGCTCGCGACGCGGCTCACCGGTCGCTCAGGCACTGCTGCGCGGGGCATAGGCATCGGCATAGAAAGGCGCATGTGCGCTCAGCCCACCATCGACGTTCAAAATGTGCCCGGTCACGAAACCCGCCTCATCTGAGGCCAGATACACCACTGCGGCGGCAACATCGGCCGGTCGTCCGAGTCGCGGTGTCAAATGGTGGCGCAACATCATGGCTCCCACGGGTCCTTCGGCGTAACTCTTCTCGGTGGCGGGCGTCACGATCAGTCCGGGGGCAATCGCGTTGCAGCGGATGTTTTCCTTGCCGTGCTGAGTCGCCACGTATTGCGTGAGCGTGATGATGCCGGCCTTGGACACGGCGTAGGCCGAGCTCGTCAGCATGGCCTGCCCCACCACCCCCGCGCCGGAGGCGATGTTGACGATGGCGCCGCCGCCCCGCGCTCGAAGCGCCGGTATGGCGTGCCGGCAGGCCAGCATGGTGCCGCGCAGGTTGGTTTGCATGATCGCGTCCCAGACCGCGTTGTCCATGGTCTCTATCGGAGCATCGCGGGTGCTCGAGAGCAGCGTGTTGGCGGCGTTGTTGCAAAGAATGTCGAGACCGCCGAATCGTTCAACGGTCGAGTTGATCATCGCGACAATGCAGGCCTCATCGGTCAGATCGAGCCGCACCGCCGCCGCCGCATGGCCTTCCGCGCGAATCAACGCGGCTCGCTCCTCGGCGCCCTGTTGGTTGATGTCGGCCACCACCACCCGCGCGCCTTCGCGCGCAAGCCCGAGAGCCGTCTCGGCGCCTATGCCGGAGGCCGCGCCCGTCACGATTCCGATCTTGCCCGCTAGCCGCTGCATGTGCGCGTAGGCCGCTTCAAGTCTGCGACTCGGGCAAACCCACCACCAGGCCCTCGAGGTCGGCCGTAATCAAGATCTGGCAGCTCAGACGGCTGCCGAGGCGGGTATGCAACGCACACTCGATCATGTCATTCTCCTGTTTTGAGGGTTGGCCGGTGCGCAGGGACCAGGGCGCGTCGACATAGACATGGCAGGTCGCGCAGGAGCAGTTGCCGCCGCAATCTGCGAGGATGCCTGGGATCATGTTGTTCACGGCTGCCTGCATCAAGCTCTGGCCGACTTCGGCCTCGACCTCGTACTCTTTGCCGGTGTGCGCGACGAACTTGATTTTGGGCATGGGCCGGATAGCCTTTGTTCCTTCCCGCCATACGGTCAGGTCTAATATATGAATGTAATTCAGAAAGATAAACAAGGCATCGCAGGCCGTCAACTGCGCGCGCGATAGAGCTCACTGACTTAGCGGCCGGGTGCCGAGTCGTGCAGCAGCACGACTTTGCCGATGTGCTGGCCGCCCTGCAGGAGCCTGAAGGCATCGAGGGCGCGCTCGAACGGAAACCTCGCGCCGATCACCGGGCGCAAGCGCCCTTGGACGATCGCCCGGTTCATGCTCTCGAAGGACATCCGATTCCCGACGTGTACTGAGGCGATGGTCACGTCTCGCAGGAACGCGGTCATGAACATGCCAGCCGTGTCCTCGGCAGGCGGCGTCAGGAGCCCGACGATACTCAGACGGCCACCGATTCGGGTCGCTGCGAGCGAGCGGTTGATCGTGCCGGGGCCGCCGATCTCGACGGTCAGATCGACACCGCGACCTCCGGTCAGGCGCAGAACCTCTGCGTCCCAATCCGTGTGTTCCCGCCGATCGATCGTCGCATCGGCCCCGAGCTCGACGAGTCGTGCCGCCTTGGCCGCGGAGCTCGTGGTTGCCAGCACTCGCGCGCCCGCCAGTTTTGCGAACTGCAAGGCAAAGATTGCGACGCCGCCGGTGCCTTGCACCAGCACCGTGTCACCGGGCTTTACCGCCCCTTTGACGATGACGGCATTCCAGGCGCTGACCGCGGCGCAGGGCAGCGTCGCGGCCTCCTCGAACCCCAGGTGTGCCGGTATGATGAGGAGGCCCTCTTCGTTAAGCACGACCTCATCGGCCAGCATGCCATCCTTGAGACCCCCCAGGTCGCCGACGACCTGCTCGGCACGCATCTCACCGTCAATCCAGCCCTGGCGGAAGGCGGCGACGACTCGATCACCTGCGCGAAAACGCGTGACTTGCGCACCTACCTCGAGGACCTCTCCGGCACCATCCGAGAGCGGCACGAGTCCCACCCGCGGCGTCGCGCCCACCGGGATACCGCGCGCGACCAGCAGATCACGATGGTTCAGAGAACTCGCGCGGACGCGCACCCTTACTTCATAGGGACCCGGACTCGGGGTCTCGGCCGTCTCGAGCTTCAGGCCTTCCAACTCGCCGAATTGCCGCCATCGATAAACACGCATCGAGCCCCCCCTTCGGTCACACCTGCTTCACGGCGCTCAAACCTGCGGCTCGTCTCAAGGCGCCTCTGCTGAAGCGCGCGATCGGCCCCGGGATCGCGCCGGCGAATACGCAGCGCGTGCCGCTCGCGGCGGCACCCTTCTGATGACTATTCGTCGTTGACCCAGCGCACGAAGCGAGCCAACGGCAGAAAGCCGTCGTGCGGGATCCCCATCTCGACCGACATGGCACCGCCAAGCTCGACCACTCGCTGCGCCCCCGCCGAGACCAGGGCATTGCGCAACGCTTGCTTGCGGGATGCCGGGAACACGCCCACCGTCTGCGTCGCCACGTTGACGTGTCGGATGGCGTCCGACAGATCTTTGACGGGCACCACGTTGACGATCTTGCCATCGGGATAGAAGTCCACGGGCTCCGCCGAGCGAATCACGAGCCCGCGCCCTTGGTACTCGCCCCACACCCGATAATCAGGCTCCAACCCGCGCAACCCTTCGATCTCCTCGCGTAGCTCGGCTGCGACCGGCCGTCCCAGCGCAGAGGCGGTCTCGCGCTCCACCCCCATCCGTTGCTGCAAGAGCGCGCAGTACCGATCGATTTGCTCGAGGCTCCCCTCGATGAATTGGATACGGCTCGAGGAGCAGGCCTGCTGATTCAAGATCGTCGCGTCGGTGGCCGCCCGTTCGGCGGCGTCCGCGAGGGCCACTTCGGATCCGAAGATCTCGCGGCCCAGGAGCGATATCGAGGTCTTTGGGTCGAAGGCCACGAGCTCGAAGCCCGGTCCGATGTAGTTCTTGGCGCTGCGCAACGCCGACTCCCCGCCCCAGGCGACGAGCTTGTCGAAGAACTGCGCCCGGAACAGCGTACCCTCCACACGAGCATCGCCGCCGCGCCAGTAAGCTGCCGAAAAGGACTTGGTGAGGGGATGCCCCGGAGCCACGGCCGCCATCGCTCGCAGGATGGCGGTCGCGGTGAACAAATCGTTGGATGGAATCTTGAGAAGGTGCACCCCCTTGGTGAGTGCACCCCGGATCACGGACACCGCCGCCACGCCCGGCGCGTTGCCCGCAATGATGTGAATCAGCCGCGGTGGAAAGGCTCGCACTCGAACCTTGCGTCCGCTCGGCGTCACGAGCTCGCGCCAGCCGTCGAGGACATCGGGTCCGCCCAGCTCATTTTGGATCTGGAACTCGAGACTGCGGCGATCGAACTGCCTGCCGAGCGATGCGTAAGAGCGCTCGAGCACGCCTGCGGGCAGCGGGCTCGAGCGCACGGTGTGCGCCAGTGCCTCGCCCAGCAATCCTTGCGGGTCAGCCGTCAGCCACTGCCCGGTCGCAACCAATACGTCCATGATCTCCGCGATTGGCACCTCAAAAGCGGGCCCCGCGACGCTGCGTGGCCAGACGAGCGGGTCGAGATCGAGCGCGGGGGTGGTGAATGGGGCGTGGGCGGCGCCGTACGTGTGAGCGGCACCGCTGATCGTCTCACCTTTGATGACGTGGCAGAGCGGTATCGCCATCGCTTGGGGTCGTGCATTCATGAGTTGACTGCTCCACGGATATACGCATCGATGGTGCCGGCGCAGCCGATGTGATCGTTCTGTCCGATTTGCGCGAAGCGGGTGATGTTGTCGAACAGGGTATGGCCGTAGCGGCCGCAAGGGCAGTGGCCGCCGAGGTCCATGGTGATCTTGTCTCCCGTGATGATGCCGCCCCAGCGGCCCTCGTATACGAGATCCACGAAGCCGAATCGACCCTCCACAATGCCGTCCGTGCCGTCGCTGGGTTTGAGCAGCCGTTCACCGGGAGCGTCCAGCGGCAACGCGATCAGGCCGGGCGGAATGTGATAACGCTGCGCCTCACAGCGCGGCATCAGCAGCGCGAGCTCGGTCATGCCGTAACTATAAGGCCGGATGACCTCGCCGTAGAACCGGGTCACCTGCTCCTTGTAGTCCGGGGGTAGCGAGATTCCCTTGACGCCGCCGCCCGCGCCTACGATGGTCTGCGGGTGGAATTCGCCGTCGCGAATGCCGCGTTCCCGCGCGCGTTGAATGATCAGCATGTGCTGCGACCACATACCGGTGATGTAGATCGGCTCGTGCCGATGATCGAGCAGCAGGTCTACCAGTCGCTCGAAGTCAGCCATAGCCTCAGCCGATTTGCGTGCGCCTTGC
>Ga0335073_10012877_pt1 | contig 11727 bp, 11 predicted proteins | sample Lox_Sample_22_FD_207093 | JGI IMG/M metagenome (GOLD analysis project Ga0335073, IMG submission 207093) | Soil microbial communities from Loxahatchee National Wildlife Refuge, Florida, United States - Lox_Sample_2.2 | ecosystem: Environmental > Terrestrial > Soil > Wetlands | place: USA... | reverse complement strand
CGGGCAAGACCACGCTGCTGCGGGCGATCAGCGGGTTCGTCCGGCCGCGGCACGGCAGGGTCCTGGTCAGCGGCACGGACCTGGCCCGCCGTCATCCCGAGGACATCGCACGGGCCGGCGTGGCGCACGTGCCCGAGGGCCAGGGGGTCATCACCGAGCTCACCGTGGAGGAGAACCTGCGCGTCGGCGCGCTGGCCCGGCGCGACCGGGCCGGGCGGGCGGCCGCGCTCGGCGACGCCTACCAGCGGTTCCCGGTGCTGGCGGACCGCCGCCGGCGGGCGGCCGGCACGCTGTCCGGCGGCGAGCGGCAGATCCTGGTCATCGCCAGGGCGCTGATGGCCGCCCCCCGGGTGCTGCTGCTCGACGAGCCGTCGCTCGGCCTCGCGCCGCGGGTCGTCGCGCAGGTCATGGAGCTCATCCGGCAGCTGCGCGACGACGCGGGGCTGACCGTGCTGCTCGTCGAGCAGAACGCCCGCAGCGCCCTCGCCATCGCGGACAAGGGCCTGGTGCTCAACCTCGGCAAGGTGGTCGCCGAGGACGACGCGGCGACCCTGGCGGCCGACGTCGGGCTGCGGCGCCACTACCTGGGTTTCTGAGGCCGACCGGACGGAGGGCAGCGCGCAGATGCAGGAGTTCCTCGAGTTCACACTCGGCGGCATCGCGATCGGCATGGTCTATGCCGCGATCGCGCTGTCGCTGGTGCTGATCTGGCGCGGCACCCGGGTGCTGAACTACTCCCAGGGCGGCATGGCGATGTTCACGACCTACGTGGCGTGGGTCGTGATCAGCCACACGGGCAACTACTGGCTCGGCTTCGTCCTGGCGCTCGCCTCGGGCCTGGTGCTCGGAGGGATCCTGGAGCGCACGGTGGTCCGGCCGACCGAAGGCAAATCGCCGCTGAACTCGGTGATCGTGACGATCGGCCTGCTCATCTTCCTCGAGGGACTGGCCGGGATCATCTACGGCGGCCAGTACCGCTCGTTCCCCGTGGCGTTCTCGGTGAAAGGGCTGAAGATCGGGAGCGTGGCGCTCGGGATCTCCACGAGCGACCTGTTCACCGCCGGCGCGGTGCTGGCGGCCGCGCTGGCCCTCGCGGTGGTGTTCCGGTACACCTCGGTCGGTCTGCGGCTGCGGGCAACCGCGTTCAGCCCGGACGTGGCCCGGCTGCTCGGGGTCAGGATCGGGCGGGTGCTGACCCTCGGCTGGGCTCTCGCCGGGCTGTTCGGCGCGCTGGCCGGCGTCCTGGTCACGCCGACCACGTTCCTGTACCCGAACAGCATGGACGCGATCTTCGTGCTCGGGTTCACCGCCGCCGTGATCGGCGGGCTCGACAGCCCGGTCGGCGCGGTCACGGGGGGCGTCCTGCTCGGCGTCGTGCTCAGCTACGTCGGCGGCTACCTGGGCAGCGACCTCGTGCTGGTGTACGGCCTCGTGGTGCTCGCCCTGGTCCTGATGGTCCGGCCGACCGGCCTGTTCTCGGCGGCCACGGCGCGGAGGGTGTGACGATGACGCTGCTGCGCCACCTGGGGGCCGCGATCGTCGTCGCCCTGCTCCTCGCGGGCGTGTCCATTCAGCTCGGCGGCTACCGGGACTATCAGATGGCCGAGGTCGCCGCGTACGTCACCGCGGTGGCCGGGCTGACGCTGCTGATCGGGCTGAGTGGCCAGATCTCGGTCGGCAACGGCGCGTTCATGGCGGTCGGCAGTTATGGCGGGGCGCTGATCATGCTGCACCTGAACTGGCCGCTCGAGCTCGTGTTCCTCGCCGCCACCGTGATCGCCGCCGCGGGCGGTGCGGTCTTCGGTATCGCCGCGGCACGGCTGCGCGGCCCGTACCTGGCCGGCGCCACGCTGATGCTGGCCGTCGCCCTGCCCACGCTGGCCGACCAGTACGCGGGGGTGTTCGGCGGCGACCAGGGCCTGACCACGAGCATCGCCGTCCCGGCGTTCCTCGGCGCAACGTTCCCGCCGACCCGGTGGCTGGCGTGGGTGACCTGTGCCTGTGCCCTGATCACCCTCGTGCTGCTGGCCAACATCGGCCGCAGCCGGATCGGCCGGTCCTGGCGGGCGGTGCGCGACGACGAGGTCGCGGCCGCCCTGTCCGGCCTGAACGTGGCCAGGCTGCAGGTCCTCGCGTTCGTGGTGAGCGCGGCGTGCGCCGGTCTCGGCGGGGTGCTGCTCGCGGTGGTCACCGGGATCGTCGCCCCGGGCGCTTACACGCTCACGCTGTCGATCGGGCTGCTCACCGCCGCGGTGGTGGGCGGGCTCGGCAGCCTGCTCGGTGCGGTGTGGGGGAGCCTGGTCCTGGTTCTCGTGCCCACGTACCTCACCAACGTCGCCGCCAGCCACGGCCTGTCCGGCGCGGCGAGCTCCAGCGTGCCGATCGCCGCCTACGGCGTCGTCCTCATCGTCGTCATGCTCGCCTTCCCGGCGGGCATCCAGGGCGGCCTGCGCCGCCTGTTCGGGCCGGCCGCCCCCGCCGCGGCCGTGCCGCTCAACGCCTTGCGCCGGCGCAGGCCGGCCACGGAACACCAGGAGGAAGAGCTACATGAGAAGACCACATAGATCCAGCCTGGCTGCTGTCGCCGGCATCGCCGCCGTCGCCCTGCTCGCCACCGCCTGCGGCTCGAGCGGCAGCGGGAGCTCCTCCAGCAGCAAGCTCACCGCATCGGCGCCCGGCATCACCGCGAGCACGATCACGATCGGCAGCCACCAGCCGCTGACCGGCGTCGCCGCTCCCGGCTACGACGAGATCGCCCCGGCGTCCAACGCCTACTTCCAGTACGTCAACGCGCACGGCGGCATCTACGGCCGGAAGATCATCTACAAGTACCTGAACGACCAGTACGACCCGACGATCACGTCGACCGTGGTGCACCAGCTCGTTCTGCAGGACAACGTGTACGCGATCTTCAACGGGCTGGGCACGCCGACGCACCTGGCCGTGGTGAAGTACCTGAACCAGTCCAAGGTGCCCGACGTGTTCGTCGCCTCCGGCTGTGAGTGCTGGGACAACCCGAGCACCTACCCGGACACGTTCGGCTGGCAGCTCGACTACGTGCGCGAGGGCAAGATCCTCGGCAAGTACATCGAGGAGCACTTCGCCGGCAAGAAGATCGGCTACTTCTACCAGGACGACGAGTTCGGCCAGGACGGCGTCAAGGGCCTGAACTACGAGATCCCGAAGTCCCAGGTCGTGGCCGCGGAGAGCTACAACCCGACGGTGACCAACATCGCACCGCAGGTGACCGCGCTCAAGGCCGCCGGCGCGCAGGTCGTGGTCTCGTTCTCGGTTCCCGCGTTCACCGCGCTGCTCCGGCTGAACAGCCTCAAGCTGAGCTTCGCCCCGCAGCTCGTGGTCAGCGACGTCGGGTCCGACCCGATCACGCTGGCCGGCCTGCTCGAGTCGTTCGCCAAGCAGGGCGGCGCCACGGTCTCCGGCAACGCCCTGACCCAGGGGATCATCACCGACGGCTACCTGCCCTCGCTCGGTGACACGAGCAACAGCTGGATCAAGCTGATGACGATGATCCACAGCAAGTACCTCAGCAAGCTCCCGATGGACGGCAACGTGGCGTACGGGATCGCGGTCGGGTACACGTTTGTGCAGGCCATGCTCAAGGCCGGGCGCAACCCGACCCGGCAGGACCTGATCAACGCGATCAACGGCGGGCTGCCGCAGGGATTCGCCGTGGCGCCCTACGCCTACTCCTCGGGCAACCACAACGGCATCACCGGTGCCTACATGGCCGTGATCAAGAACGGCGCGCTCAGCCCGATCGGGCCGGTCCAGGTCACCGACACCAGCCCCACCGGGCCGATCACCACGTACAGCAAGGCGCAGCCGCCGGCCCCGGCCAGCGGCATACCGTCGCCCTGACCGTGCCGGGCCCCCCGCCGACCGCCTGAGCAGGCAGGATACCGTCACACTGACGGCGCAGGGACGGTCGGCCGCCCGCTCACCAGCGGGCGGCCGACGCCTGCGGTGGCCAAGCCGGCCACGGCGGGTGCGTTCAGGATCTTGAATGGAGTTCCCTCGGTGACTGCCACAGCGAGCCGCCGCCCTGCCCCGGGAGGTGACCGGCCGCCAGCCGAGCGGCTGCTCACCGCGGCCGAGCACCTGTTCGCCGAGCGCAGCTACCGCCGGACCAGCGTGGCCGACATCTGCGCCAGGGCGGGCATCGCCACCGGCAGCTTCTACGCGCACTTCGGCTCCAAGGCGGATATCTTCGCCGCCGTGGTCCGGGGGATCAACTCCGACCTGCGGGCGGCGATGGCCGCCGCGCTGGAGCACGCACCGGCCGACCAGCGGTCCAGGGAGCGCGCCGCGTTCGGCGCGTTCTTCGACACGCTGTCCCGGCGGCCGTGGATCGACCGCATCGTGCGCGAGTCGGAGTTCGTTGATCCCGGGCTGTTCCGCGAGTACTACGAGCGCCTGGCCCGCGGCTACGCGCGCGGGGTCCGCCACGCGCAACTGGCCGGCGAGGTGGACGCGCGGTATGACCCCGAGGTCATCGCGTACATCTACACCGGCATCGGCAACTTCGTCGGCATGCGCTGGGCCGACTGGACCGCTGGCGGGCAGGTGCCGGCGGACGTGGTCGACGACGTGCTCGAGGTGCTCGCCCGCGGGCTGCCGCCCCGGGTGCCCCGGGACTAGCCCGGCGTGCCCGGCTCGTCCGGCGTGCGGCCGCGGCGGCCGGCCAGCCGCCAGGCCACGGGGAGCAGTCCGGCGGCGATCGCTGCCTTGATCGCGTCCCCGGCGATGAACGGGGTCAGGCCCTCGGCGATCGTCTGCGCGGGGCCGAGATGGGCGTAGAGCGCGAGCCAGGTGAGCCCGGCCGCGTACAGCGTGACCTCCGCGGCCAGCATCGTGGGCACGGACCTCAGCACGGAACGGTCGGCTCCGCGCTCGGCGAGCAGGCCGCACACGGCGGCGGCCAGGACGTACCCCAGGATGTAGCCGAACGACGCGCCCACGTACCCGCTGGCGTGGCCGGCGAACCACGGGACACCGGCGAGGCCCGCGCCGGCGTAGAGGATCATCGCGGCCAGGGCGCGCCGCCAGCCAAGCGCCGTGCACGCCACCAGCACCCCGAGCGTCTGGCCGGTGATCGGGACCGGCGTGAACGAGAGGTGGATGGAGAACTGGGCGAGCGCGCCCACGAAGCCGGCGGCGCCGACCACGAGGAGAATGTCTCGTACCAGCGAACCGGGAATCAGGTCGGCGAGAACGACGGGGGCGGGCTTGCGCAGGGACGCTGATTGCGACATAGAAAGGATCTGCCTCACTCATGACGGGCCGTGACGTGCGGCGGGGCTCGGTCGGACCCTATCGGATGCCGCTGCGGGCAACCATGCCCGTCCCCGATACGCTCGCGTTCCTGCGCGGCCGGTGGCGGCTCGAGCGGCGGCTGGACGACCACCGCCGCGGAGTCCGCGGCACGTTCACCGGCGACGCGGAGTTCGCCGCGACCGACGATCCCGCGGTGCTGCGCTACGCGGAGCGAGGCGAGCTGCGCTTTGGTGGCCACAACGGGCCGGCGACCCGGGCCCTGGTGTGCATCGGCGTCCCCGGCGGAGCGGTGGACGTGCGGTTCGCTGACGGGCGCGAGTTCTACCGCCTCGATCTCGGGCCGGGCAGCTGCCAGGCCGAGCACCTGTGCGGCCGGGACCGCTACGCCGTGACGGTCCGGGTGCTGTCCGAGTTCCTCGTCGAGGAGTGCTGGCACGTGCTCGGCCCGCAGAAGGCCTATGACACCGCGACCACGCTGCACCGGCTCGACGTATCGTCACTCGCATGACCGGCTTGCCCGCCTACTCAGGCACGATCCCGCGGCTGCTGGCCGCCGCCGCCGACCGCGACCCGGACGGCACCTGGCTGCGCACCGACGACCTCACGATGAGCTTCGCCGAGGCCGCCCGGCGGGTGGGCGGGCTCGCGGAGGTGCTGCGGTCGTCCGGGATCCGGCGCGGCGACCTCGTGATGACGACGGCCCGCACCACCCCGCCGTACCTGCTGTGCTGGCTCGCGCTGGCCGCGCTCGGCGCGGTGACCGTGCCGGTCAACCCGCGCAGTGCCCCGGCCGAGCTGGCCGGGCTGGCCCGGCAGACCGAGCCGCGGGCGCTGATCACCGACGCGGGCCTCGCCGAGCTCGTGAACGGCGCGGCCCTGGCCGGCACGCTGGAAGTCGGGGTGCTCGACGCCGACGCGCTGCTGAGCGCGGCGGCCGGGGCCGGGGACGCGGCCGTCCTGCCGGACGTCGCCGGGCCCGGCGACGTGGCCGCCATGATCCCGACCTCGGGCACGACCGGGCGGTCCAAGCTGGTCATGCAGACCCACCGGGCGTACGCCATGGCCGGTGAGGGCTTCCCGTTCTGGATGGAACTCACGGCCTCCGACCGGCTGATGACCTCCCTGCCGCTGTTTCACATCAACGCGCCCGCGTACTCGGTGATGGGCTCGCTGGCGTGCGGCGCCGGCCTGGTGCTGCTGCCGCGGTTCTCGGCGAGCGGGTTCCTCGACGCCGCGCGCAGGCACGGGGCCACGGAGTTCAACGCGATCGGCGCGATGCTGGAGATCCTGATGCGCCAGCCGCCGCGGCCGGACGACGCGGACTCTCCGCTGCGGCTGTGCTACACCGGCCCGGCGCCCGAGCGGGAGCGGCACCTCGAGATCGAGCGGCGGTTCGGGATCCGGATCGTGGTCGGGTACGCGATGTCCGAGTCGCCGTACGGGCTGATCTGGGCCCGGGGGAGCAGGCCGTACGGCACGCTCGGCTCGGTCCGCCAGCATCCGGTGCTCGGGGTGGTCAGCGAGGCGCGGGTGGTCTCCGGCGACGGGACGGTGCTCGGGCCCGGGGAGACCGGCGAGATCGAGCTGCGCAACCCGGTGCTGACGCCCGGGTACTGGGGGATGCCGGAGGAGACGGCCGCGCTCTTCGACGGAGGCTGGCTGCGCACCGGGGACCTGGTCACCGTCGGCGGCGACGGCACGTACACGTTCGTCGGGCGGCAGAAGGAGGTGCTGCGCCGGCGCGGGGAGAACCTGTCACCGCTCGAGGTCGAGGAGGTACTCGAGGCGCACCCCGCGGTGCTGGAATGCGCGGTCGTCGGCGTGGAGTCCGACCTCTCCGAGGAGGAGGTGAAGGCGTTCGTGGTCCCCGCCGACGGCGCCGCGGTCGACGTCGGCGAGCTGCGCGCTTACGCCGCCGGGCGCCTCGCGGCGTTCAAGGTGCCGCGCTACTGGCAGCTCATCGGCGAGCTCCCGCGCACGCCCACCGCTCGAGTGGCCAAGCACCGCCTCCCCGCCGGCCACCAGCCGGACGAGTACGACGCCGAGGCGTGAGGCGTCCCGCCGGCCCCGCGCCACCCGATGTCACAGCCGGAGGCGAGGGCCGCAACTAGGGGACATGAGCACTGAAGCAAGGGCAAGAGCTCCGGTCGGCGCGCGGCCGCGGGAGCGGCCGCCGAACTCGCTGCTCGAGGAGTTCGAGCGGGCGTACCTGCGCAACGTCGACGTCATCATGGGCTACTTCGCGCGCCGGTGCCGCGATCCGCACACGGTCGCCGATCTCACCTCCGAGACGTTCGTCCGGGCGATGGATGGCTTCGCCCGATTCGACCCCTCCCGGGGATCGGACCGGGCGTGGCTGTTCGGCATCGCCGCACACGTGTTCGCCCGCCATTGTGAGCAGTCGGCGGGTGACCGGGACGCGGTCGCGCGGCTTGGCGGCCACCGGGCGCTCGGCCTGAACGAGATCGAGGAGCTCGCCGACCGGATCGATGCCGAGCGCGAGGGCGCCGCGCTGATGCAGCGCTACGCAGGGCTGCCTCCGGTCGAGCGGGCGGCGATCGAGCTCGTCGACCTGGAAGGACTCACCCCGAAGGAGGCGGCGCTGGCCCTCGGCGTCTCCGGTGTCGCATTCCGCAAACGGCTTTCCCGGGCGAGGTCCCGGCTGAGGAAGGAACATCGAGGCAATGACTAGATTCACGGAAAATCTCTGGAGCGATCTCGCCCGGGATCACGGTGCGGCCCTCGCGTGCGCCGACCGCCACGAACCGGGCCGGGCCCGGCGCCCGCGCCGGCGCTACCTCGCGGGCAGCACGCTCGCCCTGGCGGGCGCGGGCGCGGCGCTGGGACTCGTCCTCACCGCGGGGGCCGCCGCGCCGGCGTTCGCCGTCACGAAGACCGCCGATGGCTCGGTGCTGGTGACGATCAGCAAAACCCAGGCGCTGCCCCAGGCGAACGCCAAGCTCAGGGCGATGGGGATCCACGAGCAGATCATCATTGACATGGCGTCCGGGGCAGCAGCCGTGAGCGGCGCCGTAACCTGCACACCCGCACCGGGTGTATCGGGGCCGCCGGTGAAGGTTCTCGTGGGCACGAACGGCACCCAGGTCATCGGGTCGGGCAACACCGGCGCTGGCACCTGGCATCTGGCCGCCTGCCACGTCACGGGTGACACCGGCTCGGGCAACTCCGGCAACACGGGCGCCGGGTGATCTGGTGAGGGCTGCCGGCGCCCGCGCCGGGCGGGCGCCGGCGATGGCGATGGCCCGGCAGGCGGCTCGGCCCCCGGCTGATGGCGGGGGCCGAGCCGCTGCGTGGCTGCCGTGGTCGCTCGTCGCCGCGGCGGTCGGATGGAATCTTGTGAGCCTGCGGGCGCTCACGTTCGGGGTCGCGTACCTCGACGACAGCTCCGTGCACGAGCAGATGGTGCGGTTCGCGACGGAGCAGCTGCGCGCCGGGCATCTGCCGCTCACCAGCTGGTTCCCGTTCCTCGGGGAGGGGTCGCCGCAATTCCTCCACTACCAGAGCCTGCCCGCGATCCTGAGCGGGCTGGCGGGCCTCGCGGTCGGCCCCGACGTGGCGTTTCGCTGGTCGCTGTACCTGCTTCTGTCGCTGTGGCCCATCAGCGTCTACCTGTCGGCCCGCGCGTTCGGGGCGGGCAGGGCGGCGGCGGCCGCTTCGGCCGCGATGGCCCCGTTCCTGGTGAGCGCCACGGGCGTCGGCTACGAGCAGCACGCTTACGTGTGGACGGGATTCGGTGTCTGGACGCAGCTGTGGGCGTCGTGGACGCTGCCGCTCGCGTGGGGCTGGAGCTGGCGGGCGATCCGCGACGGGCGGGGCTACGTCGCAGCGATCCTGCTGACCGCGCTCACCGTCGCGATGCACTTCGAGACCGGTTACCTGGCGCTTTCGGTGCTGCTTGTCTGGCCGCTCGTCGCGGGCAGGCCGCTCGCGGCCCGGCTGCGCCGGGCCGCGGTCCTGCTGGGCGGTTCGCTGCTCGCGGCGGCGTGGGTGATCGTCCCGCTCGTGGAGCAGCGGCGGTGGGCGGCGGTCAACGAGCCGCTGCAGGGCACCGGGCTTGTCAACGGCTACGGCGCGCGCAGCGTGCTGCACTGGCTGCTCTCGGGGCAGCTGCTCGACTCCGGCCGGCTGCCGGTCGTGACCGTGCTCGCGGCGCTCGGGCTCGGACTGGCGTGGCTTGGCTGGTCCTCGTCCGCTGACGCCCGCGCGCTGCTGGCCGCGCTCGCGGTATGCCTGCTGTTCGCGTTCGGCCGCACGACGTTCGGGTCGCTCGTCGACGTGATCCCGGGCAGCGCCGACCTGTTCTTCCGCCGCTTCATGATGGGCGTGCAGCTTGCCGCGCTGCTGCTCGCGGGCCGGGGCGCGGCGTGGCTGGCGGCGCGATGTATGCGGCCGCTCGAAGCCCCGGTTCCGCGCTGGCCGCCCGGCGTGTTTCCGGCGGCCGCGGGAGTCGCGGCGGTCGCGGTGCTCGCGCCCGCGTGGCTTCAGCTCGGCGCCTACGACCGCCATGACGGCGCCGCGATCGCGGCCCAGCGCCGCGCGGATGCGGCCGAGGGCGCCGACGTCGATCGCCTTGTCGCGGTGATCGAACGCGACGGCGGTGGCCGGGCGTACGCGGGGATGCCGTCGAACTGGGGTGAGGACTTCACCGTCGGGGCGGTGCCCGTATTCAAGTACCTGGAGAGCCGCGACGTCGACGAGGTCGGGTACACGCTGCGCACGGCGTCGCTGATGACCAACCCGGAGTACTTCTTCGACGACCGGGACCCCTCCGACTACCGTCTGTTCGGGGTCCGCTACCTCATCCTTCCCGCCCGCGGCCGGCCGCCGGTGCCCGCGCGGCTGGCCATGCGCTCCGGCCACTACTGGCTGTGGACGATCGGCGGCGCCGGCTATATCCAGGTCGGGCGCGTCGTCGGTGAGATCTCGGCGAACCGGGCGAACCTGGCCGCTCGCAGTGCCGCGCTGCTGCGCTCGGGGCTCGCCGCGGACGGCGCGTATCTCGGTGTCAGGTACGAATCCGGCGGCAGCGGGGATGGCCGGCTGCCGACGGTGCGAAGCCGGTCCTCCGCAGGCGCCGTCATCGCGGAACGCGCCGAGCTGGGTGACGGCGAGGCGTCGGCGACGGTGCGGATGCGCCGGCCCGGAGTCGCGGTGCTCAGCGCCTCCTACGACCCCGGGTGGACGGCGACCGTGAACGGGCGGCAGCGGCCCATCCGGATGGTGGCGCCGGCGCTCGTGGCTGTTGACGTCCCCGCGGGCACAGACCACGTCCTGTTCCGATTCCGCGGCTACGGCGGCTACCCGGCGTTGTTCACGCTGAGCGGCCTCACCCTCGTCCTGGCCGCCGTGGGGCCGGCGAGCGTGGCGTACGCGAGGCGCCGCCGCGCGGCAGTGAGGTCAGGTGTCGACGCGGAGGGCGTCGAAGACGCCGCGCAGCCGTGAGACGCGGTGCTCCAGCTGGCGCACGGACTCGGAGATGGCGGCATTCGCCCCGCCGGAGGCCTGCCCGGACATCACCGTGACCATGTCCTCGACCGCGGCCAGCCGCGCGGACAGCTCGGCGAGCACCGGATCCGCGTCCGGCCGGGCCGCCTCCGCCGCGGCCAGCGAGTCGCCGAGCTGCGCGCGCAGCATGGTCGCCTGGTCGCTGAGCTGACGGGTCTTCGTGTACAGGTCGACGAACACCGAGACCTTGGCGCGCAGCACCCAGGGGTCGAAGGGCTTCGCGATGTAGTCGACGGCGCCGGCCGAATAGCTGCGGAACGCATAGTCGGGCTCGGCGTTGCGCGCGGTCAGGAAGATGATCGGCACGTCCCGGGTCCTTGGGCGGCGCTTGATGTGGGCGGCGGTCTCGAATCCGTCCATGCCGGGCATCAGCACGTCCAGCAGGATGACCGCGAACTCGTCGCTGAGCAGGGCCTTGAGCGCGGCGTCCCCCGACCTCGCGGGGACCAGCGTCTGATTCAGCGAGCTGAGGATCGCCTCAAGCGCGACGATGTTCTCCGCGCGGTCGTCAACCAGAAGGATCTTGGCCTTCTCTGCCACCTGGGTGCTCCTAGCGCGAGTTGGCGTGGGCAACGCCGCGTAAGCTGCTGCGGCGCAGCCAGTGCCGCATCAGCTGCAGAAGGTGATCGGTCTCCACCGGCTTCGGGAAGTAGTCGGAGGCCCCCGCCTTGATGCTCTTCTCCCGGTCGCCCTTCATCGCCTTGGCGGTGAGCGCGATGATCGGCAGGTCGGCGAACTGCGGCATCTTCCTGATCGCCCGCATCGTCGCGTTCCCGTCAAGTTCCGGCATCATCACGTCCATCAGCACCAGCGAGACATCCTCGTTGCGCTCCAGCGACTCTATCCCGGCGCGGCCGTTCTCCGCGTAAAGGACCTCTGCCCCATATCGCTCGAACACGCCCGTAA
>Ga0335073_10012875_pt1 | contig 11728 bp, 12 predicted proteins | sample Lox_Sample_22_FD_207093 | JGI IMG/M metagenome (GOLD analysis project Ga0335073, IMG submission 207093) | Soil microbial communities from Loxahatchee National Wildlife Refuge, Florida, United States - Lox_Sample_2.2 | ecosystem: Environmental > Terrestrial > Soil > Wetlands | place: USA... | reverse complement strand
ACAGCTGCAGGCGGCTCAGCCGACGCCGCGGGCCAGCCCGAGGCGGACTAAGCAGCAAGCCCGGCCGTATCGTGACGCGGCCGGCCCGCCCCGGCATCTGGTTGCGCCTAAGCAGCTGCCCCCGGCAAACCAACGGCGCCTGACCGGCGCAGCGCAACCAACCGCGGTGCGCGACCGGCCTGCCCCCGGGCAAACCCGGCTGCGCCTAATCGGCCGGCCGCGTCGCAATGTGCGCCAGCGAGCCGCGTGACCTCGTCAGAGCCGTGCGGATCTCCCTGGCAACCTGCTGCCGCGCGGCGCGTAGCTTCGACGGCGGGAATGGCATGACAACGATGCCTTCGGCGGCCATCATTGCCCGTCGAGCCAGTGTGCGTTCCCAGTCGCCGGGCGACAAATGCCAGGCCTTCGACTCGACCTCGGCGGCCACGCCATGGTCCGGCCACCACGCGTCGGGACTAGCGAGGAATTGACCGCCGACGAACAGACGCGGGTTGTAGAGCGGATCGGGCAGCCGGAACTGCTTGATGATCAGCCGCAAGTCGTTCTCTGCCACCGACCGCACTCCGTCGGAAACCTCCGCGAGCACCAGTCTCAGCCGGGCTGATCCTTGCTTCGGTCCCAGGTCAAGCTCCCTGGCGAGTTGCCAGATCTGCACCTTCCCGCGCTGCACAGCTGACGCGACCAGATCCCGGACCGCCGGCATGTCAGTGAGCTGCCGTGCCTCGTCGGCGATCGCCCGGTCAAGCGCTACGTAGCTGACGATGCCGTCCTGGAACGAGACCCCCGGCGTCACCCTCGTCCGCCGAAGCCGGACGAAGCCGGCATCGCTCCGTCTTTGCTGCGGCGGGATGAGCACGTCGATGAGCTCAGGTCTGCTGACCGGCATGCCATGCCAGGCAACGGCCGTCATGCCAGTGATCGCGATAGCGCCTCCGGCGTACAGGAAGGCCGCGACCGCGCGCTGCTTGTCAGATAAGGCACCGCGACCCACCACGTAGACACCGGGGAGCGCTATCTGCCATGGGCCCTCGCTACGAACGCGGTGCCGGATCGCATTCTCGGTCATCCCGCATGTAATGGCCTGGCGTCGAGCTACGACACCGTGCTGCTTCCGCAGCATGTCCGCGAGCATGGATCGGTCATAACCGGATAACTTCGGCATAGGGCAGAGCGTGCCACGACCGTCCGACAGTCCGACGCCAAGGCGCTGACCCAGTGGTGAGCCCGATAGCTCGGTCGAATCACTCGCTAACCACAGCGGTCGTACGATCGCAGTCGCTAGAACCACAGCAGTCGTACGATCGATGTGGTTTGAGCCGCGCCCGCTCAGAGCGTGAAGACAACCTTCCCGAACACATCGCCATCGATCATCGCGGCGAATCCGTCCGGTGCCTGGCGGAGCGGCATCGTCCGGTCGATGCGCGGGCGCGTGCCATTCTGGGCGCAGAAAGTCAGCAGCCGGGCGAGCTCGTCCCGAGTGCCCATCGTGGAGCCGATCACCGAGAGCTGCAGGAAGAACACCCGGCTCAAGTCGGCCGATGGGACCGAGCCGCTGGTGGCGCCCGAGATGACGATCGTGCCGCCGGGCTTCAGCGCACGTAGCGAGTGCGCCCAGGTCGCCTCGCCTACCGTCTCCATGACCGCGTCGACTCGCGCTGGTAGCCGTGCCCCAGTTTCGAAGACCTGGTCGGCGCCGAGCTCGAGGGCACGCGCTCGCTTCGCCTCGCTCCGGCTCGTCGCCCACATCCGGTAGCCGGCGGCGCGGCCGAGCAGGATGAGAGCCGTTGCCACGCCGCCGCCTGCGCCCTGCACCAGCACCGTCGAGCCGGGGCCGATGGGCGCGCGATCGAACAGCATCCGGAACGCGGTCAGGTAAGCCGTCGGCAGGCACGCAGCCTCCTCGAAGGACAGGGCAGCCGGCTTGGGCACGAGATTCCGCCGCGGCACGGCGACCCGCTCGGCGAACGTCCCGTCGTACCGTTCCGACAGCAGCGACCGGGACGGATCCAGCGTCTCGTCGCCGCCGGCCACGGCGGGATCGCCGATGACGGCGTGCACCACCACCTCGTTGCCCTCTTCGTCGACGCCGGCAGCGTCACAGCCAAGGATCATCGGCAGCCGGTCAGCGGACAGTCCGACACCGCGCAGCGACCACACGTCGTGATGATTGAGCGACGCCGCCCGGACCGTGACCGTAGTCCAGCCGTCCGGTGCGACCGGCTCCGCGTGCTCACCGAGCGCTAGGCCCGCGATTGGATTTTCGGCGTCGAAACGCGCCGCTGTGACTGCGAACATGTCTGGAGATTAGCGGCAGGCGGGCAGGCCCGGATTGGCCGGCTCTCCAGATCGTTAATGCGGCCAGCCGGCGCCCGCGACCTCGCAGTCCGGGCCCGCGGCCGCTGGAGACCGGACATGGCACTCAAGCTGGCTAATGTAAATGGTTATGTGATAAGGAGGCGCACCCGGCCATTGGCGACTGTGCCATACTCGATCCGGGAAGCGGCCAACCTGATGAGACCAGCAGGTAAGGACCGTAAGGACCGTCGTGAACCTCTCGTCGTACGCAGAGCTAGCGGTTCGCCTTGCCAACACCGCTGTCCAGGCTCCTGGTGAGCCGGATCCGCTCGGCTCGGCCGCTGCATGCGCAAACGCCCTCGGTGACTGCCTGACTGGGCCCGTCACCAGGCGTGACCTAGTCGTGCTCCGCCACCTGCGGGACGAGTTCAACGCCATCTTCATTGCCGCGGCAGGCGGTGCCAGCCAAGAGGCGATGGACCGGATGAACGCGCTGCTCGTGCAGTTCCCCATCCAGCCCGAACTGGTCAGCCACGATGATCAGCGGTGGCACGTCCACCTGGCGCCGCACGGCTCGGTATCTGACCAGCTCGCGGCCGGGGCGGTCATTGGCGTCGCGCTGACCGTCTCCCTGCTCGGCGTGAGCAGGCTGGGCGTCTGCGCGATCGCGTCCTGCCCGGGGGTCTTCATCGACGCCAGCCCTGGCAAATCGCGACGCTATTGCGCCGAGCACGCCGCGGCCAAGGGAAATGTCAGCACCTTGCGCCGGCAGCAGGAAAGCTCGCAGCCCAAGAGCACCGCGCCCAATTCGGCGGCCAGCCTGCCACCGCGCTCCACCCCAGCGGCAAGCTAGAAGACACCTCACCGGCCGGCTGCCGGAGCCGGTTCGTTCTATTTTCTTTATTTACGTGCGCATGCGGGATGGTCTGACCGAACCTGAGAGCCAGTCGACCGTAGGCGGCCTGACCTGGCCATATGCACGGGAAGAGGCAGTTGGCGTAGCAGCGGCCAGCCAGTCTTCGGCCGCCGGCGTTACCGAAATGAAGCCAAGCGGCTTCTTCTCATCTCCCAAGTCGATCATTACCATGAGCAACACTCAAGAGGCCGTATGGCCTTCGTATGCGGACCGGAAAGAGGGTCTGAACCATGACAGCTGAGTCTGTCGCTACAGTCACGAAGCCGGCAGACGTCGGCCTCAAACGAGAGATGGGGCTAATCGGCGCGACCTGGGCGTCCGAGACGTCGATCATCGGCTCAGGCTGGCTGTTCGGCGCGTTCGGCGCGGCGCAGCTCGCCGGCCCGGCGGCGCTCATCGGATGGATCATCGGCGGCGTCGCCGTCATCATCCTGGCCCTCGTGCACGCCGAGCTCGGCGCGATGTTCCCGGTCGCGGGTGGTACCGCCCGGTTCCCGCACCTTGCGTTCGGAAGCGTCGCCGGCATCTCGTTCGGCTTCTTCTCCTGGCTCCAGGCGGTCACCGTCGCGCCGATCGAGTGCTTCGCGGTGATGCAGTATGGCTCGTACTACTGGCCGAGCGTCTACAACTCGACCACGGGCGTCACCACCACCACCGGCTTCATCGTCACGATCGTGCTGATGGCAATCTTCACTGGCATCAACTTCCTGGCGATGCGCCTGTTCACCCGCGTCAACAGCGCGATCACGTGGTGGAAGGTCGCCGTCCCGGTGCTCGCCATCATCATCCTGTTCTTCAAGTTCCACCCGGCCAACTTCAACCCGGGCGGCGGCTTCGCGCCCGGCGGCCTCAAGGCGATCCTGACCGCGGTCCCGAGCGCCGGCATCGTCTTCGCTTACCTGGGCTTCGAGCAGGCTGACCAGCTGGCTGGTGAGATCAAGGACCCGCAGCGGAACCTGCCGCGAGCGATCATCTACGCCTGCCTGATCGGCACAGTGATCTACGTGCTGCTCCAGGTCGTCTTCATCGGCGCGACGCCGGCGGACCTGATCACCCACGGATTCAGCGCGATCAAGTCGACGAGCCCGATCGCGGTCGGCCCGTTCGCGGGCCTGGCGGGCCTCGCCGGACTTGCCTGGCTGGCGACGATCCTGCGGATCGACGCGTTCATCTCGCCGTTCGGCACCGGCCTTATGTACCAGACGTCCACCTCCCGGGTTGGCTACGGCCTGGCCAGGAACAGGTACTACCCGCAGATCTTCGCCAGGACCGACAAGAACGGCGTGCCGTGGTTCAGCCTGATCGTCGCCTTCCTTGCGGGCCTGCTGTTCCTGCTGCCGTTCCCGAGCTGGAAGTCGCTGGTCGGCCTCGTGACCAGCGCGAGCGTGCTGATGTACGCGGGTGCTCCGCTCTCGCTTGGCGCGTTCCGCCGCCAGGTTCCCGATGCTGACCGGCCGTACCGGATGCCCGGCGCAGTGTGGCTCACGCCAGTCGCGTTCATCATCGCCAACCTGATCATCTACTGGTCGGGCCTCCTGGTGATCTGGAAGCTGGGCATCGCCATTGTCATCGGCTACGTGCTCATCGGTGTCTCCATGGCGTTCGACAAGGACCGCCCGCCGCTGGACTGGAAGTCCGCGCAGTGGCTGCCGGTGTATCTGATCGGCATGGGCATCATCTCCTGGCAAGGCCAGTTCTCCGGCGGCGCGACCTTGGCCCCGCTGAACACCGGCCACCTGCACTTCGGCATCGACATGCTGGTAGTCGCCATCTTCAGCCTCGTCATCTACTACTGGGCGCAAGCCGTGAAGCTGCCCAAGGAAGAGATGCTGGTGCTGGTCGAAAAGCAGGCCGCACACGGCGGCGTCGACGCCGCGGCGCACTGACGCTCCGGTAGCAAATAGGCCGGCTCCGCTCCCGCTGGGAGCGGAGCCGGTTCGCTTTCTAGTGCGCCCGCCGGGGCCAGTACCGCAGCAGCACCTTGCCCTCGATAAGACCGGCGGGAACGGGGCCGAACGACCGGCTGTCTACCGCTCCGGCCGCGGTTGAGTTGTCGGACTCAAGCCACCAGTCGTCACGCGAGTGCGGACGTGCCCGCTTGACCAGCAAGAGATTCTCCCGCGCCGGGTGCCGCGCAATCACCAGCTGACCGGTCCTGATGTGAGGCGGGCGGCCGCTCCGCAGACCGCGCCACACCAGCAGCCAGTCGCCATGCCGCAGAGCAGGCTCCATCGAGTTCTCCGCCACCGCGACTCGCACCAGCGGCCAGCGCATGTATCCCTCCCCCACGGGCAGTGTCAGCCGACGTTGTACTGTCAGAATTCAAGCCAATGAGCTGAGCTGAGAGAGGGCGATCAATGAGGGTGCTCGCACGTCTCCTCGCGCCGAAGGTTACCGCGCATGCGCACTGTGACCTCCCGTGCGGCGTCTACGACCCCGCGCAGGCGCGCATCGAGGCCGAGTCCGTAAAGGCCATTATCCAGAAGTACCAGGACAACACCGACCCTGAGTTCCGCACCCGCTGCCTGATTATCAAGGAAGAGCGGTCCGAACTCGTCAAGCATCACCTGTGGGTGCTATGGACGGACTACTTCAAGCCGCCGCACTTCGAGAAGTACCCGCAGCTGCACCAGCTGTTCAACGAGGCCACCAAGCTGGCCGGCGCAGCCGGGACGAAGGGCACCGTGCAGGTCGGCAAGGCTGACGAACTGCTGGGCAAGATTGAAGAGATCAGCAAGATTTTCTGGGAGACCAAGCAGGCTTAGCCGCTCAGCGCGTTCTTGATCGGCGGGCCCTTCGCGGCCCGCCGATCTCAGTTGTACACACGCCTTGCCGGAAACGCAGATCGTTCCACTGCTCACTCGTTGCACAGCAGGCGATCACCGATATCACCATCCGGTGTCCGGTGCACTCGGATGGTAACTGTAAGTTGCGTACAGGGGCCGGGAACGCCGGCAGTGGGCTTATCCGGCATGTTGGGGAGGACAGAAGGTGACGGAGGAGACCACGGCGTCCGCCATGGCGCCCGTGCCGTCCGGGAGTTCGGTGCCGTCCGGAAGTTCAGTCCCGGCAGGGAGCTCAGTTCCGGCGGCAGGCTCGCTGACGGCTGGCTCGTCGCCCCTGACGGACCCCGCACCTACTACTCCCGGCGTCGGGGCGAGCACGGCGGCGGGCCCGTTGATGACCGCGCGCCCGCTCGACCTCGCCGCCGACCAGGTAACAGTGCGGATGCCCGCTGACGGGGCCTACCTCTCGGTACTGCGCACGGCGACCGCCGGCCTGGCTGCTCGCCTCGACTTCACTCTTGATGACATCGAGGACATGCGGATCGCAGTAGACGAAGCCTGCGCAATGCTGCTCAGCCAGGCGATTCCGGGCAGCAGCCTGGAGTGCAACTTCGCGCTGAGCCCTGACGACATGACGATCACTGTCTCGGTCCCCTGCCTGAACCCCCGTCCGCCATCGGGTGAGACGTTTGCGTGGACCGTGCTCTCGGCCCTGGCTGGCAACGTGGAGGCGCAAGTGGGACCGGGAGACAGGCTAGCCATCGTGATGCGCAAGAGCCGCCCGAGTCCGGGGTCGGTGTGACGGGGGAAACAGAGGTCGCCTTGACCGAGGAGTTCGAGATGATGTCGACAGCGCCGGCCAGGGGGGGATCTGGGGCTGATGAAGCCGACAACGGGCTGCCGTCCGTGCTTGAGCTCGGCGACACTCCAGATCTTGGCGAGCTAGCCGACCCCGGAGAGATCGCAGCGGTTGCCGACCTGGCCGAGGCCGGGGACCTCGCCGATGTCGGCGAGCTGGGCGACGCCGATGAACTGCCGCCGCCGCCAGCCAGGGCGCAGCACGGCGCGCGCGAGCGCGGGCATGCGCGCGAGCTGTTCGAGAAGCTGTCCGCGTTGCCTGCCGACGACCCTGAGCGGCTGCGGATCCGCAGTGAGCTGGTTGAGCTGCATCTGCCGCTGGTGGAGTACCTGGCCCGCAGGTTCCGGAACCGCGGCGAATGGCTCGACGACCTGACCCAGGTCGCCACGATCGGCCTGATCAAGTCGATCGACAGATTCGACCTCGACCGCGGCGTGGAGTTCTCCACCTACGCGACACCGACGATCGTCGGCGAGATTAAGCGTCACTTCCGGGACAAGGGCTGGGCGGTCCGGGTACCCCGGCGGCTGCAGGAGCTGAAGCTCGCCCTGGCGAAAGCGATCGGCGAGCTCGCGCAGAACCTCGGCCGTGCGCCCACTGTGGCCGAGCTGGCCACGCACCTGCAGATGAGCGAAGAGGAAGTGCTGGAGGGCCTGGAGTCCGCGAACGCCTACTCGACCGTCTCGCTGGATGCGCCAGACTCCGGCGACGAGGACGCGCCGGCCGTCGCCGAGTCGCTCGGCATGGTCGACGACGCCCTTGAGGGCGTGGAGTACCGGGAGTCACTCAAGCCACTGCTCGAGCAGCTGCCGCCGCGGGAGAAGCGGATCCTGCTGCTGCGTTTCTTCGGCAACATGACCCAGTCCCAGATCGCGACCGAGCTGGGTATCTCGCAGATGCATGTGTCCCGGCTCCTGGCGAGGACACTGGCCCAGCTGCGCGAGGGCCTGACAAGCGACGATTAGGCCGGGATTCCTCGTTTCCGGAATTAACTAGGATTTACCGGCCCGGCCCGGAGTAAGCACGTCGATACTCGCTGGCGCCAATAGCGCGCCCAAGCCGGTGACGGCCAGAACAATGGCCGGAATCCCCCAGTCGAGTCGCGGCGCCTGCAGCAGGTAAATGGCGACGATCCCGATGAAGAGCTGCGTCAGCATCGCCGGGGTCCTGGACCAGCGACGGCCGCTACGCAGGCCGCGGGCGACGTAGAGCAGGGCCGCTGCGGTGGCGATTCCGATGAGCGTGATCGCGATGCCGCTCGCTTGGTGATACGACTTGCCGGTGAGCGCGTCGACACCCGCGATCAGTGCAGCGACGAGCACGCCAACCGCTTCGGTTGCCTGTACGACGGCGGCGGTCCGGACCGCCCGCGGCATCTGGCCAGGTCCGGGCTGGGCTTGTCCAGGGCCGGGTTGCGGGGTTCCGGGCGAGGCGGCTGGTGTGTTGCGCGACTGCCACTGAGGCGCCTGCTTCTGGGGTGCTGCCAATGCCTGCGCTGATAGCTGGCTAGCCTGGGCCCGTGCGCGCGCTCTTGATCGTGAACCCACACGCCACCTCCACAACCCGCGGCCGACGGGATGTCCTCGTCCGGGCCCTCGCGTCTGCAGTCGACCTAGAGGTCGTGGAGACACGTTACCGGGGTGACGCCACCAGGCTGGCCTCGACTGCGGTGTCGGACAAGTTCGGGCTGGTCATGACCCTCGGCGGAGACGGCACGGTGAACGAGGCGGTCAACGGACTACTGGGCGATTCCAGCCAGCCGGGCGGAAGCCAGGAGCCGCCTCCTGCCCCGGAAGACCTTCCTGCGCTCGCCGCGCTGCCGGGCGGGAATGCCAACGTGTTCACTCGCTCTCTCGGCCTGCCCGCCGACCCGGTGGAAGCGGCCGGGCGCCTGATCGCGGACCTGGCCGCTGGCAACGAGCGGCAGATCGGAGTCGGCACCGCGAACGGCCGGTACTTCACCTTCAACGCTGGCCTCGGGCTCGACGCAGAGGTCGTGCGAGCCGTCGAGGGGCGGCGCGCAGCCGGCCGGCGGCTGACTCCCGCGATGTACGCCCGTACCGCACTCGGCCAGTACTATCGCGTCACAGACCGGCGGAGTCCGGCAATCAGCATTGCTGAGCCTGCCGGTTTCTGTGCATCTGCCGTTTATACGTGCATCGTGTCGAACTCCGCGCCGTGGACATACCTGGGGAGCAGGCCGGTGTTCACTAGTCCGGATGCCAGCTTCGAGACTGGCCTCGACCTGCTGGTTCTCCGCAGCCTCGGCACTGTCGCCACTGCCCGGACGCTGCGGCAGATGCTCACGGTACGCACCCGTCCGCCGCGCGGCCGGTCCGTGCTGTCAGGTCATGACTTGCCGGTTATCGAGTTGCGCGCGAGCCGGCCGGTAGCGCTGCAGCTGGACGGCGAGTACGTAGGCGAGGCCGAAGAGGTGACCTTCCGGTCAGTGCCCGCCGCGCTGCGGGTCATCGGTCATGCGCCACGCTAAACTGCCATCCGGATTGGCATAAAGGCATTTCATAAAGCATTAGATATGCGGCTAATACCCTTATACCGTCCGTGACGGTCGTAGCAGTTCGTACCTCGGGCACGGCGTCTCATCCCGGCCATGTGACTGAGATGACACCGAAATCCTGCCGAACCTTTGCCGAAGCCTCTTGCGATTGATCGCCGACCTTGAGAGGGTTGTAACGCTCCTGGTGGGTGTGTTTAGGCACGCCTTGCGGGACTGGCGACGCGAACGTGGGCGCGGCCGGGCCTGGACGCGAGGGGCGAACGGGGCGCAAGTCCCGGGCGCGGTGCAAGTCGGCAACATTCGGCGCCTGCAAACATCGCGCAGCCTGGTAGATCATCGGTGCTGCCGGATAATCACCGCGGCGCCGGGGTAAGCACAGCATCGCCGATTAAGACCGTAAGCCGAGATCAAAATCGTACGTAACTCGCATAGACTATAGCTCGTGAAATGATTCACAAGCGCGACAGCAGCCCAGGCCCGGTCAGGACCTGAGCGCAAGGAGGAGTGGACTCATGGACTGGCGTCACCATGCCGCCTGCCGTGACGTAGACCCGGAGCTTTTCTTCCCGATCGGGAACACCGGGCCTGCGCTACTCCAGATCGACGAGGCCAAGCAAGTGTGCCGACGGTGCAAGGTCCAGGAACCCTGCCTGCAGTGGGCACTAGAGAGTGGCCAGGACGCCGGTGTCTGGGGCGGACTTAGCGAAGACGAGCGGCGCGCTGCCAAGCGCCGCAGCAGGGTCGCGGCGCGCGCGGGGGCCTGAAGGCTAAGCTGCGCCGCGCCCGCAACGGGAGCGCGGCGCAGCTGATCCGCGTGTTAGCTAGTCGCAGTGCTAGCCGACTGCGGTGCTAGCCAGCGCCGTGCTCGCCAGCGCCGTGCTCGCCAGAACCGTGCTCGCTGATCACGGGCTAGCTGATCATGGGGCTAGCCAGCCACGGGCGCTGCGTCAGCTAGCTGAAGTTCCAGCGGCAACTCGACGAGTACCTTTGTCCCGCCGCCCGGCCGGGGCGCGATCTCCAGACGGCCGCTCAGTTCCGTCAGCACCAGCGTCCGGACAATCTGCAGGCCGAGGCTTGACGTAGAGTCCAGGTCGAAGTCGGCGGGCAGGCCCACGCCGTTATCTGAGACGACGACCGTCAGCTTCCCGGGGCTGCGCACCGCGGAGATCTCCAGGAATCCAGCCGCCGTAGCCTGACCAGGCCGGTTGAGGCCGTGCTGGTGCGCGTTTTGCAGCAATTCGGTCAGCACGAGTGCCAGCGGCGTCGCGACGAGCGCCGGCAGCAGGCCGAACTCCCCGAGCAGCCGCGGGGTCACCCGCACTTCGGGCGCCGAGACTTCTCCCGCCATCATCGCGACTCGCTCGGCTATCTCGTCAAAGTCCACTATCTCGTCGGGGACCCTGGACAGCGTCTCGTGCACCATCGCGATCGACCCGACCCGGCGCACCGCCTCGTCCAGCGCAGCTCTCGCCTCCGGGGCACGCAGCCGCCTCGATTGCAGCCGCAGCAGCGCTGCGACCGTCTGCAGGTTGTTCTTGACCCTGTGGTGGATCTCCCGGATCGTCGCGTCCTTCGTGAGCAGCTCGCGCTCCCGGTGCCGAAGCTCGGTCACGTCCCTGAGCAGGATCAGGGCCCCGGCCCGCTCACCGTCTACGATCAGCGGGATAGTGCGCAGCTGCACGACCGATCCATTCGCGTCAATCTCGGTCTCCGCATGCGCGCGGCCGCTGGCCGCCACCATCAGCGAGTCGTCGCGAGGGACCCGGCCAGCGCAGAGCCTGGCGGTCAGCGGCCCGAGCTGCTTGCCCACCAGGTCTGCGGTCAGCCCTAGCCGCCGGTACGCGGAGAGCGCGTTCGGGCTTGCGTAGGTCACCTTGCCGGACCTGCTGAGCCGCAGCAGGCCGTCTCCGACTCGTGGCGACCTCACCAGGACAGGCTCCTCGCCCGGTGCCGGGAACATGCCGGCCGCCACCATCTGCGTCAGGTCATCGGCTGCCTTCAGGTACGCCAGATCCAGACGGCTGGGGGTACGCGCGAAGCTGAGGTTGGTCGACCGCTCGATCACCGCGACGACGCGCCCGTCGCGGCTCACCGGAATCGTCTCGTGCCGCACCGGCACGCCGCGGGTCCACTCCGGGTCGCCTTCGCGGCACACTCGCTGCTGCGTGTACGCGGCCGTCAGCAACGGCTGCTCGGATCCCGGCCTGATGGTGCCCACGATGTCATCGGGTAGCGCGGTCGGGGCGGTTGTTGGGCGCATCTGGGCAAGCGCGATCCAGCTGGCACCATGCGGCCAGCTGCTGCCTGCCGAATCGGTGGCATGGTCCGACCCCTCGCTGGCCACCCCTTCGCCG
>Ga0335073_10012873_pt1 | contig 11731 bp, 11 predicted proteins | sample Lox_Sample_22_FD_207093 | JGI IMG/M metagenome (GOLD analysis project Ga0335073, IMG submission 207093) | Soil microbial communities from Loxahatchee National Wildlife Refuge, Florida, United States - Lox_Sample_2.2 | ecosystem: Environmental > Terrestrial > Soil > Wetlands | place: USA... | reverse complement strand
CCTCCTCCCAGATGTCGCCAGACTAATAAAGACACTGTTCACGCCTCATGTGGCACAATCGCAGATAGCTCGCTGTCAACGATCAAAGATACGCTAGGGAAATGGTTCCTGGAAGCCACATTTCACGCTCCAAGTCTACTTGTCCTCGACGACCTAGAACGACTTATTCCCGCAGAACTCGAACACGCAGACTCTACCCGCTCCCGTCAAATCGCAGAAATTTTCCTCCATATAGCGAAACCCGTACTTTACGGCCACCCCGTCACCCTCCTTGCATCAGCGCCCTCTTCTGAAGCGCTGCATTCCGTCCTGACGAACGGGTTTATTTTCCGTGAAACTGTGACCTTGAAAGCTCCCGACAAGGAATCGAGACGAAAGATTCTGGAGACGGCAATGGGCGAGGTGGAAGGGTTGAACGTTTCTGAGGAACTGGATTCATTGGAGATTGCAGGGATGACGGATGGATATTTACCTGGGGATTTACATGCGTTAATTGAACGGGCGAGACAAGAGGCTATTGTTCGGTGTATGGCGAACGAAGATGGAGATGCGGTCAAAGTGGAGATCATGACGCGAGATTTTGAGAGTGCGGTAAAGGGATATGTTCCTGCTAGTCTCCGTGGTGTCAAACTCCAAAAGTCCACCGTCAATTGGAATGATATCGGAGGTAACCCCCAACGACATTTCATTGAGTTCTGACATTAGGTCTGGATGCAACTCGACGAGTGTTGTTAGAAACGCTAGAATGGCCTATCAAATACGCCCCCATCTTTCAAAGCAGCAAAATCCGTCTACGGTCAGGATTACTCCTCTACGGGTACCCAGGCTGTGGGAAAACGCTCCTTGCCTCAGCTGTCGCAGCACAATTCGGAATGAATTTCATCTCCGTCAAGGGTCCCGAATTGCTCAACAAATACATCGGTGCAAGCGAACAATCTGTCCGCGAGCTCTTTGAACGAGCCCAATCCGCTCGACCCTGCGTCCTCTTCTTTGACGAATTTGAGTCGATCGCTCCCAAACGGTTTCCCCCCCAACAAACCTCTTCTCGTTTAGAGTTAGACGCTGACCGTAGTGGCCACGATTCGACGGGGGTGACGGATCGAGTGGTAAATCAGATGTTGACACAACTTGATGGTGCGGAGGGATTGGAGGGAGTATATGTATTGGCAGCAACATCACGACCCGATTTGGTGGATCCGGCGTTACTTCGTCCCGGTCGACTGGATAAATCGCTGCTGTGCGATATTCCCACGTTTGAAGAACGAATGTCCATTCTTGAGGCGCTGAGCCGGAAATTAGAATTGGATGGAGATGTGAATTTATTTGAACTGGCTGGTCGGACGGAGAATTACACTGGAGCGGATTTACAGGCTATGCTGTATAACGCTCATCTTGAAGCGGTGCATAATGTGATTTCGACACAGAGTGAGATGAAGAGAGTGAACGGAGATGAGGACGTTAAACAACGGTCGTTTACAAAGTTCAAGTTGGGCAAGGTTCATGCTCCGAATGGGACTGCAAGGGAATCTCTTGCGGATCGAGCGAGGACGAAAGCCAAGGTTATTGACTGCAGGAAATTGAAGCTGATGGTAGATTGAGTCGCTGCTTGGGGAGGATACGACAAAAGTGGCGGAAACACAGTCGACTGCTCCCGATGTGATTATTCGCCAGGTAAACATTGACAACTCGCTGGCGTCAACTCGACCTAGTATTTCCGAGATGGAACGAAATCGACTTGCAGGGATATACTATAAATTCCAGCATGGACGAAGTGGGGAACTGCCAAACGGGATGGCCCCAGATGCCATCTCGAGTCGCACATCACTCATGTAAACTAGATCATCATCAATAGATCAATTTCATATGAGATCAGTTTTAGGGGTGTAGTTGGCCTACTATGATACATCGATATTGACTATACTGGGAGGATCCTCTGGTTTATCATTCTTGCGTCGAGGCAAGTTTTCGATCTGATGAATGACATCCAACCCGGCCGTTGCACGACCAAAAATCTATCATTAGCACGTATCCCTGTTAATCGAGAACGTACAGTATGCTTCCCATCTAACCACGGCGTCGCTTCAGTTGTGATAAAGAACTGAGATCCGTTGGTATTGGGGCCGGCATTCGCCATTGATAATGTATACTTTGTGTGTTTCAGATCAGAGATTTCGTCCTCAAATTTTCGGCCCCAAATACTATCGCCTCCCGTTCCATCTCCCTTGGGATCGCCTCCTTGAATCATGAACCTAACGTTAAGGACAGACTTGCCTGGGTGAATACTTTGGTATGACTCGGTGGAAGATGGTTCCATCGTAATATCCATTCTTGGCATGAGTGGCGAAATTCTCGACTGCTTTGGGAGCAACATTAGGGAATAATTTGACGAAAATGTCGCCTAATGTGGTGTGCATGACAGCAGATGTTCCCGTCTGCGTAGGTCTCATTTCCTCTGCCACAGCACGATCGTCGCGAATCGGTTTCTCATTATACACATCTCGATCTCCCTTTGATCTACCCATTAACCTCATTTTCTCCAGGAGGAGTATACTCTTCCTGATCAATAGTAAACATAAAGAACCGTGGTTTCCGGAACGCCGTACAAAACAAGATGGGATCAATGGCTTCTGCATCCGCAAGCAAAGGATTCTCTGACGCCGCCATCGCAAGGTTCGTAATCTCCTTCTTTTTAGGGGCCCCCTGATACAACGCCAAATTCGTAAACCGATGGGACTCGTCCCGTCCCAGTAACCGTACCATCCTATTCGTCACGATATTGACGAATTTAATCCCATTCAACGTTGCATAAATAATGAAATTGCCCGACTCGTCAAAAATCACATTTGCACCGGGTGTCGCCGAAGTCGTCTTTTCGAGTTCCCTGTCCGCCGCCAATCTCGCGCCAAAAGTCATGGTATCAAGTCTATACGTGCCCTCGCCGCTTTGCTGTATCTGTGTGATGACGTCAATGCTCTCATCGTATTTGCGTATACATTTTCCGGTGAGGAAGTTGAATACGCGGATTTGTCTGTCGGGGAAGGATTGTGTTGCGAATTTTGTGCCGTCACGGGAGAAGGTTATGCTTGTGGGGATGGACTTTGATTTTTTAAAGTCGTAGAGATCTGTTTGGGATTTGTAGGCGAAGTGGACGTTTGGAGGGAGAGAGAAGGGTGTTGTGGGTTGCCAGTATTCTAGCATGCCGCCTGTGTCGACTGAGATGACACTGTCGTGGATGGGGTTGTAGGTTATTACATGGACTGGTCGGGAGTGGATTTTGTCGAGGGTGTAGAGAGGTTCGGTATCTTCACGGGCGTTGTAAATGTATATATTTGAGGAATCGGCGTCCGAGCTGGAGGTTAGTCATGGCTACGTTGGTGTTGGGTGGGAGGGTACATTGCGAGGAGAGGGATCATTGCGCTGCGTTTATGAATCAGACACACTGCTTTTGGGACATATGGTAGCGTCATCATATTGAAAAGATCTAACACGGATAAGTATTAATGCCTGCAATGGTTAGTGTACCAAAATTGACGACGTCGAATATTTTGACAGTCTTGTCGCTGCTAGCACTGACAAAGATGGATCCATCTGCGCTGACAGAGACACTTGTCACGGGTCCAATATGTCCACGGTATTGTTTTACAAACTCAATTCCCACGGCCTGTTTCTTCCAGAACTTTACTATGCCGTCGACGGAGGTGGTGATGATAAAATCGGTGAGCGGAGTTACGGTGACATATGTCAATGTGTCGCGATGCATGAACGATTTGGTGTAGCGCACACTTGAGGGGAGATGGTCTAGAAATGCCTTTTCGTGGGGGAGGACTGTTTTGTGAGTTTGTATCGTGGGGTTGTGGCTACCTCTTCTTTTCTTCCGTGGCGCGTCGCCGGCTGGCACTGGTCCAACATCGTCTTCTTCCTCGTCGTCGTCGAGATGTTCTTCGTCTATGGGTTAACCGTCAATTGAAGGTGTCGGAGATACCTTCAGCATTGGCTATTCTTGATCTCTTGTTGTTTTCCTCGTCGTCTTCATTGCGCGGTCGTTTCTCTCCCGACATGCTGGACGTTGTGATGGTGAAATTTTGGTGGACTTTCTGCTCGACTTTGGATTTGCCGCCGATCATTTCAGATCATCCCATCGACAGCAGTCAAACACAACAACTCCGCCCACGAAAAACAGCCATCATGGCAGCGGAACTTCCCCCTGACATGGACATCTACGCCTTCCTCAACCTCGAGCCCACCGCAACAGAACTCGAAATCAAGAAAACGTACCGCAAACTCTCTCTGCGTTGGCACCCCGATAAATCCTCCAACCCCGACGACCACCAGAAATTTCACTACCTCACACTCGCTGTCGACCTCCTTACTTCCCCCGCCGCCCGTGTAGCTTACGACAATGTCCGAAGAGCTAAAGCTGCAAAGGAAGAGAGAACGGCAAAGTATGATGGCGAACGACGACGGATGCAGCGGGACTTGGAGACGCGGGAACGGGATGCGAAGAGACGGAAATTTGAGTTTGGGTGGGGACCGACGGCGAGTGCTGCTGCTGCTGATCAGGAGGAGAGGGAGTTGCAGATTGCGCTGGAAACGTTGCAGAAAGAGAGTGAGCGGTTGGTTAGGGAGAGGAAGAAGAAGCTGGAGGATAAGTTGAAGGACGAGGAAGCGGCGTCGACAACGGTTCGCAATGATGATGTTGCTGATGAAGCTGCTCGGACCGTGAAAGTTCGGTTTCGGAAAGGTGTTGATCGGACTGTAGACATGGTGGAGGAGATGTTTTCACAGTACGGGGAAGTCGAGAATGTCATTCTCGGCAAGTCTGCTCTGGTGGTGTTTACGACCGTGTCTGCAGCAGACGCAGCCGTCTCAGCCATTAAACGTCCGCCTGATTTCGAAGCCCTCGTCAAGGATGTCACCATGGCACAGATCTCAAATGGAACCTCGGAGGGGACAAAGGATACAGCCCAAAAATCGCCTGTACCGCAGAGTACAACTGGCATGTCTATTCCTTTTACCCCTCCGAAATTTAGTTTCAAGCCTGGAGTGAGTCGCGGCGAGGGCGCAGACTACGAGAGTATCACGTTGTTACGGATGAGGAATCTCGAGAAGGCGAAACTTGAACGTGAGATCCGAGAGCAAGAGGAGAAAGAGGAGACGGAGGAGGTTGTACATTCAGAACGGATATACCCAGAGGATTCAGCAGTGTGAACATTGAATAGAAATTTATTCCTCCCTGTATTCGCTGCGTCATTGATTGATGAAAACCGTAAAGCTTAATCTCGTTGTCATGTCACCGTACCGGGCATATCATTTGAACTTAATTGTCAGACGATGGATTCCGGTATCAATACTAGCCATATCAATATTATATATTGGTCTTTTCTGTGACATCTAAACATTTTCACAGAGAAGTTCTCTATCCACTCGCAACTTTTTTCCGACAGAGTTTTCGCCCTTGGACCCCTTCAATTAGCAAGGTACAAGTCAACAAACTTGAAATTCAAAGAAATGCTCATAGAGCCGGTGAAAGCGGTATTCCTCTTCAGTGCCTGACAAGGCCTACAGATCGAAGTGGTACAGGTTTATAATCATAGCAAACGGATGTGAATTCACGTACCTTCGTTTGATAGACTCGCACACTGGAGTATGAGGTCCATACTATATTCCCCGTTACACCTTCAAAGTCTTTTGATCAGCATAACTTGCTAAATCGAATAAAAAATAGAGGAATATAGTCTCAGAGAAGCGGTTCGCTTTTCAACAGAATCGTTCAGACTCGTCTTGAAACATAAAGAAAAACATCATCGAAGCAAAAGGAGGAATGGAGTTGGTACCTTCCAAATATAGAAATTCGCAGAATGTGAGGCTATGGCATCTATAAATTAGCAGAGTCCCAACGAAGCGTAATTGAAGAATGAAAAGAGTCAGAAACAAGTTATTGGATTATCTTCAGGATTCAGAGAGATTCCCAACTTGAAAAGTTCATCAAGAAATTGACAGGATGCAGCTTGACTCACCTCAAAAGATCGATTGACGGGATCAGTGCTTCCAAGAGAACGAGCCTGAGAGACTTGAGGACAAGGTTTTAACCCGCCCACGTCGAATCCCCCGCCATCGCTAACTCGCTGGCTCTAAAGAGGCGCAAAGAGGCGATGTTTCTGAGGCTTCTGCAGTGAACAGGTGGGTTCTCAATTTTCATTATTTGCTCGTCACCATAGCAACGATCCAACGCAAATACTCGGCGGTATCATGTGAGAGAATCCAAGATTGGCTGTCCCGCTTAGACATCCACCACTCAAGGCGTGCTGAATGGCCTCCCGCCCCGGTCCATCTCCTCTCACAGACCAGCAGATCCAGTCTGCAGTATCCCGACTCGTCGAACTCTATGTCCGAAACCGTAAGACGATATCCCGAGCAGGATGGCTCATCCTCCTCGTCTCCCTCGGCAATCGAGTCCGAGTCGCCGTCAACGACCAACGCAAACCTCGTCCTGCCCCTCCGACGACAACAACAGCAACACCAATAAAGAAACGCAAAGCAGAGGTTCCCATCTCTTGCCTTCGGGACAAAATATTGACGGTTAGATTGATCGAGCCTTTCTCGATCGATTACGAAAGTTGTTAAAGATTGTGATTCCTGGCATCCGATCCAAAGAGTTTTGGCTCCTTATGACCCACTCTGGCTTCCTCGTCTTCAGAACTCTCATCTCCCTGTACGTCGCCGACCTTGACGGTCGCCTCGTTTCCGCCATGGTCAAAGGCAAAGCCCGTGAATTCGCAATCGGCATCGTCTGGTGGATGGCCGTCGCAATCCCCGCAACCTACACAAACTCCATGCTCTCCTTCCTCCAAGCAAAACTCGCCTGCGCCTACCGCACCCGTCTCACAACCGAAATCCACCGACAATACCTCTCCGACAATACTTTTTACACTCTTGGCAATCTGGACGATCGGATAAAAAACGCGGACCAACTCATTACGGTCGATGTCGCAAAGTTTTCCGACGCGTTGGCAGAGTTGTACGGGAACCTTGCAAAACCAGTCTTGGATATGGTGATTTATAATTGGCAGTTGGCCAAGAATGTTGGCGGCGAGGGATTGTTTGTGATGACTTTGTTGGTGCAGTTGACGGCGAATGTGATGAGGGCGTTGACGCCGCCGTTTGGGTATTATCTTGCGACAGAGGGCAAGTTGGAAGGACAGTTTCGGTTTGCGCATTCGAGATTGATTGAGAATGCAGAGGAAGTGGCGTTTTATTCGGGGCACTTTTGGGAAAAAGTGGTGTTGGATCGGGAATACTTTGCATTGATTAAACATATCAATCGGATCCTACGGAGAAGATTAATCCACGGGACAATGGAAGATTTTGTTGTACGTTCCAACTTGGAACAATTTTCTAACTCAGATCAAATACGTGTGGGGAGCGTTCGGCCTATTACTTTGCGCTGTCCCTGTGTTTTTCAAGATCCCAGGAAGCGAGGCATCTTCATTGGGAAGTCGCACTCAAAGTATTCACTCGCATCTTACCATGCTCATGACATAGGCTTCGTAACAAATCGGCGTCTCTTGCTTTCGTCCTCCGACGCGTTTGGTCGACTCATGTACTCGTACAAAGAAGTCTCCGAACTCGCAGGCCACACTCAACGCGTCGCCGATCTCCTCAGCGTCATGGAAGACATCAAACGAGGCCACTACGAAAAGCAACTCGTCTCGTCTGCCGACACTGCAGAAAATGCCGCCATTCTCAAAGGAAGGGGACAAGTGTCGGATTCGGAGGAGGGAGACGTCGAATTCTGGAATGTCCCTATCGTGAGTCCAAACGGTGATGTGCTCGTCAAGAAAATCACCTTCGCTGTGAAGCCAGGACAACATCTCCTCATAGTGGGACCAAATGGATCCGGAAAGTCAAGTCTGTTCCGAATCTTGGGCGGATTATGGCCAGTTTACGGTACCCTCCCCACTCTAGAAATGTAATCTGACGAAACACAGGTGGGAGTGTAAAGAAACCTTCGGAAGTATTCTACATTCCTCAACGACCGTACTTGAGCCTAGGCACATTACGAGACCAGATCATCTACCCTCACAACAGAGCCGACATGACCGCCAAAGAAGTCACCGACGACGACCTGCAAGCCATCCTTCAGCAAGTCGATCTCGGAACCCTCGTCGACCGCGAAGGAGGTTGGGACGCCGAACGAGAATGGCGAGACGCCCTGTCCGGAGGCGACAAACAACGTATCGCAATGGCAAGGTTATTTTACCATGCACCCAAATACGCCATTCTCGATGAATGTACCAGTGCCCTCAGCATTGATGTCGAACAGAAACTGTATACCCATGCAAAGAGTCTGGGAATCACCCTATTGACCGTGTCTCATCGGTATCCCCTCATCGCTTCTTTTTAGAGTATGACTGATTTTTGAGAACTTCGTTGTGGCATTTTCATGACTTTTTGTTGCAGTTCGATGGACAGGGAGGGTATATTTTTACAAAGTTTGATGCAGAGGAGAGATTACGCCTGGAGGAAGAGAAACAAGCTTTGGACATACAACTAAGAAGGGTGCCAGAACTAGAAGCTCGACTCAAGGCGTTGAAGGAGTCTATCGCCTAGACCTCGTAATCATGGTACATATACATAGGGAGAGCATTTTGGTATCAGACGGGGCAATCAAGCCTTCCGAGCTCACAGCTGCGCTCTGGTTGCCCCAACAACCGCCACTTCGGGGGATCAGCCTCGGAAGCTGAGAAACCTGGTTACGAGAGTGTGAGGGAACACCCGTCATGGCATTGCGCTCACTCCGTCTCCTTCGTCCTTGCATAACTGCCTTTCAGCCCGTCGCGCCTTGTATCCGCCTGTTCCACCATCGCGCCTACGATGCTCAATCGTCGGCACCGGAACCTCAGCCCGCAGATCTGCGTGCGGAATTGAATGCGCAAGCTGAACTCGCCGCCAAAGCCAAAGTCCTTTCTCCATACCATAAAGTCAGTTACGATGAGCGTAAGGTGCGGATTCCATGGCAGGATGGAAAGACTAGTGCATTGTATGTCTCCCTTTGAGTTTCTTCTTGGATCCCATGGCGAGGGGAATAGGCATGTGATTTTGAGTTGCTGCTGACCTCGCATGCTAGTCATCATATCTATCTGCGGGATCATTGTCGATGTGAGGAGTGTTTTCACCCCATTACCAAGCAGAGATTGTTGAATACATTTGAGGTGAGGTGTCAAATCTCGGGTCTTATTGATGTTGGATAGATACCTCCTGATATCAAGCCTGCAGAGGTGGACCCGGCGGAGGATCAATTGCATATCAGATGTACTCCCACTCTCTGCTGTGAGCTCATCTGAAAGGGCCTAATGGACATAAATCCGCATATCCCTGGCCATGGCTCCATCATCACTCTTATGAACCCAGACTCGAGACACAACCCATTATTTCCTTGTACCTCCCACGCATTTGCGATGCTGATGCAGACGAAAATCGCTCTGGGGGAGTGAAATTGCAGAGAACCCACCCACAGTTGACCATGCAGAAATCATGAATCCAGAAACCTCTCACGTTGGAGTCGGCAAGTGGACTAAAAATATCGTAAAGCGCCTATTTCATGCATCATCTGATATAAGGACGACTGGGGATTCTCATTCATCGATAACGTCCCTCCGACGCCTGAAGCAACCAAAGAACTCATCGAACAAATGGCCTATATAATGCCATCCCACTACGGTGGGTTCTGGGACTTTACCAGCGACCTCAAACATTCCGACACAGCATACACCCCCCTCCCCCTTCCCGCCCACACAGACACCACATACTACGGCCAAAGCGCCGGTCTCCAACTCTTCGTACCTTCTCTCAATCTCACACCACTAATCCCCTCAAGCATTGTCTGAAGCAATCCGAAACAGGTGGCGAGTCACTCCTTGTAGATGGCTACAAAGCCGCTCAAATCCTTCGCGAAGAACACCCCGATTCATATCGCATCTTGTCCCGAACTGTTGTCCCGGCCCATAGTGCGGGGGACCCAAACTACTTTTTCCAAGTCTGCTCCAAACCCGTCTTGTGTCACGATCTCGTCGGGACGGGCGAACTAGTGCAAGTCCGTTGGAACAACGATGACAGAAGTTCGATGAGTGAATTTCCCAGCGATGGAGGGGTCGATGGGTTTTACGAGTCGATCAGACGGTGGGATCAGATTCTTCGACGAAAGGAAAGTGAGTATTGGTTCCAACTTCTTCCGGGCCGTGCTTTGAGTATCCCCCCTGCTCCCCGGATACCATTCTTGAGGCTGATGTTAGTTTTTGATAATTGGCGGGTGTTGCATGGTCGGAGTGCATTTGTGGGGGAGAGGAGGATGTGTGGTGCGTATATCTCAAGGGATGCTTTTAGGAGTAGATATCTTACGACAAATGTCGAGCGGGAGAGATTGTTGCTTGAGATTTAAAAGTTGTATAAAGGGAGTGACATATATCGGTAATCGAGGTTTCAGGCTACTGTTATCCGAACCAAACACTGGTTGTATTTTTCCAACATTCCGGGATGGTTACTGCAAGATAAACTCGTCCTCGCTTCCACAGAAATATCTTTGGCAGCGTGCCGATCTCCAAGCAGTTTTCGTCCCACTAAAGGACAACGGTCTCACAATGTCAGACGAAAAATACGAAAACACAAAGAAGTCGGAGATGTTGATGGTATTAGCCACTCTTTACACTATTAATGAAGCAGGCTTTACTGCAGTTACCGTATAATAGGTAAGATTCTCTCGGGTTTGCTCATCTGGTGTAGGACCTGTGCAGATTGCGGTTTTATCATCGGCGAAGGCCTCGTGAAAGCAAACGCAGCATTGGGTGTCTTCATTTGTCTTTAGTAATGTTCTGTTTCGGAAACGGTCTAATATATGTGTGTAGTTGCTCAGAATGTCATACAGCTGTTCTTCCACTCTCGATTTGTGCGAGTTGTCCCCTTCATATCTGTAACTGAACCTCAGTCAAATCTGTCGATGGATATTCGATGAACATGAGATTGGCTAGATGGAGCTATAACGAGATTCGTTTTATGGCAAAATGGGGAAATAAACGAGCAAACGCGTACAAAATTTCCATCTCTTGTCCCTAATAGCAGTTACTGGGGTGCAACTCTTGCTCCAAATTCACTCTGGGGGAATCATCGATTTGCCTCGAAAACCATTCGGTAAGCCCTTTATGAATGGAATTAATAGACAGAGAAAACCATATCAAGGCAAAGTACAAGATGAAAGCATGGGTTGCACCTAATTCTGTTCCGTCTTTTACGAATTTCGCCGAAATCGAGCTCAGAATTCTTAATGATCGCGGTTATGGATATAGATCTACTTTTCCACGACGCCCTGCACATGAAAACGAAGGCAAGCAAAAAGATGAGAGCACCACCACGGCCGTTGCGACCAGATTTGAATCCACTCCGCCATCTCCAGCCAGACCCAGTGTCAAATTACCGCCCCTCCAGATCGACGCAAACGATAAGTCATATGCTACCGAAGACAAACCAAAAGCGTCTTGGTCTGAGACTTCCGCTCAGCTTTCAATCAATGCTGCAGAAGGGAGTGGAGATTTGCCTGGAATGAAGTGGGCCGAGAAATGGAAGGAGAAAATTGGCAGCTCGGGATCGCTCATTGTTGAGACGACTCCGTCTGCCAAACCGGTGGAGCCGAAACAACCACATCTCAAAGCCCAAGAAGAGGAAACCGTCCTAGTTGCTA
>Ga0335073_10012870_pt1 | contig 11732 bp, 6 predicted proteins | sample Lox_Sample_22_FD_207093 | JGI IMG/M metagenome (GOLD analysis project Ga0335073, IMG submission 207093) | Soil microbial communities from Loxahatchee National Wildlife Refuge, Florida, United States - Lox_Sample_2.2 | ecosystem: Environmental > Terrestrial > Soil > Wetlands | place: USA: Florida... | reverse complement strand
GCCGCGTCCACCCAGGCCCGCGCGCCGTCGGCGGACGCCAGGTCAACGGGGGCCATGGCGGCCATCGTGCCGCCCGCCGCGGTCACCAGCTCGACGGTCTCGGCGCTGCCCGCCTTGTCAAGGTCACAGCCGAACACCGCCGCGCCCTGCGCCGCGAACTCAGCCGCCGCCGCCCGGCCCATGCCGCGCGCGGTCCCGCTGATCAGCGCGACCTTCCCGTCAAGCCTGCCCATGCGATGCCCTCCCTTCGCCGGGCGCGCGTCAGCAGCGCGACCGTTCCCGGTGACGTTAACAAGCCAGCGGGCCGGCCGGGAAATAACCAAGCCATATGGCAGCCATCGGCAAATGCCGGGTTCCGCCGCACAGCCGCCCGTTGCTAGGTTCCGAGGCGAAGTCCGCGAGCCGGCCGCCAGACCGCCACTGACGGCCGCCGCCCCGGGCACCGGGTACGCCGGCGCCATCGTCGTCGCCCCCGCCTGAGCCGTCGTCTCCCGGCTCAGGGGCCCCGCACCCGTTCCTCTGATAAAAGGCATTTAGAGGAACGGGTGCGGATGGCTCTCCGCTGCCCGCCGAATCCGGCACAGGAAGCGCCAGGCGCGGGGTTCACCCGTTAAGTTCACACGGCCGCCGGAGGCTGGGCCGGGCGCGGAATGGTGTCCGGATCCTGGACGACGCGTTCGGTCGCCGGAGCGAATTCCGCGGCCGGGGCGGCGCCCCCGACCACTTGCAGGCGGATGGCTTCCAGGTGGGAGACCTGGCCGGCCGACGGACCCGCGCTGCCGGAAACCGGCACGGTGACGTCGGCGAGTACGTCGTCGGTGCGCGCGTTGGCGAGCGTGAGGACGTCACCGAACCCGGGAGCCGCCGCGTCGCGTGCGGTCAGCGGCGAGAGGCTCCACCGCTGCTCGATCGTCTTCAGGATCGAGGTGTGGTCGAGCGGGGTTGTGCCGTCAGGCACCCGGTACACCGTGCCGGGCGCGATCAGCGGGGAGATCAGCACCGTCGGCACCCGGACGCCGAAGCGGTCGAAGCCGAAGCCGAACCTGGTGTCCGGGGTGCTGTCCGGCGGGGTCGCGCCCCACGGGGGCGGAACGTGGTCGTAGCAGCCGCCGTGCTCGTCGTAGGTGAGCACGAACAGCGTCTGGTTCCAGGTGGGGCTGGTGCGCAGCGCCTCGTAGACGTCGTGGATGAGCTGCTCGCCGAGCGCGACGTCGTAGTTGGGGTGCTGGCTGTTGCCGGTCGTGGAGAAGTCCGGTTCAAGGTAGGTGAAGGCCGGCAGCGTGCCCGCGGTCGCCGCGGCCTGGAAGTCCTTGAAATGGCCGAAGTTCGATTCGGGCGCGCTTGCGGTGTCGGGGAAGTCCTTCCTGACCAGCGGGGTGCTGTTGTACCCGTACGCCGCCCAGGTGATCCCGGCCGTGGTCAGCGCACCGAAGATGGAGGGGCAGGTGTAGGTCTTCGTGTTGTCGTCCATGTGCCCCTGGCTGGTGCCCGCGACGGAGAACGCCCGGTTGGGCATCGTCTCTGTCGGCAGGGACGCGTACCAGTGGTCGCAGACGGCGTAGCCCGTGGCCAGGGCCGACAGCACGGGCAGGGTCTGCGGCGTGTAGCAGCCCATGATCCAGTCGGCCGTGGTGCCCGGCAGGATCGTCCACTTGTCGTTGGTCTCCCAGCCGATCGTGTACCCGAAGTCCTTGACGAAACCCTGCATCGTGGCCTGGCTGCCGCTTGCGGGGGCCGTGACGGCTCCCCAGAGCTGGTCGTTGGTCGCCTCGTAGCCCTCGCCCGGGTCGGCGCCCGGCATGAAGTAGGCGTCCGGCGTGGACGGCGTGATCTGGTAGACGCCGACCGTGGCCCCGTTGCCGCCCGGGCAGGACTCGTTCCCGGTCAGGCCCTCGAACGGCTTGCCGGACGGTGACACGTTGCCGTTAGCGGAATACAGGTAGCCGAGCATGTGATCGAAAGAGCGGTTCTCGAGCATCAGCAGCACGATGTGCTCGATCGCGTTGAGGCCGGTCCCGGCCCCGTCGGACGTCGTCATGGCGCACCTTCCCCGTGAGGTCGACCCGTCGGGCCGGCGTTCCCGCGCGCCGGCCCGATGACAACGTTAGCGGGGTATCAGTTTTGGCGCGATACCGCCCGGTGCGCGGCGGTTCTGGCCTGCTTCGAGATCTGCTTGTCAGGGTGGAACTCGCCCAGGTGCTGAAGCACCTGGACCGTGTCCGGGTGTGCGCCGCGGACCGTGCCCTCGAAGAACATCTGCTCACGCCCGGCCGGAACGGCCTCTCGGAAGCTGACCGCGAGGTAGTCCGGGTCGGGATACTCCTCGTCGATGGCAAGGGTCAGCAGGTCGGTGGCGACCCAGGCGAGGTCCTCCGGCGTCATGTCAAGCTCCGGGGGCAGGTCGACAGGCGCGCCCTCGTCCGGGTCGACCCCGGCTAGCTGGGCAAGCGCGACCTTCGCGTAGGCGCGGACCTGCGGCACCGCGAGGAAGTCGCGCCAGGCGGGCTCGGCGGGCTCGCCGATCCTAGTGACGGCGGCGACGGCGAGCATCCGCTCGCCCGGCTCGGCCTCGGCCGCGAGTTCGAGGAGTTCCCTGGCCGCGGCATCGGTGCCGCGGGCGGCGGTCCACCCGTCGACCTCTTCCTCGAACTCGGTGTCGGTGATCCCGCCGGCCATGGCGAGCAGTTCGGCGCCGGACAGCTCGGCGGCGGTCTGCGGCAGCAGCGGGATCTCCACCCCGGACTCGACAAGCTGCTCGTGCAGCGCGGCAAGGGCGAGCGGGGTAAGCCGGATCAGTTCGCCGTCCTCGGTGACGGCGAGCGTGTCCTTGAGCTTGTCGAGCAGCAACCGGGCCGGGTCGCCGTAGGCAGCTTCCCATTCGGCGCGGCCCTCGGCGATGTCCTCGTGTGCCTCTTCGTCGTCTTCGTCGTGGCCGCCGGCGGCGTTCTCCCAGAGCACGTCGGAGAACTCGTCGATGGTCAGGCCCTCCCTACGGGCGAGGAAGAGCAGGATGGCCATCGCCATGCCCTGGCCGGTGAAGTCGAACTCGGGCTCGTCCTCGTAGTCGTCGTCGCCATCTTCTTCCTCGTCGTCCAGGTCAGGCCCGTAGAGGTCAAGCGTCTCGCCGAGGACGGCGGCGAGTGTCGAGGACCACGCGGCGAACACCCGCTCGTCGTCGCCGGATGTCCAGTCGTCCGCGGTCTCGCCCGGGACCACCCGGTCCTCGTCCTCGGCGTCGAAGACAAGCCACTCGACGCCGAGCGCGTACTCCCACAGGTAGGTGAAATCCTCGGCCTCGACACCGAGGGCCGCGAGGGCGTCGGCCACACCCTCGGGGCTAGGGTCGCCCGCCTCGTCGACCTCACGGCCGTCCTTGCCCACCCATTCGACGAGCGCGGCGAGGTGGCGAGCCACCGGCGCGGTACGCGCGCGGGCGGCGAGCTCGGGCAGCGGCATCAGCCGGATCGGCGGCAGGCTGTCAGGCAGACCCAGCGCCTCCTTGATGTCGATGTCCTCGAAGTCAAAGTCATCGTCGGCGACGTCATGGTCGTGGTCGTGAGCCATGTCACGAGCCTATCGGCAAGGACGCGGCGCGAATGCCAGGCGGCTCGCTTTTCGCGGCGCCGTCCTACACCAACTACCAGGCCCAAACCTCAGCCACAGCGCGAGGGCGTCCGGGTTTCTGACGCCCTGCCCACAGCGACCACCAGGCCGAACCTCAGCCAACAGCGCGGGGGCGCCGCGCTTTGCCTTCCGTCCCCCCGCGGGGGGACGGAACGCAAAGCCCCCGTGCGCTAGGGGGTGCGAGGGGGATCGTTCCCCCTTAGCACGCGCTCACTGCGCTCCGCGCAGTGAGCGCAGTACATACTGCATGATGCCGCCGTGGCGGTAGTACTCGGCTTCGCCGGGAGTGTCGATGCGGACCGTGGCGGTGAAGCGCTTGTCGTCGGCGGTCACCACCACCTCGTCCGGGATCGTGCCCTCGTTGATCGCGGCGATGCCCTCGATGGTGTAGGTCTCCTTGCCGGTCAGGCCCAGGGATTCGGCGCTCTCGCCCGGCTTGAACTGGAGCGGGAGCACGCCCATGCCGATCAGGTTCGAACGGTGGATGCGCTCGAACGACTCCACGAGCACGGCGCGGACGCCAAGCAGCGCGGTTCCCTTCGCGGCCCAGTCGCGGGAGGAGCCTGAGCCGTACTCCTTGCCGCCGAGGACGATGAGCGGGGTTCCCTCCTCGATGTACTCGCGGGAGGCGTCGTAGATCGACATCTCCTTGCCGTCCTTGACAGTGACCCCGCCCTCGGTGCCCGGCGCCAGCTGGTTGCGCAGCCGGATGTTGGCGAACGTGCCGCGGATCATCACCTCGTGGTTGCCGCGGCGTGAGCCGTAGGAGTTGAAGTCGGCGCGCTCGATGCCGTGCTCGGTCAGGTACAGCCCGGCCGGTGCCGTGGTCTTGATCGCGCCGGCCGGCGAGATGTGGTCGGTCGTGACCGAGTCGCCGAGCTTGGCCAGAACCTTGGCGCCCGCGACGTCGGTGACCGGCTCCGGCTCGGCGGGCATGCCGTCGAAGTACGGCGGACGGCGGACGTAGGTGGAGTCCTCGGCCCAGGCGAACGTGTCGCCCGCCGGGACGTCGAGACCGCGCCAGTTGTCGTCGCCCGCGAACACGTCAGCGTAGTCGGCGGTGAACATCTCGGCGGCGACGGCGCTGGTGACGACGCTGGTGACCTCATCGGGCGATGGCCAGATGTCGGCGAGGAAGACCGGCTTGCCCTCGCTGTCGGTGCCAAGCGGCTCCTGGCCGAGGTCGATGTCCATGGTGCCGGCCAGGGCGTAGGCGACGACGAGGGGCGGCGACGCCAGGTAGTTCATCTTGACGTCGGGGTTGATCCTGCCTTCGAAGTTCCTGTTACCTGACAGGACGCTCACCACGGTGAGGTCGTTGTCGTTGACGGCGTTGCTGATCTCCGTGGGCAGCGGGCCCGAGTTGCCGATGCAGGTGGTGCAGCCGTAGCCGACGAGGTTGAACCCGAGCTTGTCCAGGTACGGGATGAGGCCGGCCCGCTCGTAGTAGTCCATGACGACCTTCGAGCCGGGGGCGAGGGTGGTCTTCACCCACGGCTTGCGGGCCAGGCCCTTCTCGACCGCCTTCTTCGCGAGCAGCGCGGCGCCGATCATCACGTACGGGTTGGAGGTGTTCGTGCAGGAGGTGATCGCGGCGATGACCACGTGGCCGTGGTCGAGGGTCGTCTCCGTGCCGTCCTCGAGGCTGACCTTGACGGGATGGGTCGGGCGGGTGTCGTCGTTGTCCACCGGGTCGGACGCCGGGAACGTACCGTTCAGTGCGCTGCCGCCGGTGTAGGCGGGCAGGGCGTCGCGGAACGCGGGCTTGGCGCTGGTCAGCTCGATGCGGTCCTGCGGGCGCTTGGGGCCGGCGATGGACGGGACCACGGTCGACAGGTCGAGGGTGAGCTCTTCGGAGAAACGCAGCTCGCGGGCCGGGTCGTGCCACAGGCCCTGCGCCCTGGCGTACTTCTCCACCAGGTCGAGCTGGTCCTCGGAGCGGCCGGTGAGGCGCAGGTACTCGATCGTGGCCTGGTCGATCGGGAAGATCGCGCAGGTCGAGCCGAACTCCGGCGACATGTTGCCGATCGTCGCCCGGTTCGCCACCGGGACCCGGCCTACGCCGTCGCCGTGGAACTCGACGAACTTGCCGACCACGCCGTGCTTACGGAGCATCTCTGTGATGGTGAGCACCAGGTCGGTGGCGGTGGTGGTCTGCGGAAGCTCGCCGGTCAGCCGGAAGCCGACGACCTTCGGGATCAGCATGGAGATGGGCTGGCCGAGCATGGCCGCTTCCGCCTCGATGCCGCCGACGCCCCAGCCGAGGATGCCAAGGCCGTTCTCCATCGTGGTGTGGCTGTCGGTGCCGACGCAGGTGTCGGGGTAAGCCGTGCTCGCTCCGTCTGGCCCGTTGCTCGTCATGACGACGCGGGCGAGGTGCTCGATGTTGACCTGGTGCACGATGCCGGTGCCCGGCGGCACGACACGGAAACCGCTGAACGCGTTCTGGCCCCAGCGCAGGAACTGGAAGCGCTCGGCGTTGCGCTGGAACTCGAGCTCCACGTTCCTGGTGAAGGCGTCCGGGCGGCCGAAGACGTCCGCGACCACCGAGTGGTCGATGACAAGCTCGGCGGGGATGAGCGGGTTGATCTTCTTCGGGTCGCCGCCGAGTGCCCGCATGGCCTCGCGCATGGCGGCCAGGTCCACGACTGCGGGCACGCCGGTCAGGTCCTGGAGGATCACCCGGGCCGGGGTGAACTGGATCTCGGTCTCCGGGTTGGCCTTCGGGTCCCAGCTGGCCAGGGCGTTGATGTGGCCGGCCGTGATGTTGAGGCCGTCCTCGTTGCGGAGCAGGTTCTCCAGCAGCACCTTCAGGCTGTACGGGAGGTTCTCGCTGCCAGCGACCGCGTCCAGGCGGTAGATCTCGTGCGTGGCGCCGCCCGCCTCAAGCGTCGCGCGGCTGCCGAAGCTGTTCGCAGTCATCGTGGTTGAGCCTCCTCGCCCAGTTCCGTCCCTGTGTAATCGCCCGAAGGGGCGTGCGCCGTCCCCGCGCGTGCGTCCCCCGCTTCGGTGCGGAGGGTGCGAATCGGGAGCGTCCTGATCGCCTGTTCGTAACCTACAGTATCTCGATATCAAGCTACCTCACCGGGGGCCCGCCCTGCGGCGCATCCGCCCACGCTCCCCCGGAATCGCGATCGCATCCGCGGCGGCGTAACGTCATGTCCGGCTGGGCGCCCCGCGCGGGCGCGGAGCCTTCGCCGGGCGGCCGCCGACCAGTGCCCGGCACCGGGTAGCAGCAACAGCTAGCGACGGAGAGGTCCCCCATGCGTTTCGCTGTCAAGACACGGCCCGAGCACCAGTCCTGGGAAGAACTCCGCGACATCTGGGTCGCGGCGGACGAGGTCCCGCTTTTTGAGTCGATATGGAACTGGGACCACTTCTACCCGCTCACCGGCGATCTGCACGGCGCGAACTTCGAAGGCTGGACGATGCTGTCGGCGATGGCCGCGCTGACGTCAAGGATCAGGATCGGCTGCCAGGTCACCGGCATGCCCTACCGGCACCCCGCGGTCCTCGCCAACATGGTCGCGACCACCGACCACATCTCCGCCGGCCGGCTGAACCTCGGGATCGGCGCGGCCTGGAACGAGATGGAGTGCACTGCCTACGGCATCCCGTTGCCGCCGCTGAAGGAGCGGTTCGACCGGTTCGACGAGGGCCTGGAGGTCATCACGCGGCTGCTGTCGTCGCGGGTCGCCGATTACTCGGGTCAGTACTTCACGCTGACCGACGCGTACTGCGAGCCGAAGCCCGTGCAGCGCCCCTACCCGCCGATCACTGTCGGCGGCAACGGCCCCAAGCGCACCCTGCGCGCCGCCGCCCGCTGGGCATCGGAGTGGAACGCCACGATCCAGGATCCGGCGCGCTTCGCGGAACTCAAGGACGTCCTGCGCGGCCACTGCGCCGACCTCGGCCGTGACTTCTCCGAGATCACCTGCTCATGCCTGCTGCGCTGGGACGGCGATTCCTACGACGAGCTGCTCGCCACCCTCGCCCGGTGGCGCGACGCGGGCGCCGATCTTGCCGTCGTCGGCCTCCCGACCCACGCCAAGCCAGAATCGCTCGCCCCGCTCGCCGAGGCGCTCAGCGCGCTCGCGTAGCACCGCTGCCGGACCGGGCTGCGGGAGGCTGCGGGACGGCGCGAATTCCCGTTGCCGCACACCGTTCCCCCTTCTGCCGCTCACTCCGCCTCAGCGCCGTCACGGTATGAATGTGCCATCGGTGTCGTCATAGCGGCAGCCGTGGCACGTTCATACGCGTGCTGGGCGAGCCCGCCGGTGACGCGGAGCGCTTTGTCGCGCCGAGCGCCTGTTGCTGTTATCTCAGCCCAGAACAGATCGTGGCCGCGGCGTTCCTGGTTACTGTTGCCTAGCTCGGCCTGGCTGGCGGGGTGTCACGTCGTGCGCTTGGGGACGTCGATACGGTCGAGGTCGGCGGCGAGGATGATCTCGCCGCCGAATGCCCGCGCCGCGTCGTCGCGGAGCCTTGCTGCCGGCCAGGTCTCGTAGCGCTGGGAGAAGTGCGTGAGCACCAGTAGCCGGGCGCCGGACTCGGCGGCGATCCGTCCGGCCTGCCCGGCCGTGAGGTGGCCGTAGTCGTGCGCCAGGTCGGCGTCGGCGTCGGCGAAGGTGGCCTCGCAGACCAGCATGTCCGCGGCTTGAGCCAGTTCGAACGCGGCGTCGCAGAGCCGGGTGTCCATTACGAAGGCGAACCGCTGACCGCGCCTGGGCTCGCTGACCTCGTCCAGGGTGATGCGCTTGCCGCCGGCCTGCAGGTGGCCTTCGCGCTGCAGGCGGCCGATGTCGGGACCGGCGATGCCCATGGCGGCGAGTTCCTCGGCAAGCATGCGCCGTCCGTCCGGCTCGGTCAGCCGGTAGCCGAAAGTGGGCACGAGGTGCGAGAGTGCCCGTGCCTCAAGCCGGAAGGCAGGGACATCGGCAATCACGCCATCGCCGTCTACCGGCGTCTCGCGCAGCGCGAGCACGTCGTGGAACAGGGACGCGTGCCGCAAGCACTCGAACACCTCCTGGTTGACTCCGGGATAGCAGGCCTGCACCGGGTGCGCGACCCGGTCAAGGGACATCCGCTGCAGCACGCCGGGCAGCCCCAAGCTGTGATCGCCGTGAAAGTGCGTGATGCAGATGCGGGTGACCTGACTGGCCGTCACGCCCGCGAACAGCATCTGGCGCTGGGTGCCCTCACCGGGGTCGAACAGCAGGCCCTCGTCGTCCCAGCGCAGGAAGTAGCCGTTGTGGTTGCGTTTTCTTGTCGGCGCCTGGCTGGCGGTGCCGAGCACGACAAGCTCACGATTGGACACAAGACCTGACCCTACGGTCCGGTCTCGCCGGGCACCAGCATCACCCGGCCACTGAGCGGTAATGGCGCCCGCGCAGGCCGGCTCGGCGGTCAGCGCGAAGCGCCTGTTGCTGTTATCAAGCGGCAGGAGTGTGCATACAGGCGAGCAGGCACCTGGCGGGGCGCGGGCTACGGCCGCTCGGCGGCGAGACGTTCGTGGAGCTGCTGGCTGCCGGTGGCCATGATCGGCTCGATCCCGAGGTCCGTGAGCATCTCGGCGGCGGCCGCCATCTCGTGACCCCGGCGCACCGCGTGCTGCCGGGTGCCTGTGACGATCCTGTTCAGCGACGCGGCGTCCTGTTTGGCCAGGTCTTCCGCGATGTGCTCGGTCAGCCAGTCTTCGAGGCCCGCGGCACGCGCCGCCTCAAGCGCCTCGATGATAGACGCGGCCAGGCCCTTGTAGTAGACGCTGCGCAGCAGTTTGCGCATCGCCGCGAGGCCAGCGGGCCCGTCAAGGACCTCGATGTCCGCGCCATGGCCGCGCAAGGTGGCCGCGACCTGGCCGGCCGAGTCTCCGCTGGCCAGCATTGGTACGCGCAGGCCCTTGCCGGGTACCGGGGCCATCATGGCGATGTCGGTGACCGGGATGCCGCGCTCGCGCCCGATCTCGGCCAGCCGCTGCTTGATGCCCGGCGCCGCGGTGTTCAGGTCGGCCCAGACCGCGCCGGGACGCAGTGCCCCGAGCGACGCCTCAAGTGCGGGAACGGCGTCATGTGCGCTGTTGACGCTCAGCACCAGGCTGGCGCCGACGACCGCCTCGGCGTCGCTGCCCGTACCGGTCACGCCGCGGGGCACGGGTGCCTTCGGGTCGTAGCCGCGGACGACCGCGCCTGCCGCTACGAGGTCGCTGGCGAGAAGCGACCCCGCCTCGCCGAACCCGAGAACCGCGATGACATCGCTCACTGACCGCTCCACCTCTTAACCTCTTACCGCTCGTTAACCTCTTACCGCTCGCCATTCACTGGGCACTGCGCAGTTCGCCGCGCATCCCCGCCAGGGTTTCTGCCGTGTCGAAGCCCAGCGAAGGCGGCGTCGCCGTCCCAGCTGCGCCGAGGCCTGCGGCCTGGCTGAAGTACTCGCTGATCAGCTTTCGCTGCCTCTCGAGTAGCTGGTCGAAGTGGCGGTCTAGGCGGGCCGTGCCGATTGTCTCCGCGGTCTGGTACAGATCCCTGATCTCGCCCAGAGCGCCCGCCTCCGGATCGGTCGGCGGGCCGAAGTCAAGCAGCTCCGGTGTCTCGTAGTCCGCTGGCAGGTAGTCGGGCGCTGCTGATTCTGATTCGTCGGCCAGGTGGCCGTCGCGGGCCTCACCGCCGTCAGCGGTCCCGTGGTCCACGTGATCCCCGGCCTCGCCGTCCCCGGAGCGGAGAGGCTCGAAGGGACCACGGGTCGCGGACTGGTCGGCCAGGTCGGGCCGCGGTCCAATCTCTTCCGCGGGGGCCGGCCGCTCCTCACCGCGCTTGTACCAGTCGGGCCCTGGCGGACCGTAGGCCGGGTCGTCGGGACCGTAGATGAGTTCGGGTGCCAGGTCGGGCACGGTCCCCGGGATGGACGCATCCGATGGGCTTGCCCCGTCCGCGCTCGCCGGGGCGGTCCTGTCCGCGGGCGCGGCCTCTTGCGCCGGGGTTACCGTGACGGCCTGCCCGGCGACGTCCGCCGTGACCGGAGCGGCGGCGGGGGTGGCGGCGGGGGTGGCGGGCGCTGCCGGAGGCGCGAGCCCCGACTCCGGGGCGACGCGCGCGAAGTTCGCCGTTTCCCTGAGTTCGTCACCCGTGCCCGCCCATTCCGCGTCGCGCGCTCCGGCGGTAATCGCGCGGATGCGCCCGGCCCCTCCGGCGGACTCTGCCGGCCCGGTCGATGAGTCCGGTCCGGCGGGGGCGGTGCCAGGGCGCTGGGGACCGCCGGGGTGCCGATGAGCGGACACCCGCCCGGGTTGCCCTGGCGGCCATTCGCCGAGGCTCTGGCCCAGCTCGCTGGCCTGCGGCCGGTCAGGCTCGGGAACGCCGGGGTCGTGATGGATCACGTACGCGTAGTCGCCGCCGTTGACGGTCTCGCCGTGGCCGCCGGGGAAGGGATAGCCGGCCGGACCGCCCCGCCCCTGCCACGCCGGGTACTCCGGGTACGGGGCCGTGTGCTGGTGCGCGCCTGATCCGGCGAAACCGCCGGCCGCGGAGTAACCTGCCGGGTCGGCGAAGCCGGGCGCGCCGTGCATTCCCGGCTGGCCCGTCGGCCCGGCGTAGGCGCTCGGCGGCGGGAAGCCGTCAGGACCGGCGTAAGCGCTCGCCGGCGGGAAGCCGTCAGGACCGGCGTAGGCGCTCGGCGGCGGGAAGCCGTCAGGACCGGGAAAGGCTCCCAGTCCCTGGTAACCCGATGACACATAGCCCGCCGGGCCCGAGGTCACCTGACCGGGATCCGACCCGTCGGGACCCAGCGGGCCGGGGCCGCCGGGGAAGGGCGGCCCAACGGGCCCGCGTGCCTCGCCATGCGGCGGGAAACCATGCGGCGGGAAACCATCCGGCCCGTACCAGCCGTACGCCAGCGGACGCGGGTCCTGCCTCGGGTCGTGGGCGTAGCCGGGGGAAACGGGCGGCTGGCCGGGAAATGGCTGGCCCGGCGGGGGGCCGTAGCCGGTTCCGCCAGGGAATCCAGGCGGAACCGCGCCAGCCATGTCAGCGAACGGCGCGGCCTCGTTGCCTGGGTACGGCGAGCCGTACCCAGGCGGACCGTAAGGCCCGTAAGCGGCAGGTGGGTAGCCG
>Ga0335073_10012869_pt1 | contig 11732 bp, 9 predicted proteins | sample Lox_Sample_22_FD_207093 | JGI IMG/M metagenome (GOLD analysis project Ga0335073, IMG submission 207093) | Soil microbial communities from Loxahatchee National Wildlife Refuge, Florida, United States - Lox_Sample_2.2 | ecosystem: Environmental > Terrestrial > Soil > Wetlands | place: USA: Florida... | reverse complement strand
GCCCTCCTCATCTGGCCCATCCGCCTGCTGCTCTGGACGACCACGCCCATCACCGTCTTTATCCGCTTCTTCTTCTCAGTGGGCGCATTGGCCGAGCAGCCAGCGAGCCCCGAAGAAGAGAATGCCGTCGACGTCGAAGCGCTGATCGAAGCCGGTGAAGAAGAGGGAATCCTCGAAAAGAGCGATCGCGAGCTGGTGCGCTCCGCGGTCGAATTTGGCGACAAGCTGGTGCGCGAAGTCATGACGCCGCGGCCTGAGATCTTCGCGGTTCCCGAGTCCATTACCCTCGAGCGCTTTCTCGAGCTGTTGCGCGAGCACAACTTTTCCCGCGTTCCCATCTACTCCGGCACGCTCGACAATATCTCCGGCCTCGCCTTCGCGCACGACCTGCTGCAGATCGCCGACGTGGAGGCCCGTGCCCGCACCGTCGCCAGCATCCGGCGTCCCGTTGCCTTCGTACCTGAAACCAAGCGCGGCTATGAGTTGCTGCGCGAGATGCAGCGCGAAAAGCAGCACATGCGCATCGTCATTGACGAGTACGGAGCCGTCGCCGGCCTCGTCACCATCGAGGACCTTCTGGAGCAGATTGTCGGCAACATCCGTGACGAACATGAAGAGGAAGCGTCCCCCGAGGAGCCGCAGCGCGAGCCGGGCGGTTCGTGGCTCGTCCCCGGCAGTTTTCCCGTCGACCAGCTCGGCGACCTCTTTGGCGAGCCCGTCGATGTCGGCGAAGGCTACGAAGCGGCAACTCTGGGCGGCCTCATCAGCGAAATCGAAGGCCGCATTCCCCTCGTGGGCGAAGTCGTGCTGATCGAATCCGTCGGCGTCCGCACAGAGGTTGTCGCCTCAACCGGCCGCCGCGTCGAGCGCGTGCGCATCTTCCCGCCTGTCGCAGCCCAGCCGGCAGCTTCATGAGCGTTCAGGATCCGGCCGCGCGTGCCTTCCACGCCCTCCACTCTTCGGAGGTAATCTCCCAGGTCTCCGAAGGCAGTCGCCCAGCCACATAATCTTTTCCATGTACGCCCACCTGCCGCATACCCTGCTTCTCCGAGATGCGCCGCGAAGTCAGATTGGCGGCCGCCTTGGAGACACGCAACAGTGGAAATCCCAGCGTCTCAAACCAGAAATCGTTGGCCCATACGCAGGCCTCGCTCATCAGTCCCTGTCCGTGCCACGCCATGCCCAGCCAGAACCCGCGATGATCATCCTCGTTCGTCTTCAGGCTGATCACGCCGATCACGCGCTGCGGCTCCGTACGCAGCCGCAGCGTCCAGTGGAACTCTTCGCCGCGCACCATCGCCGGTAGCGCCATCTCGCGGATGTAATCGGCAGCGCCATCCGGCGGATACGGCCACGGCACAATGTTGCGCAGGTACTGCACCACTTCCCACCGCGGAAAGATCTCCTGAATCTGCACCGCATCTTCCAACACGAGCGGCCGCAGGATCAACCGCGCAGTTTGGCCGCCAGGAACCATGCGCCGATCATAGCAACCGCGTTCCCCAAGCGCTCGAACCGCGAATCCGCGATAATTGCAACAGACTGGAGCAGCCGTTGAAATCCGGATTCGTCGCCATCATTGGCCGGCCCAATGTGGGCAAAAGCACGCTTCTCAACGCCCTCACCGGCGAAAAGGTAGCCATCGTCACCGCCAAGCCGCAAACCACGCGCAGCCGCATCGCCGGCATTGTGGAGGTGCCCGCGCGCAAAGGCGCGCAGGCTGCGCAGATCGTCTTCGTCGACACTCCCGGCGTGCACAAGCCCGGCAGCCAGCTTGACCGCCGCATGCTGCAGGAGGTTCACGAAGCGCTTGAATCACGTGACCTCGTGCTCGTCCTGATGGACGCGACGCGCAGGGTCAAGCTCGACGCCGCGGCTGACGGGGAAGGGGAAAAGAAGACGCGCGCCGCCTGGGCCAGCGAAGACGAGTTCCTCTTCTCCCTCATCCGCAAGCTCGACTGTCCCGTCTTTCTCGTGCTCACCAAGATCGATCTGGTCCGCAAAGATCAGCTTCTGCCCCTGATCGATTCGCTCACAAAGCAATACAACTTCGCGCAGGTCATCCCGGTAAGCGCACGCAAGCGTGACGGCCTCGATCTGCTGGTGCGCAGGATTGTCGAGGTGCTGCCCAAAGGCGAGCGTTACTATCCCAAGGACCAGTACACCGACCAGCCCCTCCGCTTCATGGTCGCCGAACTCATTCGTGAAAGCATCCTCATCGAAACCGGCGAAGAAGTGCCCTACGCCTCGGCCGTGGTCATTGAGCGCTTCGAAGAGCCGGAGCCTGAATCCAAGAGGCCGCTGACGCGCATCGCCGCCGCGATCTATTGCGAGCGCGACGGCCAGAAGGCCATCCTGATCGGCAAAGGCGGCAGCAAGCTGAAAGAGATCGGCGCCGGTGCCCGGCGCAAAATCGAGTCTCTCCTCGACACACGTGTCTATCTCGAGCTGCACATTATCGTCGAGCCCGGCTGGCGCGAGTCCAAACCCTTCGTTGAGTCCCTCGACTGGCGTAGCCAGTTGGAGAAACTCGCCGGCCGGCAAAGTGGCGAAGATGATCTTGGGTGATCTTTCCCGCAATCGCATTTTCGAGTTATAGTTTTCACGCTAAGAGATGATCGCCATGCAGAAGAGGCCATTTAGTAACAGCTTTGGTGGAAATCTCTATGACTTTGAATGGAAGTGTGGAATAGATTGTCTGCATGGTCTTCAATGAGACCGACATCCTCCGGGCATTCGACGAACAAGAGTTCTTCCCCGTCTTCCAACCTCTGGTTGAGCTAAGAACCGGCCTGCTCGCGGGCTTCGAGGTTCTTGCTCGCTGGAATCACAAGAAGTTCGGCGCCATCTCTCCGGAAGACTTCATTCCCTGGATCGAGCAAAACGGGCTCATTGATACGCTCTCGCGCACCATCCTTGAAAGCGCCTTTGCCGCCCCGGTTCTGGCCCATGGTGCCTTCACGCTTTCCTTCAATATCTCGCCACGCCAGCTATTGGGCGACAAACTGCCCGAGCGCATTGCGGCGGCCGCTTCTAAAGCCGGTTTTCCCCTGAACCGGCTGATCATCGAAATCACCGAAAGCGCACTGCTCGACGACCTTGCCCGCGCCGAGTCCACCGCGCGCGAATTGAAGGCGCTGAATTGCAAACTGGCGCTCGACGACTTCGGTACCGGCTACTCCAGCTTGCGGCACCTGCATGCTCTCCAGTTCGATGAGTTGAAAGTCGATCGCAGCTTTGTCAGCTCCATGACAGCCCAGCGGGAAAGCCGCAAAATCGTTGCCGCCGTGGTTGGCCTCGGCCAGAGCCTGGGCCTGACCACTGTTGCCGAGGGCGTGGAAACTGCGGAACAGGCCAACATGCTTGTCTGGCTCGGCTGCGATCTGAGCCAGGGCTGGTTTCACGGCCGCCCTGTCCCGGCTGCCGAACTTCCCCGCGTCATTGCCGAATTCCAGAGCCGCTCGCACGCGGTGATCCCCACCCCGATGGAAGAGCACTCCCTGATGAGCCTCGAGGTGCTGCCGGCGCAGCGGCTGGCGCAACTGCAGGCCATCTACGACGGCGCGCCTGTTGGCCTCTGCCTTCTCGATCGCAACATGCGCTACGTGAGCCTCAATCATCGTCTTTCGGAGATCAACGGTGTGCCCCTCGCTGCGCACCTGGGCAAACCGGTGGCCGAGGTTGTGCCGCATGTCTTTCCTCTGGTCGAGCCCTACATTCGGCGGGCTCTGCAGGGTGAAGCGCTCTTCGGAATCGAAGTGCAAAAGCCGCCCGCTGCAAACAACAGTCACGGCGAAACGCTGCTGGTCTCCTACCAGCCGGTGCGCGATGAAGCCGGCGAAATTGTCGGCGTATCCGTCGCCGTGATGGACATTACCGGCAGCAGGCAAACCGAGTTGGCCTTGCGCGAGAGCGAAAATCACTATCGCCACATGGTGCAGCTTAATCCGCATGTTCCCTGGGTGCTTGACGGGAAGGGCGAGGTCATCGAAGGCGGCCCGCGCTGGGAGGCCTTTACCGGGCAGCCCGTCGAAGAAGCTCTCGGCAACGGCTGGCAGAAAATGCTGCATCCTGACGATGTGGAGCCCACCCGCGAAGCCATCCGCATCTCCATCAGTACCGGTGCACCCATCGATGTCGAATATCGCGTCCGCCGGCCTCATGGAGAGTGGACGCGCATGCGTTCCCGCGGCGCGCCCCGTTTCGGACCCGCCGGCACCGTCAACTGCATCTACGGTGTCGTCGAAGAAGTGGAGAGCCACAAGCAGACCACCGAAGAGCTGCGCCACAGCCAGGCTGAGCTCCGCGCTGCAGTCAATGCCGTGCCGCTCGGCATGATCCTCGCCGACGCGCAGGACTGCAGCATCTTCATGGTCAATCCCGCCGCTGACCGCATCTTTCACGGCGCGGTCTTTCCCGGCCAGCAGCTGGCGGATAGCAGCAAGCTCCGGTTCGTCCGTCCCGATGGGCGTACCCTTTGCCCCGATGAGTTTCCTCTTACCCGGACTGTTCTCGGCGGCGAGACCGTCGGCGCGCGGCAGGTGCTCTACACCTGTCCCGGGGGACCAGAGACGCATCTCGAGATTTCGAGCAAACCCATCTACTCCGACGATCACTCGCTGATCGGCGGCCTGATGCTGGTCCGCGAGCTCGCCTCTCAAGATTGATTCCAGCGCCCTTGCGCGTTCGGCATGGATGCGGTTGCCTGCCGTGGGGTGATAGCCTTTCCTCGCAATGACATTCCCACGCCTTCTTCGATTGGCAGTAGCCGGCCTATTTTTCGCGAGTAGTTCCGCATGGGCCGCGCAAGCCCGCGCCGCCAGCAAAGCTGCACCATCTGCGACAGTCCAGGCGCAGCGCGCCGACAATCCTGTCGCCGATCCCAAAGCCATCGTCACCATCGGCAATGCCCGCTTCACCGTGCTCACGTCACAGCTCATTCGCATGGAGTGGTCCGCCGATGGCAAGTTTGAAGATCACGCTTCGTTTGTCTTCATCAATCGCCGGCTGCCGGTGCCGCAGTTCTCCCACACGCTCACGCACAACGGAACTGCACTCACCATCAAGACGGATGCACTGACCGTCAACTACACGCCTGCTGGTGACGGTCATTTCACGGCAGACAATCTCTCGATCGCGCTCTCGATCAACGAGAAGCCGGTTGTCTGGCATCCGGGCATGGACGATCCGGAAAACTTGCTTGGCACCACGCGGACTCTCGACGGCGCGCGTGGCGACAAAACCAGAGAGCCCATCGGGCCGGGACTCATCTCGCGCTCCGGCTGGACACTTGTCGACGACTCCACGCGCCCGCTCTTTGACTCCGCCGACTTCCGTTTTCTGGAGGGCGAGAAGAGTCCTTGGCCCTGGGTCATGGAGCGGCCCGCAGACGAGGCACCCGGCTCGTATACAGACTGGTACTTCTTCGGCTACGGCCACGATTACAGGAAAGCCCTGGGCGATTACGTACGCGTCGCCGGCCGCATCCCCCTGCCGCCGCGCTTTGCCTTCGGCGCATGGTGGTCGCGTTACTGGGCCTACAGCGACCAGGAACTGGACGAGTTGGTCCGCGGCTTTCACGAGAACGATACGCCCCTCGACGTGCTGGTCATCGACATGGATTGGCACATCAACATAGACCAGCTCAAAGCCATGGGCGCGACCGACCAGTCCGGCGAACGGCTGGGCTGGAGCGGCTACACCTGGAACAAGCTGCTCTTTCCCGATCCCACCGACTTTCTCAAAAAAATGCACGAGCAGGGGCTGAAGGCCACGCTCAACCTGCATCCCGCCTCGGGCATCCAGCCGTGGGAAGAGGCCTATCCCGCCATGGCGCGAGCCATGGGCATCGATCCAGCGACAAAGAAATACGTGCCTTTCGACCCTACCGACAAGCGCTGGGCCACGAACTACTTCAATCTCGTCCTGCACCCGCTCGAGAAGCAGGGAATTGACTTCTGGTGGCTCGATTGGCAGCAGGAGCCCAACACCAAAATGGCTGGTGTGAACAACACCTGGTGGCTGAATTATCTTCACTTCACCGATCAGCAGCGCGAAGGCAAGCGACCGCTGCTCTTTCACCGCTGGGGCGGCCTTGGCAATCACCGTTACCAGATCGGCTTTTCCGGCGACACTATCTCGGTATGGGACTCGCTCGCCTTCCAGCCCTGGTTCACGGCCACGGCGGCCAACGTCGGCTACGCCTACTGGAGCCACGACATCGGCGGCCACATCCCGGGCGCCGTCGATCCGGAGCTATTCACGCGCTGGGTGCAGTTCGGCGCCTTCAGCCCCATCCTGCGTACCCACACCACCAAGAACCCCGACTCCGAGCGCCGCATCTGGGCCTATCCTGAGCCATATTCTTCAGTGCTCCGTTCGACACTCCAGCTTCGCTACGCGCTCGAGCCCTACATCTACACGGAAGCACGCCGTACTTACGACACCGGCGTAGCTTTTCTCCGTCCTCTCTACTACGACTGGCCGAACTCCCCGCCGGCCTACGACGCTAAAAGCGAGTACCTCTTCGGCGATGAGATGCTCGCCGCGCCCGTCGTCACACCGGAAGACAAGGTCACGCAGCTTGCCGGCGAAAAAATCTGGCTGCCCGCCGGCGAGTGGATCGAGTGGCCCACCGGCAAACATCTCGATGGACCCGCACAAGTGGACCGCGACTTCTCCATCGACCAGATTCCGGTCTATGTGAAAGCAGGAGCGATCGTGCCCATGCAGCCGCCTGTGCAACACACCGGCGAGAAGCCAGTCGATCCGCTCATCATCAACGTGTGGCCGCTCGCACCCGGCTCCCACTCCAGCTACTCGCTCTATGAAGATTCAGGCGTCTCCGTGGAATACCAGCGGGGCGTCTTCGCGCGCACGCCCATCCAAGCCGAGCAGACAGGCGATACCCTCCGCGTCGAGATCGGCCCGGTGGAAGGCAGTTATCCCGGCATGCTCAAAACCCGCGCCTACGAGTTGCGCCTGGCTGCGGACTGGCCACCTGCGCAAGTCACCGTGAACGGCGCGCCTGTAAAACAGGCCGGACCCGACGGCAAAGGAGGATGGAGCTTCATCGGCAACACGCTCACCACCGTGGTCCCTGTGCCGAGCAGCAGCGTCGCGGCCAGAGTCATCATCGAAGTACGCCGTGCCGCAGGCTTCACCGCGCGCCGGTCTGAACTGGACGGCTTTGCCGGCTCCATGACCCGCCTGCGCGCAGCCTACGATGCTCTGCAGCAGACCTGGCCCATCGCCGCGCCGCCCGACCCGCTCATCGATGCAATGCAAACCGGTGACCGCCTCGGCTACCATCCCGAGCGCGCACAAGAGAAGCTTGCGCACTTCCACGAAGTGCTACCCAAAGCGCAGGCCGCCGTCTCCGCCGTCGGCACGAACTTTGCGCAGCGTGTCGATGACTACGCGAAGCGCATGGCGACCAACCCCACACGCCCCGCTAACCTGGACGAGCAAAAACAAGCCCGCCTCGACGCCATCCAACGCGCCGAGCGCATGGTAGAGGAGGCCGGACTACGGTGATGCTGCGGGCGCTGCCCGAGGCCCCCAATCGAAGTCCTTCTGGCAAGGCACGGGCTTCAGAGCTCGCTGAAAAGCCCCAAAAGAGGAGCTCCGTAACCGGGCATCACTTCAGCTTGCTGAAAAATGCATTTCGGGACAAGTTCAGTAATAGAGCATGATTTCAGTCATGCTGAAAAGATTGCTAAATCAAAGCCTGGCTTTTAGCCACTGCGGGATGTTTCGGTCGCCACATCCCATTTTTCTGCAAGCTGTTCAGCCCTGCTCATCCGGCCCGCTGATCGCGGACCTATCCCTTTTGCAGAAACGACGGCAACTCATCCGCGCTCGGTCCCCAGCTTGCCGGTACCGGCACGTTCAGCAGCCGCAGATACACGCAGAACTGGCCGCGATGCTGATACCAGTGGTTGAGCATAATGTTGCGCAGAAACCCTACGCGCGGCATCGTCATCACTTCCTTGTCTCCGGCCACCATATGCCACTCTTGATTCATGGCGTTGTCATCAAACAGCGGCAAATGCCTGCGCACCGTCACAATGCTGTCGTTGAACTGGTCGAGGATCTCCTCGAGGCTCCCGGGCTGAGGAAAGTTGAAAGCGTTCGGCGCCTGCGCCGGATTGTTCTCGACAAAACGCACAACTCCGCCCGGTACAAAGGCAATGTGCAACGCCAGCTGCCCGGCAGTCAGCGATTTTTCGTGGGGTTTCCATGCCAGCTTATCTTCCGGCAGCCGCTCCAGAAATCTCCGTGTCACCGGCGCCTGCGTTTCGAACTCGGCCAGCAACGAGTCTGCAATAGCTGTGGCGGGTTGTGTCATCAGCATCACGTCTCTCCTTCGTTTGGAAATCGAAACCTGCCGTTCTGGCAGAAGTCAGCGCAAGCCCTCTGCGCGCTCACGAACCTTGTTATGGATGTATGCCCATCCGCCACCGACGTTGTTCTTGTGGTCTTCCTGGACCAGGCCGAAACCGGAGTGACGGAAGCGGATGATGGTCTCCCCGTCTTCCTCGGTGAGCCGGTATTGCACGTTGTTCGCAACCGGGTGCGACATCATCAGCGGTCCGCAGAACTCAAGAAGCGTGGGCCGCTTGATGGCCTGCACATGGGCCCAAAAATGCCCATTGTTGTCGCCGAGATCGCGGAACCAGCGGCCGCCGGGCCAGGGCTCGATCTTGAGCGGCATCGGCGTGCCGTCCATCTTTTCGCTGGAGGGGCCAAGCTGTTCGAGAAGCGCGGCGAAGGTGACATCGATCGAAGCGCGGACGCGAATCTCCTGGTTGATCAAAAGCGAAAGGCTGTCAACATCGGGAACAGTCAAGGTGGTCATCGCTACTCCTTTTCGGGATTGGGATCGGATTCCGTGATGCGGCGCATCTGTGCTTCGGCGCGTTCCTTCACGCGGTGCAGCTGGTGCTGCCAGTACTTTTCGAAGGTGCTGGTCCACTCGTGCAGCGGGCGAATGGCCGCGGCATTGGTGCGATAGAGACGGTGGCGTCCATTCCGCCGCACATGCACCAGCCCTACCTCCCGCAGCACGCCCAGGTGTTTCGAAACCGACGGCTGATCCAGTCCCACCGCCGCCACAATCTCGCCCACCTGCCGCTCACCCAGCACAAGAAAACTCAGAATCTGCCGCCGTTTCGGCTCAGCCACAGCATTAAACGCGTCAGAAGTGGTCGCCGCCCGTGCCATGTCAAGAATAATGCATTCCTATATGGGAATATGTCAACAGATATTTTCTCACCCTCTTGTCCGCGGCCCACCCGGTTCCCCGTCTTCGAATTGCACGCCCGTCAACCATGCAGCGCCCTTCTTTCCGCTATAGTGAGCGCAAGGGATTTCTGCACACACGAGGACCTCGCGCATGACTCTCGATCGGCGTGCCTTCCTGAACGCCTGCACCCGCGCCGGCATGGCTTCCCCCCTTTTGCCCGGCATTCTCTACACGTTGTCCGCACAGGCGCAGGAGTCCTCACCCAGCAAGCGAGGCGAACCGCCGAAGATTACCCCCGAGATGATCGACCAGGCCGCCGCTCTCGCGGACATCGGCCCATTCACCGCTGAACAGAAGCAGATGATGCTCGGCGCCCTGGATGAACAGCGCGGCGGCTATGACGCCATCCGCAAGCTGGATCTGCCCAACTCCGTGCCGCCGGCGTATGTGTTCCATCCGCTGCCCGCAAAGGCAAAATTCGATCTAGAAAAGCTGCCGCCATGCAATGAAGGCGGCGGAATGGGCGCCGGAGAAGACTCAGGGTTCGGCCCGCCGCGGATGTTTGAACAAATCGAAGATGTGGCATTCTTCTCGGTCGCCGAACTGGGACAACTATTGATGATGCGCAAGATCACCTCCCTAGCCCTCACCCAGATGTACCTCGACCGCCTCAAGCGCTACGACCCCAAGCTGCACTTCGTCATCACGCTGACCGAAGACCGTGCCATAGCGCAGGCCAAGAAGGCGGACGAGGAGATCGCCGCCGGTCATTACCGCGGTCCACTTCACGGCATTCCCTGGGGCGCAAAAGACCTGCTAGCCGTCAAAGGCTATCCCACCACATGGGGCGCGGGCGGCTTCGAGCACCAGTCCTTCGACAACGATGCCACCGTTGTCCAGCGGCTCGACGCAGCCGGCGCCGTGCTGGTGGCCAAGCTCACCCTCGGTGCGCTTGCCATGGGCGACAAATGGTTCGGCGGCCGCACGCGCAACCCGTGGAATCCGGCTCAAGGCTCGAGCGGGTCCTCGGCCGGCTCCGCCAGCGCCGTTGCCGCAGGCTGCGTCGCCTTCGCCATCGGCTCCGAGACGCTCGGCTCCATCTCGTCTCCATCCACCCGCTGCGGCTGCACCGGCCTGCGCCCCACCTTCGGCCTCGTGCCGCGCACCGGCGCCATGGCCCTGAGCTGGACAATGGACAAGCTCGGCCCCATCTGCCGCTCCGTCGACGACTGCTCCCTCGTGCTCGAAGCCATCAGCGGCCCCGACGGCGCAGACCTCTCCGCAGCTGCTGTCCGCTATGAACCGGCCCCAGGCGTGGACTGGCATAAGCTGCGCATCGGCTATCTGAAGAGCGAGTTCGATCCGCCCGAGCCTCTCAAACTCGAAGAGCCCAAACCCGGCGAGTCTGCCGACGAAGCAAAGAAACGCGAGGAGCACAATCGCAACGCCCAGGCCGCCCACACCCGCCGCGACTACGACCGCCGCTACGAGCAGGCCGCACTCGACAAGCTGCGTTCCATGGGCGTGAACCTCATCCCCGTCGATCTGCCCAAGCTGCCCTGGGATGCGATGCTTCCACTGCTCACCGCAGAAGCCGCCGCGGCCTTTGACAATCTCACCCGCTCCGGCCGCGACAAACTGCTCACCGAGCAGGGCCCCGAAGACTGGCCCAACGACTTCCGCGTCGCCCGCCTCTATCCCGCCGTCGAATACATCCAGGCCAACCGCGCCCGCACCCTCGCCGTCCGGCAGATGTCGGCGCTCTTCGAGCAGGTCGACGTCATCGTCACGCCGTCGACTGACGCGCAGCTCATCGCGACCAACTTCAGCGGCCATCCAGCATTGATCCTGCCCAACGGCCTGCGCGGCGCCGACGCGCCCAAGCCGCCGGAGGTCGACGACGGCAACCACGACGACATCGGTGGCCCCCGCACGCCAGTCTCGCTCACCTTTCTGGCCGGTCATTACCAGGAGGCAAAGCTGGTAGCCTTCGCCGCCGCCTACCAGCAGGCCACCGGCTTCGAAAAACAACACCCGAGGTTAAATTGAAGGGGCTGCGTCCCATCTTACCGGCCTCATTGACCCCAACCCCGCATTCCCGTAAACTAAGGTATTGCGAGAGGTGCGGCCCGCGTTGCATTCTCTGCCGCATTCATTTCTCTCAAAAAGATTAGGAAGAATCATGGCAAACCATGTATCGGCGCTCAAGCGCGCCCGCCAGACCGAGACCCGCACCGCCGTAAACCGCGCCAACCGCAGCCGCGTGCGCACCAGCCTGCGCGCCCTCCGCGAAGCGCTGACTAAGGGCGACGTGAAGGCCGCCCAGACGCAGTACCGCGAGACCGTCTCTGTCCTCGATAAGAGCGTGCAGAAGGGCATTTTGCACGACAACACCGTCTCCCGTTACAAGAGCCGCCTCAATGCCCGCCTGAGGGCGCTGGCCGTCGCCAAGGCGTAGCGGTTCGTTAAAACTCCTGCTTCCGTA
>Ga0335073_10012868_pt1 | contig 11732 bp, 10 predicted proteins | sample Lox_Sample_22_FD_207093 | JGI IMG/M metagenome (GOLD analysis project Ga0335073, IMG submission 207093) | Soil microbial communities from Loxahatchee National Wildlife Refuge, Florida, United States - Lox_Sample_2.2 | ecosystem: Environmental > Terrestrial > Soil > Wetlands | place: USA... | reverse complement strand
GCGGGCGACGGCTGATCCGCCACAGGTCGAGCTGATGCGGCGTGCCGGTGTGCTGCCAGTCGATCGCGTCCCGGCGGTAGCTGATGCCGGGACACACCAGCAGTACATCGTCCGCCGGCCTGGCCGCGAGCTGGCGCAGCGCTGGCGGCACCATGGCGGTGGAGTGGCTGCGGAGCATTCGGTGCCCGTCGACGTACCGGGTGTACCGCGCGGCTCGCGTGACGTCCGCCGGGTCATAGCCGAGGCGATCGTAGTTGTCGGGAATCGGCACCACGCGCGGGCCGCGGCACCAGCGGACCTGATCACTGCTGAGCTTCCAGTGAGCGGATAGCGCGCTGACAGCGACGGCCACGAGCCGCTGGATCGCGTGCGGACCGTCGGCGGGGTCGGACAGGTCGGGGATCGCGAGATCGAGCGCAAGCTGAGCTGGACTGAGCAAGGCTGGGGCTGACATGGCTGCTCCTGATGATCAAGTCGGAACCGGACACCTCGTCCCGGACGCCGGCGACTTGATCGGCGGGGCTCAGCCGCTGCGGCGCAGCGCTGCCTCCCGATCGCCCGTGCCGGGCCGGGAGGCGGTAAATCGGCGCTCAGCGTGCGCAGCCATGTGACAACGGTAACCGGCGCTGCCGATCAGGGCTACTGATAATCGCGGCTGCCGAGTACCTCGCGACCAGGCCTGCGCGCCACTGTCTGTGCCAGACTGGCCACGGACCGCTAGCGCAGGGAGGGCGGGCATGGCACACGCGGTGGTGCATTTCGAGATCGGCGGCCCGGATGACGAGCAGCTGGCCCGGTTCTACGCTGGCCTGTTCGGCTGGGGCATGACCCCGATCCCGGGCGCTGGCTACACGCTGGTCGACACCCGCAGCGGGGCAGGGATCAACGGCGGCATCGTGCGCAGCGCTGACGACAAATCCTCGGTCACCTTTTACATCGAGACCGACGACCTGCAGGCTGCCCTGGACAAGATCAACCTGCTCGGCGGGAAGACGCAGACACCGATCACCGAGATTCCCGGCATGGTCACGTACGCAAGGTTCGCCGATCTGGACGGCCTGCAGATCGGCCTGGTACTCCAGCCGCCTGATCCCGGCCAGGTGCTCGCGCCCTCCGCCGGGACCGGGGCGGCCGTGGACTGGTTCGAGGTGCTCGGCTCTGACGCAGGCCGCAGTCACCGCTTCTACGCCGAGGTCTTCGGCTGGAAGACCACGGCGATGAGCCCCGCGTACCAGATGGTGGACACAGGGACCGCCCGCGGCATCCGCGGCGGCATCGGCACTGCCGAGCTGAGCAGCTGGGCGACCGTCTACGCCGCCGTCGCCGACGTTGCGGCAGCGCTTGTCAGGGCTGAAGGGCTTGGCGGGTCACGCGAATACGGGCCAGTCGCCGTTGATGACCACATGCAGACCGGCGCGGTCCGTGACCCCGCGGGCAATGTGTTCGGCATCTACCACCACGCGCCGCACTAGGGCGACGCTGGCACCGAGGCGGGACCGACTGGCAGTCCCGCCCCGTGCGCCCGCTCAGGTCGTGGCCGAGTCCAGCAGTCCCCGCCGCTTCCTGAGGGCCAGGTCAGCCTTCGTGAAGATCGTGTCGATGACGACGCCGATCACGAGGATCACGATGAGCACGGTGCTGGCCCCGGTGAAGTCCTGGCTCTGCTGGTCGACGTTGAGCTGCTGGCCGATGGAGATCTGGCCGATGATCGCGACGAACAGCTCGGCCGCCATCAGGCTGCGCCAGGCAAACGCCCAGCCCTGCTTGAGGCCAGCCACGAAAGCCGGCAGGGAGGCCGGCAGGATGAGATAGCGATACAGCGTGTACCCGCGCAACCCCATGGTCTTGCCCGCGCGCAGCAACAGTGGCGGCGTGTAGTCCACGCCGGTGATCAGGCCGTTGGCGATCGACGGCGCAGCGCCCATGATGACGACGAAGAGGATGGCGGAGTTGTTCTCCCCGAACAGGATGATCGCGAACGGGGCCCAGGCGACCGACGGCATCGTCTGCAGGCCGGTGATTATCGATCCGACCGCCGCCCGCAACGGGGGAATGCGGGCCACCAGGATCCCCAGCACCGAGCCGATGATCAGCGCGATGAGATAGCCTTCCGCCGCGCTCTCCATGGTCCAGCCGATAGTCGCCCAGAACATGCCGTGCTGCATCTGCTGCCACAGGTCGGACAGGACCGGGCCGGGGCCCTTGAAGACGTAAGGCTTCCAGCCGGTCAGCGCGACCAGCTCCCACACGACCAGCACGAGCGCGATTGCCCCCAGCTTGGGCCAGATCGCTGCCCACGCCTTGCGGGCGAGCCTGCTCCGTTCCGGCCGGCCCTGATCCGGCCGCAGCTCCAGGTTGTCAAGCCCCCGCAGTGCCTGGTCAGTGACCATGCCGCCCCATCTCCTCGCGCAGCTTGTCGGTCAGCCGGGCTGCCACTTCCGACACCTCGGGTGAGTCGATCCGGCGGTGACCAACCCTGGGCAGCGTGTACTCGTCGATGACCCGGCCAGGCCGGCTGCTCAGCACGATGACCCGGTCACCCAGGCGGGCCGCCTCGCGGACGTTGTGAGTGACGAACAGCACCGTCAGCGTTCGCTCCTCGCAGATCCGCTCCAGCTCGTCATGCAGCAGGTCTCGCGTCATGGCGTCCAGGGCTCCGAATGGCTCGTCCATCAGCAGCACATCAGCGTCCTCGGCAAGTGCGCGAGCCATAGCCACCCGCTGGCGCATGCCGCCGGACAGCTCGTGCGGGCGCTTCCCGCCGAACCCGCCGAGCCGGACGGCCGCCAGCAGTTCCTCGGTCTGTCCGCGCCGAGCGCTCCGCGGCACTCCCCTCGCCTGCAGTGCCAGCTCGACGTTGCGCGCGGCGGTGAGCCACGGGAACAGCGCCGGCTCCTGGAACATCACCCCGACCTTCCGCCCGCCGACCTCCACCAGGCCGCTCGTCGGCTGGTCTAGGCCTGCGACCAGGTTCAGCAGCGTGCTCTTGCCGCAGCCGGAGGCGCCGATGATGCAGACGAACTCACCGTCTGCGACAGTGAGCGACACCCGGTCCAGCGCGAGCAGCTCGGTCCGGCCGGTCTTGTATACCTTGCTGACCTCCGTCAGCCGGACCGCGTCGCGGGCTTCAGACAGGGCTGACGCCCCCGGCGCGGTCACCGGGGGCGTCACCTGCTCGCTGCTCATCCTCACGAGCTGACCTGTGACTGTCCGTCCGCGGCCAGCAGCTTGTTGAGCGGGCCGAGGTCGTAGATAGCCGACAGGTTCTTCACCGGGCTGAGCAAGCCAACCGACACGGCGTGATCTGCGTCGGTGATCAGCGACGACGCGATCGGGTTGTTGGTGAAGGTGACCTGAGCGAACGCGGCCGACACGATGTCGGGCTTGAGGCTCTTGCCGCTCAGCGTCGCCAGCTCGGAGTTGGCAGCGGTCTCGGCCGCCGACTTGTCGCTGGCGATGTAGGAGTTGGCCTGGATCTGGCCCTTCAGCAGGTCACTGATGACGGTCGGGTGCGCCGACATGAAGCTCTGCGTCGCCACCAGCTCGGTCGTGACGAACTGGCCGCCAGGCCACAGGCTCGCCTCGTTGACCAGAGCGTGCCCGCCGTCGGCGACCATCTCGGCGTCGTAGGGCGCCGGCTCCCAGCCGCCTGCGATCTGGCCGGACTCGAAGGCGAGCACCGCGTCGGAGTTGGGGGTGATCGGCGTGATCGGCACGTCGCCGCCGCCGGTCGGCGTGGTCGACAGGCCATGCTGCTTCAGCCAGTACCGCAGCGACACATCCTGGGTGTTGCCCAGCGACGGAGATGCCAGCTTCTGGCCCTTGAGCTGAGCCGCGCTGGTGATCTTCTTGCTGACCACGAGCTCGGCGCCGCCGGAAGCGGCCCCGGAGATAACCCTGATGAGCTTGCCATCCGAGGTCGTCCAGGCCTTGATGGCTGGGTTCGGCCCCACGTAGGCGGCGTCGAGCTGGCCTGCCAGCAGCGCGGTCGCCTCCTCGGTGCCGGTGCTGAACGGGAAGAGCTTCAGCGTGACGTTCTTGCCGAGGTTCTTGGTGAAGAAGCCTTCCTTGACTCCCACAAGCGCGCTGGCGTGAGTGATGTTCTCGAGGAAGCCAAGCCGCAGTACCACCTTCTGCCCCGGGTCGCTGGAGCCTGAACCGGAGTTGGCTGCTGAGGAGCAGCCCGCTGCCAGGAGGGCCACGCTTGCGGCAGCAAGCCCGGCGAGTACCTTCTTCATCGTCCACCTTTTCCGATCATTTAACTCGGGTATCGCGTCAGGAGTCTACATTACCGATGGGGATTAGTTCTTAGAAAGAGCAGTCAGGCCGGCCAGACCGCCTCGCCCGGCAGTCGTGATCTTGGTATCAGCGCAGGTCAACGGCCTAGAGACCGGGAGCGCGGAAGCTAAATTAACTTCCCTCGTCGCTGGCGTCCTCGGGATCTAGCCCCTGGACGACGGATCCGAACTTCTGCAGGCAGGTCTGGAGCTCGGCCACATTCGCCGGCGAGGAGTTCGTGGTGTCGTACCGCACGCCGTAGAGAATGTTGATCACCGAGTGCTTGCTGGGCAGCGCCAGCGGCGGCGTGTTCTGGATATGCGAGCAGGTCGCCCGGACATGCAGCGCCGTCGCAACCGAGGTGCTAGGGGTGAAGTCGACGACGATCCACTGCTTATCAAGCGCGCCGTCCATCTTCGCGCAGCCGGTAAGGGCGACCAGCGCGATCGCGCCGGCGACCGCCGCTGAAGTACCGCGGCGGCGCGGGCCGCGGCGGCGGATGCAGCCCGGCTTCCGGATGTCCCGGCCGCTCCGATCCCGGGCTGCTCGCTTCTCGACTTGCACACGCACGCCGCCACTCTACGACCAGCCGCTTTCTGGGCTGGTCCCGTGCCACGCTTAGGGTCAAAGCAACGTGATCGTGAGCCGGCCGCCCGCGCGGCCGGGCCGCTGCCAGACTGGAGGCCTCGATGACGAGCCTGATTGAGGACTACGCGCTGATCGGCGATATGCAGACGGCGGCGCTCGTCGGCCGCGACGGCTCCATCGACTGGCTGTGCCTGCCTCGGTTTGACTCCGACGCATGCTTCGCGGCCCTGCTCGGCGACGAGCGCAACGGCAATTGGCGCGTCTGCCCGACAGTCAGCGATGGCCCGGTATCCCGGCGCGGCGAGGTGCACCGCCAGTACCAGGGTGACTCGCTGATCCTGGAGACCACGTGGCGAACCTTCAGCGGAGTCGTACGGGTCACCGATTTCATGCCGCCACGTGATCATGGGGCTCCTGTGCTGGTCAGGCTCGTCGAAGGTGTCGAGGGCACGGTCGAGATGGAATCGGTGCTCCGCCTGAGGTTCGGCTACGGGAAGGTGGTCCCCTGGGTCATGCGGCACGGCAACGACATCAGGGCCGTCGCCGGGCCGGATTCGGCGTGCTTCCACGGGACGGTCCGCAGCGTCGGCCAGAACATGGCTCATCAGGCCACCTTCGATGTCAAGGCAGGCGAGCGGGTCTCCTTCTCGCTGGCCTGGAAGCAGTCGCACCTGCCGGCTGACCCGTGCATCATCGCTGAGGCTGCCCTGGAGACCACCAAGGCCTTCTGGTCCGACTGGGCGTCGCACTGCACCTACAAGGGCCCGTACCGGGAAGCGGTCATGCGATCGCTGATCACGCTCAAGGCGCTCACCTACGCGCCCACGGGCGGCATCGTCGCCGCGCCCACGACTTCACTCCCCGAGGACATCGGCGGGGTGCGGAACTGGGATTACCGCTACTGCTGGCTGCGGGACGCGACGATCACGCTCGAGGCGCTGCTGCGGACCGGCTACACCGCCGAGGCCGACAGCTGGCGCCTGTGGCTCGGCCGGGCGATCGCCGGAGACCCGAAGGACGTCCAGATCATGTACGGCGTGGGCGGCGAGCGCAGGCTGGCCGAGTGGGAAGTCAGCTGGCTGCCCGGATACGAGCGGTCGGCCCCGGTCCGGATCGGCAATGCGGCCGTCGACCAGCGCCAGCTCGACGTCTACGGCGAAGTCATCGACGCGCTCACGCTCGGCAGGCAGGCCGGGCTCGGCTTCGACAAGCACACCTGGAGCCTGCAGCGCCAGCTACTGGACTTCCTGGAGAAGCACTGGGACGAGCCGGACGAGGGGATCTGGGAGGTCCGCGGGCCGCGGCGGCACTTCGTGCACTCCAAGGTCATGGCCTGGGTGGCGTTCGACCGGGCGATCCACCTCGTCGAGCAGGGCAACCCCGGGCCGCTGGAGCGCTGGAAGCAGATCAGGGACGAGATCCGCGCGCAGGTACTCGATCAGGGTTACGACACCGAGCGCGGCGTGTTCACGCAGTACTACGGCAGCAAGGAGCTCGACGCTTCGGTCCTGCTGATCCCCGAGGTGGGCTTCCTGCCCCCGGACGACCCGCGCGTGGTCTCCACCGTCAAGGTGATCAAGCGCGAGCTGATGCGCGACGGTCTCGTGCTGCGCTACACCCAGCCGGCGAAGGCCGCCAGCTCCGGCGGCCGCGCCGATGTCGACGGCCTGCCAGGCGCTGAAGGGGCGTTCCTGGCCTGCAGCTTCTGGCTCGTCAACGCGCTGCACCTGATCGGCGAGTACGACGAGGCGGTGGCCATATTCGAGCGGCTGCTGAGCCTGCGCAGCGATCTTGGCCTGCTGAGCGAGGAGTACGACCCCCGGTACGGGCGCCAGGTCGGCAACACCCCGCAGGCGTTCAGTCACGTTCCGCTCATCCAGGCGGCGCTGAACCTGGAGGATCACGCCGGGCACCACTGCCGGCGGACGCAGGGCCGCACCAAGGTCGCCGGGCCAGGCTCGCCCTGACCGCGGCTGCCGTGGCGGGGGCCAGGCACCGGGCCGCCAGTGCCACACTGATGGGTAGCCATGCCACCCCGCCCGCACATTCTGGTCGTCAACGGCCGTAAGGTCCGCCAGCCGGTCTTCGTGATCGGTGCCCCGCATTCGGGCGCGGACCTCCTGGGCCGTGCCGTCAAGCAGTCCCCCGGCTTCCACCTCACGATCGGCCAGGAAGCCGTCCAGGGCGTGGTCTATGCCTTCGCCCGGAGCCCGTCGATTCAGCGCGGGCGCAGCGACGCGGCGGCCACCGTGCTGAGGGACGCATTCGCGCAGGCCTGGCGGGTGACGGCGCACTGCTGCCTGACCTGTTCGCCGTTCTGCCGGGACGCGGGCCGGGTGGCCGGCCCAGCGTGCTGCGTGGCCGAGCGCGACATCGTCCGGTACGGCGATGCGAGCCCGGACCTGATCTACTGCGCGGACGCGCTCGTTGACGCCTTCTCGGACGCCCGCCTGGTCCAGATCGTGCGGGACGGCCGCGACGTGGTCGCGGCGATGCTGGCCGATCCGCAGGCGCTGGCCTGGTTCAAGCCCGGCGTGGTCAACGTGGAGACCGAGTTCCCGAACCCGTTCTTCGGTATCGAGACCGAGCAGGACCTGGCGATCTGGCCGGATCTGTCGCCGACGGGCAAGTGCGCCATGCGCTGGCGCGGTGCCGTGCGCGCGATGGCCCGGCTGCGTGCCTCGCTGACTGCCGAGCAACTCACCACGCTGCGGTACGAGAACATGGTGCAGCACGCGCCCGCGGCCGCAACTGCGGTGTCGAAGTTCGTCGGCGACAAGGTCGTCCCGGTCACGGTCCGGCCCGCGCGCCGCGATGGCCTGCCGAGCCCGGAGCCGGGGACCTGGCGGACCCAGCTGACGCCCGCCCAGGTCAGCGAGATCGAGTCGGTTGCGGGCCCGGACCTGCGCCGGGTCGGTTACTTAGACTGAGCCGCCTAGACTGTGCCGCCTACACTGGCGCGGCCTCTTGCTGCGCGAACTGGGTCTGATACAGGTCGGCGTACAGGCCGCCTGCGGCGAGCAGGTCGACGTGCCGCCCGTGCTCGACCACCCGGCCGTTGTCGATGACCAGGATCTGGTCGGCCTCCCTGATCGTGGACAGCCGGTGCGCGATGACCAGCGAGGTCCGGCCGGCCAGCGCCGTCTTGAGTGCGCGCTGGACAGCAGCCTCGGATTCGGAGTCCAGGTGCGCCGTAGCCTCGTCGAGCACGACGACGCTCGGTGCCTTCAGCAGCAGGCGGGCTATGGCGATCCGCTGCTTCTCCCCGCCTGACAGCCGGTAGCCGCGGTCGCCGACGACGGTGTCCAGGCCGTCCGGCAGCTCCGAGACCAGGTCCCAGATCTGAGCGGCCTGGCAGGCCAGGATCAGCTCCTGCTCGGATGCAGCCGGCCGGGCATACAGCAAGTTAGCCCGGATCGTGTCGTGGTAGAGGTGCGCGTCCTGGGTCACGACACCGACCACGTCGTGCAGCGACTCAAGCGTGACGTCCCTGATATCGGCACCGCCGATCCGGACGACCCCATCCGTGGGGTCATACATCCTGGAAACGAGGTGCGTGATCGTGGTCTTGCCTGCCCCAGACGGCCCGACCAGCGCGGTGAGCTTCCCGGCCGGCGCGCGGAAGCTCACGTCGGTGAGAGCGTGCTGCGCTCCGGCCGGCCTCTCGGGCGCTGGCAGCGCGATCGACTCGAGCGAGGCCAGCGATACCTCCGATGCCGCCGGGTAGCGGAAGCTGACGTGGTCGAACTCGATATCGGGCGCGACCCCTGGCCGCCCGGATCCCGCCCGCAGCGCCCCGAACTCCAGCGGACGGGCGCCGGGCCGCTCGTCGATCAGCGGCTTCAGGTCAAGCACTTCGAAGACCCGGTCGAAGCTGACCAGCGCGGTCATGACATTGACCTGCACGTTCGACAGCGACGTGATCGGGCCGTAGAGCCGGCTCAGCAGGGTCGCCAGCGCCACCATGGCGCCGATCTGCAGTGTTCCGCGGATGACAAGCTCTCCGCCGAGACCGTAGACCACCGAGGTCGACAGCGTGGCCAGCAACGTGAGTGCGGTGACGAGCGCGCTTCCCCACAGCGCCGTGAGCACACCGATGTCCCGCACCCGGCCTGCCCGCCCGGAGAACAGGTCGAGCTCGTCGGCAGGCCGTCCGTACAGCTTCGACAGCATCGCGCCCGCGACATTGAACCGCTCGGTCATGGTCGAGCCCATCTGGGCATCGAGCTGCATCGACTCCCTGGTCAGCCGCTGAAGCCTGCGGCCGAGCCGGCGCGCCGGATACAGGAAGATCGGGATCAGCACCAGCGCGACGACCGTGACCTGCCAGGAGTAGTAGAACATCGCCGCGAGCACAAGAGCCAGCTGCAGCGCGCTCGATACCACCGACGCCAGCGTCGAGGTGAGCGCCTGCTGGGCGCCGATGACGTCGCTGTTCAGCCTGCTGACCAGCGAGCCGGTCTGGGCCCTGGTGAAGAACGCCAGCGGCTGGCGCTGAACGTGGGCGAACACCTGGGTGCGCAGGTCATAGATCAGTCCCTCGCCGACACGCGAGGTGTAGTAGCGCTGGACGACTCCGAGCAGGGCGTCGAAGACTGCCAGACCGGCCACGATCCCGGCCACCGTCAGCACCACATCGGTCCGCTTCGGCAGGATGCCCTTGTCGATGACGACGCCGATCAGGACCGGGTACAGCACCGTGATGACCGCATCCAGGGCGGCGGCCAGCAAGAAGATCGCCAGATCGAGGCGGTAGGGCCGGGCGTAGCCGGCGATCCGCCTGACGGTGCCCGGCTTCAGCTTCTGCTCGGTCACCGATGGATCGCGCGAGAAGCCGCGCATCGCGTGCCACTGGCTCTGCATGGTCATGACCGGTGAACTTAGCAAAGGCAGCAGATCATCCCGGCTCCGCTCACGGCGAACCGGGGAGCGGCATACCTAGGGGTTACTAGGCCCTGGCCCTGGCCGCCAGCAGCCGTGCCTGAGCGGCTCGCTCGGCCGCCGCTTGCTGGTCAAGCGTGTTGCCCGCCGCCTGGGCAAGCAGCGCCTTCGTGGCGCGCGCGGCCGCTGCATCGGTTGCCAGCAGCGCAGCAACTAGGTCGCTGACCGCCCCGTCGAGGTCTGCGGCCGGCACGACAAGCTCAGCCAGGCGGAGGTCGGCGGCCTCCCGCGCGTCGACAGTGCGAGCGGTCAGGCACAGCTCGATGGCCCGTGGCAGGCCGACGATGTCGACCAGCGGCTTGGTCCCGGTCAGGTCAGGCACCAGGCCGAGGGCCGGCTCCTTCATGCAGAACCTGGCATCCTCGGTGATGATCCGCAGGTCGCAGGAGAGCGCGAGCTGGAAGCCTGCGCCGATGGCATGCCCCTGCACAGCCGCGATCGACACGATCGCCGGATTGCGCAGCCAGGTATAGCCAGCCTGATAGCTGGCGATGGACTCATCGAAACCCGGGTCAGCGGGGCTCGGGTTGCGCGCCTCCCCCGGAACGCCCTCGGCCGTGAACATCCGCAGGTCGATCCCGGCGCAGAAGGACGGTCCCTGGCCTTTGACCACGACTACCCGGATCTCGTCGGGCAGTTCCGCGCCGATCTGCGCCAGGCCATGCCACATTCCGGGGGTCATCGCATTGCGGCGCTCAGGCCGCGCCAGCGTGACTGTCGCGACGCTCCCGGAGACGGTCAGCTCAAGTCCGGTGCCGGTCAGCTCTTGGCCTTTGCCTTGCCCCTGGTCGCGCCACCGCGACCGCGCAGCGCCACGCCGCTCTCGCTCAGGATCCGGTGGATGAACCCGTAGGACCGGCCAGTCGATGCGGCCAGCGACCGGATGCTCTCACCGGAGCCGTACCGCTTCTTCAGATCTGCTGCCAGCTTCGTGCGGTCAGCACCGGTGACTCTGGTGCCCTTCTTGAGAGTCTCGGTCACGGGAACCTCCCTGAAGCTGAAGTGACCGCTGCGTTGCCGTATCTGTTCATGATCACCCATCAGGCCGTGCTCGGCTACCCAGTCGACCGCGAAAAGATCAACTTTTTTGCCGTGCGGCCGCCGGATCAGGCCAGCGCGACCAGGTCGGCCAGCTCCGCGCTCCAGGCATCCTCAACGCCGTCCGGTAGCAGCACGACACGCTCGGGCTGCAGCGCGTCGACCGCTCCCTCGTCGTGCGTGACGAGCACGATTGCGCCCTGATACTTCCGCAGTGCGGCGAGAATCTCAGCCCGGCTCCCCGGATCCAGGTTGTTCGTCGGCTCATCGAGCAGCAGGACGTTCGCGCCCGAGACCACGAGCAGGGCCAGCGCGAGCCGGGTCTTCTCTCCGCCCGACAGCACGCCGACCGGCTTGGTCACGTCGTCACCGGTGAACAGGAACGAGCCGAGGATGCTCCGGTGCTCGCTCTCGGCCAGGTCCGGCGCGGCCGATCGCATGTTCTCCAGCACCGTCCGCGAGTTGTCGAGCGTCTCGTGCTCCTGCGCGTAGTAACCGAGCCGGAGCCCGTGCCCGGGCAGCACCTCACCGGTGTCGGGGTCCTCCACCCCGGCGAGCAGCCGTAGCAGCGTCGTCTTCCCGGCTCCGTTCAGGCCGAGCACGACCACACGTGCGCCCCGGTCCACTGCGACGTCGACGTCGGTGAAGACCTCGAGCGAGCCATATGACTTCGATAGCCGCTGCGCGCTCAGCGGCGTCTTGCCGCAATGCGCGGGCACCGGGAACCGCAGCCGTGCCACGCGCTCGGGCGATCGGTCCGCGCTGACGCCGGCCAGCAGCCGCTCGGCGCGCTTCTGCATGTTCTGTGCGGCCTTGGCCTTGGTCGCCTTCGCCCGCATCTTGTCGGCCTGCGACTGCAGCGCCAGCGCCTGCCGCTCGGCGTTCAT
>Ga0335073_10012867_pt1 | contig 11732 bp, 9 predicted proteins | sample Lox_Sample_22_FD_207093 | JGI IMG/M metagenome (GOLD analysis project Ga0335073, IMG submission 207093) | Soil microbial communities from Loxahatchee National Wildlife Refuge, Florida, United States - Lox_Sample_2.2 | ecosystem: Environmental > Terrestrial > Soil > Wetlands | place: USA: Florida... | reverse complement strand
CCTGCCGGTGCGGCTTCGCCGGAGGGACGAGGCTCGCCGGCGGCTGCCCCGCGGTACCACCCTCCTTGGCCGCGACCGGTGCCTGCCGGCCCGTTGCGCGACCCTCTCGGTTTGGCTCTGCTGCCGGTTCTACTAAGCGTCGGCCGGCCAAGCGGCAGATGCCGCTGCCGGTACCGTCTCGCCATCCAGTTCAGAAGATGAAGCGAGGCGCCGTTCTTCCGGCGGCTCTGGGGTGATCTGGTCCGCTGCGCGTATCCCCGGGCTCGCACCATCCCCGGTCGCTCCTGGCCGCCGCAGCGGCAGCTGTCCCCATCAGTGCCGTGCAGGCTGCCAGGATATCCGATGCCCGCCTGATTCCCCTATCCGTTAACCTCCCCGCCACGGGCCGGTCTTCCACTGGGCCGTCGGCGGGCTTGTTTGCGATTGCCCCCGGTAAGCACTTATTCTCTCGTGACTGCTCGCTACGAAGATCATTACCTAGTTGCACCGAGGGAGGCCGGAAATGACCGCTGCCGCGCGTTCGGGCGCTGCCGCGCTTCCGGTGCGGCAGGGGGAGCGGCGCTGGACCGAGGCCGAGCTGGCCAAGGTGCGTGACGCGCTGGCCGCAGAGGCCGCGGAGCTGCGTGCCGACATCGATCGATCCGAGTCCGGCATCGCCTCCCGGCTCGGCGACGCCGTCGGTGATGCGGGGGATGATCAGGCCGACGTGGGGGCCAAGACGTTCGAGCGCGAGCATGAGCTGGCGCTCACCCACAATGCGCGCGAGCTCCTGGTGCAGACCGAGCAGGCCATCGCCAGGATTGACGATGGCACCTACGCCACGTGCGAATCGTGCGGGGAACCGATCGGCAAGGCGCGGCTCCAGGCGTTTCCGCGCGCAGTGCTGTGCGTATCCTGCAAGCAGCGCGAGGAGCGCCGCTGACCGGCTCCGCGGCCGACGGCCCTGACCGGCCGCCCGAGGAGCCCCCGCAGACGGACGGATCGCCGATGGATGGACAGCCGATGGACGGACCGCTGCTGGATGCACCGCAGCCTGAGCCGCCACCGCCGGATCCGCCGCAGCAGGACGCGCCGCGGCTGGGCACCTCCCGGCGCAGGAGGCCCCGGCTCCCCGTTGTGCTTGCCGTGGCGGTGTTTGTGCTCGCCGCAGACATCGTCTCGAAGGTGATCGTGGTCGCCACGCTGTCGGACCGGCACTGCCTGGTCGGCAGCTACGTTCCGTCCCCACCGCCGGTCCGGCTGCTCGGCGGGGCGCTGACGCTCTGCGAGTCGCGCAATCCGGGAGCGGCGTTCGGCATCGGCGGGACGTCGACGACGATCGTGTTCACCGCGATCGCCGTCGGAGTGATCATTTTCATCGTGCGCACCTCACGGCAGATATTCAGCCTGCCCTGGGCGATCGCGCTCGGCCTGCTGCTCGGCGGCGCGACGGGCAACCTGACTGACCGGATCTTCCGCTCTCCCGGTCCCCTGCGCGGATGGGTGGTGGACTGGATCCAGCTGCCGCACTGGCCGGTGTTCAACCTCGCCGACTCGGCGATAACCTGCGGCGCCGTGCTCATGGTCCTGCTCGCTGCGCAGGGCCGTCGGCTGGACGGGTCCCGGCATACCCCGGGTGGCGGCCGCGGATGACCTCGTCCGGCCAGCGCCGGGTGCCTGTTCCCGAGGGGCTTGACGGAGAGCGCCTGGACGCTGCGCTCGCCCGGCTGTTCGGCCTGTCCCGCGCCAGGGCGGCCGAGCTGATCGGCGACGGTTCGGTGCTCGTCAACGGGCACCCAGCGGCCAAGTCGGACCGGGTCCCCGCGGGGGAGTGGCTGGACGTGACGCTGCCGCCGCCGCCGGAGACAGCGCAGGCTCGCCCCGAGCCCGTGCCCGGCCTGGTCGTCGTCTACGAGGACGACGACATCGTGGTCGTGGACAAGCCGCCGGGCGTCGCGGCTCATCCGACGCCCGGCTGGAACGGCCCGACCGTGCTGCAGGGGCTGCTTGCCGGCGGCCACACGATCGCCACCAGCGGCGCGGCCGAGCGCCAGGGCATCGTGCACCGGCTCGACGCCACCACGTCGGGGCTGATGGTGGTGGCCAAGAGCGAGCGCGCATACAGCGCGCTGAAGCGGGCGTTCCGGGAACGCGAGGTCGACAAGATCTACCACGCACTGGTGCAGGGCCACCCGGATCCGCTGCGCGGCACGGTGGACGCGCCGATCGCCAGGCACCCATCCGGCGATGGCAGGTTCGCCGTGGTCGCCGGCGGCCGCCCGTCCGTCACGCACTACGACACGCTCGAGGCGTTCCGGGCTGCCAGCCTGATCGAGGTTGTGCTGGAAACCGGGCGCACTCATCAGATCCGGGTGCACATGGCCGCCATCCGGCATCCTTGCGTCGGCGACCGGCTGTACGGAGCGGACCCGGTGCTGGCCGCGCGGCTCGGCCTGACCAGGCAGTGGCTGCACGCGGTCCGCCTGGGATTCGCGCATCCGGCGGACGGCCACCGGGTCGAGTTCACCAGCGAGTACCCGCCGGATCTGTCCCGCGCGCTTGACCTGCTTCGTGACGAGTCGTGACCCCCGACGCGCGGCCGAGCGCGGTCATCCCGTGCCGGAACGCGCTCCCGGGCCTGCCTGGCGAAGCTGGCCGAGGGTCCAGCCCCGCCCGCCCGGGTCGAGCGGGCGGGTGACGGCGCCGAAGATCTCCGCAGCCCGCCGGTACGACATCCGGGCCCGGCCGGTGAACGGGCAGACGTCGGCGCGCGCGGCCCGGGCCGGGGCCTTCCGGTCGGTCAGGAAAACCGGCCCGTCGCTCCGGCCCGCGAGCAGCAGCCGGAGGAGCTCGCCGGTGTTGTCCCGCCAGTGGATCCAGTTGTGGCCGCGGCGCCCCGGCTTGCCGACCGGCGCCGCGTCGTGCGCCAGGTCCAGGCGCCCGGCGTCCAGGCCGAGCACGTCATCGACGTGCGCGGCGGAGTCGTAGAGCACCCGCCAGAACGCGTGCTCGCGCAGCGTGGCCTGCACCCGGAACAGCTGGGCCACCTGGCCGCCGGTCAGCGCGGGCACCGGCGCCGCCTGGCCGGGCAGGTGCCGCAGTCCCGCGGTCGGATCTCCGCCGATCCATTCCTGGTCCTGCCACCAGCCGACCGCGCTGCGCAGCGCGGACAGTTCCCGGTTGACCGTGCGGGTGTCGGTCCGCGCGCCGCGGTCGGCCAGCGCCGCGGCCAGTCTGGTCCCGGCCTCCGCGCTGTCCAGCAGCGCGAGCGGCACGACCGGCGGGGCGGCCCCGCGTCGCCCGGTACCGTGCGGCGCCTGCTGCCCGACCAGGGCCCAGGCCCAGCTGCTGAGCGAGATCCGGTAGACCCGCCGGGACGCGGCGCCGAGCGAGGACTCGGCGAGATAGCGGTCCACCGCAACCGCGTACTCCACGGGCACGGCACTGCGCCGGGGTCCTGGCTGCGTCCCCGGCCGCTGCGCGATCGCCGTCTCGCGACGTGGGCGCATGGCAGCCTCCGTTCCGGCCGCCGCGGTTGGCGCGGCCCATCGGCGCCTTCAGCATAACGGCTGCCGACGTGCACATTTACTGCGGTAAGCATTCGCAGTAAATGAATCCGCTGACAGCAGCGATGTAAATGACAATCGCATTAAGGAATCGCCAAGACTGCCCGCGATTAATCGCCGGCGGCGGCTCAGCTCGGTGTCGGCAGGGTGGCGGCGACGGCTTCGGGATCTGCGCAGCCGACGACCCACTCGTCCCAGGGGGCGCCCTCCAGGCGCACCCGCACGCCGCGCGGCGTGTCGCGGTGGACGGCGACGAATACCTTCTCGCCACGGCCGCGGACGGTGGCCACGGTGGCGACGCCGGGGACACGCATCCCGACCTTGAACCCGGCCCCGATCCCGGTCCAGCTATGGGCGTCGTCGATCACCTCGACGCCGCGAAGTGCCGACAGCGGCACGCAAAGGTCGCCGTGGAGTGCCTCGGCCTTCTCCGCAGCCGATAGGTGCAGCATCAGGTCGTTGCCCTCCAGCTGCAGTTCTGCCATCTCAGGTTCCTCGCCTGTCGCGTTACTACCTGTTTCTACACCGTCCAGCCCGCCGCCGAACACCGGGAAGGTACCTTCACGTAACCGGCCGGCCTTTACGCCTCATCCAGACAAAGGCCGAGGCCAGCTAGCCGAGCGCGCGGCGGAAACGGTCTCCGAGGCCGGTCAGGCGCTCCGCGGTCTCGTTCGCGAAGACCAGGCGCAGGTACCCGGCGCCGCTGGGCCCCCAGCCGCCCATCGGGGTGGCCGCCACCTTGCCCCGCTCGAACAGCAGCCGGGAGGTCTCCCCCGGCGTCAGCCCGAGCGGCCCGGTGTCGATAAGCATCGACCAGCCGCCGTCCGGGCGGACCACCGGGTAGCCGGCCAGCTGGTCGAGGATGACCGCGCAGCGTTGCTTCCAGGTCGCGGTCGCGGCCGCCACGTCGGCGTCGGCGCCCGGGTCGGTGAGCGCCGCGGCGACCGCGGCCTGGGCGATCCCCACCTGGCACACCACATTGGTCAGGCCGACCAGGTTGACGTCGGCGAGCACCTCTGGGGGGCCGACCACCCAGCCGACCCGCCAGCCGATCATCCTTAGTTCCTTAGAAGCGGAGCCGACCGTGATCGTGCGGTCCGCCAGGCCCGGATGCGCGGCCGGGTGGCTCGGCGGAAGCGCGTCGAACCGGATCCGCTCCATTGCCGCGTCATAGATGAGCCAGGCCTGATGCCGCTCCAGCGCCGCGGCGAGCGCCGACCAGTGGGCGTCGCCGAGCACCATGCCGGTCGGCATGGACGGGCCCATCATCAGTACCGCTGCCGTGGCGGGGCCGACGGCGGCTGCGAGCCGCTCCGGGTCCACGGTCCAGCCGGCGGCTGCGAGCCGCTCCGGGGCCGCGTTCCAGCCGGCGCCTGCGGGCCGCTCCGGGTCCAGGGTCCAGCCGGCGCCTGCGGGCCGCTCCGGGGCCGCGGTCCAGCCGCTGCCTGCCCCCCCGCCCCCCTGCGCGGCGGTGGCGGGCACGAAGCGGGGCACCCCGCTGGCCAGCCGCACCCGGTTGACCAGGCCCGCGTAGATCGGATCGGTGAGCACGACCTCCTGGCCGGGCTCGACGGTGGCCAGCAGCGTGTTGAGGATGCCGTTCAGGCCGCCGGCCACGATCACGCACTCCGCGCCCGGGTCGTACCGGCGGCCAGCCAGCCGGCCCACGTGGGCCGCGGCCGCCTCGCGCAGCGCGCGGTGCCCCTGGAACGGCAGGTAGCTGTTGGCGCCGTCGTCATCAACGGCCGCGCGGGTCAGCTCGACGGCCACCCGCGGCGGCCGCAGGTCGGTGTCGAGGTTCTCCAGCCGCAGGATGTCCGGGTCGCCAGCGGCGTCCGCCGCGTCACCTATCACGTCCACGCCGATGCCCGGAATGTCGCGCAGCCGTGAGACCGTCATCCGCCGACCACCTTCCGCTGACCAGACTTCGCCCTGGCGTAACGTTCAAGCGATACTTATATATCACTATGCTGGTACGCATGGATGGCGCGCAAGCGGCGGGGCGCAACATGCGCAGGCTCAGGGCGGCGGCCGGGCTGTCCCTGGCCGACCTGGCGGCCGCCGCGGACGTCAGCAAGACCACCCTGCACGGCCTCGAGCAGGGCGAGGGCAATCCGACGCTGAGCACGCTGTGGGCGCTGGCCACCGCGCTCGGCGTGTCGCTCGGCGAGCTGCTGGAGCCGCCGGCCCAGCCGGTCGCCGTGGTCCGCGCGGACGAGGGGCCGCGCGCCGACGGCGACGCGGTGCACGCCCGGCTGCTGCACCGGATCGCGGTGCGGGGGACCGTCGAGGTCTTCGCGATCGAGGTGGACGCTGCCACGCAGGCCTCGCTGCCGCATCTGCCCGGCGTGGCGGAGTGCCTGATCGTGACCGCCGGCGCGGTCCGCACCGGACCGGGCGACGCGCCGGTGGACCTGGCCGAGGGAGATTCGGTGCATTTCGGTGCGGCGAGCCCGCACCTGTACCAGGGGCTGGCCGGGCGGAACACCGCCGTGCTGCTGATGCTGCATCCCTCGGGGCCATAGGAGGCGAGCCATAGCAGAGGCGGCATAAGCGGCGGGCGATGCCAGAGTGCTGTAGACGGCGCGCCGTGGCCGCGTGCCGCAGGAGAGAGCGATAAGCTCGAAGAGCCGGACCGAACGCGCGCCGGCGGCGGCCTGACCGGCCGTTGCCGCAGGTGCGATGTGGCGGTCACTTCCCCCGGCCCTTCACTCGCGCCCTGCTTTGGGGCGTCGTGACGCATGCCCGAAGGAGGCAGTTACTTTCATGACGGCAGCCTCGGCGGGCAGGGCAAGAGACGGGTTCGTTCACCTGCACGTGCACACCGAGTACTCGATGCTCGACGGCGCGGCGCGGCTGAAGGACATGTTCGCCGAGTGTGAGCGTGGCGGGATGTCGGCGATCGCGATCACCGATCACGGCAATGTGTACGGCGCCTACGACTTCTATACCAAGGCGCGTGCGGCCGGCATCAAGCCGATCATCGGCATCGAGGCGTACGTCGCTCCCGAGCACCGCAGCCACAAGCAGCCGGTCCGCTGGGGAACCCCGGCGCAGAAGGACGACGACGTGTCCGGCGCCGGTGCGTACACGCACATGACGCTCATCGCCGAGACCACGGAGGGCATGCACAACCTGTTCCGGCTGGCGTCGCTGTCCTCGCTCGAGGGCTACTTCCGCAAGCCGCGGATGGACCGCGAGCTGCTCGCCCAGTACGCCAGCGGGATCATCGCCACCACCGGCTGCCCCGGCGGCGAGGTGCAGACCAGGCTGCGGCTCGGCCAGGAGCGCCAGGCCGTGGAGGCGGCCGCCGCCTACCGGGACATCTTCGGGCCGGACAACTTCTTCGTCGAGCTCATGGACCACAACCTGAGCGTCGAGCTGCGGACCCGGGAGGGGCTGCGCAAGATCGCAGGAGACCTCTCGCTGCCGTTCCTGGCAACCAACGACCTGCACTACGCGCGCGAGGCAGACGCCACGGCGCACGAGGCCCTGCTGTGCGTGCAGACGGGCACGAATCTCGCCGACCCGAACCGGTTCAAGTTCGAGGGCACCGGCTACTACGTGAAGTCCCCGCAGGAGATGCGCGCTGTCAGCGCCGAGGAGGCGTGGCTGGCGGGGTGCGACAACACGCTGCTGGTCGCCGAGCGCGCGAACGTCGAGTTCACCAAGTCGAATCTGATGCCGAAGTACCCGCTGCCCGACGGCGAGACCGAGGAGAGCTGGTTCCGCAAGGAAGTCTGGCGGGGGATGGACCGGCGCTACCCGGACTCCTACGACGAGCAGCGCCGCACCCAGGCCGAGTACGAGATCGGCGTCATCGAGACGATGGGGTTCTGCGGGTACTTCCTCGTGGTCGCCGACTTCATCATGTGGGCCAAGCGGAACGGGATCCGGGTCGGACCGTGCCGCGGCTCGGCGGGCGGCTCGATCGTCTCCTACGCGCTCGGCATCACCGACCTCGACCCGATAGCGCACGGCCTGGTGTTCGAGCGGTTCCTCAATCCAGAACGCGTGTCCATGCCAGACGTTGACGTGGACTTCGACGAACGCCGGCGGGGTGACGTCATCCGGTACGTCACCGAGAGGTACGGCGACGACCGGGTCGCGCAGATCATCACGTACGGCACGATCAAGGCGAAGGCCGCGATCAAGGACGCCTCCCGGGTGCTCGGCTTCCCGTACGCGCTCGGCGACCGGATCACCAAGGTGTTCCCCCCGCCGATCCTCGGCAAGGACATGCCGCTGGCCGGTGTGTTCGAGCCGGACCACCCCCGGTACGGCGAGGCCAGCGAGATCCGCGCGCTGTATGAGGGCGAGGCCGAGGTCAAGCAAGTCCTCGACGCCGCGCGGGGGCTCGAGGGGCTGATCCGCCAGGCCGGGGTGCACGCGGCAGGGGTGATCATGAGCTGCGAGCCGCTGCTGGACCATATCCCGGTCTGGAAGCGCGAGGCCGACGGCGCGGTGATCACGCAGTTCGACTACCCCTCGTGCGAGGACATCGGCCTGCTGAAGATGGACTTCCTCGGGCTGCGCAACCTCACCGTGATCGACGACGCGATCCGCGGTGTCAAGGAGAACCGCGGGATCGACATCGACCTGGAGACGCTCGGCCTGGACGACAAGCCGACCTACGAGCTGCTGGCCCGCGGCGACACGCTGGGCGTGTTCCAGCTCGACGGCGGCCCGATGCGCGGGCTGCTGCGCGCCATGCGGACCGACAAGTTCGGCGACATCTCCGCGGTGATCGCGCTGTACCGGCCGGGCCCGATGGCCAGCGCCCCGGTCTACGCGGACCGCAAGACCGGGCGGGCGGAGGTGGTGCCGATCCACCCCGAGCTCGCCGAGCCGCTCGAGGACATCCTGGGCGAGAGTTACGGCCTCATGGTCTACCAGGAGGACGTGATGTTCGCCGCGCAGAAGCTGGCCGGGTACTCGCCCGGCAAGGCCGACCTGCTGCGGCGGGCCATGGGCAAGAAGAAGAAGGAGATCCTGGAGAAGGAGTACGAGCCGTTCGCGGCCGGCATGAAGGCCAACGGCTACTCCGACGGCGCGATCAAGACCATCTGGGACGTGATGGTGCCGTTCTCCGGCTACGCCTTCAACAAGGCGCACGCGGCCGGGTACGGGCTGATCTCCTACTGGACCGCCTACCTGAAGGCCAACTTCCCGGCCGAGTACATGGCCGGGCTGCTCACCTCCGTCGCGGGCGACAAGGACAAGTCCGCGCTGTACCTGAACGAGTGCCGCCGGATGGGGATCAAGGTGCTGCCGCCGGACGTGAACGCGTCCACGGCGATGTTCACGCCGGTCGGCCCCGACATCAGGTTCGGCATGGCGGCGGTGCGCAACGTCGGCACCGCCGTGGTCGAGTCGATCGTCGCTGCGCGCAAGTCCAAGGGCGCGTTCACCAGCTTCGCCGACTTCCTGCGCAAGGTGCCGGTGAACGTGTGCAACAAGCGCGTGATCGAGTCCCAGATAAAGGCGGGCGGCTTCGACTCGTTCGGCCAGCCGCGCAAGGGCCTGGTGCTGATCCACGAGCAGGCGATCGACAGCGTCATCGACGTCAAGCGCAACGAGGCGATCGGCCAGGACTCGCTGTTCGGCGCGGACCCCGAGGTCGAGTCCGTGTTTGACGTGCAGGTTCCTGTGGACGCGGGCGAGTGGGAGAAGCCGACGCTGCTCGCGTTCGAGCGCGAGATGCTCGGCCTGTACGTCTCCGATCATCCGCTGCTGGGAATGGAGCACGCGCTCGCCGCGGCCACCGACTGCTCGGTCGCGCAGCTCATCGGGTCCGCCGAGCAGGAGCCGACCCGGGGCGGCCCGGGCGACCGCGGCGACGGCCAGGTGGTCACCGTCGGCGGGATCCTGTCCGGGGTGGCGCGCAAGGTGACGAAGCAGGGCAGCCCGTGGGCGGCCGCCGTCCTCGAGGATCTCGAGGGCGCGATCGAGGTGATGTTCTTCCCCGCCACCTACCAGGCCTGCATGTCGCTGATCATCGACGACGCGATCGTGCTGGTGAAGGGGCGGCTGGACCGGCGCGAGGACGTGCCCAAGCTGATCGCGATGGAGGTGAGCGCCCCCGATCTGCCAGCCGATGGCCAGGGCCCTTTTGTGCTGTCGATCATGGAAGCGCGGTGCGTGCCTCCCGTGGTCGAGCGGCTCAGGGAGGTGCTGAGCACCCATCCGGGGTCCACCGAGGTGCACCTGAGGCTGCTGACCGGCTCCCGTACCAAGGTCGTGAAGCTGGATGACAAGCTGCGGGTCAGGCCGTCGCCGTCGCTGCTCGCCGACCTAAAGCAGCTGCTGGGCCCCGCCTGCGCGGGCTGACGCCGCTGGCCCGCTCTCCCGCCTGGCCCATATCGGCACAGGTAGAATGGCGGCCAGGTGAGCCGGGAAGACTGGTCGGCGACGATCTTTTCGCTGGAAGGCTTGCCATGCAGCCCATTAGGAACCGCCGCGGGACGGCCCGGTGATCCGGCGCCTGCTGCGCGGCTCGGAGTACCGCAACGACGTCCTGCGCACCAACCTGTGGCTGGTTCCGGCCATCGAAGTGCTCGTCGCCGTGCTCCTGTTCATCGGCACATTCGCGCTGGACCGCGCGTCCTACGACGGAGTGTTCAAGATCCCCGGATGGGCGATCAGCGGATCCCCGGACGCCGCCAGGCAGATCCTGACCGCGATCGCGGCGGCGATCATCACGGTCGTCGGGGTGGTGTTCTCGATCGTGATCGTCGCGCTGACCCTGACCTCGACCCAGTTCGGGCCACGCATGCTGCGCAACTTCATCCGTGACCGCGGCACGCAGCTCACGCTCGGCACGTTCGTGGCCACGTTCGTGTACTCCGTGCTGGCCCTCGGGTCGATCGGCCAGGGCGCTCACGGGGCCTTCGTCCCGCACATCAGCATCACCGTGACGCTGGTGCTGATGGTGGTCGACCTCGCGGTGCTGATCTACTTCCTGCACCACATCGCCGTTCAGATCCAGCTGCCCCAGGTGATCGCCAGCATCGCACGTGACCTGGCCGGGGCCATCGAGCTGCAGGCCGGCGACCCGACGGTGGGCGCCGACGCCCGCTACGCGGCGCTGCTGATCGCGGACATGGACGGCCCCGGCGGGGATGTCGCGGCGCCGCGCAGCGGCTACCTGCAGTACATCCAGCACCGGACGCTGGTCACGATCGCCGCCGAGAAGGACGCGGTGATCCACCTGCGCTACCGGCCCGGCCACTTCCTGGTCCAGGGGCATCCTTATGCCACGGTGTGGCCGGCCGGCGCGGCCGACGAGGTGGCTCGCGAGCTGGCCAGCGCCCACGTCACCGGCCCATACCGGACCCTGGCCCAGGACGTCTCGTTCGGCGTCGACCAGCTCGTCGAGATCTGCATCCGGGCGCTTTCACCGGCGGTCAACGACACGTTCACGGCGCTGACCTGCATCGACTGGATCGGCGACAGCCTGTGCAAGGTGACGGGCCGGTGGCAGCCGACCCGCGTCTACCGGGACCCGTCCGGCGCCGTGCGGCTGATCGCGACACAGACCACGTACCAGCGCCTGGTCCAGCGTGCCTTCGAGAAGGTGCGCCAGGCCGGCCGGGGCATGCCGGCGGTGATGATCAGGCAGCTCGACGCGCTGGCGAAGATCATGGAACGCGCAGCCGCGGCGGACGACCGCGCGGTGCTGCTCGACCAGGCGGCGATGATCGAGCGGCTCAGCGAGGCGACGGTCGACGAGGAGTCCGACCGGAGCGATGTCCGCCGCGCCTACCAGCGGGTGCTCGACGTACACGCCGGGGTCACCGCGACGGCGGTGGCCCCGGCGACCTAGCCAGCCGAAGGCCGGCGGGGGGGTTGGGCCGGCGGGGGGGGTTGGACCGGCGGGAGGGGTTGGACCGGCGGGAGGTGGTTGCGCCGGCGGGGGTGGGTTGGGCCGGCGGGGCGGGGCCGGCGCGCTAGGCGTCCCGCTTCTGCAGCAGGTACGCCGCTATGGCCAGCAGCACCACCGTCCAGAGGCAGAACACACCGAAGCCCTCCCACGCGGAGAGCACGTTGCCGCCGGCCGGGGGGTTCGCCTGGCCGATCAGCGTGCCGGCCTGCTCCGGCAGGTAGCCGTTGACGTGCGCGCCCCAGCTGCTGGGCAGCAGCCCGGAGAGAATCGGCAGCACGAACACGACGCCGATGGCCGTGGTG
>Ga0335073_10012865_pt1 | contig 11733 bp, 5 predicted proteins | sample Lox_Sample_22_FD_207093 | JGI IMG/M metagenome (GOLD analysis project Ga0335073, IMG submission 207093) | Soil microbial communities from Loxahatchee National Wildlife Refuge, Florida, United States - Lox_Sample_2.2 | ecosystem: Environmental > Terrestrial > Soil > Wetlands | place: USA: Florida... | reverse complement strand
CCGATGTCGGCGGCACCTACGCTGGTTCGATGGGCCCCTGCCGCGAAATTTACCAGGAGGGTTTTTGCATTCCGCCGGTGAAGCTTGTTCGCAACGGCCAGGTCGATGGCGATGTGCTCGCGCTGCTGCTGGCCAACGTTCGCACGCCGATCGAGCGTGAGGGCGACCTGCGGGCGCAGCTTGCCGCCTGCCACACCGGAACCCAGCGGCTACGCGAGCTCTGTGTTCGCTACGGCATCGCTCGCGTGCAGCACGCCGGCCATGACCTCATCAGCTACTCGGAGCGAATCACGCGCGCCTTTCTCGCCACAGTTCCCCCGGGCTCGTACGAGGCGGAGGAGTTTCTCGACGACGATGGCATCTCTGATGCCCCGGTTCGAATCGCCGTTCGTATCACCTTTCCGCGCCATCGCGCGAAACCGGTAATTGTCGATTTCACCGGCAGCTCGCCCCAGGTCGAAGGTGGGATCAACGCGGTCGAAGCGATCACCTTCTCGGCCTGTTTCTATGTTTTCCGCTGTCTGCTGCGCGAGGACGTGCCCGCAACCGCCGGTCTAATGCGTCCCATCCGGCTGATTGCGCCTGCGGGTACGGTGGTGAATGCGCGCCCGCCTGCCGCGGTGGCTGGCGGCAACGTCGAGACTTCCCAGCGCATCGTAGATGTGCTGTTGCGCGCGCTCGCGCAGGGCTTGCCGGAACGCATACCGGCGGCCTCGTCCGGAACCATGAACAACCTCACCGTCGGCGGGATGGACGAGCGCAGCGGAGCCGTCGTTCCTTTTGCTTACTACGAAACGATCGCCGGCGGCTCCGGGGCAAGTGCCGCGCGCGACGGAGTGTCGGGCGTGCACACGCACATGACCAACTCGCTCAACACACCCGCCGAAGCGCTGGAGCACAGCTATCCCTTTCGCGTGACCAAATACTGCTTGCGTCAGCAGAGCGGCGGCGCCGGGTTGCATCACGGAGGAGACGGCATTGTGCGCGAACTCGAAGTGCTGACCGATGCAAACGTAACGCTGCTTTCCGACCGGCGCAAAACTCAGCCGTACGGCCTCGCCGGCGGAGAGGACGGCGTCCCCGGCCGCACACTAATCCTGCGAAGCGATGGCGGATTCGAAGAGCTGGCGAGCAAAGCGACCGCGCGACTACGGCGTGGCGAGCGCATCCGCGTGGAGACGCCGGGCGGCGGCGGCTGGGGAAGCCGAAGCCAGGATGGGCTAAACTAGGTTTCCTAGGATGGCAGTCCCAGATCAGTACCTGCCGCGTTGTGAAAGCTGCGGTTCGCAGATCGCGAACGGCCAGCCCTTCTGTTCGCAATGCGGCAGCCGGATCGAATGGGTATCGGCTACGCCCGGGGGTTCCGAGTCTCCTACCGTAGCCGCCACAGCGTTGACCGCGCCCCCTCCGCCGCCGCGCCGGCGGACGACCACAGCCAGTTCGTCACAGGAGGAAGGCCGGTTCGTTCCCGGCATGTTGATTGCGGGCCGCTATCGCATCATCTCGATGCTGGGCCGCGGGGGTATGGGCGAGGTCTATCGCGCCGACGACCTCAGCCTGGGCCAGGCCGTCGCCCTCAAGTTTCTGCCGGAAGCCGCGAGCGACGAGCAAACGCTGGAACGCTTCCGCAACGAAGTCCGCATTGCGCGGCGCATCTCGCATCCCAACGTCTGCCGGGTGTACGACATCGGGCAATCCGACAACCAAGTCTTTCTCTCGATGGAGTACATCGACGGCGAAGACCTGTCGTCACTGTTGCGCCGCATCGGTCGCCTGCCTGCCGACAAGGCGCTGGAGATCGCACGCAAGATTTGCGCCGGGCTGGCCGCTGCGCACGACAAAGGCGTGCTGCACCGCGACCTGAAGCCCTCGAACATCATGCTCGACGGGCGCGGCGAAATTCTCATCATGGATTTCGGTTTGGCCGGCGTGGCGCACGAGATTGAAGACGTGCGCAGCGGCACGCCCGCCTACATGGCTCCGGAACAGCTCAGCGGCAAAGAAGTCACAGCGCGCAGCGATATCTTCTCGCTCGGTCTGGTGCTCTACGAGCTGTTCACCGGAAAGCCCGCCTACCAAGGCTACACGCGCGACGAGATCGTGCGCGTGCGCAAGACCAGCACCGTGCATCGTCCTTCAACGCTGGTGCGCGATATGGACCCGACGGTCGAGCGCGCCATCCTGCGCTGCCTGGCCGATGACCCCGAAGAGCGGCCGGGGACGGCGCTGATGGTTTCCGCTGCGTTGCCCGGCGGCGACCCGCTGGCGGCCGCTCTGGCAGCGGGAGAAACGCCTTCGCCGCAGGTGGTGGCCGCCGCCGGCGAGACTGCCGGCATGCCGGTGCGTCCGGCGCTGATTGCGGTGGCCATCGCTCTGGTCGGGCTGGTTGCGTGCTTCGTCATAGGAGCGCGCATCAGCGTCGCTGCCAGAATGGATCTGCCGTACTCGCCCGAGGTGCTCTCGCAGCGCGCCCACGATATCGTGCGGCAGCTCGGATACACCACTGCGCCGGTCGATACCGCATATGGCATGTCGTATAAGGACGACTACCTCGAGTACCTCGACCATGCCGGAGGAGAGCATCCCGACTGGAATGCCGTCTTCAAGCAACGTCCAGCCGTGTTGAACTTTTGGCAACGCGGAAGCCCGGACTACCTGGTCGCAACCCAAATCAAGAGCTTCCCGTTGATCATCCTGGGAGTGGTCGATCTTGAGGATCCTCCTCCCACGCTGTCGGGCATGACGGCGCTTACGCTTGACCCCGAAGGCCGCCTCGTGCGCTTCGAGGCCATTCCGCCGCAGCATACCAAGAACGAACCGCCGGCTCTGCCGCAGCCGTATGACTGGAAACAACTGTTTACGCTCGCCGACCTCAATATCGCGCAATTTCGGCCGGCTGCGCCTGCCTGGAACTCGCTGGCGGCGTCAGACCAGCGGGCAGCATGGACGGGCGTGTGGCCGGGAAGCTCGAGATTGTTGCGTGTGGAAGCCGCCGCCTTTCAGGGCAGGCCGGTTTATTTCCAGCTGATCGGAGATTGGACCGAGCCCGATCGCATCGTCACCGAGGACAAAGGAGCGAAGTGGCCGCAGGTGTTGTTGGTCATCTTTCTCCTGTTCCTGCTGGCGGGAGCGCTGTGGCTGGCGCGGCGCAACTATCTCCAACAACGCAGTGACCCCCTAGGCGCCCTGCGCACGGGCGCCCTCATCTTCGGGTTGGAGATGCTGGTATGGCTGCTGAACGCGCATTTCGTGCCCAGCCTCGGGACCTTCGAGCTCTTCATTCTGGCCACCAGCACCTCGCTATTCGTTGCTGCGGTTTTCTACGTCGTTTATCTGGCGATTGAGCCGTACGTCCGTCGGCACTGGCCGCACGGCATCATCTCGTGGTCGCGCCTGCTGACCGGGCGCATTCGCGATCCGCTGGTCGGCCGCGACGCGCTCTTCGGCGTGATCCTCGGCGTGACTTGGACGCTCATCTTCGAATTCATGTTCCTGGCGCTGAAGCATATCGGCGCCACCCCCGACCTGGGCTCGCCGGAGTTTTTCCTGGGCGCGCGCCGAGTGTTGGGGGCATGCGCCTCGCAGGTGACCACCTCGATTGAAGGGGCGCTGATCTTCTTTTTCCTGATGTTTGTCTTCCGCGTGATCTTTCGCAAGCCCTGGCTGGCGGCGCTTGCATTCGTCGCCTTCTGGACGGCCACCAAGGCGTACGATAATCACCATTTCATCTACGTTGTTCCGGCGTACCTCGCGGTGTACGGAATCGCGGCGTTTGTGGTACTGCGGTTCGGTTTTATCGCCCTCGCCGTCGGGATCTTCACGATCGATCTGCTGGCGAATTTGCCCTTGACGACAGATCTGTCAAGTTGGTACCTGGGGAATTCCGTGTTTGCCGTGCTACTGATCGCGGTAATCGCAGTGTGGGGATGCTACTCGGCGCTGGCGGGGCAAAAGCTGGTGAGAGAAAATCTGTTTGAGTAGGACCCTGGTAGAGCGGCGCTTCAGCGCTGCGTTCGCCGACCTCCAAAATGTTATGGGTGCGGCGATCATTCTGGGGAATGATCGCCCTACCCTTCAACACACGGTAGCGTTGACGCTGGCCTGAAGGCCTGCTCTACCCGTGCCGGTACGGCAGCCTCACCTTCACGCGGCAACCTCTCGTGTCCGGACGATTCGCCAATTCGATTGAGCCTCCGTGGGCCTCGGCAATCTGTTGCGATAGTACTAAGCCAATCCCTGACCCTCCCGGCTTGGTTGTATAGAACGGCACAAACGCGTTGCTCGGGTTGAGCAATCCGATGCCGTTATCTTCCACCATGAGCGTAACCTTGCCGTTGATCTGCTCCCATCGCATACAAACCTTCGGCGGATCGCTGCCCTGTGCCGACTGCGCCTGCTCCAGCGCAGCATCGACGCCATTGCGCACCAGGTTGATCAACATCTGCTCGATCAGATCCGGATCGATCATCAGCACGAGGTCGGGGCCGGGCGCGATCTCCACCGGCAAGCGCGTTTCCAGCGCGGCTACGCGCTCGATCAGCGGCCGGACCTCGACCGGCTGCAGCTTGGGCGAAGGCATTTGCGCCAGCCTGCGATAGGACTGCAGGAAACGGTGCAGCGCGGCCGTACGCGATTCGATAATACCCAGCCCGCGCTGGAAGTCGGCGTTCTGCGCCTCCGGCATCTCCGGCAGAGGCAGCCGCGACGACAGGCTGCCGGCGATGGAGATGATGGGCGCGAGTGAGTTGTTCAGCTCGTGGCCGAGCACGCGAATAAGCTTCTGCCAGGCGCTGCGTTCTTCCTCGCGCAGGGCGCGGCTCACATCCGAAAGCACGATAAGAGTATGCGGCACGCCGTTCTGCCGGAAGGAACCTTTGCGCAGCATCCAGCGCGCGTTGGGCGCCGAATACGGCAGCGCGACCAGCGTCTCGTTGGCGGCTTCAAAGCAGGCATTCAGCTCGAGTTCGCCGGCCGTCTTGCCCAGCAGGCGGGCTGCCGGTTGTTGCAACAGGCGCTCGCCGGCGGCGTTCACTAGCCGTAAGGCGTGATCGGGATCGAAGGTGAACAGCGGTGCATCGATCTCTTCCACCACACGTCGCAACAGCGCTGTCGCCTCGATCGTCTGCAGGCGTTGATCGGTGAGGATGTCGGCGAGCGCGTTGATCTCCAGCGCCAACTCGCCCATGGCATCGTTGGCCGCCGCGCCGCGCGCGCGAAACGAGTAGTCTTCTTCACGCAGCGCGCCGACAACGTTGGTGAGGGTCTGCAAAGGCCGCACGATCTGATCGAGCAGCGCCAGTGTCAGCACCAGCCAGAGAAACATCTCCAGCACGGTGAGCGAAATCTTCACGTCTTGAGACCAGGTGCGCGTCCAGATGAGCGTGGTGCCGAAGCCGACGCCGGGCAGTGCAGCCAGAATGGCAAACAGAGTGACGCGCTTCTCGTAGAGCAGCTTGAACCGGCGGCCGGGCCGGCGTGCGGCTTCTTTGGAATCGCGATGCGGCTCTGCGGTTTTCGGGCTGCGTATGCGGATCAGGCCGGAATCGTCGTCGAGCGTCGATGGCGTTGCCGAGCGGGACTCAACTGGCGAAGATTCCATAACCGTTGCGCTTACCAGAGCAAGGAGTGTGGAGTTGGATCGCGGTGGGCGCCCCGTTCTAGCTCATCCGTTGGGCTAGGGCGGGGCAGTGGCGCGAATGATAGAACTGCCCCGCCCCGGCCAAAAGATGGCTGGAACGGAGCACCCGCGGATTGGTATTCGCAACAACTAGATGCCATAGCGTTCCATCCGGCGATACAGCGCGCCGCGGCTCAGGCCGAGCGCCTCCGCCGCCTGGCTCACGTTGCCGTGAAAGCGTTGCAGGGCCTTGCGAACAAGAATACCCTCGACCTCTTCGATGCTGAGCTCTTCCAGATTCAAGCCCTGCGACCGCTGCTGCACATTGAGCCCGAGGTCGGAGACCTGAATCTCTTCGCCCTGCGCCATGAGCACAGCGCGCTCCAGCGTGTGCTCCAGTTCGCGCACATTGCCTGGCCAGCCGTACTGCATCATCACCTGTAATACCGGAGCGGCGAAGCCCGTCACCGGCGCGCGATAGCGGGTAGCGTAACGCTTAAGAAAGTGCGCGGCCAGCGCAGGGATGTCTTCGCGGCGCTCGCGCAGCGCCGGAATATGAATTTCGACCGTGTTCAGGCGAAACAGCAAATCTTCGCGGAACTGCCCGGCCGCGATCGCCTCCTGCACGTTAATATTGGTCGCCGAGATCACGCGCACGTTGATGCGCTTGGTGCGCGAGGAGCCGACGCGCTCGATCTCGCCGGTCTCCAGCACGCGCAGCAGCTTGGCTTGTTGGCGGATGGGCACGTTGCCGATCTCGTCGAGAAAGATCGTGCCGTTGTCAGCCAGCTCGAAGCGCCCGATGCGGTCCATGCGGGCGTCGGTGAAGGCGCCCTTCACGTGACCGAAGAGCTCGCTTTCGAAGGTTCCTTCCGGCAACGCGCCGGTGTTGACCGCAACCAGAGGCATCGAAGCGCGCGGCGACAGCGCGTGCAGCGTCTGTGCGACGACTTCTTTGCCGGTGCCGTGCTCGCCGGTCACAAGCACGTTTGCGTCGGACGGTCCGATGCGCGCGATAGTCTGCAACACCGGCTGCATCGACGGCGCGGTCGCGATGAACTCCGGTCCGCCTTCGGCGCGGTGCAAGCGGGCCTCGGCTTCGAGTTGTTGCGTGCGTTGCAGCGCGCGATGCAATTCCACCTGCGTGTGCAAGATGGCGAGCAGCCGCTCGTTCTCCCAAGGCTTCTGGATGAAGTCGCGCGCGCCGCGCCGCATGGCTTCGACCGCCAGGCCGACGTTGCCCCACGCCGTCATCACAATCACCGGCATGCTGCTGTCCTGCGCCACAATCTCCGACAGCAGATCGAGTCCCTCCTGGCCAGACGTCGTATCGCGCGTGTAGTTCAGGTCGATCAGAACGGCATCGTAGAATTCGCTGGCCAGCGATTCGCGCACCGCCGCGGGAGACTTCGCCGTATCCACCGCAAAGCCTGCGGGGCGCAGCAACAGCTCCAGTGCTTCCAGAATGTGCGGCTGATCGTCGGCAGCCAGGATGCGGCCGGTGCGCTGCCGCTCGCGGGCTTCCGTCGCTCCGTCGCGGGCTCGTTCGGGTTGGACTGGCGTACGTGGCACTCGATTCTCCGTCAACGGGCTTTCCCATCCACTGCGGCCTGGATCTCGATGTGGTTCTCCTCCAGCGTCGTTCCCGTCGCGCGCTGCAATTCTAGTTTCGACTTCTGATAGGCCGTGCTGGCATTCACCAGATCCAGCGCAGCCAGTGCCAGATCGCGCTGCGCGGTCAGCGTCTGGAAGCTCGACCCTGCTCCCAATTCCTGCTCCTTTTGCATGATGGTGAATGTCTTCTGCGCCAGGTCGCGCGCCTTGCGCGCCGCGTCCACGCGCGCCCGCCCCTGTTCCAGTGCGTATTCGGCGTTGCGTACTTCGATGCGAATCTGCTTCTTCAGTTGCTGCTCGCGCAGCTCGGCCTGGCGATACTCGAGCTCGGAGCGATATTGGTCGGCCTTGGCCACGCGGTTGCGAATGGGCACGTTCAGATTCAGTCCGACCAGGTAGTCGGGTGACGAGCCGTTCCAGGCATTCTGAAATGCCCCATACCAGTTTGTGGGAACCAACTGGGGATTGGCTCCGTCGGCGAACAATGGGTTCAGCGGTCCGGCAAGCCCGGTACCACTGTAGAAGCCCACCAGAGCCAGCGTAGGCAGCAATGCATTGGCAGCAGCTTTGCGCGTGATCTCACGATTCTTCAGGTCGACATCCGACTCCGACAGCTCCGGCCGCTGCAGTAACGCCGCTTCGATGAGTTCCTGTGTCGGCCTCTCCGGAATCTCCTGGATCGTGTCCAGCGTGTCGGTGGGAATGACCGGCATGGCCTCCAGCGCAGGGTCGTCGAGGTTCTTGGTCAGCGCATTCTTGATCAACGACTCCTGCAGTTGAAGGGTGGTCTTGGCGACCGTCAGATCTTGATCGCGCTTCGAAACTTCAGCCTCGGCGCGCATCACGTCCATGGCCGGGATCGCCTCTAGCTGCAGCTGCTTCTGGGCGTTGCTCAGACTTTGCTGCGCGAAGTTGAACGACTGCTCCGTCACCTTCTCCGCCTCGTAGGCGCTGACCAGGTCCCAGTAGATATCGGCGATCTGCGTCATGGTAGCGATCACCTGCGACTTGAAGGCGATGTCGGAGATCTCCTTGTTGTTCTTGGCAATGCGCAGGTAGCGCAGATTGGGGCCGGTTCCGAAGCCGGCCAGCAACTGTTGTTGGATGGTGATGCGATAGAACGAGTTCAGGTTGGGATTGATGCTGTTGAAGATGCTGTTGCTGGTCTGGCGGTTGTTGTCGACCTCGAGGCTGACGCTGGTGCCGGTCGGGAATGCCTGGCTGTAGTTAAGATTCACCAGGCCGGTGTTGGTCTGCAGCTCCGGCACGCCATAAATCTGGATATTCGCCAGCGGCAGCGTTTGGTGCTCGATGCTCATGACACCGCTGAGGATAGGGTCGTAGGACGATACATTGGTGCCGATGCCCAAGGTGGATTGCACCAGGCCCGCGGCTCCAGCGCCTGCGCCGCCGGCGCCACCCGTCGTGCCGCCGGCTCCGGCTCCCGGCGCACCCGCGCCGTAACCGCCAACGCCTCCGCCGACAGTACCCTGAATCACGCCCGTGTTCACACCGCGAAAGGTGCCTCCCGCCTTGGTGCGCTGGATGTCGGTGTCGGCGATGGCCAGGTTATAGCGCGCGATCGCCAGGTCGAGATTGTTCTCCAGCGCCAGATCGATGGCGTCCTGCAAGGAGATGTACAGCTTGCCGTCACGCATGAGCTGCTGAAGCCGCTGCGAATTCGACAGGTTGGGCTTGGGCACAATGCTGGGCGTATAGGCATCGATGGGATTGTTGGAATGCGGGATCGCCAGACCCGCGGGCGTGCGGATGTGCAGCTCGGAAGACGAGGGTTGCGCCGTTGTCGCCTGCGGAGTCGGTGCGTTGGGCATCTCCTGTTGTGCTTGCGCAGTCGCTAACATCCCACACAGTAGCAATACCACAATGTGAGACCACAGAGAACGCTGAGTCATGAGCCCACGGCCTCCCCGCTCTGCAACCCGCCGGGCGCAACCCCGGCGCCCGCTGCGGATCCCGGTTGGGCCAGAGCCGGATTGCCGGTGTCGCCGGCCAGCCAGCCGTCCTTCATCTGAATGGTGCGTGACCCATACGAGGCGTTTACCTCCGAGTGCGTGACCTGCACGATCGTCGTTCCTTCGCGATTCAATTTGGTAAACAGTTCCATGATCTCTTTGGCCTGGCTGGAGTGCAGATTGCCGGTCGGTTCGTCCGCCAGCAGCAGCGCCGGTTTGTGGATCACGGCACGCGCAATGCCCACCAATTGCTGCTGCCCGCCGGAAAGCTGATTGGGATACAAGTCTTTCTTGGCCACGATCTGAAAGTGATCAAGGGTCTCGGCCACCATACCCTGTCTCTGGCCGCGTGGGATGTCTTTATACGAAAGCGGCAGATCGATGTTCTCCTGCACGGTGAGGTCGTCGAGCAGATGATAGCTCTGGAAGACCATCCCGATCTTGCGCTTCGCCAATTCGGCGCGCTCTTTGCGCTTCATCTCGTGGACCGGTTGCTCGCCGAACCAATACTCGCCCGCCCACTGATCGTCCAGCAGGGCAAGCACATTCAATAGGGAAGACTTCCCTGCCCCCGATGGTCCCATGATGGTGATGAACTCGCCTTCGCGAATGCTGAGGTCGATGCGGCGCAGGACCCAGGTCTGTCCGGCGCCCGTTTTATAGCTGCGTTCGACGTTTTGAAGTTTGATCATGATGTAGATTCGAACTTCCATAGCTCCGAGCCATGAGCCACGAGCTTCGAGCCTCTAAGCCGATATTGTTTCCACGCCAATGCCCCCACAGGCCCAAGGGCGTCGCACGTCGCAGTACAGACGAACATCAATACCTGCTCACGGTCCCGTGACTGCCGGCTCGAAGCTCGTGGCGCGCAACTCGCGGCTGCCTCATTCCCATCGCAGCGCCTTCATCGGATCAATGCGCGAGGCGCGGCGCGCCGGAATGTAGCTGGCGAGCAGGCCGCAAGCCAATAGCAGCAGCGACACCGTTACAATCGTCGCTGCATCGTAGGGCACCACTCCGTAAAGGAAGCTGCGCAGTACGCTTGAGACACAGATGGCAGCAATCACGCCCGCCGCGACGCCGAGCCCCAACAGCACCAAAGCATGCCGCAGCACGAGGCCGAGTACATTGTCGCGCGTCGCGCCCAGCGCCATGCGCAATCCGATATCGCGTGTGCGCTGGCTGACGTTGTAAGCCAGCAGGCCGTAGATTCCGGCGATGGCAATCAGCAGCGCCGCGCCGGCAAAGATCCAGAGCAGGCGCACGGCCAACGTTTCGCTGCCCATGGACGTGTCCACCAGCTCCTGCAGGGTGCGAATATCCATAACCGCCATGGCCGGATCGAAGTTTCGCAAGACGGTCCGCATACTGGGAATGACCGCGGACGGGTCCCCATGCGTGCGCAGCGCAAGATTGGTAAACGACGCCAGGATGTACGGCGTCAAGTCGTCCTCAGGCGTGAGCTGCAGATAAGAGATGTCGATCTGCGGCTCGGTCGCATCGGACATGGTCGTCTGATGGGTGTCGTCCACCACGCCAATGATGGTGGCGATTGCGTGCGGCCCCTTATCGCCAATCTTGAGTTGCTGGCCGAGCGGGTTCTGTCCACGGAAATATTTCTTGACCAGCGCTTCATTCACCACCGCGAACGCCGGTTCGGCTGGGCCATCACTATCGGTGAACAGCCGTCCCTGAAGCAGCCCAATGCCCATGGTCGCGTAATAGCTGGGGCTCACGGCCCGCACCGCCGCCAGAGGTTTATTCGCCGGGTCTTTTGGCCGGCCAATAATCTCAAACGAGCCGCCCGACTGGAAGTTGGGCGAGAGCGGCAGCGCTGTGGTCAGCGCGGCGGAATCAACTCCCGGGATGTGCGCCAGACGATCGAGCAGCGGAGTGTAGAAGATCCGCGCAATGTCTTTGCCCGCATACTGGCCCGTGTTTCCCACAATTCCTCCGTTCGCCTGCGGCAGGAAGATCGCGGTGGTTACCACATTGTGGGGGGAGAATCCGAGCGGGATGCTGCGCAGCGCCAGCAGGCTGCGCAGCAATAAGCCGGCAGAAATCAGCAGGAGCAGCGAGAGCGCGATCTCGCCGACGACCAGGGCATCGCGAAAGTGTTTTTGACGGCGGCCCGCACCCCCAGCGGGCGTTCCCTCACGCAAGCCCTCGTCAGCCGGCGCGCGAGCTGCCTGCATGGCCGGAACCAGCCCGAACAGCACGGCGGTGAAAATCGAGAAGCCAATCAAGGCGGCAATGACGCGCAGATCGATCTGAATGTGCTGCGACAACGGCAGGTAAAGGTCGATGTAGAAGCGCAGCACGCGAACGCAGCCATAGGCCAGCGCCAGTCCCAGTGCGGCGCCCATCAGCGCGAGCAGCAGGCTCTCGGTGAGGAACTGCCGGACAAGCCGGGCTTGACTTGCGCCGATAGCGCTGCGCACGGCGATCTCGCGCCGCCGTGCGGCCGTGCGTGACAGCAGCAGGCTGGCGACATTCGCGCAGGCAATCAGCCAAACCGCCAGCACGGCG
>Ga0335073_10012864_pt1 | contig 11733 bp, 7 predicted proteins | sample Lox_Sample_22_FD_207093 | JGI IMG/M metagenome (GOLD analysis project Ga0335073, IMG submission 207093) | Soil microbial communities from Loxahatchee National Wildlife Refuge, Florida, United States - Lox_Sample_2.2 | ecosystem: Environmental > Terrestrial > Soil > Wetlands | place: USA: Florida... | reverse complement strand
GGCCGATCACGCGACGCCGGCCATCCTGCGGGGCCACTCGGACGACCCGGTGCCGTTCCTGCTCGTCGGAGCCGGGGTTCGGGGCGCCGGTCCCGCGGGCCCGGTGAAGTTCGGGGAGTCCGCCGCCGCCCACGGCGCTCTCGGCTTGGGTCGAGGGTCGGACGTGCTGCGGCTCCTCTTCCACCCCCCGGCTCCGGCATGAAGTCTCGAGCGGTCGTCGTTCCCCGCGCGGACGGGGAGCGGGCCCGGCGACGGTTCGCCGAGGCGGGCGTGCTGCGCGACGACCTTCAGATCCGGTCCGACGCTCAGGAGGTGGTCCTTCCAGTCCGACCGGGCAAGCCCGTGACGCTGGATGTGGGATGGCGCGAGACGGAGGCAGAGCTCGCGGCGGTGACGGGCTCCGGAGCTCAGTCGTACCGCGAGCTTCTCGAGTGGCCGGAGGAGCGGGCGGCGCTCCTCCCCCGGTCGTTCGACGTGGTGGGGGATGTGGTCGTGGTGCGTCTTCCGCCGGAGCTCGAGAAGTACGGCCCCGAGATCGGAGAGGCCCTCCTCCGGTTCGTCCCGGCGGCCCGGGTGGTCGCCGCGGACCACGGAGTGCACGGCACGGAGCGTCGGCGCTCCCTGGTCCGGCTGGCGGGGAGCGGGGGATACGCGACCCGCCATCGCGAGAATGGACTGGAGCTGTCGGTCGACCTCGAGCGGGCCTACTTCTCCCCGCGCCTCGCACGCGAACACGCGCTCGTGGCCGCCGCGGTCAAACCCGGCGACCGGGTCTACGACCTCTGCTGCGGCGTCGGTCCGTTCGCGTTGACGATCGCCCGCGACGGGCGCGCGGCCCGGGTCGACGCCGTGGACTCGAACGCCGACGCGATCGAGTTGCTCGGAGCGTCCCTTCAGAGGAGCGGGTTCGCGGACGTCGTCCACCCGCACGTGGCGCGCGTCGAGGAGTTCCTCCCCGCCGCGGGGGCGGTCGAGCGGGTCGTCCTGAATCTTCCGCACGAAGGAATTAAGTACCTACCCCTGGTCGCGCCCGTCGTCCGGCCGCTCGGGCGAGTCTACTTCTACGAAGTGACGGAGAGGGCGGAGGCGAAGGAGCGGGGGGAGGCGGTCGTGTCGTCCCTCGGAGGGCCTGGGATGTGGACCCTCGAGGAGACGCACGTCGTGCATCCGTACTCCCCGCTCGCCGACCTCCGCGCCTTCGTGCTCGAGCGACGGGTGGGGTAGAGGGTCGATGCCGTTTGTCGTAGGCCTGGAAGAGACGTCCGCGTCCGACCTACCGATGGTCGGGGGAAAGGCCGGGAAGCTCGGCGAGCTGATTCGCGAGGGGCTCCCCGTCCCCCCGGGAATCGTCCTGACCACGGAGGTGTACCAGGCGTTCGTCGACGCGACCGAGCTGAAGCAGTTGATCCCGGCCGCGCTCGCGACCCTCGACCCGGCGCAGCCCGCCACGGTCGATGCCGCCGCCGAACGGATCCGCTCGGCCTTCGAGCGGACCGCGTTCCCGGCGGAGCTCCGCAAGACCGTCGCCGACAGCTACGAGCGGTTCGTCCGAGAGCACCACGTCCGATTCTCGGCCGTTCGTTCGAGCGCGACCGCCGAGGACCTCGAGGGGGCGTCGTTCGCCGGCCTCCAGGAGACGTATCTCAATGTCGAGGGCGTGGAGCAGATCCTCACGGCCGTCCGAAAGTGCTGGGGGTCCCTGTTCACCGCCCGAGTCCTGGTCTACCGACAGCGGAAGGGGTTCGACCACTCGGCTGTCCGCCTCGCGGTCCTGATCCAGAAGATGGTCGACTCGACGGTTTCGGGGATCCTCTTCACGAGGGACCCGAACACCGGAGAGAACCACATGATCGTCGAGGCCGGCTGGGGGCTCGGCGAGGCGATCGTCGGCGGCGAGGTGACCCCGGACCACTACGTCATCGACGGCGCGACCCTGAAGGTCATCCACAAGCAGATATCGGAGCAGAAGGTACGCATCGTCCGCGCCGACGGAGGCGGGAACCGACATGAGGATGTACCGGTCGACGACCGTGCGCGCCAGAAGCTCCCCGACCACCGGCTCCAGCGCCTCGTCTCCCTCGCCCGCGTCATCGAGTCCCACTACCGGCGTCCGATGGACGTGGAGTGGTGCGCCGATGCCGACTCGCTCTACATCGTGCAGGCGAGGCCCGTGACGACGATCCCCACCTCGACCGTCGCTCCGGCCGCGAAGGGGCCGTCGGGGGCGCCGGCGGACAACGCCCCGATCCTCCGCGGGTTCGGCGCGAGTCCCGGCGTGGCCGGCGGGATCGCCCGGATCCTCCACGGACCGGCCGAGATGGACCGCCTGAAGGCCGGCGAGGTGCTCGTCACGTCGATGACGACCCCGGACATGGTGCCGGCGATGAGCCAGGCCTCCGCGATCGTCACGGACGAGGGGGGGATGACCTGCCACGCCGCGATCGTCTCGCGCGAGCTCGGCGTCCCATGCGTCGTCGGGACTCGCGAAGCGACCCGCCTGATCGCCGACGGCGCCGAAGTGACCGTCGACGGCAAGACGGGCTCGGTCTATCGGGGCCTGATCGCGAAATCGAAGGAGGCCGCAGCTGCGGCCCCCTCCCTGGCCGCCTCCCATGAGAGTGCGCCGGTCACCGCGACCAAGATCTACGTGAACGTCGGGGTCCCGGAGAAGGCCGAGGAGTACGCGCGACTGCCGGTCGCCGGCGTCGGGCTCCTCCGCATCGAGTTCATCTTCACCGCCCACGTGCGCGAGCACCCGCTCGCCCTCCTCAAGAAGGGCCGCAAGGAGGAGCTCGTCCGCCGGCTGACGGAGGGGATCGGCAAGGTCTGCGCCGCGTTCCATCCGCGCCCGGTGATCATTCGCACGTCCGACTTCAAGACGAACGAGTACCGCGGCATGCCGGGCGGCGAGGAGTTCGAGCCCGAGGAGGAGAACCCGATGATCGGGTGGCGGGGTTGCTCGCGCTACATCTCCCCCGTCTACAAGCCGGCGTTCCTCTGCGAGCTCGAGGCGATCCATCGCGTGCGGTCCGAGATGGGCCTCAAGAACGCGATGGTGATGCTGCCGTTCGTCCGCAACACCTGGGAGCTCGAGGAGATCGCCGAGATGATGCGGGCCCAGGGGCTGAAGCGGTCGCGCGACTTCAAGCTCTACCTGATGGCGGAGGTGCCGTCGACCGCGCTCCTCGCCCGCGAGTTCTCGAAGCACTGCGACGGATTCTCGATCGGGTCGAACGACCTGACCCAGCTCGTGCTGGGCGCCGACCGCGACTCCGAGACGCTCGGCCGGATGGGGTACTTCGATGAGCGCGACCCCGCGGTCCAGCGGGCGATCGAACTGCTCCTCGAGGGCGCCCACGCCGAGGGACGGACGGTCGGGATCTGCGGGCAGGGGCCGAGCGTCTACCCCGAGTTCGCCGAGTTCCTCGTGCGCAAGGGGATCGACTCGATCTCGCTGAACGCCGATACCGTCGTCACGACGACCCGCACGATCGCCTCGCTCGAGCAGCGGCTGAAGCTCGACGGGATGCGGACCCGCGACTAGTCGGCGCGGGGCGGAGCCCGGTCCCGCGGAGGCCGCCAGCGCGGCGGCTCGGGCGGCCCCGGGGGCGGCAACGCGAGCTCGGCGTCCGCCGGCAACTCGTACTCCCGGAACCGGCGCGCGGCATGGAACCCGAGGACGACGAGCCGCCGCTCGAGCCTCGGCGAGTCCGAGAAGATCGAGTACCGGACGCCGTCGCCCGCCGGGTGGTGCGCGAGCGTCCAGGCGACCAGCGCCGACGCGGCTCCCTGGCCGCGGGCCTCGGTGCGGGTCGTGACGGCGTGGATCCCGACCGAATCGTGGAACCGGTAGGCGAGGGCCGCGGAGACCGGCTCGTCGTCCCGGAGCGCGAAGAGCGGGACGAGCCGCTCGGCCGGGTTCGGGTGATGCCAGGCGATGTCGAGGGCCGCGCGGAACTCGGGCCGCTCCTTCTCGTGCGTCCAGAACGCGCTCACCCGGTCGACCTCACGGTCCGCGGCCGGTCGGACCGAGAACTCGACGGGCGCCGGCGGGGGACGCGCCCCCCCGTCCAGCATCAGGATGAGCGGCTCCGTCCGGGGCCGGAACCCGAGCCGGCGAAGCCCGCGATCGACGTGCGGGGCCGGCGGGTCGGAGACGCGGAACGTCGGCCGGAGGGCCCGCTGGAAGTAGTGGTCGAGCGCGCGTTCGAAGAACGCGGTCTGGCGCTCGGCGCCGACCCCGACCTCCTGGACGAAGTTGAACCGGGGGACCGGGATCTTCTCGTGGGTGACGAGGGCGGCGCCGGAGACCTCGAGCGCAAACCCGCCGAGCGTCAGGACGAACTGGCGCTCCGACTCGAGTGCCGCGTCGATGTCGAACGAGGGGGGATCCGGCACGGCGCGGGGAGTCGCACGGAGCTTACGGGCCTTGCGCCCCCGCCCCCCACGGGTCCGGCCGGCGAATCATTATTAGCGGGGGGTCCTCGTCCGCGCCCGGGGGCCGTTCCTCCGAGGAGAGTTCGATGACCGTTCCGTCACTCCGTCCACCCGCCGTGATCGCCGTCCTCGGCGGGGGCAACATGGGCAGCGGGATCGCGCAGGCAGCCGCCCAGGCCGGGTTCTCCGTCCGGGTCCGGGACGTGGACGCTCCGGCGATCGACCGGGGCCGCGGCCTGATCGCGAAGATGCTCGCGGGGGCGATCGAGCGGAAGAAGATGACCCCGGCCCGCCGGGACGAGGTGCTCGGGCGGATCACGTTCACGACCGACCTTGCAGAAGCGGTCCGAGGCGCGGCCCTGGTCGTCGAGGCGGTCTTCGAGGAGATGGGCGTGAAGCGCGCGCTGTTCCACGACCTCGCCCCCCTCGTCGGTCCGGAGACGATCGTTGCGACCAACACCTCCTCCCTCTCGGTCACCGAGCTGGGGGAAGGGTTCCCGAACCCCGGGCGGTTCGCCGGTCTCCACTTCTTCTACCCCGCCGCGATCAACAAGCTGGTCGAGATCATCGGGGGTCGCGGGACCGACCGGGCGACCCTGGAGGAGCTCGAGCGGTTCTGCTACCTCCTCCGCAAGATCCCGATCGAGACCCGGGACGCGGCCGGGTTCTGCGTCAACCGCTACTTCGTGCCCTACCTCAACGAGGCGACCCGTCTCGTCGAGGAGAATGTCGCCAGCCTGGCCACGATCGAAGAGGTCGGTCGCGAGCTGTTCGGCGCGACGTTGGGGCCGTTCGAACTGATGAACGTCACCGGGATCCCGATCGCGTTCCACGCGAACTCCTCGCTTCACCGCGCGTTCGGTCCGGCCTACGCCCCGTCGAAGCTCCTCGAGTCCCAATTCAAGGCGGGGGCGCCCTGGGCGTGGAAGGCCACCGCCGTCGAACCGGAGAAGAAGGACGCGGTCCGCGAGCGGTTCCTGGGGTTGACCGTGGGGATCGCGACCCAGCTCGTAGACGAGGGGGTCGCCACCGCCGAGGCGACCGACCGAGGGGCCGTGGTCGGGCTGCGGCGCAAGCACGGTCCGTTCGCGCTCCTGAACCAGGCCGGAGTGCCGGGCGCGCTCCGAGCGGTCGAGGCGTACGCGGCCCGATGGAACGGGGCGTTCCCCGTGTCGAAGTCGCTCCGCGAACGCGCGGAGCGCGGCGAAGCGGCGTGGCCGCTCGCCTACGTGCGGGTCGAGCGGAAGGGGCCGGTCGCGTGGGTCCTCCTCGACCGCCCCGAGGTGCTGAACTCCCTCAACTCCGAGCTCCTCTCGCAGGTCGCCGCGGCGTTCGACGGCCTGGCGGCGGAAGGCGGCGTGCGGGTCGTGGTCCTCGCCGGGTCGTCGCCGGTGTTCGCCGCCGGTGCCGACATCGCGGAGATGGCCGAGAAGAGCCTCGCCGAGGGGCTCGAGTTCGGGTTCATCGGTCAGCGGGTGGTCGCCCGGATCGAGTCGTTCCCGGCGCCGGTCCTCGCCCTGGTCGAGGGGTACGCCCTCGGCGGCGGTCTCGAGCTGGCGCTCGGGGCCGACTTCCTGATCGCGGCGGAAGGGGCGCAGCTCGGCCTCCCCGAGGTCACGGTCGGGATCCACCCGGGGATGGGCGGGGCGACCCGGCTGACCCGCCTCATCGGTCGCGCGAAGACGAAGATGCTGACGTTCACCGGCGTGCCGGTCTCCGCCGAGGAGGCGTTCCGGCTCGGGTTCGTCACGAAGGTCGTCCCCGCAGCCTCGGCCCGCGCGGACGTCCAGGCGCTCGCCGAGACGATTGCGAGCCGCGCCCCGCTCGGCGTCCAGTGGGTGAAGCGGGTGATCGACGAGGGCGTGGACGCCCCGATCGACACGGCGCTCTACCTCGAAGGCGCGAGCGCGGGCCACACCTTCGGCACGTCGGACCGGACCGAGGGGATGCGCGCCTTCCTCGAGCGGCGGAAGCCGCGGTTCGAGGGGAAGTAGCGCCGCCTACCCCGACTGGGCGAGCTGCGTGTACGCCTCGGGCGTCAGCAGCGAGGCCAGGTCGATGGCGCCCGCAAGCTCGATCTTGTAGATCCACCCCTTCCCGTACGGGTCCTGGTTGATCCACTCGGGATGCGCCTTCAGCTCGGCGTTCACCTCGACGATCGTCCCCGCCCCGGGGGCGTAGACGTCGGCGACGGTCTTCACCGACTCGAGGACGAGCACGATCCCGCCCCGGTCGACCTTCTTCCCGGCGGCGGGCAGGTCGACGAAGACGATGTCGGTCAGCTGGGCCTGCGCGTGGTCGGTGATCCCGACCGTCGCGCGGTTCCCCTCGACCCGCACCCACTCGTGGCTTTTCGTGTACTTCAGCTCCGGCGGCACCTTCCCTGCGTCCGTCATGTTCCTCCTTCCCAACTGTCGCGATAGCGAATCTGCTCATCGGTCGCGCGGTCGAGCCCGATCCCCATCGGGGCGAGCGCGGCCTCCGCGACCGACCGGTCGAGCTCCGCGGGCACCGCGTGCACGCGCGCCGCCATGGTGCGCCCGTGCTTCGCGAGGTGCTCCGCGCTGAGCGCCTGCAGCGCGAACGACAGGTCCATGATCTCGACCGGGTGCCCCTGCCCAGCGGCGAGGTTGATCAGGCGACCCTCGCCGAGGAGGTACGCCCGGCGGCCGTCGGCGAACCGGTACTCCTCGACGTTCGGGCGGGCCGGGCGATGGGCGACCGCGAGCCCCTCGAGCTCGGTGCGTGAGACCTCGACGTCGAAGTGGCCCGCGTTCGCGAGGAGGCAGCCGTCCTTGAGTACGCGGAAGTGCTCGCCGCGGACGACCCCGGTCTGGCCGGTGACGGTGACGATCAGGTCGGCGGTGCGTGCGGCGTCCAGCATCGGGGCGACCCGGAAGCCGTCCAGCCGCGCTTCGAGCGCCCGCACCGGATCGACCTCCGTCACGGTCACGCTCGCCCCGAGCCCGTGGAGCCGAGCGGCGACCCCCTTCCCGCACCACCCGTAGCCCGCGACCACCGCCTCGCGTCCGGCGATCAGCAGGTTCGTCGCGGTGAGGATCCCGTCAATCGTTGACTGCCCCGTCCCGTACCGGTTGTCAAAGAGATGCTTCATCGCGGCGTCGTTCACGTCGACCGCCGGGAACAGGAGCTTCCCCGACCGCTCAAGCGCGCGAAGCCGGGTCACCCCGGTCGTTGTCTCCTCGGTGGAGCCGCGGATCTTGCCGCGGTCCGGGCGACGGGTATGGACGAGAACGACCAGGTCGGCCCCGTCGTCGACGATCACGTCCGGGTCCGCGTCCAGCATCGCGTCGATCCCCGCCCGGTAGGCGGCGAGCGACTCCCCCTTCTCGGCGAGGGTCGGCACCCCGGCCTCGCGGACCGCCGCGACCGCGTCGTCGTCGGTCGACAGGGGGTTCGAGGCGGCGAGGCGCACGTCCGCGCCGCCGGCCTTCAGCGCGAGGGCGAGGACGCAGGTCTTCGCCTCGACGTGGAGCACCGCGGAGATCGTGAGCCCGGCGAACGGACGCTCGCTCTCGAACCGCCGTCGGATCCCTCCGAGGACGGGCATGTGGGACTCCGCCCACTCGAGCTTGAGGCGTCCGCGCGCGAGATCGCCGGCCACTCAGGACACCCGCGCGCCCGAGACGAGCGTGAGTTAAAACGATGGGGAGGAAGGGGTTGGCCGTCCGCGCGAGCGCGCCGTCACTGGGTGACGGCGCTGCAGAACGGACAGATCAGGTACTCGCTCGGGATCTCCTTGCCGCAGTTCGGGCACGCCTTGAGCGCGCCGGACGACGGCGGGGGCGCCGTGGACGGGGCCGCGCTCGACCCCGGGGGCGGCGGGGCCGTGGTCTCCCCGGCGTCTCCGGGCATCGCCGCCGCGCCGCCGCCGGACTTCGGCGGGTTCCGCGGCGGGGGTGGGGAGGCGGCGCCGGGCGGCGGGGCGGTCATGCCGGCACGCGGGGTCCCCTGGCCCTGCTGGAGCTTCCACTGGCTGAACGAGGTGTACGTCGGCTGGCGCTTCCACCAGTCCCAGAACGACCCCTCGTTGTAGTTGTCGCCGAGCTCCTTCTTCCCCTCGGCCCGGTACTTCTGCGTGAAGTCGTCGTACCCCTGGCGCTCGGGGTCGGCCTCGCCCTCGCCCGGCTTCCCGAGGAGCTGCGCCGCGCATTCGGGGCAGAACTTCGAGTCGGCGGGGATCGTGGAGGCGCAGCGGCTGCAGCGCATCAGGTCCGCCTCGAACTCGGCGCCGCACTTCGGACAGACGGTCGCCTCCTCCGGGATCAGGTTGCCGCACTCGCCGCATTCGACCAGCTTCCCGGCCGCCTGGCGGCGCGCGAGGAACAGGAACGCGAGGATTGCGGCGACCACGGCGCCCGCGATTGCGAGCCACGCCCAGACCGGGAGCCCCAGGAACTTCTGGTAGAGGAACCCGACCGCCGACGGCGGGTTCGCGGGCACCGAGTAGAAGCCCGGGATCGGCGCCGTGTAGGCGACCCCGTTGTACGTCGCCGTGACGTTGAGCGTGTAGGTCGTCCCGGCCGACAGGATCTGGCCGAGACCGAACCAGAACATCGTGATGTTCCCGGCGTTCTCGGGACCGACGAAGACGGTCGCCGCGGGCTGCCCGTTCGTCGGCGTCGCCACGATCGTGACGGTCGCGGCGTGCGAGCCGTTGTAGGCGAGCTGCGCGTCCGTGAAGTACTGGCCCGAGAGGTCGAGGGTCGTGGGCGGCTCGGTCAGGTTCCCGAGGTGGACCTGGGACGGGTCGATGGTCGTGTTCAGGGTCGCGGAGACGTTCGCGCCCCCGTACTTGGTGAGGTTGTCGTTGTAGATGATCGCGACCGCGAACTCGTGCGCGAACGCCTTACCGGCGAGCCCGGTGATCGTGTCGTTGACGACCCAGGTCAGGTTGTAGGTGTAGTTCTGGCCCGGCGTGACCAGGTTCACCGGGAGCACCTGGTGATCGAGCGCGAGCGGGTGCGAGGTCGACCCGTTCCAGTAGAGGTACGACTCGACCGAGAAGACGCGAGCCGTCCCGGTGTCGTGGAGGGTGATCTCGGCGCCCAGAGTCTGGCCGATCCGCACCGACCCGTTCGGGCTCACGACCGCGTCCGCGGTGACGGCGGTCGAGACGCGCACGCCCACGAAGTACGATGGGAAGTTGACCCCGGGTCCGTAGTCGGGGAGGCCGTAGTTCGGGCTCCCGGCCGCCACGCCCGAGGGGTACGGGGAGACCGACCAGTTGAACGAGCGGTTGTTCGCCGTCTGGGCGGGGACGACGATGTGGATGTGGTAGCCGCCGAGGAAGATCCCGTCCGGGAGGGCGGTCCCCGTCAGCTCTCCCGAGGCGAGGAGCGCGTAGGCGGTCCCGTTGAAGCTCGAGGTCGCGTAGGCGGGTACGCCGTGCTTCAGGTCCCAGAACTGGACGTAGCTCCACATCGCGGGGTTCGAGGTCGCGAGGTCGTTGAGTGAGTTGGCGGTCGCGTTGTTCGTCTGGTTCGTGTCGAACGAATAGTACGCGCTGACCGTCCCGCCCTGGATCGGGAGGACGCCGCCGAGGCCCGTGAGGTTGAACGCCGCCCACCGGTAGAAGTACGCGACGGAGGAGCTGTCGGGGAGCACCGCCGAGGTCGAGAAGACGCCCGGGATCGGGTTGAGGACCGAGAGGTTCCCGAGGTTCGCGGTCGCGCCGTCCGTCAGGACGAGCTTGTTGGAGAACCAGGGGTACGGCGGGCTGGAGGCGAGGGGGGACGTCGGGAGCGACGCGAACGTGAGGTCCATCTGCGCGTCGACCGCGTTCACGTGGGTTCCGACGCCGCTGACCTCGACGTTGTAGTCGAGGGTCGAGTTGAGCTGCAGGTAGAGCTGGTTCACGGTGACGGCCGGACCGGTCACCGAGGTGACCTGGACAGCGATCCGCGAGGGCCCGACCCCGAAATCTCCGGTGTAGTTCAGGTAGTTCAGCATCCCCGCGGCGTTGATCGCGGCGGTGAGCGCGGGGGTGAACGGCAGCTCGGCGGCGCCGAGGCTCGTGAGGTTCTCGATGGTGAGCGAGCCGAGCGGGTAGCCGACCCCGGCGTACCAGACGGTCACGCCGACGGTCGACGCCGTCGCGAAGCTGTTGTTGTAGAAGACCCCGAGCGTCCCGCTGAGGATCCCGTCGGGGTACAGCCAGTCGCGGGTCAGGTTCGCCGAGTCCGTCGGGGTCGCGAGGTTGGTGAAGTTGGTGCCGCTCGCGAGCGTGGCGTCGGTCACGTTGAGCGGAGCGGGCGAGGGGTTGCCGTTCTGGAGCGTGTTGTCGGCGTAGGTGTTGTTCAGGAGGGAGCCGAAGACGTTCAGGGTGGCGCCGTCGGACACGAGGAGGCTCGGGGCCCACTCGGTGTCGCCCTGGATGACGGCCGGTTCATTGAGGTCCTGGACCGCGGTGTTCCACGTCACCGCCGAGTCGTTCAGCGTGAGGGTCGCGTCGGCTCCGGAGACGGTGACCCACCCGGGGAAGGCGAGCGAGGAGTTCCAGAGGTTCATCGCCCCCGAGACCGTCACGGCGAGCTTCGCGTACGCGTTCGGCAGCGCCTGGACCTCGGTGGTCACGGTCGAGTTGTAGAGGTTGACCGTGCCCGCGTCCGTGAAGTGGTAGATATGCGAGAGGCGGGAGAGCGGCGTGCCGGCGTCCCCGACGTACTCGACGAACGAGAGGGTCGTGTTGCGGACGTTCAGCGTCCCGCCCGCGAGCACCGTGATGTTGCCGCCTTCGTAGAAGTAGCCCGAGCCGGGGTTCGGGTGGATCGTGAACGTCTGGCCCGCGCCGACGACGAGGTCCCCGTGGGTCGAGACCGCGACCGGCGCGGGGGGGGCGACGTGGCTCCGCGGGACGGCGGGCGCCGCCGGGGCCGGGAGGACCGCCGGGACGGCGGGGCCGTTCGCGGCGACGGCCGGGGGGTGGGACCCTACGGCCACGAAGCTGGTCGCAACGACCGCAATGACCACGACGAGGGCGAAGATGGCTCCTCGGATCGATCGGCCCGCCGGAAACTCCGGTCCTCCGGACGCCGGAGGACGGCCCGTAAAACGGCTCACGCTCGAAGAAAGGTCGGCATCCCCTACTTAAAGGTCTCCCGAGCGGGTCAGACGATAAACCGCGGTTTACCGGTAATACGTCACGCGGCGGGCAGGGTCAGCACGATCTTGCCGAACAGGTCCGGGGCCTCGAACCGCTCGAACGCGGCCCGGGCCTCCTCGAGCGGCCGCTCGGAGTCGATCACGGGCTCGAGCCGCCCCTCGCGGAGATGG
>Ga0335073_10012863_pt1 | contig 11735 bp, 10 predicted proteins | sample Lox_Sample_22_FD_207093 | JGI IMG/M metagenome (GOLD analysis project Ga0335073, IMG submission 207093) | Soil microbial communities from Loxahatchee National Wildlife Refuge, Florida, United States - Lox_Sample_2.2 | ecosystem: Environmental > Terrestrial > Soil > Wetlands | place: USA... | reverse complement strand
TTGGCAGCCGCGCCATGAAACCGGTCAGCCATAGCGGCAGCGCGCCCTCGATGCGCAGCAAACGGAAATAGGAAAGCACGGTACAACCCCCGACCTCGCGAACATTCGGCCCGAATTCGACGTCGTAAGGCGGGGCGGCCGCAGCCGCCCCGCCTCCCTTATGCTTGTCGCCCGAAAACTAGCGCCGGGTGCGCAGGCCGCGTCGCATCCTCATAGCACACCTCCCCCGCATGTGCTCAGAGATCGGGATCCAAGCGCCCACAGTACTGTCGTCGCTCATTGCCGCTCAACGCTCATGAGCCCGTCATTTTCCCGTCAAATGCCTAACTGTCCTTTAGCGGGGATTCAGGTGCGCTTATGGGCGCTCATTATTTGCGAGAATGAGCGGATGACTGCGGATGCGAGCCCGACCGCCCGGGCGCTGCTGGCGCTTGAGGCGATACAGAACTCCCCCGGCATCACCGCGGCGCGGCTCGCCGAGCGGCTCGGGGTGACGGACCGCGCGGCCCGGCGGTATGTCGCGATCCTGCGCGAGGCGGGGCTGCCGGTCGAGTCGGCCACCGGGCCGTACGGCGGCTACCAGGTGGGTCACGGGATGCGACTGCCGCCGCTGACGTTCACCGCCGCCGAGGCTTCCGGGCTGGTGATGGCGGTCCTGGAGGCGCACCGGCCCGCCGCCGACCCGGCCGACCTCGTGGGCGCCGCGCTCGCGAAGATCATCCGGGTGCTGCCCGCGCGGGTATCCGCGCTGGTGCGGTCGATCAGGGACGCCGCTTCGGCGGAGCAGGCCGGCGACGCGGCGCGGGTCAACCCCGAACTGACCACCGCGCTGATCGAGTCGTGCGCCACCGCGCGGCCGCTGCGGCTGACCTACCGGCTGCCCATCGACCGCGGCTTCTCCGACCGGGAGATGGAAGTCGACCCGTGGGCCGTGGTGCTCCGGCACAGCCGCTGGTACCTGCTGTGCTGGTCGCATACCCGGGCGGCGCGCCGGGTGCTGCGGGTGGACCGGATCGTGACCGCGGAGCCGGTGCCCGGCACGTTCACCCCGCCGACCGGGCTTGACGCGCTGGCGACCCTGGAGGAGCACCTCTCGCAGGGCTGGTCGTTCGCGGTTGACGTGTCGATCGACGCCGCACCCGCCGCGGTGGCCGGGTGGCTGCCGCGCAGCCTGGGCACGCTCGCTCCCGATGGTGCGGGACGGACCCGGCTGCTCGCGTCCACAAACGAGCCCGACTGGTACGCCGGGCGGCTCGCGGTGCTGCCGTACCCGTTCCGGGTGTCCGGGTCACCGGAACTGCGGGACGCGGTGGCCGCCCTCGGGCAACGGCTCCTCGCGGCGAGCGACAGCTAATTCCGCTTCCGCCAGAGCTTTCGGCCGCCAGAATCTGACGTATTTATGACGCGTCCACCCTGACGTGCGCCGGATTATTTACCGTTAACATCCTGGGAAGCGATTGGACACATCCTGAAATTCAGCATCACGAATGGTGGAAGTAGTGAGAATTCGAATCGGACTGACGGTGTGCGGGATCGCCGCGCTGGCCATGGTCGGTGTCGCCGGGTGCGGATCCGGGGGGTCAAGCAGCGCCGCGGGCGGCACCAAGACGCCGGGCGGCGCCAGCACGCCGGGTGGCGGCCAGACGACGACCGCGGCGGCGCCTTCGTGGGCGGCGGCGCTCGGGTCAGGGGTGACGGTGACGGGGCCAGGCGGCGTGTCAGCCGGCGACGGGTCGCCGGGCGGGGTGCTGCTCACCGGTGTGAACGATTTGCAGTCGGGCCAGTACGCGAAGATATGCGACGTTGTCCAGCCGTCGGCGCAGTCGCAGTGCAAGTCCGATCTGTCCTCAGTGCCGGCGCCGTCGCTCGCGACGCTGATGCCGACGTTCAAGAACTTCGAGATCTCCTACACGGCGATCAAGGGTGACCAGGCGCTGGTCGGCGCGACCGGTACCATCTGCGCGCCGGATCAGACGCCGTCGTGCGAAACCAACAGCGACCCCGCGGCGATCTTCGATAGCGGCAAGTCGTTCGCCGCGCTGTGGACCGCGGCGTCCAACGCGACTTCGAATGCCTACGGGCTTAGCCAGGAGATCAAAGTCAACGGCATGTGGTACGGGTACTCCCCGAGCGGCTTCTGATCGAGGCTGACCTCGTGTTACCCGGTCCGGCCCCGGTGCGGTCCGGGTAACCTTCGGCGCGCCCTCTGCGATCGGAGTACGGCACCGGTACCGGGTCCGGATCACCGCTACCCGTCGACGGCCCGGGGCCCGAAGTCGACGCGCATCACCACGCGGCGCGGGGTCGGGTGGCTGACCTCGGTAAAGCCGGCTTCCTCGAATACCTGGCGGGCGCCGACGTGCAGTTCGCCCCAGGTCACTTCCTTGCCCGGCTGGGTGATCATCGGGTAGCCCTCGACCGCGCGGGCGCCGTTCGCCTTCGCGTACGGGATCGTGGCGGCGGCCAGCGCGTAGCTGATGCCGCGCTTGCGGTACCCGTGGCGGACGGCGAAGCAGGTCACTGACCAGATCGAGTCGTCGTCCTTGTCCTCGTCCGCGCGGCCGGTCCAGGTCCGCCGCAGCAGCAGGAGCCGTGGGTAGGCGGTGCGCGGCTCGACCGCGACCCAGCCGACGGGGACCGAGGTCCCGTCGGGCTCGCGCAGGTAGGCGACGAGCCCGGTGGTCGAGGCCGCGTGCGGGTCGTCGCAGTTGACCTGGTCGTGGAACTGCTGACGCCGGCCTTCGTCGGTGGCCTGCGCCCAGAACCAGCCGGTCGTCTTGAACCGCTGGCAGCTGCAATGACCCTGGTCAGTGGTGCCAAAGATGGCTCTCAGATCCGCCCACGAGGCCTCGTTGGCCGGCACGACGGTCAGGTCGTGCGGCGCTACTGGTTCGCGGGCGCGCCTGCCCGCGCTCGCCTCGCCTCTGCCAACGGTTGCCATGGCCGACACATTAATGCCAGTCCTGGACGTTCTGCTTCCGGGACTGAGGTCCTGATAGTCGGTACTTTGTCCCCCTTTAGCCAAGTCATCGCCGGAAAAATCCTCATAACTACCAGCCAACACGCCGAAAACAATCGGCAATCCGGCGAGGAGGAGCCATGAAGGCAGCGCGCCTTTACGAGTACAACAAGGAGTTCGACGAATCGGTGCGGCTCGTCGACGTACCGGACCCGGAGATCACCAGCCCGACCGATGTGATCGTGAAGATCGGCGGCGCCGGGGTCTGCCGGACGGACATCCACCTCGTCCAGGCGGTGTGGCGGGAGAACCTCGGTGATCCGAAGCTCCCCTACACGCTCGGGCACGAGAACGCGGGCTGGGTCGAGGCCGTCGGCTCGGCGGTGACCGGCCTCGCCAAGGGCGACCCGGTCATCATGCATCCGCTCATCACCTGCGGCCTGTGCCGGCCCTGCCGGACCGGCTACGACATGGCCTGCGAGAAGGGCAAGTTCCCCGGCCTTGACGGCACCGACGGCGGCTACGCCGAGTACCTCAAGACGTCCGAGCGCGCGGTGATCAAGCTGGCGCCGGGAACCGACCCGGTCCCGCTCGCCCCGTACGCCGACGCGGGGATCACCGCGTACCACGCGGTGAAGAAGGCCATGCCGTACTGCTACCCGGGGACGACAGCGGTCGTCGTCGGGATCGGCGGGCTCGGCCACTTCGGCGTCCAGCTCATGAAGGTGATGACCCCGGCCACGGTCATCGCGCTGGACACGAGCAGGGAGCGGCTTGAGTTCGCCGAGAAGCTCGGCGCCGACAAGGTCGCGCTGGCCGGCCGCGACGGCGGGGTCGCGGAGATCCTCAAGCTCACCGGCGGCAAGGGCGCCGACGTCATCCTCGACTTCGTGGCCGAGAACGGCACCCCCGCCTTCGCGCTTCAGTACCTGCGCGCGGCCAGGGGCGGCACCTACATCACGATCGGCTACGGCGGGGATATCCGTCCGACGACCCTCGACCTGATCGCGAAGGAGTTCAACATCCTCGGGTCCATCGTCGGCAGCTACTCCGAGCTGACCGAGCTCATGGAACTGAACCACCAGGGCCGGGTGCACATCTCCGCGACCACCTTCCCGATGTCGGAGTACGCCCGGGCGCTGCTCGAGCTCGACAAGGGCCACGTGCTCGGCCGGGGCGTCCTGGTCCCGGACTTCTGAGCGGCTACCGCGAATCGCGATCGGAGGTCTGAAAAATGGCCACCACACTTGAACGCGTAGAACACGGCATGGACCACTGGCGCGAAGGCGCTCCCGCCGACCATCCACGGTGGATCGGCAAGTATCTCGGCGAGGCGGCCGGCGTCTTCATCATCGTGCTGATCGGCGATGGCGTGCTGTTCGCCGGCGTGCTGTACGGAGCGGCGCCCGACATCGTCACCGTCGGCCTGGCGTGGGGTCTGGCCGTCGGCCTGGCGGTGTGGGCCAACGCCACCATTTCCGGTGCGCACTTCAACCCGGGCGTCACGCTCGTCATGGCGCTGCGCAGGAAGTTCCCCTGGAAGCACGTGGCGCCCTACATCGTCTTCCAGATCGTCGGCGGCTTCATCGCCGCGGCGTTCCTCGATTTCCTTTACAACGGCGCCATCAACCACAAGCTGGCCACCCTCGGGCTCGCCAAGGGGGCACCGGGCAGCCAGCTCGTCTCGATGATCTACGTGCCGAACACGCCGAACCCGGCCTTGGTGGGGATCGGCCCGGCCTCGACAGCCGCGAAGCTGCACGTCACGGACGGCTGGAGCCTGATCAGCAACTGGCAAGGGGCGACGGGCGAGGCCGTGGCGACCTGCCTGCTGGTCATCTTCATCCTGGTCCTGCTCGAACTGCGCAGCGTCAACCTGCCGATCCCGTGGGCCTTCCCGCTGGTGCTGGCCCTCGCGGTCGCGATGATCGTCGTGGTCGAGGGACCGGCCAGCATGGTCTCCCTGAACGCAGCCCGTGACCTCGGGCCACGGCTGTTCATGTGGTTCACCGGGTGGAAGGGCATGGCCTTCCCGGGGCCGCGCTCTGACTGGTGGGCAACCACTATCGCCCCGACCGTCGGCGCGGTCGTCGGCGGCTACTTCTACGACTTCGTCATCCAGCCGTTCATGCCGAAGGCGGCCGCGGTCGCCGAGCCGCACGCCGACTAGCAGCGGCATCGTCGCCGTGCGGGCCGGGGTCGGGCTAGCCAGACAGCTCGACCCCGGTCAGCTTGGCGCAGGCGGCGAGCAGGGCCTCCTGGAGGCCGGTGTCGTACGCCTCCGGATTGGCCCGCAGGTCTCGCTTCCACTTGAAATACCGGCCGGTGACCTGGGCGCCGCGGTCGTCGGACGTGGCCAGCCAGACCTGAGTCGACGCGCCGATCGGGAGGTCGTCGGTGGCGTTCGAGCCGCCGAGCTTCGTCTTGATCCAGCCCGGGTCGACGGCGTTGCTGCGCACCTTCGGTGCGCGGCGCGCCACCGCGAAGGCGAGCAGCACGTCGTAGAGCTTGGAATCGCAATAGGCCTGCATGCCGTTCCACCGGCGCTTGTCCCACTGAAGGTCGCCGGTGTTCACCCGGCCGGCGGATTCCAGCCCGGAGCTGAGGTAGACGAGCCGCTCCGGCAGCTCCATCAGCGCGGTTAGCAGGTACGGGGCGAGCACGTTCACGGCGAAGATCCGCTCGGTCCCGTCGGCCGTGACCTGGCGGGGCCCGCCGCCGCCCACGCCGGCGTTGTGAATGACGACGTCGAACGGGCCGAGCGCGCTGGCCGTCGCCGCCGCCTGGCGGATCCCGGCGATGAGCGACAGGTCCCCGGTCGCGACCCCCGCGGCCTCGGGCACGGCACCGAGCGCTTGCTCGGCACGGGTCTCGTTTCTGGCGTGCAGCACCACGTGGTGCCCCGCTTTCGCCAGCTGGCGGGCCGTCTCCCGCCCGATCCCGTCCGATGAACCCGTGATGAAGATGCTCGGCATGCCTCACACGCTAGCAAGACGGCCCGTGGCCCGGACGTCCACAATGGTAGGGGCGGACACGATGAAGGCGGTTTGCGGTGGTCTTGCGAGTAACGAGCCGTAACGCGCGCTTCCAGCAATGGGAGGCACTCCTTGGCAACCGGAGCAAGCGGCAGCGGGGCGGGGAGTTCCTCGTCCAGGGCGTGCGCCCGATCACCATGGCGATCATGTTCGGGTGGGAGGTCCGCGAACTGCTGTACAACGCGGACGTCAAGCTCTCGGCGTGGGCCCAGGAGACCATCGACTCTGCCGGGGCGACGGAGCTGGCCGTCGCCGGCCCGCTGATGGCTGAGCTTGGCGGCAAGACCGACTCGGTGCCCGAGGTCCTCGCCGTGGTCGGCATGCGGCCCGATGACCTGTCCCGGATTCCAGCCGGCCCGCGGATGCTGGCGGTCGTGTTCGATCGTCCGGTGACGCCAGGAAACATCGGGACGATGATCAGGTCGGCCGACGCGTTCGGCGCTGACGGAGTCATCGTGACCGGGCACGCGGCCGATGTCTACGACCCCCGGGCGGTGCGGGCGAGCACCGGATCGCTGTTCGCGGTGCCCGCCGTGCGGGTTGACTCGCATCGCCCCGTGCTGGAGTGGATCTGGACGCAGCGTGACCAGGGCGTTCCGGTACAGGTCGTGGGGGCGGATGAGAAGGGCGACATGGACGCCGCCGACTGCGACTTCACCCAGCCGACCGTGCTGCTGATCGGCAACGAGACGGCCGGCTTGAGTTCGGCCTGGCGGGAGGCCTGCGACAGCATGATCCGGATTCCGATGGCGGCGACGGCGGCCACTTCGCTGAACGCCGCCACCGCCGCCTCCGTCCTGCTGTACGAGGCCATCCGGCAGAGGACCGGCACCGGGCTCCGGTGATGTTCCGCCGCGGAGACCCCGGGCCGACGACGCGGGGCCAATACCGTAGTCCTACGGTGTTGGGGCTGGTCAGCGCCGACCTAACGTGAGGTCACCCAAACGGAGAAGGGGTGATCGGAAATGGACATGGATACCTTCATGGCGTTCGTGGGCAAGTTCGCCGGGGATCTCGGGGCGGTGGTCGCGGCCGGTAACGTGGTGCTCGGGGATCAGCTCGGGCTGTACCGAGGGCTCGCCGAGGGCGGAGCGGCGACGCCGGGGGAACTCGCCCGGCGGACCGGAACCGACGAACGGTACGTGGCCGAGTGGCTGGCCGGGCAGGCGGCGGGAGGGTACGTCGAGTACACCGACGGCCGGTACTCGCTGACGCCGGAGCAGGCGCTCGCGCTGGCCGACCCGCACGGCCCGGTGGACGTGGCCGGGGCGTTCACGCTCGCACTCGGGGCGGTGGCGGCGGTGCCCGCGGTGGCCGAAGCGTTCCGGACCGGGGGCGGCGTCGGCTGGCACGAGCAGTCAGCCCAGGTGCTTACGGGCTGCGAGCGGTTCTTCCGGGCCGGCTACGCGGCGCATCTCGTCGCCGACTGGCTGCCGGCGCTGACCGGTGTCGTGGCGAAGCTGCGCGCGGGCGGGACCGTCGCGGACGTGGGGTGCGGTCTCGGCGCGTCGACCGTCTTGCTCGCGCAGGCATTCCCGGCGGCCCGGCTGCGCGGGTCGGACTATCACGGCGAGTCGGTGGCCATCGCCAGCAAGCGAGCCGCGGAGGCGGGGGTCTCTGACCGGGTGTCGTTCGAGACCGCCTCGGCGCAGACGTTCTCCGGTACCGGCTATGACCTGGTGACGACGTTCGACTGCCTGCACGACATGGGCGACCCCGCGGGGGCGGCCCGGCACATCCGGGAGACGATCGCGGCGGACGGGTCGTGGCTGATCGTCGAGCCGATGGCAGCCGACACGATCGAGGGCAACCTCAATCCCGTAGGCCGGGTTTACTACAACTTCTCGACACTGCTGTGCCTGCCGAACGCACGCTCGCAGGGCGGCTCCAACGGCGCCATGCTCGGCGCGCAGGCCGGGGAGGCGGCGATCCGGTCGGTGGTGCAGGAAGCCGGCTTCTCCTCGTTCCGGCGGGCGGCGCAGACGCCGTTCAACCTGGTATACGAGGCCCGGCCCTGAGAGTCTGGGCACATGAACCAGCAGTCGGCTGACGGCGGTGCCGCAGATCTCGCGGCACCGCTGGGTCGAGCTTGCCGGGCGCTCATCGCCGCCGGCGACGCACTCCTCGAGGCGCACGACTACGCCAGCGCCGCCCGGGTGCTGACGATCGCGCTTGACCGGTGGCCCGCCGACGACCCGGACAGCGACCACGATCGGCTACAGGTCATCGACCGGCTCGCGCGGTGCGCGGAGATGTCCTCACAGCATGCCGAGGCGCTGTTGCGGCTGCGCGAGCTCGCGGCTGGCTACGAACGGCGCGGCGACGTGACAGCGTTCGCGGCGACAACCCGGCGACTCGCTACCGCGCATGAGCTTTGCGGCCAGTGGAGCTCGGCGCGCGCGGCGCGGGAAAAAGCCGCCTTGGCGTTCGCGGCAACCGGGATGGCGGCGGAGGCAGCCGTTGACTGGCTCGCCGTGGCCGGTCATCTGCGCGCCGCCGCGAACTACACGGCGGCGCTGGCGGCGCTGGAAACCGCCACCGCCAATGCCACGGCGAGCGGCCGGCCGGACCTTGTGCTGCGCGCGGCGGGACTGCGCGGCAACGTGCTCGCCCGCCTCGGGCGGTCCGGTGAAGGCGTGCCCGCGGTGCGCGCGGCGCTCGACCGCGCGCTGCTCGCGGAGCTGCCCGATGTCGCGGCCGAGCTACAGCAGCGTCTTGCCGACAGCCTCGAGCACTCCGGCGACTATCAGGGGGCGGTGGCGGCCTACGGTGCCGGCTACCTCTACTGCGACAGCCACGACGCTGATGTCGTCGGGCAGCTGTGCCGGGCGTGCGCGGCCGCGGTGCTCTTCTGCCGGGGTGAGTGGGACCTCGCGGTCGCGGTTTGCGAAGAGGTGCTCGCCGAACGGGACGCGGCGGTGCAGCCTGCCGCGGTGAGCGCCTGCATTCTCGGCTTGATCAGGGCGCTGCGCGGCGCTGCCGCGGAGGCCCGGCTACCGCTGGCCGAAGCGAGCGCGACATCGGCCCGGATCGAGCTGGTCGCCGTGCAGTTGCTGTCGGCCTGGGGACTCGCCGTCCTGGAATCGCAAACCGGAGCGGTCGCCGCCGCCACCGACCGGCTGCGGCAGGCGCTCACGCTGCTTGCCCGGACGCAGGAACGGCATTACTGCATCCCGATGCTGCAGTGGGCCGCCACGTTCTTCGCCGGCCACGGCCTCACCGACGACGCGCGGGCCTGTGCCGCGGCGCTGTCGGCGATCTGCGAGGCTACCGCCCAGCCGGAGGCGACCGCCACGCTCGCGCACGCGCTCGGCGAGAGCTTGCTCGCGTCCGATCCGCGGGCGGCCGCGGGCGAGCTGGGACGGGCCGCGGCCGTGTTCGGCGAGCTCGGGCTGCCGCTGGCGGAGGCGCAGGCACAGCACCGGGCGGCGTGCGGACTGGCCGTCGCGGGCGACACTCGCGGAGCCCGCGAGCTGCTGCTCACGGCGCGGACGACCGCGGCCAGGCTTGGCGCCCGCCCGCTGGCCGACAGCTGCGCCGCGGCGCTCGCCTCGCTGCCCGCACTCGGCGCGACGGCCGAGGTGCCGCGCCAGGGCAAGGCGGTGCGGGGGCTTGCCGGTCTCACCGCACGTGAGCTTGACGTCATGCTGCTCGTCGCGGCGGGCAACACCTCACGTCAGGTGGGCGCGACACTGTTCATCAGCCCCCGCACCGTCGAGATGCATGTTCAGGGGTGCCTGCTGAAACTCGACTGCCGCACCCGCGCGGAGGCGGTGCGCAAGCTAACCGAACTCGGTGCCCTGACCGGCTGATCCCCTCCGCTACGCGCGTACGTGTGCCCGGAACCCACTAACATCGTGTTGTCCTATGCGTATCTCCGGCGACGGACTCTGGCAGGTGCGGGCGCGATGAAGGAAGCAACTGGGGACGAGCGCTGGGATCCCGATCTCGGGATTGACATCGGCGTCGCTCACCCGGCGAGGGTCTACGATTACTGGCTCGGCGGGAAGGACAACTTCGAAGCTGACCGGGTGGCGGCGGAGCGAGTGCTGGCGGTGACGCCGGGGCTGCGCTACCGGGTACGCGCGAACCGGGCCTTCCTCGGCAGGACCGTTCGTTACCTCGCGGCCGAGGCCGGCATTCGGCAGTTCCTCGATCTCGGCACCGGAATCCCGTCCGGCGACAACACGCACGAAGTCGCGCAGCGCGCCGCCCCGGAGTCCCGGATCGTCTACGTCGACAACGACCCGATCGTGCTCCGGCACGCACAGGCGCTACTGCGGGGCAAGCCGGAGGGCGCGACCACCTATATCGAGGCGGACCTGCGCGAGCCGGCCCCGATAGTGCGGCAGGCGGCGGCGACGCTGGACTTCAATCAGCCGGTCGCGGTCGTCCTGCTCGGCGTGCTGCACCTGATCGCCGACTCCGAAGACCCCTGGGGGATCGTCGCGACGCTGATGGACGCCGTTCCGCCCGGAAGCTACCTGGTAATCTCCCATCCCGCGCTGGACATCAGCGAGACGCAGGCAGAGGGACAGCGCGTCTACAACCAGAACGTCGCGACAGCGCAGACGCTGCGGACCCGCGACGAGGTCGCGCGGTTCTTCACCGGGCTTGAACTCATTCCGCCAGGACTCGTCCAAGTGCACCAGTGGCGCCCGGACCCCGGAGACAGCGCTCCGGAAGGTACGGTCTCGGCGCATGGTGGCGTCGCCCGGAAGAACTGAACTTCTCCCCTATCCCCGGGCGGCGACGGCCAGGGCGTCGACGGCGACCGCGCCGTAGGGGCCGCAGATCAGCGGGTTGATGTCGAAGCCGTCGAGGTGCTGCCCGAGTTCCGCCGCCAGGACCGAGAACGCGACGAGCGCGCTGACCACCGCGTCGACGTCGGCGGGCGGCTGGCCGCGGACGCCGGCGAGGATCCCGGACATGCGCAGGCCGCCGATCATGCGAGCGGCCGCGTCCCTGGTGAGCGGGGGAAGCGCCACGGACCGTTCGGACAGGAACTCGGCGAGGACGCCCCCGGCGCCGGCCACGACGAGCGGGCCGAGGGCCGGGTCGCGAGCCATGCCGAGGATGAGCTCCGCACCCGGGGCCGCCATCTCGCAGACGAGGACGCGGGGGCCGAGGCGGGCGGCCAGGTCCTTGTAGGCGGCGGCGAGTTCGGCGGGGTCCGCGATGCCTAGGCGTACTCCGTCGACGTCGGATTTATGCGAAATCTCCGGCATATCGGTTTTCAGGGCGACCGGGTAGCCGATCGCCTCGGCGACGGTGAGCGCCGCCTCGGGCGAGACGGCGGAGCCGGCTCTGACGGTTGGAATGCCGTAGTCGCGCAGCAACTCGAAGAGATCGGCGCCACTCAGCGGGCCCGCCGCGAGGGCGGTAGTCCAACGCCCCTGTCGACCGGTGGGCGCTCCGGGTTTGTCACCGGAAACCGCTGCTATAGCGTCGTTTTCCCGTGACGAATCGCTGAGGAAGTGGCGGAGGGCGAGGAGCCCGGAGCGGGTCGACTCCAGGACGGGGATCCCGGCGTCGCGCAACCGGGACGCGGCCGCGATGTCGATCGCGGCCGGGATCGACGCGAGCACCGCCACCGGCTTCGACGTAAGCGCGGCGGCCGCGAGCGCCGCCACCCGGTACGAGTCGTCCCCGTCGTACTCGTCGACGAGGTCGACGGCCAGCGCGACCACGCCGACGCCGGGGTCGTCCGCGAGCGCCGCGAGGCTCTCGGTGAACAGCGC
>Ga0335073_10012861_pt1 | contig 11736 bp, 10 predicted proteins | sample Lox_Sample_22_FD_207093 | JGI IMG/M metagenome (GOLD analysis project Ga0335073, IMG submission 207093) | Soil microbial communities from Loxahatchee National Wildlife Refuge, Florida, United States - Lox_Sample_2.2 | ecosystem: Environmental > Terrestrial > Soil > Wetlands | place: USA... | reverse complement strand
AGTGCAGAAAAAAACAACGAGCAACCGCATCACAAACTCAAAGCAGTCGGGAAAGCCATTTTCGCCTCCAAGGTGTTCTTCTTGCACGGCAATATCTGTGTCAAAAGGGGTCTTTCGGCTGGAGTCACAATAAACCTAAGTTCCGCAATGCAGTAGACGATGGCGTAAGATCAAAACTAATAGCATGTGACATTTAGATACATCCTGTTCTCTTGTACACGTGTGGAATACGAAAACTGATGTTGTCCGGAAGGAGTAGACGACATTGTGGCGTCTGCAGAGATCTCCTGATTCAACCTTGTTCTCTCACGACATGAAGTTCCCGCCAAGACATTCTGTCCAGTAATCTATAGCGTAGTCTGTGTCTCTTTGCCAAGCCAATGCTTTGCAGTTCCGTAGTTAATTCCGACAATGGTCACACCACACGATTGACCATTTATTAACAGCTAAACACCTGCCCCCAAAATTCAGTAGGACGTGGATGAGAGAGCACTATAAAGAGCGAACATCCTTCTTGTCCAATTCTCATCAGTTCTACCTGTTACCACCGGATCACATCACTAGTTTCGATATCGCATCAAACATCACATCAAGATGGCATTGGTTTATATGTACAGCCCCCCACCATTTCAGACAACCTATATCGATCCGACTTTCCCGGAACGTCACTTCCCCTTCGAGCATACTCGCCATAGAATTGGATCTGCCATAAGCGAAATCAACCCGTTTGCCGGCGAGAAGATTGAACACATCTACACGCCACATTCGGATATCCGCGAGACGGCCAAGAAATTTTACATTGATGTTGAGTTACCTGGGTTGACCCCGAAAGACAACTTGGAGGTTAGATGGATAGACAACGAGAAAGCGATAATCGTTGATGCAACTATCAAAAGGCCTGAAATCGTGGAGGAAGAGTCGGGTGAGGCTGTCAAGGCCCAGCCTGGCGAGGCGAAAAAGGATGCTACTGAAGAGAATCCCGTACATGTCCTGACTCACGAGAGACGGGTTGGCCGCTTTGTTCGATCGTTCGATTTCGGCGGTGAAGTAAATCACGAAACAATGGACGTGAGGATCTCCAATGGCTTGTTGAGGATTATTTTGGAGAAGGCGCCACGCAAGGAGAAGAAGGCGAAGACGGTTGAGGTTCAGCGTCCTCATGAGTGATCAGAGAATCACCAGTGATACATTTTATTAAGCGCATTGGTGGCCTTGGAGTAATGGGTTGATAGTTGAGCGAGGCTCTGGTTCGATGCTCGGATTCTTTTTAGCGTAGCTTCTAAGACAGCTGAAATTCTAATAATTACTAGTACCTATTTAATCGGCCATGCTAGTGTGTAAAGCCGTAGGTGTTGTAGTCTTCCGGACAGGGCGTTAATGGTTATGTTCATTCTACCTTTCTTGAGTATATGAGGCGAAGTCGTTGTAAAGGTCAGACTTTTGATCACTGTTATATTCTTCCAAGTGAAGCTCAGAAACACACAAATACACTACATTTTGGCAAGGGACGTGCAAATACCGAAACGGGGAGCATGCATAGTCATTTAGGAGCGTACGAATACCGGCGGCCTCAGTGCCAAGCTCTAGTTCATTGGATTCCCATTATGGTCGTGCGGCTGAGCTTCAGCCTGCCCTAATGAGGCAAACGAGCGAGTACTATTCTATATTGGCTCCCGCAAGCGCCCAGCCTTCTTCAATCAAACTGCTTTAAGGTATGTTACGGAAAGAGCGCCTCTCGCCCTAGGATCGCAACTCCTGCGGAGCGACTCAGGGAGAATACCTACAGGAAACAAGCTTCAAAAGAAATCCCGATCCTAATCGTCGGCATACCAGAGAAAGCCAAAGAGCGTAAAGACGGCGGAACGATGGAAGCTCAACCCTGAAACGGGCCTAATGATGGATATGGAGTAATCTGGAGATTGGGGCTTATGCGATGAGGATTGTAGATGGTGTGGGTATTGTACTGAGTCCTACGACTATTAATGATAACTCGGAATATCGGTTTGAAATCCAGTAGAGTTAATGTAACCTAGTAACTTGGTAATCTCTTCGCAACATGCCAACCTTTTTCAACATTGAGCGTTCTACTGGCTGCCATGTTGCGCTGGTGGATGCACCAAGTCATTACTCTTGTCACTTGTGCCCACAAACACTGTTCTACCGTGCTCGGCAGTCCCTTCCTCAGCCAACCACCCTACCTCGCCAATGCTCGTCCCATTTATCGCTTGCAGCCAGTGCTTGGCATTTTCGGAGGTATGGAAGACATACCCCATCACTCCAATTGAGGAGGTACGGACGGATTCGAGACCGTGCGGTCTGCAAAACGGTAATCAGTAAATTAGTTCTTAGTTCTAATACTTGGGAATCGTGGTGTATACTTTGGAAGGAAAACCTGCAGCGGATCGTTGGTGATCTCAGCTGAGTGGAAATGACCAGCTTTAAGTTCGTGTGCGAACTTCGTTGCTTCTCTAGGGTCGGTGAAGACGAACACGGGTTTTGTCGCTTCCGCGTAAAGGAATGAGTGAGGTACTTTGGGATTGCCCTTGGCTTCCACTTTTTCATGCTCCATTGTGAAAGAGGCTAATGAATTTGCTTGATTGCTAGCTTGCTTCCAAGTTTGATGTGCTTTGTACGGTATATGGTGAACCAGAAATACATATACAGGCGTTCCATAAGATCTGGGGGCGCGTGTCCTTTTGATGCAGTCGGAATTTGCTCACGTGCACATATCTCCTGAGGTCTTTTAATGGACAATGCTCTCGGAATCCTTGTCTTCGTAGCAGATACTCGACTGTATTCGCCCATAGAATAACTGGTGGCGTGACCTTGCACCTTGAAATCGTTCACATGGACTGAAATCACTTCAGATATTTGCAACGTCATAGGCTCGAAATCAGACCACTCTGAGCCAGGTTTGGGTGAACATGAGAGGTATGAATGAACATGAGGTAAGGTGAGAGCTAGCCGGATCAGGATTGTTCCGCTGTACATCGGATAGCATGAGTGAGGACGAAACAGGTGTTGGGCGGGATCAATGCGTCAAAGCTGAAACGATGAGAGCTACCAGTTGATAAGGGGCACATGCTTAATTTATCTCGTATCCCGCTTCGTGGACAAAATCGAGATCCTCAAGGAACGGCGTGGCATCTGGTATCTACTAGGCCAGCACGTTTGGATTAAAAAATGCATAGACATAATAATCTTAGAATTTCAACCTCCAGCGCCTTGCTATCGTCCAAGATATTGAACCGAGCTCGCTCTAATGATGCATGTGTAACAGGTATGTATGCGGAAAATCAACCTCTATCTCTCGTGTCTTGTGTACTTTGATCTCTGCCGCCACTTTAACCCGTACCGTGAAATCAACATCGGAACCGGAGCCAGTACTAGACTTATGGCAGCTACAATGGTCATGCCCCAACCCCAGTTGAATCGATCTACCAGAGGTTGAACCGCAAGCGGGAGAAACGTGCCCATTAGGCACCTCGTGATGATGAGTCCAGTCATTGCAGAGGCAGAATATCGCCCAAACGCATCGACGACGTATGTCATCAATGGTATGTAGCTGAGTAGAAGCGTAAATCCGATGAGCGCGGCCGAAAAGAGTAGAAGTGACATTGGGAGATGCCATTCGGCAACCCAGCCATAAATCGCCACGGCTAGAGGCAGGGCGAGTGATCCGTTTATGACCAACGGCAGACGATATTCAGGCTGTCCTCCATCGTTGTGACGGATACAGTGATTGACATAGATTCTATCCAGAAGCCATCGGCAGAGGAAGACACTGAGTAAGGCGCCAGTACCTGTTAGACATTAGCATTGTGCCATTGTTCGATTGGAAAGGAAAATTACTGAAGCTCATGAATGACACGCCTGTCAATGACGTTGGTAACTTGTAGACGTCTTCTAGAACATCTGAAAGAGTAGTGGCCAGGACGTAGAAGTACGTGAAGGAGACGGCACCGTAGAGTGAGAGAGACTGCAGAACACCAGAGCCAGCAAGCACAATGATAGGCCGCCAAATGGCATTCAGGAGCTTTTTCCAGTCTCCTTCCTCGTCCTCGTCATAGGCAGTTCTCAAAGAATCGTCCCCGGTCTTCTGCCGCAAGTCCACAGACCTTCTCTTGAGAATAGTGACTTCGTACGTCTCTCCGAAGCAAGTCAGGAAGAGAAACTCACAAACACCGGCCACTCCGGCGCCCATCCAGATCACAGCTCTCCACCCAAATTTCTGCGCAATGGCTCCTGCAGCAGCCGGACCTACGGCACCCCCAAGCAGTGGAGCAAGCATAATCAAGCTCATGGCGCTGCCCCTCTCGTGGGACGCAAATATATCTCCTACAATTGCTGGGTTTAGCACATTAGATGCTACTGCTAAGCCTGTCAATGCTCGAGCAGCGATGAAGGTGGTGGTGTTTTCACTCAGCGCCGCACGAATGGTGGCAACGATGAAGAGCAGGTTCGCGGCGTTCATGACCATGTAGCGGCCGAAAATTTCAGACAGTGGAGCGATGAACAGAGGGCCCGCCGCCTCTCCGAGCTCCCAAATAGTTACGAGGAGAACGCTAGCTGATTTAGAAGCGTGACCATCCAGATCGAAAACGATGCGGTTGGCAATTGGTACTACCGAGATACAAGTGAATGTCCTGCGCCGGCGGTCAGCGCACACTGCGGTGGGCCGTAAAGCTGGGGAGAATTTACACTGTGAAGGCCATGAAGGCGAGAAGAAACACGATAAATCTTTTGTATGAGGGATGCCACTCCCTTGGATTCTCCGGGTCGCCATTGGGATCGAATTGGACTATATCCTTAGTTCTGGTTAAATTCTGGCGATCGGAATAGACACGATCTTGGTTCTGGAGGAATGGCTGCGTCTCGTCCATTGTCCCGCACTATGGACGAAGAATTGCGACGTTGGTTAGCTTTCCCACCAACTTCGAAAAGACTTGGAGGGGTTTAAATACTTTGTTCCGGCTGCTCGGTGTGAGATTTTCATAAGGTGCCGCTATGCTAAATTGGGCGGTCAGCGGTGCAATAGCATCATCGGATGTCGACCGAAGGGCGCGCCGCGACTTCGTATTAGTTAGACATTCTTTCTGAGAGCCGATATTTGTGGCAGGGTACAAGATAAGCCATTTTTTTTTTACTCTACCGTCATGCATCCGTGTTCTATCTAAGAGCAACGATAGGGAGTCACGGTGCCTATTTCAAAGCATATCGCCTCACACACTTAACAAGGTGGCGGCTTTGCGCCCTTCGCCATGCTTAATGTTCGTTCCGAGTTGAAGCGCTTTACTACCACAGCGCAAATTTTGCCTGGGAGTGCAGATGGAGGAATGCGCGATGACACCCTCCGACCAAAATAATTGAGGTTGCTGCTTCATGTAGAACCGTTTGTTCCTCTCGCCGCACCCGAAGCTTTCCATGCACTTAATATCAGATTGATAATGTGATCGACATTGACGCCATGCTTCACCTGTGCGAAGATGGTCGGTCCACCTTCTCTCATTTTCCTCGCATCCCTCTCCATAACTCCGAGGTCTGCTCCCACAGCTTCGGCAAGATCAGTCTTGTTGACGACAAGGAGATCGCTCTGTGTGATTCCTGGTCCACCCTTCCTTGGAATCTTATCACCCCCAGACACGTCGATGACATAAATGATGAAGTCTGCTAGCTCACGGCTGTAATTTGCAGCTAGATTGTCTCCTCCGCTTTCGATAAGAAGGATTTGCGTGTTGAACTGCCTGTGAAGATCCTCCAGACAAGCCAAGTTCGCAGAAATGTCTTCCCGCACAGCTGCATGAGGACAACCACCGGTTTCAATGGCCTTGATCCTCTCCGGTGGCAAAGCCGAATGCCTAACGAGGAACTCACAGTCCTCGCGGGTGAAGATGTCGTTCGTCACAGCGGCAATGTTGTATCTGTCGCGTAGATTTTGGCACAGGGCAAGCATCAAGGCAGTTTTGCCGGACCCAACGGGACTGTAGAATCATAATTAGAGCCCCTTCTTTTGGACGACGAACAGAGAGCATTAGCTGGTGACATACCCTCCAATGCCCACCGTGAAAGCCCTCTCATTCCAATCCCGGCCCTCAATGATTGGCATCTCGCGGCCAAGAAACGAACCAGGACCATCGAGGATCTCGTGGGTATGACCATGGTCTCCGCCTGCGTGGGAGTGAGTTTGCGAGATGCCATCGTGAGAATGGGAAACAGCCGAGGCCATGTTGACAATTTGTATGCCGAGAAGCGGTATAAGATGATGTTCGTAAAGTCCAGAATAGAATTAACGTGGTTGTTCGGTGAGTTGATACCGATATGGCCAAACCTAAAGCGGACCTGCAAACTCGCCAACGTACCCCTATTCGCGCTAGAGAGTGCGTCTGCGAAGCTAGGTTAGTTCTACTGGTGGTAAGTACTCAACGACTCGGATGAATTCCTCCAGCCTGCTTTGCTTTCTTAGTATCGCCTCCGGATTGTCGCGATAGGGTTGAAGGATGGTTGTGGGGAATAGATTTGGAGATGCGGGGTTTGGAAATCCTTTCCCTACTAATTTTCTTCACTGCATTGACTTTTCAAGGGTTGACTTCGCGGCGGCAGTTACTTTCACGCATTCCGAAACCTCCGATCGACGCTTCAGAGAATAGCAGCTTCGTTGGAATGATCATGGCGATGGATTTCAAACTTGGTCGTGCGATGTCGTTCTCTCATAAATCTCTGTGCCTCTCTCCTTGCTTCTCCTTGTCGTCTTCAGTTCTTGACCCATCGTCTCCACAACAGCTCTCTACTCTTTGTCTCTAATACTCAACATGGGGCTCGGGATTTTGGAAGATCACCACCTCACGCATGTTCCCGGCACAGCTTTACTGGCTGATATGCTAGATACTGAGCAACATCGATATCATGGTCCGAAAGTTTCCAAATGCGCAGCTCTTTTCGTCTCTCTAATGCACAGAGATAGGTCGTGATACATCCGCACTAAAGCATGGCACTGGACGTAACAAAGATATCGTTTTGGTACCGCAGCCATCTGAAAGTCCTCGGGACCCACTGAACTGGCCAAGATGGAAGAAAGAGCTTCTTCTTATCATCATTAGCATTGATACAGCTATTGTCGGTGCATGGGGTCCGATGATTAGCCCAGGTTTCGTTGAGATGGCGGCCCAGTTCCACATGTCTTACAACTCCTTGAATGGCGGTCTAGGATGGGCCATATTCGCGATTGGTATCTCCTGCTTCATCACCAATGGCCTCTCCGTCAAGTTTGGTCGCCGTCCGATCCTTATTGGAGGCAATCTTTTTCTTTTCATTTCTTCGGTCTGGGCGTATTTTGCCAAAGACTACAAATCCTTGCTTGCAAGTCGTATCTTTGGAGCAATTGGTATGAGTCCGTTTGAGGTACTTGTCACAGCTGTAATTGGAGATATCTATTTTGTTCATGAGCGTGGCCTGAGATTAGCCGTCTGGGGTTTGTGTCTATCGGTTGGGGTTGGTGGTGGCAGCTGCATCTCCGGCTATATCATTCAAGTTTGTACACCGTTGCAAGGTGGATTGACCTTTGCTTACTATTACAGGATCTTGGGTGGAACTGGACATACGGAATCTGTGCCTGTCTGTATGGACTATTCATCATTCTTATTCTCCTTTTCGTGCCGGAAACGCTCTACAAGCGAGATCCGGCCTACAACATCGATCTGGGTACGACCGATCATGCCGAAGAAATCCTGGATGCGAAGGCTGTTGTTTCTGGCGATCCAAAAGATCTGGAATTGTCAAAGTCTGGCAACAAGATTCACACCGGGGTCGTTTATAGCGGCGCTGATGAGAGACCATACACTTTCTGGGAGGAGCTTATGCCTTTCCATGGAATCTATTCGGATGACAACCTTCTCTTCATTATCCTCCGACCGTTTGGAATGCTTCTGTTCCCGCAAGTTCTGTATGGCTTCATCACCTATGGCCTCTCGACTTCCTGGCTGGTCGTTATGATATCGGTTCTCGCCCAGCTATTCACCGCCGCTCCTTACAACTTTTCTGTCGCTGATGTTGGATTGGTCAGTATTGCACCTATGGTGGCATCTTTCTGCGGTTTCTTGGCTGGTCCATTGAATGACTTCACGGTCAAACGGCTCGCGAGGATGAACAAAGGAATCTATGAACCCGAGTTCCGCCTCGCGCTGAACATCCTAACCCTTATCATCGGTGTGATTGGCTTCTTCGGATTCGGCGCTTCTCTCGCGCATCAAAATCCGTGGCCGGGACCGGTGATTTTGTACGGCCTCATTTACTTCGCCATGTCATTCTTGAACATCGGGTTAGTATCATGCGTTCGTTCAAAGACTCCGATCTAGCTACTGATGGGCCTAGGATATACGGCTATATTACCGAATGCCATCGTAACAAAGCACCGGAAGCCTTCGCATCTCTCAACCTGCGTAATATATATTCTTTTGGAATGAACTACTTCATCAGTTCTTGGATATCGAGTGAGGGTCCGCTCGAGGTTTTTAGTATCATCGGTGGTTTGCACATCTTCATATGTCTCCTTACAGTTCCAATGTGGATATTTGGCAAGAGATGCCGGAGCATGACCGCCAGACTTTCGATATTCAAGAACATTCAGAACGCATAGACGTATGTGGTAACGAATCGGAAAGAAGTTTATTCAACGATTAAGTCTGTAGCAGAATGACTCTCTCCGAGGAATGTTAAATGCTTCTCATATACAAGGGTAACGATCCTGTGAATCGTTACACAGTTGACATGATCTCGGCTTGGTAAATACGGAATCCGTCTGCTAAGCCGCAGGCTTCTTCTCGAACAATTCGTTCCCTCCAAATGCCTTGTTCACCTCCGGCACAGCGAGAACCCTGTCCCACCACTGCATAAGGTTGGGATACTTGCTCCTCTCCTCCCCGTCGATGCAGAGCCTCAAGCCCAGCCTGAGCCCATGCGCAACCGAGATGTCAGCGAGACTGACTGCCGTGCCTCCGGGCAAGATCCACGTGCGGCCGGCGAGATATTCGTCGAGAAAGGTTAGCCAGCGGGTCAGGTCCTCTCGGCTCCGCTGCTCGACGGTAGGGTCGTGCGGTGCGATGCCGAGGATGGGCCGCACGAGATCTATGACGGTGCGGAACAGCTGCTCGGTCGTGAAGAAGACCCACTGCTGGACGAGCGCGCGCTCCTCGGCCGTCGCGCCCAGCAGCTGCTCGCGTCGCGGCCCTACCTCGCACAGGTAGTGCGTGATGGCGCTGGACTCGTACAGCGTGAAGCCCGTCGCCGTTTCCAGCGCCGGGATCTTGCCCAGCGGGAACTTGGCCAGGTATTCGGGTGTTTTGTTCGTCTTGCCCATTTCGAAGTCCGGTGAGATTGTGAGTTCTAATTCATTGAGTGCTGCGACGGCCATGATCTTGAGGAATCGTGTTAGAGGTTGGGCAGCTGCGTGGTTTGGAAACCTACTCTTTTTGTTTGTGGGTGCCCTCCGTGCGACAGAGTGTAGAGAGTTCCGAATGGTGCCATACGATAATGTATGTAGAAAGTGGATTGCTTGGTTGTCCTGATGGTTTGATCGCTTCACAATGTTGCTAACGTTGGTTGGTGAAAGGTATCTTATTTACATCTACGAAAAGGCATAAGGCTGGTACGACTTGCTGCCTGGGAAAGACCTGAGTTGATACGAAGAATCTGTCCTGTAGAGTAATGTTGTTGTGGGGAAACCCGCCTCCGGTTTAGGCGGCACCCAATTCAGGTAGAGTCACCCTTGCCCAGTCACCCGCCGCTTTTGACATCTATAAGATCAACTCCTCCCTCGATCATTCTCCCTCCTTCATTTCCTTTCCCATTCACTCACGGCCTCTCCGAGCTTGCGCATCACTGCGGGATCGCATGATCGCCCTGCCGTCCTATCAGCCCCATTTTCACCTTCGTCACCGCACTTTTGTTCGTGTTTCTCGATGGCTTTGGAGACGGAAACTAGCCTCGAGTAGGCTGCCTGTCTCTTAGTTCTGTCAATGCTATGTATCGCTATTGCTCGGATAGCGGATTGATTGTCCGTAAAGGCAATGCACTTGCCGGGAGTGTTCGTCTTTACGTGTATGTTGGATGCGATCTGGAACGCCAACTCTATTTCTCTAAGCTCTGCTGCGTACACAGTAGAAGTAGTTGATGTTCCCATGTATTCCGTTCTCTTCGTACCGACTTCTTATGATTGAAATGTTGGTGTTGCAATTTACTTATTTAATCACAGCTTCAGAGAAGAACCCTATAAAGCATGAGCCGTTCAAGATGCGGAATCGGCATGGTATCGCGGTAGAAGAGAGGAGACACGTCGTCTCGGTATAAAAACCCTAACGCGGCGTCTGAGCGTGACGAGACAGTGCGTGACCATTTCTAATGGCCTTGCCTTTGTCGATGGATCAAGTTGCTTCCACCACCGGGAGAAGGAACCGAACAAGGCCAGCAGAGACTTTAGCGCGACCATAATTACCATTATTGTAATGACGAAGGAAGTGCGGCTCAGTTGGAAGTGAAAAATCGATTGCCACTGCGGCATGGAGAAAAAGGCACCGGCGAGCGCCACTGGAGCTATCACCTAAACCGTAAGTCAGCGAATTATATAGCTACCTTCATGTAAAGAGACAGACAGTAGTCGTAAACTCTGTGATGAGCCCATTGACCTGTGCTTGCTTGTTCATGTCACGCGTTGCTTCATTGCTCTCGACAATCGCCCTGTTGCTCTCGCGTGTGGCTTCATTGCTGTCAAGGATCAATTGTAGCTTCAACTGCAAAATATGAGTGAAATGTTTTTATGCGATCTTTGGGATGCTATAATGGCCGTAACTTACATCTTTGGCGGCATCTTGTGCGTAGCTGTGTAGAAGGTCTAATGTATGTTTCTGGTCCTCTAGGGAGTCGAATATCTCTTTGATATCATTGAGTAATCGGACAACATTGCCCTGAATGGTGGGGTGAAACGATGCAATGTCTGCAAAATAGCCCATGTCACCAGTGTATGAGTTGAATATTTGCCACTGTCTGATAATTTGAGACCCGAGAACATGTCGAAGCTTGCTGAGAATTGCTAAAACTTGTTTTGTCCAATCGCGTGTTATTTTTGCATCTCTCCTCTGGTCGGTTTTTGTGTCGTGCTCCCATAACAGACCGTGGGAGAACCCACCATCCTAGGTTCGCGTAAGCGATGCGTTTTTGACCAAAATCAGGGGAGCTTCTTACATAGTGTTCAATGCTATCTTGGATGCGCCAGATGAGATATCTCCAAGCTTCGAGTGCCCGGCGCATACGCGACTGTAGGCAGATGAGAAAATATACGCGAGGGTCTCGAGTAGGTTTGTTGGCATCATGGATTGTGTCTTGGCCGGACACTATTAGGTCTTCCTGTAGGCTATCATACGAAAATTCCTCCTCTTCTAAATCAAATTCAAATCTCTCATCGAAGTGGTTGTTGTCAAAAACAAACGCAGTCCATCGCCAATTGTTGAAACCTTGGATTGTGAGCGCGAAATGCGCCTTGTATATGCCGTAAGACTCCCGATTGGGAGAGTTAGAAGAACCCGATTCCAGAAACGATAAATCTATCCATTCGCGTTGCATAGTGGTCCGTTCTTCTTGACGAGGATGACCTTCTTTCTGCTCTTTTAATACGAAGTAGGGGAGATGGAATTCGAGGTGAAACATCAACCTGCCTTTCACCTGTGATAACAACTTAAGCGAGTGAAC
>Ga0335073_10012860_pt1 | contig 11736 bp, 12 predicted proteins | sample Lox_Sample_22_FD_207093 | JGI IMG/M metagenome (GOLD analysis project Ga0335073, IMG submission 207093) | Soil microbial communities from Loxahatchee National Wildlife Refuge, Florida, United States - Lox_Sample_2.2 | ecosystem: Environmental > Terrestrial > Soil > Wetlands | place: USA... | reverse complement strand
TGCTCCAGTTGCCGCTGGCCTTCAAGAACTCGGGCGCGAGCACCGGATGCAGCCCCTTGAAGTCCTCCACCCACACATCCTGAATCGCGACGCCGAGCATCCGGAGGGCCTGTAGCGCCGCCAGCATGTTGGTGTCGGTCGGCTTGTAGTGGCCGCTGTCCGAGCGCATGCGGCGCACCCGGCCGTGCTCGATCAGCATCGAGCCGGCCGCCATGACGGTTTGGCCCGCCACATAGGAGGAATGATAGAAGCCATTGAATTTGTTCGCCTCTCCGGGCATGTGGCGGGCCATGTAGAACCTGCGGTCCAGGGTCAGGATGAAGGCGCCGTAACCCGCGTTCTCCGCCTGCCCTTCGGCGCGCACGAATGCGTCGGGGTTATGCAGGTTGGCCGAATGCAAGAGCTGGCGGCCGGCCTTGAGCGGCGGAGTCGTGAACTGATAGGCCTTGCCAGCCCTGAACCAGATCCTGTAAGCCTCGAGCGCCTTGCGCTCGAGATAGCGCGCCTTCTTGTACTCGACGTCGAAGCGGAAGCCGAGCTCGGAGAGCTCGCGCCCGAACATGAGATCGAGCTCGCGCGGCAGCGTGCTCACCTGGCAGCCGAAGGCACCGCAGAGCAGGTTCACGACGCACCGATAAAGTGCGGCCATCGCAGGCTCGCGACCTTTCGCCATGTTGCGGTTGGTTTTGACCGACCTCAGCCAGTAGTCGATGGAGAAGTACAGGTCGCAGACGATCCCGTTGGCGCAGCTCGCGCTTGCCTCGTGATAGGCCGCGATCAGCCCGTCGATGCGGTGGAGTATCGGGTCCGCCTTGCGGACCGCCAGCACGACGCTGCTGTCGCTGCGCCAGCGATCGAGGGTGGGAATCGACGTGTAACCAGCCATGGAGACCTCTCGAGTATCAGGACGCGGACCGACGCGGTTGCGCACCGCTACCCCTAGAACGCTCGAGCGCGCCGCTTTATTCCAGGACGGCAACTCCTGGTTGGCGCGCAGGGCTCCGGTGTAATATCGAGCAGCGCGCGGGCGACGCCTCGGGCGACCGCGATTCCGATCGGAGGCGATGATGCGCAAACCGCTCATGCTTCGAGATGACGGCGGGAAAGGGGGAGGGCGGCCGGGCGCGCCACGCAACGTACTGGGCGACCGGCTGGAGGTTTGCTCGCTCAAGCCGATGACCGGTTTCTTCCGGGACGGATGCTGCGATACCAGCCGGGAGGACGTTGGCAGCCATACGGTCTGTGCGGTCATGACCGCGGGCTTCCTCGAGTTCTCGCGATCCCGTGGCAACGACCTGTCGACACCCGTGCCCGAATTCGGCTTTCCCGGTCTCAAGGCGGGCGATCGCTGGTGCTTGTGCGCCCCTCGCTGGCAGGAAGCGCTGCAAGCGGGGCAGGCGCCGCGCGTGGTTCTGCGCGCCACTCACGAAGGCGCGCTCGCCTACTGCTCGCTCGCCGATCTCAAGCGCCTCGCGGTCGATCTCGACTGAGCCCGCGGGTGAGCGCGTGCGCGTTCTTTTTTCGCGCGCCCTTCTCGAGATCTTCAGGCGAGCAGTCGCCCCAGGCGCTCGAGGCCGCGCTCCAGCGGCGCGGTCGAGGGGTGGCCACAATTCAGGCGCAGATGATGAGCGAACTCCCGTCGGGCGGAGAAGATCGGCCCGGGCGCCACCGTGACGCCGAACTCGAGCGCCGCGCGGTGCACGGCAAGAGCGTCGACCCGATCCGGACATCCGATCCACAGAAAATACCCGCCGGCCGGGACGGTCACCTGGCACTCGCGCGGAAAAGCGCGCTCGATCGAGCGCAGGACGTCGGCTTGCTGGCGGGCGAGCGCTCGCCTGAGCCGTGCCAGGTGCGCATCGTATCCGCCGCTTCGGAGCATCTCGGCGATGCCGAGCTGCACCGGCAAGCTGGTGGCGATCGAGCCTTCCATCTTGCGGCGAACGATCTCCTCCGTGAATCGGCCGGCCGCGACCCAGCCGATGCGATATCCCGGTGCAAGGCACTTGCTGAACGAGCCGCAATGCAGGATGAGGCCGCGGCGATCGAAGCACTTGGCCGGCGGTAGCGGCTTCGCGGCGAACTGTAGCTCCGCATACGCGTCGTCCTCGATCAGCGGGATCGAGCGCTCGGCCAGCATGCGGGCGAGCTGCTGCTTGCGCTCGAGCGACAGGGAGCTGCCGGTGGGATGCTGGAGCGTGGTCATGACCCAGCACGCGCGGATGGGCTCCCGCTCGAGCGCGGCCTCGAGCGCGATCAGATCGATTCCCTCGCCGGCGCGGGTGGGAATCTCGACGACTTTGAGCTGCGCGCGCTCGGCCGCCTGCAGACAGCCGTAGAAGGTGGGCGACTCGACCGCGATGGTATCGCCGGGACGCGTCACGGTCTGCAGCGCGAGATTGAGCGCCTCGAGCGCCCCCGCGGTCACGACGATCTCCTCGATTCCGACGCTCATGCCGAGCCGCACGTAGCGGCGCGCGATCTGCCGGCGCAGCTCGAGGCTCCCCGGCGGCAGGCTCTCGACGGTCTTCCAGGGGTCCATGTGCCGCGCGCTACGCCCGAGATAGCGCGCGAGCTTCTTCCAGGGAAAGAGCAAAGGGCTCGGAAATGCGGAGCCCAGCGGTACGACTTCGCGATGGCGCGAGGCTTCGAGCGTCTGGAAGACGAGGTCGCTGACCTCGAGGCGGGTGGGCTCCAGGCGCGGCACCGGCGCGCCCGCGAGCGGGGCATGCGGGCGCCGCCAGCGCGAATCGGCTGGCTTTGCGCTGACGAAGAATCCGCTGCGGGGTCGCGACTCCGCCAGACCCTCGGAGATCAACTGCTGATAGGCGCTTTGCGCGGTCGCTGGACTGATCTTGCGGGTTCGGTACAGCGAGCGGATCGAGGGCAGCGGATCGCCGATGCCGAGTGCACCGCTGCGGATCATGGAGGCCAACTCCTCTGCCAGAGCCTGGTAGCGCTTCATCCCTGAAGCTTACGACCTGCGCCGGCCCGCGTGAATCAGTGCGCAGTGATCCAGCCGAAATGATCGCCCACCATGAGCAGCACGAACAACGCCACCGACAGGCCGATCCTGAACGTAAGGGCGCGCGCCACCGCGCGCGCGCGTTCCGGACCGGCTGTCATGGCCATCAGAGCCTTGCCGAGGCTCGCCACGATCAGCACCAGCAGGATCACCACCACGCCCTTCATGGCGACGCTCCGGGGCCCGGGCTGCGCTCGCGCTGTTCGCGGCGGATGGTCGCGATGACACTCGCGAATCCGACGCCCACCACGCCTACCATGGCCGCCATGAGGACGATGAGGCCGCCGGCGAGCCGGTAGCACTCGTAAAATCCATCGAGGAGTCCCAGAGGGGTCGTGACTAGCAGCAAGGGCTTTGCGATCTTCATGGTCCTTTCACCTCGCCCCTATCCTGGCACCGATCGAGGAGTTATCCAGAGGCAGCTCGCTGCAAAAAATACGATACAGCGTGAGGGCGGATCGCCGCGGCCCGCCGGGCGAGGCCGGTCCACGGCGGGCCCGTGGCGGTCATGCGGCTTGATGGGAGTGTCCGGGTTGCTGTTCAATGGGGCTCGGACTCGTCGAGGAGGCGGTATGCGTAAATTCGATCAGGAGACGGCGATCATCGCGCTCGAGCTGCAGCGAATCCTCGCGGAGTTCGCCCATGATCTGGACTTCAACAACTGCCGCGGCATTGCGGACTTCTATGCGGAGGATGGCGTCTTTGCGGTCGGTGATTTCACCTACCGGGGCAGGCCCGCGATCCGCAAGTTCTATTCCGATCGCGAGGTACGGGTAGCCGCGCAGCACAAGGACGGGATCCGGGTGTCGGCGCACACGTTCCTGAACGTGCGCGTGGACGTCGCGGACCGGAGCAATGCCACGGTCTATTTCGTCAATGTGAACTACGCGGGCGAAGGGCACCCGCCGGTTCGCGGCACGATCACGCCGGCCATGGTGACGGATTGCCGCATGGCGTTCCGCCTCGAGGCCGACGGGAACTGGCGCATCGTCTCGTTCAGCGGCCAGCCGCTGTTCGTGGGCGACGATCCCTTCTCGAAAGGCACGCTCCTCAAGAGCTGAGTGCGGAGCCGCGCTGCGCCGCGAATCACTGCCCCGGCCGGCAGGCGGATCAAGACGGTGGATGAAAGTCCACGATCAGGCGCGTCAGGCGCTGAGCCGCGATACGCCAGCGTCCGTCCTGGCGCACGTAGCGCTCGTGATAGTGTCCGTAACCGGTATGCCCGCCCATGTCGGGCCGTGGCCGGCGCTCCGCGCTCCAGATGACTCGGTCCTGCATGGCCCACACCACCTGGGCGATATCGCCCTCGATGCGCATTTCCGGCGAATGCACCTGATGGACGGTCTGCGCGCTCCCGACCCAGGAGCGGATCGCGGCCACCGCGGCGTCGCGTCCCCGGATCGGCGGCGGACCGCCCGCCGCCGAGGTGTCGAGCTCGAAGTCCTCGGTGAACACCTCGGCAAAGGCGGCCCAGTCCTTGGTATCCATGGCGCGGCAGTACCGGGCCTTCACTTCACTGATGGCGAAGTAGTCTTGAAAATCGCTGTCATCCGTCATGCGTCGGCTCCTGGTTCAGCCTGTGGCGCGGGCAGCTGTACCCGGTCGAGACCGAGACGCATCGCGCGCTCAACGGCGGGGCGCGCCGCGATGCGCGCATGCCACGCGCGGATGTTGGGAAACTCGCGCAGATCTCCGACGTAGCTGTGGTGCTGGTCGACCCACGGCCAGCTCGCCATGTCCGCGATCGAATACTCGTCGCAGATGAACTCGCGCCCCGCGAGCTGTCGTTCGAGCACGCCGTAGAGTCGCCTCACCTCCTTGGTGAAGCGATGCAGCGCCAGCGAGGTGTCGCGCGGGTCGCGCCCGGGCTTTGCCGCGGCGCGCGTGAACCAGGTGATCTGCCCGCTCATCGGCCCGAGGCCCGCCATCTGCCAGAACACCCAGGCATCGACCCACGCGCGCCGCCCCTCATGGCGAACCGGATAGAACTCGCCGCTCTTGCGCCCGAGATGGAGCAGGATGGCCCCCGACTCGAAGATCGGGATGCGCGTGCCGTCGGCCGCCCGATCGAGCAGCGCCGGGATACGGCCGTTCGGGCAGATGTCGAGGTACTCGGGCCGCAGCTGCTCGTTGGCGAAGATCTGCACCATCTCGAGCGTGTAAGGGATTCTCATCTCCTCGAGTGCGATGGCCACCTTCCTGCCGTTGGGGGTCGGAAAGTAGTAGAGCGTGATCAGGCTCACTTGCGGATCGGCCGGAACTGAATCTCGACCTTGGGCCGGGCCTCGAGCCCGATGTCCGGAAAGGTCGAGACGTCCCACAGATCGCGTCCGCCCACGTCATAGTAGATCGCGACCTCGCGGCTGCGGTTCTGCAGGTGATGCGCATTCGGAACTCCGGCCTTGAAGGCGACGCAATCGCCTGCGCGCAAGGTCTCCTCGCCCTCATCGGTCACCAGCACGAGCTCGCCCGAGACGATGATCACCACCTCGTCCGTCGTCTTGTGCCAGTGGCGCTGCGTGGACCAGGACCCCGGGGCGAGCTCCACGCGGTTCACGCCGAACTGGCTCAAGCCGAATTGCCGCGTGAGCGGCCAGGTCTTGCGCCCCGCCACTTTCTGATCGTGCGGCGCCGGATAGCTCGAGCCCACGATCGCCGCTTCGGGCTTGATGTCTGCCTTTTTCATACCACCCGCCCTCCGTGCTCCATCCCGGGTAGAATCAAGCTTAGTCCCGATCGCCAGGCAAAAACATGTCGTTCACAGCGCTCGCCCGGGGTCTTTATCTCGAGGCCTTGGCCATCGACGGCGATGTCGTATGGTTCAGCGACGTGATCCGGGGCGGTGTGCAGGAATTGCGGCCCGATGGAAGCCTCGATCACTGGCTCGCTGCGAGGAAATGGATCGGTGGGCTGCTCTTGAACCAGGACGGCTCGGTGCTGTGCTCGGGACCGGGCGGCATCGACTGGTTCAATCCCCGGACCGGCCGCTCGGGAACCCTCTTGAGCGAGATCGACGGCCAAGCGCTTTCCGGCATCAACGAGATGTGTCCCGACGGCCACGGCGGCATCGTCTTTGGCACGCTGGATCTCGCGGCGATCGTGAGGGCCGAGCGTCCGGCGCCGGTCGCCCTGTATCGGCTCGATATCGAGCGCCGAGTGAGCCTCTTGGACGATGGCCGCGTGTTCTGCAACGGCCTCGGCATGAGCGCCGACGGTCGCAAGCTCTACCACAACGAAAGCTTCGTCGGGACCTTCGTCTATGATGTCGCGGCGGACGGCACGGTCGGCAACCGCCGCATGTTGATCGAGAAGCAGGATTGTGACGGCATGGCCCTCGATACGCGCGGCAATCTCTGGATCACGGGCTTCAGCTCCGCCGAGATCATTTGCGTGCGGCCGGACGGCGCCATCGATCAGCGCCTCGCGCTTCCCGGCGGCGCCTGCACCAACGTGCGTTTCGGCGGCGGCGGCGGCGACATTTTCGTGACGACGGTTCCGTCGAGCGCGGGGCCGGAGCTCGCGAAGGGCAGGCTGCCGACGGCAGCGGATTCGGTGCTCTACCGGGCGCCGAGCCCTGTGCCGGGCCGTATCAATGCGCCGACCCGATTCCGCCTCGACTGAGGTTTACCAAGGCGGCGACGCCGCAAGGAGCCGGCCATGACCCAAGCACCCGTAGCCGTCGTCACAGGCGCGAGCCGCGGCGCCGGGCGGGGAATCGCGATCGCGCTCGGCAGCCATGGCGGTACGGTGTACGTCACCGGGCGCAGCGAAAAGGCCGGTGACGGCGGCGCGCTCTCCGGAACCATCCACGAGACCGCCGCGGCCGTGACGGCGGCGGGAGGCACCGGCGTCGCGGTGCGCGTCGATCACGCGGTCGACGAGCAGGTCAAGGAGCTGTTCGAGCAGGTGCGGCGCGAGCAAGGACGCCTCGACATTCTGGTCAACAACGCCTGCCTCATCCGCGAAGCGCTGATGAGTCCGGTCAATTTCTGGGAAAAGCCCCTCGAGGTCGCCGACATGCTCGATGTCGGACTGCGCTCGAGCTACGTCGCCAGCCACTACGCCGCACCGCTCCTGATCGCGCAGCAGCGCGGCCTGGTCATCTTCACCTCCGCCTCCGGTGCCGTTCACTACGTGTTCGATCCGGCCTACGGCGCGCACAAGGCCGGCATGGACAAGCTGGCGGCGGACATGGCGGTCGATTTCAGGCCTTTCGGGGTGGCTTCTCTATCGATCTGGATGGGCCCGCTCCTCACCGAGCGGCTGGAGCTCATCATCGCGAGCGATCCGCAAAAATACGCTGCGCTCGCCGCGACGGCGGAAACGCCCGAGTTCACCGGACACATCATCTGGGCGCTGTATCACGACCCCGAGCTCATGCAGCTGAGCGGGCAGACGGTGATCGGTGCCGAGATGGCCGTGCGCTACGGGATCAAGGACGCGGGAGGCCGCCAGCCGCCCTCCTACCGGCTCACGCACGGCGTCGCGCCGCGCACGCAATACCCGAACATCATCCGCTAGCTACCGGCGCCGGCCAGCCGCGCCATCTTGCCTCCTTCCGATCGTCGAACGTCAGTGTGAATCGCTCGCCTGCGCAGCGCGCGCCTCTTCCCACCCGCCGCCGAGCGCCTTGTAGAGTTTCACGAGGTCGGTGCTCTGCGTGAGCATGCTCTGTGCCAGTTGCTGGCGTGCCTGAGTCATCTGCAGCTGCACCGTGAGTGCGTTGATGTAGGAGATCACGCCGTGCCGATAGGCATTGAGCTCGATGTCCAGGGCGCTCTGATCCGCCGCGACCGCTTGCTCGAGGGAAGCCGTGCGGTGCGCATCCTCGTGCAGCGAGCTCAGCCCGTCCTCGACTTCCTGGAGCGCGTTGAGCACGGTCTTGCGGTATTGCAGGGCGGCTTCCGCAGCCTGCGCCTGCGACAGGCGGACGCTCGCGACCAGCGCTCCGCCGTGGAAGATCGGAATCGAGACGCTGGGTCCGAAGGTGTAGAAGTGGCTTTCCCAGTCGAACAGGTAGCGCGTGCCGAGATTGCGCAGGCCGTAGCTGCCCGCGAGCGAGATGTCCGGAAACAACGAAGCGACCGAGACTCCGATCTGCGCGGTCGCGGCGTGGAGCGAGGCCTCGGCGCTGCGAATATCGGGGCGGCGCCGCGCGAGCGTCGAGGGCAGCCCTACCGGCACCTGCGGCGGCAGCGCGGGAAGGGCGCCGATTTCGCCGAACTCCGCATCGAGCGCCTCGGGCGTGCGACCGGTCAATACCGCGAGCGCGTGGCGCGACGCCACCACGGATTGCTCATAATTCGGCAGCTCGGATTCGAGGCTCGCGAGCTGGCCGCGGGCGGCCTCGACGTCCGGCTCGCCTGCGAGCCCATGCACGTGCCGGTCGTCGGTGAGCTCGGTGATCTCGCGCTGCGAGGAGATGAGATCGAGCGTGATCCGCCGCAAGACTTGCGCGGAGCGCAGTTGAAAGTAATCGAGCGCCACCTCCGCCTCGAGAGACACGAGAAGATCGTTGCGAGTCTCGACGGCCGCCGCGGCTTGCGCATGGGCTGCCTCCACGGCTCGACGCACCTTGCCGAACAGGTCGAGCTCCCAGGAGGCGTCGAAGCCGAGCTGGTACAGATTCACCGGCGTCTCGAGCGAGGAGATGAGTCCGCGAGCGGCCGCGGAGGATGCCGGGCCCGAGGCGGTATTGAGCCCCTGCGATTTGAGAATTCCAGCCAATCCGAGCTGCTCGCGCGTGTAGGCGGCCGAGGCGTCGAGGCTCGGAAGACCCTCGGCGCGGGTCGCGAGCACCTGGACACGCGCCTCGGCGATTCGCAGGTACGCCGCCTTGAGATCGAGGTTTCCCGCCGTGGCCATGCTCACGAGCTTCTCGAGCTCGGGATCGTGAAACTCTTTCCACCAGAACGAGACGGGGGAGGTCTCCTGGACGGCGCGCGGTTCGAGAAGAGCCGACCCGGACTCGCGAGCCTCCGGCCTGCGCTCGCCCGCCGGCGATGGCTCCGTGTAGCGCTCGGGCGCCGGCCCATGCGGCGGCGTGAAGCTCGGGCCGACCTTGCACGATGCGAGCGCAGCGACGAGCGCGAGCGCGAGCGTACGGCGTGTGCGCATCAGTGCCCGGCTCCCGGGCGTGCCGCGCTCTTCATGGGCGAGAACAGCAGCGTGAAGGGGACGAAGGCGAAAGCCAGCAAGGCGCCGTAGAGGTACACGTCGCGGTACGCGAGGAATGAGGCCTGCGCGATCAGCGTGAGGTACGTCTGTCCGAGCGCCTTCGGCAGGGCCGCGGCGGCGGTCGCTCCCAGTTGCTGAATGGCGCTCGCCACGCGGCTCACGGTCGCATCGAAGCTGGGATTGGTGCGTGTCAGGTGATAAGCGAGGTACGCCATGTGCGCCTGGGTGCGCGAGGTGATGGCGGCGGTCGAGATCGAGATTCCGACCGAGCCGGCGACGTTGCGGAACATCGTGAACAATGCCGTCGCATCCCCCTGCAGTCGCTGGGGAACGGTCTGGTAGGCGAGCACGCTCACCGGCACGAACAAGAATCCGATACCGACGGTCTGCGCAATGCGCATCAGCACGAGGTGCCTGAAATCGATGTCGGGCGCCAGCGTGCTCGAGTAGAGCATCGACAGGCCGAGCAGCACGAACCCCGCCGTCACGAGCAGGCGCGTCTGAACGTGCGGCATGACCAGGTTGAGCAGCGGAATGATGAGGATCACGCACAGGGAGGCCGGGCTCAGGACTAGGCCCGCGAGCAGTGCGGTGTAACCCAGGTGTTGCTGCGCAAGCTGCGGCACGAGCACCGCCGTGCCATAGAGAACGATGGCGAAGGAGGCGATTGCGAAGGAGCCGAGACGGAAATTCTTGTCCTTGAGGACGTCCAAGCGGACCACCGGCTTGCGCGTGTAGAGGAGCCACGCCACCGCGGTGGCCGCGCCGACCGCGGCGGCGACGGCACAGGCGCGGATGAAGCCCGATCCGAACCAATCGTCGTCCTCGCCGCGATCGAGCATGATCTGCAACGAGGCGAACGTCAGGGCGATGAGACCGATGCCGAGGTAATCGGTCGAGACTTTCGACCGGATCCTGGCCCAGGGCGGGTCCTCCACCAGGCTCATGACGGCGAGCGTTGCGAGGATCCCGATCGGGACGTTGATGAAAAACACCCAGCGCCAGCTGTAATTGTCCGTGATCCAGCCGCCGATGGTCGGTCCGAGCACGGGCGCGACCACCGTCGCCACCGCGGTCAGCGAGAAGGCGCGGCCGCGTTGCGAGGCCGGAAAGGTGTCGAGGATGATGGATTGCTGGTTTGGCTGCAGGCCTCCTCCGAAAAACCCCTGCAGACAGCGGAAGGTGACGAGCTCGGCGAGATTCTCCGAGATTCCGCACAGGAAGGAACAGAGGGTGAACGCGGCGATGCAGATGACGAAGTAGCGCTTGCGCCCCAGCAGCCGTCCGAAGAAGGCGGAGATCGGCAGCACGATGCTGTTGGCGACGAGATAGGAGGTCAGGCTCCAGGTCGCCTCATCGTAGCTTGCCGACAAGGTGCCCGCGATGTGCGGCAGCGACACGTTGACGATGGTGGTGTCGAGCAGCTCCATGAATGCCGCCAGCGTGACCACGATGGCGATCAACCAGGGATTCGCCGAGGGCCGCCAGCCGCTCTCCTCGATTTCTGCGCCCGCCGCGTCAGTCACGCAAGTGCACCACGGGGGATGCCGATAGTCCGAGGGGCAGCGGCCGGTCGGGATCGAGGCCGCGGTCGATCACGATCTTGACCGGTACGCGCTGCACGATCTTGACGAAATTTCCGGTGGCATTCTCCGCGGGAAATGCCGAGAACCGCGAACCGCTCCCGTACTGGATGCTCTGCACGTGGCCGGAGAGCTTGTAGCCCGAGTAAGCGTCGATCCCGATGTCGACCGGGTCGCCGGGGCGCATGCGCCCAAGCTGCGACTCCTTGAAGTTGGCGGTGATCCAGACGTCCGGCGTGACGATCAGGAACATGGTCGAGCCGGCGGTGACGTAATCGCCGAGCTGGACGCCGCGCGAAGTGATGAATCCGTCGCTCGGCGCGCGCACCTCCGTGTAGCCGAGATTCAGGTTGGCCTGCGCGAGCTCGGCCTCGGCTTGAGCCACCTGCGCCGCGCGCTCCTCCACCGCCAAAGCCGCCTGCCGGATCTGCTCCGGCACGAGGCGCGCGATGGCGAGCTGGGCGCTCGCGCTTCTGAGGCTTGCCGCGCTGCTCGACTGCTGGTTGGTGGAGGTATCGATGTTTTCCTGAGTGGTGGCGCGCGGATCCACCGAGTGCTGGCGCGCGTATTGGCGCTGCGCCTGCGCGAGCGCGACGCGCGCCGCCTGCTGCTGCGCCTCGGCCGAGGTGAGCTGGGCGGGAAACTGAACGCGGGCGATCTCGAGCGCATCCCGTGCGGACTTCAACTGGGCGCGCGCGAGCTCGAGCGCGGCCTGCGCCTGCTGCTGTGCCGCGCGGTAGTCGCGCGGGTCGATCTGCAACAGAAGCTCGCCCTTGCGCACGTGAACGTTGTCGTCGATCCGCAGCTGCACCACATAGCCGGCCACCTTCGGCATCATGGCCACCACATTGCCGTCGGTGTAGGCATCGTCCGTGGTGACCTCGTTGCGCCGCGCGAACCATACGAAGAAGCCGACGACCGCGAGCACCGCCACCGCGGCCGCCAGGATGA